>JABAOF010019091.1_pt1 | contig 10195 bp, 12 predicted proteins | sample 7062171 | NCBI WGS metagenome assembly JABAOF01 (sample SAMN14538628, study PRJNA623070) | marine sediment metagenome | biome: marine biome [ENVO:00000428]; feature: marine pelagic biome [ENVO:01000023]; material: deep marine sediment [ENVO:00002113] | place: India: Gulf of Khambhat ...
GAGATGTCCATTCCAACATGTCCGTCCGGAATTGACCATAAGAAGTCGCGTAAGGCCAAGAGGTAGGAGTTTGTGTCTTTTCTGCGTTCAGCCTCCTCAAATCTGGGTCTGAATTGATCATCGAATGCGGACCAATCGAGGCCTTTATATTCGGTAAATGCGTACTCCGTGCTCATCTTCTCAAGCATGGCATCGAAAGCCTCTGTGTAGCGCATATCGGAGAAATCGTCCAGCGCAGCGCTCTCAGGCTCGAGCAAATCGATCTTGGGTTCTTTTGATCGATCGAAGGTGAAGGGATCAGTATCTAAATCGACGATTGTCCATCCGTTGGGAAGTTGAATCATGGGGTCATCTTCAGTGAAGAGCAAACCATCACTTCCGAAACCTGATGGGAATCCTTGTTTCTCATCCGGGGCATAAACAACATATTTACCGCCATAGACCTCGAGGTAGTTGTCACGATCATCGCTGACGCGTGTCGAAGCATAGGCTCCTGACCATCCACCCCCACCTTGATCTCGTTTCTCCAAGTATGCGTCCCCCCACGTGTTAGTCCAATATGCAACTGCGAATATCATCACGCCAGTGTCTTCTTCTTGGTCGTTGTCCACATCGCGCCATGTGCCTTTAGGAACCAATGGCAAGGTGAGGCTATAGGAAAATGGTGAGGTGTAAAAATCGGATGTGATCTGTCCAAGCACTTGCGACTCCACGGGAAAGATGAAGTTCCTGTCGCGGTCGACGAATCCAGCTTGATCTTCGAGGATAACGATTGGCTCAGCAACCCCTGCGGTGAAGAATGGGTTGGTATACTCGACTTCACCGATGATGCTAACCGGTCCACCTTCGTCGTTGATGATTTCAGCGAATGGAAATCGATGCTCGGCGGTGGGAAGGGGTGTCGGCTCCAACGTAGGCTCAGGCGATGGTGCTTCTGTCTCCGTAGCGCGTTGCGCACATGCTGAGATGGATAAAATGAAAAATACGATGAGTGGTGTCAATCGCCATACCTTGTTGTTCATTATTCTCTCTCCGTAATTGTTTCATGAGTGTCCATATCCGATGGGCGGAATGCAAAAGCATACCTCGGTGATTGCCAGGTATTCTCTATGAATCGATGACGAATTGCAATCAGTGGAGTCTACATTATATGTGAATCTTGGAAGTGACCTCATTGGTTCAAATCGACAGTCGATCCACAGGAAAACCCCAACATTCTTTGGACATTGGAGTATAAGAAGCAAGTGATAGCAAAATGAGGATCTTTAGAAGAAGGTGTGTACCGGGAATTCATCAATAGACCGGCATGGAGGGGTCAACTTCTTGAGCCCAGGCGTTTATCCCACCTCGTAAGTTCCTAATCTTTCGAAAGCCGGCACCTGCGAGCACCTCGATCGCTCTAGCAGATCGTGTTCCAGATTTGCAGAGGAGGACAATCTCCTCCGCGCTGTTAAGTTCGTGCATATGAGCCGCAAGCGTCCCTAGGGGTATGACCTCAGCACCTTCGAGGCTGGAGATCTCCAATTCGTGGGGTTCTCTGACATCAATCAGGCGAATTCGTTTACCTTCTCGTATAAGCTCTGCTAATTCGATCGGTCCGATTTCCCACTCGGCGGGTAACCGTTCTTCGACTCGATCGTGACCCGGCACCCCACAAAACTCTTCATAATCGATCAACGTGGTGACTTCAGGTTCCTCTGAGCAGATCTTGCATTGGTGGTTCTTCTTCAATCTTACTTCATCGAAGCTCATTGTCAGAGCATCGAAGAGAAGTAGCTTGCCGATCATCGGCTCGCCGATCCCCAGGATGAGCTTCAGAGCTTCAGTGGTCTGTAGCGTTCCAATCGTCCCTGCAACGACACCAAACACTCCACCTTCAGCGCAGGAGGGGATCAGTCCTGGTGGTGGGGGTTCCGGGAAAAGGCACCGATAACATGGGCCTTCTTTCGCCCAGAACACACTCAATTGGCCTTCGAAGCGAAAGATCGAGCCATAGATGTTGGGCTTGCCGGTTAGTACGCAGAGGTCATTGATCAAGTAGCGAGTTGGGAAATTATCGGTTCCGTCGATGATCAAGTCATAAGGTTCTGAGATACGTAAGGCATTCTCGGAGGTAAAGGGTTCATCATAGATATCGACTTGTATGCCCGGATTGATGTCGAGGATACGATCGCGAGCAGAGAGGACCTTCCGTTCGCCAATGTTGGAAGTGCTGTGAATGATCTGTCGCTGTAGGTTGGTGAGGTCCACCTCATCGTAATCAACGATCCCAATTCTCCCCACGCCAGCTGCGGCCAGGTACATTTCGATGGGTGATCCAAGCCCTCCTGTTCCGATTACCAATACGGAGGCTGCCTTTAATTTCTTTTGTCCCGTAAGACCGACCTCAGGCATCAAAAGATGGCGTGAATAGCGGAGGATTTCTTCATGGGAGAGTTCGGTCCCTCTCGATGTATTTTTTTGATTTGACATCTATCTTCCTTAATAAATCCTTTTAATCATGCTCCCTTAGCATACGATATCGTTGCTGTGGCAGCTTTCCCTGAGGGATTTCACCAATCTTCTCAAGTTGTGCGAGGAGCTTCTCTTCCATAGCAACGCCGTGATTCACACCACGTGGTTGGCCTATTGAATCGATTATAAAGGTTGTGGGAAGCGAGAGTACCCCCCAAGCATCGGCCAGATTGGGTTGGATCGTGACATCAATTTCTATCAATTGTAAGTCATCTTTCAAGCTAGCCATTAATCTCTCGAGTGCTGGTCGTTGAATCGTCTTGCATGGGACACAATCTGGTGAACTAAAGTACAGGATAGCCGGTCTACCGGGCAGATAGTCATCGAGTTGGAGATCGTCTTTGCTGCGGCGTGATAATACCAGACGAGACAAACCTCGGTAAGCGAGCCATCCGAGAAGGAGTATCAGGAGAGTTAAAACCAAACGGATGTACACGAATTATCCCTGCGACGGAGGTCGTTGGCCTGGAATCGTCCCCGGGGGTGGGGCTTTAGTGAATCCTGGAACGCCTCGTCGAAAAAGCCAATAATACACCGCACATCCCACGCAAAACCCGGCGAAAAGATTAAGGGCCGCTAAGGAAATAACCACCCAGGAAAGTGCCCACGAGAGAAAAGGGATTCCACCTAGCCATGCTGCTGTGGCACCCAAAAGCACAACCCCTCCAAAGCCTTGCGCAAAGCGATGCGGCTCTGGGTTATCGAGTAGGATATCAGGTTTGAGCGCGCGCATCGCCTTAAGAAGAAGGTATATCGGCTTGAAAGCTGGACGTCCGAGGGCGGTCCCGAGCAGCATCACAAATGCCACTAATGAGATTAACCAAGCCGTCTCGGTGATAAAAGATGCACTGAGTAAGGCGATAATCATCGTCTGGTTCGTTCGAAGGGCACTATGATCAACGAATCGTAGCCGGTTTTCCAAGCTCAGCGCTCCTTCCCCCTGCGATACTTGGGATGATCATCAAACGATCATCCCCTGTGAGCGGGGTAGACTGCCCGCGGAGGTTTCGAATGTCTTCTTCTCGCAGAAAGATGTTGACATACGCTCGAAGATTGCCATTTTCATCGTAGAGATGCGGTTTGAGACTGGGATAACGCTCAGTCAGGGCATCTAGAGCTTCCCCCACATTAGAAGCGATAACCTCGATCTCCTTCAGGTTATCTGTGTATGGACGTAGTGGTGTAGGAATACGGATTGAATTCATCGGTTCCTTTCTTTCTGAATTTTATGTTTGATGCCTATGTCTGGGGTGTCCATTCCGAATTGAACATTTATCCCTTCTTCGATCATCTGAGATCTGTCATCACTAAGACGCCAAGAGCGGCTCTCTATAGCATGTCCCCGATCTACACTCGTTATGATGTAGGAAAACCATGGAAGAGCCCACTGACGATCAAATTCTGAGGGTTCAGCCGGGTGATCAGGATGAGAATGGAACACGCCGAGAATCTCCAGGGCGAGCCTTTCTGCTTCATGTTCGCCGGCTATCATATCTTCAGGATTGATCAGGTAGCGGTTATGACGGGATTCCGATAGGGTCTTATTATCCAAAGGGAGGAGACTAATCGCCCAGCGTTCCTCACCATTTACGGTGCCCAGGATTAAACCGGCGTTTTCCTCAGGGTAAGTATTCTCACCGTGATCCCAAATCTGAAGTAGTAGCTCTCTAGGGATTTGGAGTGTCATTGTGTTTTCCATAGGGGTTGGTGGAGGTATTTCATCCCAGAATCGGGCAGGAGAACTACGATTACACCTCTCTCGATCTGCTTCGCCTGCTTTAGAGCTGCGACAACCGCTGCTCCGGCGGAAATACCTACAAACAATCCCTCCTCCTTACCCAAACGCCGTACCATCTCATAAGCCTCCTCAGTGTTTACAAGCACCGTTTCATTTGGCAGAGTCGGCTCATAGATCTTTGGAACGTCACTGGTTGACAAATGCTTTAAGCCCTCCAGACCATGCATTGGTCCTTCAGGTTGGACCGCCACTAGGTGGACGTCTGGAAGGGTTTCCTTAAGATATCGTCCGGTTCCCATCAAGGTGCCCGTCGTCCCTAATCCGGCGACGAAATGTGTAATTTTCCCATCGGTCTGAGATATGATCTCAGGTCCTGTTGTGAGGTAATGAGCCTGCCAATTCGCGGGGTTACTGTATTGATCAGCGTAGTAATAGAGTTCGGGGTTCTTAGCCGCCATTTCTGCTGCTACCACCCGAGCGCCCTCTGATCCCTCGAGAGGATCTGTTTGTGTCAGTTCAGCACCCAGCGCGTGGAGGATCGTCAATCTTTCATGACCAGCGTTGGAGGGAATGACAATGTGGACACGAATCCCGAGCGCGGCTCCCAAGGTAGCGTATGAGATCCCCATGTTGCCGGAGGTAGAATCGAGGAACACCCGACCCTCTTCCAAGAGTCCATTGGCCAGCGCTGTGCTCAGAATAGCCGCAGCCGGGCGGTCTTTAACTGAACCTCCAGGATTGAACCACTCTGCTTTTCCGAAGAGTTTAACGCTTTCTGGGAGGCTCTCTGTCAGATGTCGAAAGCGAATCAATGGTGTGTTACCGATCGTGCTCCAAAGATCCTGCTCTGAAAAGTTTGTCGGCAGGGTAATCAACTCCTCAAGGATTGATTTGTCCATTGTCTTGTACCTCTGATCATCACTAAGAATCGATACGGCTACCCAATGAGTGAAGCAATATGCTCCATTCGCGAACGATCGTCCACTGATCGATCTGCGGGGGCTCATTGCCACTCGTCGGATAGCCGCTTAAGATTTGCTACCCTGATGCAGGCTTGCTTCGAGTCTGAAACGAGTCGGCTAGTACCCCCGCCTCATACAAGTGCATGTAGTCATGTTTGCGATAGCCTTTCCAATATTAAGACTATTTATATCTTAATTATATTACCTGTTGTTCCTTTGTCAAGGATCCCTCTTGAGAATAATGTGTATCATAACCTGTGTTTAAATCTTGACTATATCACCGCGTCAATCAATTTTAGGTGCAGGGGTATAGAACTTGTGTGCTTGCGGGACCGGAGTCATGTCGTACAGGTTGACCTTGACTTGATATAATCAGGCAAGAGTCGAGAAGGTTATGTCTCGCAAAACCAGGACAAATCAACACTATATCGGAGGGTCGCCCTTAGCGCGAAACGTGATGCGGCATTTAGCCGTCACTCTTGCCACGGCTGCATTGTTGGCGACGGTATTTACCGCTTGGACGCCAGCCGGTCTCAGCCCGAGCGAGCTTGCTGGTCAGCTGGCAGCAGCGCTTGAGGGAAAATCGACCGAGCAGCCATCGTTATACTTTCCTTCCACGTTGTCACCAGATCCCAGTGAATTGACGATCGGAATTGTGGTCGGACACTCGGGCCCTCATCCAGACACCGGTTACATCGATTCAGGAACGCAGTGTAGCGACGGTCTTACTGAATTGATGATCAACCAGGCTGTGGGCGATCTTGTAAAGGGTATGTTGGAGGTCGCAGGCTTGAAGGTTGATTTACTTGAAGAGTGGGATGATCGACTGAACGGCTATCGATCGGTTGCTCTGGTGTCGATCCATGCCGATTCGTGTGAGCCCTCAGGGGAATATGCGACCGGGTACAAGGTTGCTGCAGCCGTGGAAACAAAAGTGCAAGATAAAGCGCAACGGTTGGTGACTTGCATGATTGATCGATATGGACGGGTGACCGATCTTCGCTATCACCCATACTCCATCACCCTCGACATGACAGAATATCACACCTTCCGTGAGATCCATCCTCAAACGCCGGCCGTGATCATCGAAACTGGATTCATGTACTTGGACCGCGAATTCTTGACCAAGAACCGTGATAAGGTCGCACGTGGTATTTCGGATGGCATCCTTTGTTACGTAAACAATGAGCCAGCCGATCTTGATTGGGAGGATTAACCTTGGCTGGGGTGAGTACTGATCAAGACTATCTCGCCGCCCTGAAAGCAGCCCGTATTGCACTTGAGAAAGGCAAACGGGCTGAAGCGCGAAGGTTGGCACAGATAGCCGCTAGGATCGCGCCATCCAGGGAAGGACCGTGGTTATTCTTGGCCGCCGTATCCGAACCACGAGCTGGTTTAGCATATGTCAAGCGCGCGCTGGAAATCGATCCTGATAACCGTACGACACGTAAAGCACTTCGTTGGATTCTACGGCGGTTATCACCACAGGAACGTAAGGAAGCAGTTCGCGAAGCTCGGCTTCCAGATAATCTTGTATATAAAATAGCACCATGGGAATCTTTAGCTTTACGGCGATTGCTATCGCCCCGAGTATTCGTTTCGGCAATAATATTAGCTGTAGGGATTGTTGTCTGGTTGGGCAATCAACCTGCTGATGCTCAACAACCACAGGTGGCATCGGCACCATTTGCGAAGGCATCCTTTACTCCAACACCAACGAGCACACCTACCGCTACATCGACACCCACACCAACGACCACACCCACCCTGACTGCGACTGCGACCCCCACTGCGACTCCAACCCGTCGACCGAGTTTCTCCTGGACCTATAGCCTGGACCCTCAAGAACTCGCTGAGGAAGGGCGATGGATTGACGTCGATGTCACCAAACAAGAGGTCACGGCTTATATTGGTGCCACTTCTGTCAGGCGATTTATTGTATCCACCGGAACCAGCGCTCATCCGACAGTCGTCGGACAATTCAGGATTTATGTGAAATATCGCGCCGCTCCTATGTCTGGCCCTGGTTACTACCTGCCGGGAGTGCCTTTTATAATGTATTTTTACAAGGGTTACTCTTTACATGGCACCTATTGGCATGACAACTTTGGGACACCGATGAGCCATGGTTGCGTCAATATGCGGACGCCGGAAGCAGAGTGGTTGTACGACTTTGCCTCATTAGGCACTTTGGTGAATGTCCATCCATAAGGCTCATATCTTTTGTTAGCATCCTTACGCACGAGATGGGGGTTGAGTGTTATTCTAAGCAACAATCCAATAATGGAAATAGCATTGGTTTAAGCATGATGTATTTACACGGTTAACAATTATCATTGGGCTATTGAATGAATTGGGTAAGATAAGGACCTTCCCCAGCGAAGGAGTAACACGTGGCTAAGATTTCGATTGAGGGCTATGGAACCTTCGACGTTCCACAAGGGAAAAGGTTGGTGAAAGCGATCGAGGATTCAGGTGTGGATATCCTCCATCGTTGTGGGGGATATGCAAGATGCACGACATGTCGCGTGGAATTCATCGAAGGCGAACCTCAACAACGGACGGTTGCTGAGCGGGATAAGCTACGTGAGAAGGGCGAATCAGGTATCCGGCTCTCCTGCCAATGTCTTGCTGAAGACGGCATGCGCATACGGGTGATCCACACCCTTCAATCCACCGGACTCGACAGTCCTGGTGACGAACCGGCGGATGAGATCACCCCCGAGCCGGAATGGATCCCTCTCGAAAGGTGATATAAGGTGTCTCGTGTATCGCTGTTCTCAGGGCTGATCGTCGACGAATACGATAATCCTGTCGAGGTGACCTCAGTTGGCGGAGAGGCCTTCTACGTCGTGGATGATGCCGGGTTCCGTCGGCATATCGAGAGTGAACTCGTCGACCGGCAAGTTTTAACCCATCTTTACGAAATGATTCAAGGGCATGAGGAGTTGATCAGTGAGGGGACGATGAAGATGCTCGGCCAGGAAGACATCTTCACCAAGGCGATGATTGAGACTTCTCTACGAAATCTTGACGACCAATTCGATGAATTAATCGAGCGTGGGATGCCGGAAGAAGCACGTGCTTGGCTTGGGATGATCGGCTTTCGTGTGGTGATCAATCTCCATGGGGAGGTGGTGAAAATCGAACAACCGAGTTCCCCGATCGACCCAAACGAATAAGGTTCTACCTGCTGGTGCATAAGTGTTGATGCAGGTCTAATGTTGCTATAGTAGAATGAAACCATCACATCGTATGAGGTGGTACTGTGACGTTATCTGAACATATCATTGATGTATCTGAAGCCACTTTTGAGAGCGAAGTCTTACTTCGGTCTCACGAAACCCCGGTCGTGGTTGATTTCTGGGCGACTTGGTGTGGACCATGTCGTTTGCTGAGTCCCATCCTGGAGCGCCTGGCCATAGAGGCGGGTGGATCCTTCCTATTGGCTAAGGTGAACGTAGACGAGAATCCCAACCTCGCCATCCGCTATGGAGTGCAGGGGATTCCTGCGGTTAAAGCCTTTAAGAGTGGTCAGGTTGAGTCAGAATTTGTGGGAGCACAGCCAGAACCTATCGTGCGCCGTTTCATACAGAATCTGGTTCCGAGTGAATCTGAGCAAGCTGTTGAAGGTGCACAAAGCTTACTCGCCACTCGTCATTGGAAGGAGGCAGAAGAAGCCTTCCGAGAGGTCTTGGCTGAGGATGAAATGAACCCTGCCGCTGCACTAGGATTGGTAAAGAGCCTCCTGATGCAAGGTCTGGGTGAGGAACCCATTAAAATCATCGATCACTTCCCATCTGGAACGGAGTGGGCTGAAGCCGAAAGATTAAAACCTCTGGCGGAGGTCTTAGCCGAAGTGGAGGGAAATGGTCCTTATCCTTCAGACGATCCACTGGCTGCTCGATTCTATCAAGCTGCGCGTCTCATATCACGGGATAACCTGCCAGCAGCTATGGATGGATTGTTGGACATCCTGCGCGAAGATAAGGAATATCGAGAGGGTTTACCTAAGCGCATTTTGCTGGCTTTATTCGCCTTATTAGGTGATAGTGACCCTCTGACAAGACAATATCGAGATGAACTAGCCTCAGTCTTGTTTTAGAGAGACAAAAAGCTGAACCATGAGGAAACAACAGTGAAGGTTGGCTGTTGCCCGAGGACCAAACTACATGTATCGGGTGACGGGCATGTGTATTGGCGCTTTCGACACTCCGTGATTGAAAAATCAGAGCCTGGCTTGTGAACCGGCTCTTTTTGTTAATCTCCCTCTTGAGCTAGTTGAAATAAAATCAAGGATTGTCTCATCTGCTCATTGTCGAACCACTTTTCCAAGAACCTTCCACGATTTCCATTTAATCGATGGTCAGCAACTTACCACTACCGATGTAGCGGATAAAGGAGCAACACCCCGATTCTAGAAATCGGGGTGTTGTGCAACCAATGTCGGAACGATTATTCTCCCGTGGATCCCTCAAGGATCAGTGTTCCCCATGTCGTTGGATCCGTCACCCGGCGAGTGTTCACGCTGGAAACCATGGACTGCCAACTGGAGGTTCCCGCTATATCGTTATCTGAGAGGGAGAGCGCGAAACCGTATCGAGCACCATCCACCGGGGTGACATCAAAAACAGACCAAGGGATTCTTGCCTCAAGGACGTATCCACCATCTTTGAGAACAGCCTCGACGACGACCGTTCTTAGCCAAGATTCCAGATATCTGGGGTACCAGCGATAGGCTTCGCGTTCAAGTGAATCAAAGTTGCCGGGGGACAATCCGATTTGGTAATCGTCACTGCTCATGTTCGCTGAGTGAAAATCTCCCGCCAGATCTGTATCAAGTTGGATTTCGACATCGTCCCCCCTGTACATGTACCTGCCCCATGAAACTTGGACAAAGGTGTCATCTGTGCGGCTGATAGCTAAATATAAGTATTCGGAATCCCACCCAATGTAAAAGGTGGCGGAAAGATCGCTTGGT
>JABAOF010011414.1_pt8 | contig 10194 bp, 10 predicted proteins | sample 7062171 | NCBI WGS metagenome assembly JABAOF01 (sample SAMN14538628, study PRJNA623070) | marine sediment metagenome | biome: marine biome [ENVO:00000428]; feature: marine pelagic biome [ENVO:01000023]; material: deep marine sediment [ENVO:00002113] | place: India: Gulf of Khambhat ...
TTGGCCATTGCCACCTGGGCCTTTGCGGAATCAGTACGAATCACCATCTCCATGACTTATGAAATAACGCGAGGCGATTTAGGGCTGGCTGTCCCCAAATTTTTTTCAGGGGAGGGACAGGGGGTTGCTTACTACTACCTTTTCCTGGGCTTGGCCGCAATGACCGTTCTCATGATCATGTTCATCATACGTTCGAAAATGGGATATTACCTCAGGGCAATTCGTAACGACGAGATGGTTGCACGGGTAATGGGAATAAACACGACGCGCTGGAAGATACTTGCATTCATGCTGTCAAGTGGTATTGCCGGCATCGCAGGGGCATTCTACGGTCATTACAACGGGCTCCTCACCCCCGTAATGATTGATTTCAACGAGATGGCCTTTATCGTTATCATGGTAGTCATTGGAGGTATCCGCAGTATCGCAGGGCCGGTAATTGGAGCGATACTTATAGAATTGCTCACTGAAACATTTCGGGAATTCGGCGAGATCCGAATGGTCGTCTTCGCCTTGGCAGTCATCGCGATTGCACGACTGTATAATGAAGGGGCCATGGGAACGGTAAGGCAGTTCACTCACTGGATCTCGAGAAGAAAGCAGGCACGGGAACGGGTTAACTGATGGAAGAAAAGAATAATGAGCTTCTACGAACTGAGAACCTGACGAAGGATTTCGGGAAGCTGAGGGCTGTGGATAATCTCTCACTAAGCCTGGAAGAAGGGGAGATTCGAGGGCTCATTGGGCCGAATGGATCCGGAAAGACGACCGTGGTAAACCTAATTACCGGTGTCTATAGGCCGACCAGCGGAGGAGTCTATTTCTCCGGCAGAAGGATTGACCGATTGTCACCGGATAATATCACGCATGGGGGTATCATGCGTACCTTCCAGGTTGCCCGGGTGTTTGGCGACATGACCGTTCTTGAGAACATGCTCATTCCGGCGTTTACTCAGGGAACGAGCACGGGGGAAGCTCGTCACCGGGCTAGAGAACTGCTTGATTTTAGCCTCTTGGGGAGATTGGGCAATGAACCCGCCAGGAATCTCTCTGGGGGGCAAACCATGCTCCTCCAGATTGTTCGAGGGTTTATGAGACAACCGTTGAAACTCTATCTGCTCGATGAACCCTTTGCCGGAGTCCATCCTTCTATTAAGGATGTCATAATAGAGACCATTCAAAAGATGAACCGAGAAGAGGGCGTAACGTTTCTCATTGTGTCTCACGAACTCACTACCGTTCGCCGGCTGTGCAATCGAATATCGGTTCTTCATGGAGGGACGGTGATCTCTGAGGGAACGATGAAGGAAGTTGCCAATGATCCCCGCGTAATTGATTCGTATCTTGGAGGTTAGATGTGGCTTCCAAATTATCCGTACAAGGGATTACCTCTGGCTATGTGAAGGGGATCGAAATCCTGAACGACGTTTCCCTTGAGATAGAAGGGGACGCGATAACGGGAATTATTGGTCCAAACGGAGCCGGAAAATCGACCTTGTTGAAGACCATTTTCGGATTTCTCCATCCCAGCCAAGGAAGAATCGTGTTTGACGGACAAGAGATCCAGACCCTTTCGCCATTTAGGTTAAAGCAGTTGGGGATAAGCTATGTACCACAAGACATAAATACTTTTCCTCGATTGACCGTTGAGGAAAACCTGATGTTGGGAGCCTGGACTTTCAAAAAGCAACGGAAAGTGCTCAAGCAAAGGTTAGAAGAAATCTACGATTTTTTCCCGGTTCTCGGGGCAAAGAGAGGTAAGAAAGCCACCTTCCTCAGCGGCGGAGAGTTACAGATGCTCGCCATCGGAAAGGAAGTTATGACAACCCCCGAACTGCTCTTGGTGGATGAACCATCTGCTGGCTTGGCTCCTATGCTGGTCTCAGAGATCTATGCCTTTTTGGAGCAGGTCAGAGAACGGGGTGTGACAATATTTCTCGTTGATCAAAACATTACGAAAGCCATCGAGGTTTCTGACTACATGTATCTTTTGGAAATGGGTAAAATTAAAAGGCAGGGACCTAAGGAGGATTTTGAAGAAAATATTCGGGACATCATTAAAGACTCTCTGATACCAGAGTAGACTCACACACTAATCGGTTTTTAACAAACCATGGGAAGTTGGTTGCAGGTGGATTCTTACAACCTCTATAGACCGCCACGGGATAGACGGGACTTAGGTTAGCATCTGGAAAAGGGCGGAAAAAATGAGAAAGACGTCTGATATTGTGATCATCGGGGGAGGGATCATAGGCGTTAGCGTTGCCTACTATCTGGGAAAGATGGGGGCAAAAAATGTCCTTCTCCTCGAGAAGGATATGATTGGCGAGGGTTCTACCGGGCTCTGTGCAGGGGGAATACGACGACAGTGGACCACTGAAGTCAACATGCACTTTTCCCTCACGGCCTTTGAAATATTCCAGAATTTTAAGGATGAATTTGGCGTCGACCCCGAGTTTCATCAAATTGGATATCTCTTTCTGGCGACGAGCCAGGAAGAACTCGAGATCTTCAGTAAGAATGTGGAATTTCAAAACCGTTTCGGCGTCCCGTCTCAGATCCTTACCCGTGAGGAAGTCAAGAGGGGGTGGCCCTTTCTGAATACCGAGGATATCTTTGGAGGAGCGTTTTGTGACACGGACGGATACGCCGGGCCCTACGAGGTGACCGGGGGAATCGCCAGAGGGGCCAGACGTCATGGCGTCGAAATTCTTGAGAAGACAGAGGTGACGTCCATTGAGGTGGAAGGGGATCGCATCGTCTCCGTTACCACCAAAATGGGAAGGGTAGAGACGCCCATCGTCGTCAATGCCGCGGGCCCCCATGCGGCCAACATCGGGAGAATGGCGGGGATAGAGATCCCGGTGAAACCCATCCGCCGTCAGCTTTTCGTAACGGATGCCTTTCACCTGATTCCGCTATCTGTTCCCCTCACCATTGATCACAAGCAAAACTTTTATTTTCGGAGGGAGGGAGAGGCGGTTCTCTTTACCGGGCCCCAAGACGAATTGCCGAGTTTCAACTTGAAAACAGATTTTGGTGCGATGGTTGAGGCAGCTGAAAAGGCAACCCATCGGGTTCCTGTCTTCGAAGAGACAAATATCGCAAGGGGTTGGGCGGGTCTATACGAAATATCACCAGACAATCATGCCATTTTAGGTAAGGTGCCGGAGGTTGAAGGGCTGATATTGGCCAATGGGTTCAGTGGCCATGGCTTTCAACATGGGCCGGCGGCAGGCATGGTTATTGCCGAGCTGATCTTAAACGGAAAGGCAGAGACAATCAACATCGACCCATTGGCGCTTGGGCGCTTCAGAGAGGGAAAAATGATAAAAGAGTCGCTGACCGCGTTCAGGGATTGAATGCTGCCCAAGGGAATCATCCTGGGGCGTCTGAAAAACTCGTTCTTCGCAGCTCAGAAATATTTTTTCGACATTCTCAGAGGATTCCCGTACGCCATTTTCATTTTTCGTAGAATTGTTCGAGCATGACAATTAACGAAAAAATCTTTAATTCGCGCTCAGAGCTCGTTTTTCCAATACTTCAGGGATCTCATTTTATTTCCTCTCCGGCCCGTTACAGGCTGAATTCATCGAATCGGATATCATCATTATGTCTTCCCATTTCATTCATCGGGTACCTCGGACAGAAAGGAGGTCACAATTGACGAAAGCAGTGGGAGGTAAGAACCTATTCGGATATGCGATCGGTATCCTGATGTTGGAATCCAGATTTCCAAGAATACCGGGTGATGTAGGCAATACAACGACCTGGGGCTTTCCCGTCCTTTACAAGATCATTAAGAATGCCACACCAGACGCTGTTGTGAGAAAAGGAGACAGGGGCTTATTGCCGTCTTTTATCAAAGGAGCACAGGAACTGGAAAAAGAAGGCGCAAGAGCCATCACAACGAGCTGCGGTTTCCTCGCTATGTTTCAGAATGAGATGGCCGCAGCGGTGAACGTTCCGGTCTTTACATCCAGTCTGATGCAAATCCCATTGGTATATGCCATGCTGAAACCATCTCAAAAGGTTGGAATAATAACCATTCACGCCACGTCCTTGACCCAAAGACACCTCTCGTCCGTAGGCGTCGACAAGGTGCCCCACGTTATCCTGGGTACGGAAGGGGAAGAGGAATTCTCGCGGGTCATTCTCGATGATGAGATGGAACTCGATGTGGAGAAATCAAGAGATGAATTGGTTAAAATTGCAAAGAAAATGATATCCCACTACCCAGAGGTAGGCGCCATCGTATTGGAGTGCACGAACATGCCGCCATATGCAGCTGCCATTCAGCGAGAAGTAGGGCTACCCATATTCGACATATACACCCTCGTGAACATGGTCTATGGAGCAGTAGTCAGAAAGGAATTTTCAGGGTACATGTGAAGGCGAAAAAAGGGGAACCGATATGACGCACGACATTGTTATTCCGGATGATTTTCCTGTGACCATCTCTGGAACGGAAGCAGAGGGGAAAGTGCGGACCCTTGGAAAGGTTCAAATCTATTCCGACAAGGCTGAGACAGGGGAAGAACTCATAGAAAGGATCAAAGCATGCGAGGCGGTCATCAATATCCGGGCTTATAGTCATTTTACCCGAGGGGTTCTCACTTCCTGTCCACATTTGAGGTTGATATCCATCTGGGGGACGGGAACGGATAATGTGGATCTCGAATCGGCACGGGAACTGGGCATCACTGTCACCAATACACCGGGAGCCAATGCCCTCTCTGTTGCCGAGCATACCGTCGCTATTCTCCTCGCTTTGGCGCGCCAGCTTCCCCGTCTGGATCGGGAAGTCCGGTCAGGGAACTGGCCGAGGGTAGAGATGGTTCAGCTCAACGGTAAGGTTTTGGGCCTGTTCGGTCTGGGAGCGATCGGAAGACATGTCGCGAGGATGGCCAGGGGATTGGGTATGGATGTGATCGCATGGACGCATCATCCATCTCCAGAAAGAGCAGAGGAAAGCAACGTTCGGTTCCTCTCCAAAGAGGGTTTGTTAAAAAACGCCGACGTTGTGAGCCTTCATCTCAGGTTGAACGATGAGACCAGGGGGTTTTTGAAAAAAGAGGATTTTGATTTGATGAAGCCGAAGGCCTTTTTCGTCAATACGGCCCGAGCGAGCCTCGTTGAACCTGGTGCACTCGAGGACGCTCTGCGGTCAAAAAGGATTGCCGGAGCTGCGCTAGACGTCTATGACCAAGAACCCCTTCCTCCAGGGGACCCTTTGACAACCCTGTCGAATGTGGTATTGACCCCCCACAATTCGGGGATGACTCCCGAGGCGACCATTATGGGGCTGATGATGGCAGTGGAAAACGTCGAGACGTTTTTAGCAGGCAGAGAGATCGATCCGAACCGCCTGGTCGTTCGGGGAAGCCGATGAACTCCTTTTCTGTTCAAGAAACCATAGCTATTGTCTATGCGGGAAATATCCGCGTAATCCGATAAGCGGAAAAAATTGAGGTGCTTGCAAGAGACCACTGGCTTAAGGAAAACAGACTCAGCGTGAGATGGATGACCATTGAGTGTGGAAGAATCGCACAACCCTCCATGTCGCTACCTAAAGAGAAGGATTGGGGAAAATCAAGAGAAATCTCTATTCCGTCGTCGATACACGATGAAATGGGATAAACCAACCAGCGCGAAGGGCTACATTCCAACCACAAATCATCGGGGCTTACCGTGCCCTGATTTTTCGATTTCTTGTCAACACCGCTCCCCCCTGCTAGTATAACCCTATGAAGCGGCCTGGTTATCTAGACAAGGCTTAATCGATAAATAACGGCCTGACCCCGAATACTACATACACTTAGAATGAAAGGAGGGGATTGGTCTCATGGCTGAAAAAATCTGTATAAAGGGAGGGAAGGTTTTCTTCTCACAAGAGAAAACCATTCACAAGAAAGACATACTCATATCTGACGGAAAAATTCTGAGAATTGCAAATGAGATAGAGACTGAGGGAAGGCTAAAGATAGTAGATGCAAGCAATAAGCTTATAACCCCTGGATTGGTCGATTTCCACATGCATGCCTTTCGCTATGGACATTTATTGAGTATTGACACTGAAGAACTATCTCCTAGATCGGGAACAACCACTTTTGTTGATGGTGGAAGTGCCGGATCCTTGAACTTTCTCGCATTTCGCGAGTATGTTATTAAACCCTCCAAATCCACTATTCTGGCTTTCTTGAATGTCTCCGCCATAGGGCAGGGAACTGACGGCATACAGGACTTGCACTTCTACGAAAATGATGACGAACGTCTCTTGCATATCCCCTCAGCCTTGGAAGTGATTGAGAAAAACCGCAACATCATTGTTGGTATCAAAGTAAGGGCCTACACTGGCTTAAAGAATATAAAACCCATTCAAAAAGCCCGCGAACTCGCTGATTTAGGAAATCTCCCCATCATGGTGCATCTCGCCCCTCCGCCTCCAGAGTTTAACCAAATCTTACCGTATGTAAAACAGGGGGATATTATTACGCATCCCTACCATGGAGGAAAACAGACTATTCTTGATGAAAAGGGAAGGGTGCGCCCTGAATTCTGGGAAGCCAAGCAAAGGGGAATAGAGGTTGATGTTGGACTGGACCGATTTCACGGAAACTTAGCCGTTGCGAAGTCAGCATTGGAGCAGGGTTTTCTCCCAAACTATATAAGTACTGACCTGGCCTCACCTAATCTTCATCATATCGTCTACGATCTTCCAACAACAGCGTCTAAGTTCGTTGCGGTGGGGCTGCCACTGGTTGAAGCTTTGGCGAAATGCACCTATGCCCCAGCAGTAAAAATAGGAAAGGAAAACGAGATCGGATGTCTTCAGGAGGGGAGGGTAGCGGATATCGCGATTTTCGACGTGGTAACCGACGATTATGTCTTTGAGGATTTCTTTGAGAATAAGATCAAAGCAAAAGAACGGATTCTTCCCTTCATGACTATACGAAAAGGCGAGATCTTAGAACCGAATACCCGAATAACAGAAACGTTGGACTGTGTCTTCAAAGGCAAAGCGCCCTGGCATCTTGACAAGGGATAATTCGAATAATTGCACCCTCCTGAATGACTATCTGTTTTGCAGTTTTAAGGCGTATAGGAAAATAGCGGACAGTCATACCCTTTCGGTTCCCACAATATGCTGGTGACCAAAGCATCAAAATCCTCTCCATAATTCAGCTTTCCCATCATAAGTTTTTCCAGGGGCCCTTTCAGGCACATTGCCAATTCTCTATGAGAAGAGCGAGTTCTCTCGTCGAACCGTGGGCCGGAAACCCTAGTTAAGAGGGTAAGATTGTATTGATTATATGGATGACCAACACCTCGCATTTTCCTGGCTCACGGGGGTTGCCGGAAGAGAGCGCTTGACACGAGCGGGTATGGGTATCCCCGTCAGCCCTTGTCAGTACCTGCCGTTTTCCCGGTATGCTTCCATGAGCGCCTGCACGTTCTCGATGCAGGTATCAGATTGGATGTTGTGCGAGGTGCAGAAGATATAGCCACCGTCGGGCTTGACGATGTCGGCGATTTTCTCCACCGCCTGGCGGATCTCGTCCGGGGAGCCGAAGGGCATCGTCTTCTGAATAGAGATCCCGCCGTGGAAGCAGAGCATCCCGCCGAACTTCGCCTTCAGGTCGGCTAGCGACATGTTCACTGCCTCCGGCTGGATCGACTGCAGTACATCAAGCCCACACTCAATCAATTCCGGAATGATCTCGACCACCGACCCGCAGGTGTGGTGCATCGCCCTTGCACCATGGTTCTTGATGAGGCTGATATACTCGGCAAAGCCGGGTTTGATAAAGGTTCGCCACATGTCCGGCGAGATCAAAAGACCATTTTGTGAGCCGAAATCGTCGCCGGTCAGGACTATGTCAATCTTGCCTTTCGCGGCCTTAAGGATGTTTTCGAGGTAGACCAGGTAGAATCCCTTGATCCTCCTGAAAATGCAGTGCGCGATGTCTTCGCGCATGGCAAGGTCCATGAAAATGTTCTCGATGCCCCGCAGGTACATGGCGGGCTTGAGTTGGGCCACACGGTTGAGCCGGTCTCCCATGAAGACGACTACGCGGCCCTTGGCGCGGACCTCGTTGCACTGTGCCTCGATAGCGCTGAAGTCGAACCAGTCAGACGAGGGCCAGTGCGGATAGTTCTCGATCTCATCGAGGCTTTCCGCGTCGGCGAGTGGCGATTCGGCTACTTCTCTATAGCATTCCGTTCCACCTTTCAGGTCGATGTTAACCGTGGTCCTTTTTACCCCCCAAATATCCTTGCCATCTTCAAGGGAAGGGCCGATATATTCGGGTCCTGCAATATAGCGCAGGTCCACGTCATACCGATCGAGAAACTGCTCGTAGGAAATGCGCAATCCGCTCTCCAGCTTCTGGATCATCGATCGGGAGGCCCAGAAGTCCACCGGGATCCTGTCCCCGGTCTTGTGTTCGAGCGCCAGAAATGTTCTTTCACGTGAATCCATGGCCATCACCTTACCCGCTTCCGATACCTACAATCAAATATCGCCCGAGAGACAGCATGTTCAGAATCCGAAAGGGGCACCTGCCTTCAGTTCATACAGGGAAACTTATCCATAATCCACTATACATTAGAAATATGATGACGTATTGCAAGACTTGCCGGCTCGACAACGGTCGCGCCCGTTCTGTGATGCATTGCTTGTGGTGTCAAAGGACTGGTCCATACCTTTTGGCATTAAAGGGAAAAAATCGGTAAGAGTCAATATGAATCCAGTCAATGACTTCGAATACATATAGAACATGAATGAATGGAATAAACCAACCAGCGAAAAGGGTTACATTCCAACCACAAATCATCAGGGCTATTCTGACCCTGATCTTTCTTCCTTGTAAACGTTGTTCTACTCTGCTAAGATGGGCCCATGAAGTGGCATAGCTATTATGTCAAGGTGTGAGTGATAAACCTATGACCCCGCATGTTAAGGAGGCCTTTTCCATGTCTACCGAACAAAATAAGGCCATCGTCCGGCGTTTCATTGACGAGGCCTACAACAGGGGGAATCTGACCGTAGGGGATGAGTGGTTAGCCGCCGACGTTGTTTTCCACACTCCCGATGCTGATATTGAAGGCCCCGAAGGCTGGAAACAGTACGCCAGCGGGTTTCTCAACGGATTCTCCGCTCTCGTTGTCTCGGTTAAAGATACGATCGCCGAAGGAGATAAAGTCGTTGCACACTGGACATGTCGTGGCAAGCACACGGGCGAACTTCGGGGCATTGCCCCTACCGGCAAACAGGCTATGTGGACGGGGATTGCCATCTACCGCTTTTCGGGCGGCAAGATCGAGGAAATACGGGGCTGGAACGACGCATTGGGCCTGATGCGACAACTCGGCGTCGTCCTCCCGCCGGGACAAGCCAGTGAGTAACCGTGTATTCATCCCGGAAGGGAACCAACCGCCTGGTGCTCATGCATTTTTCAACTGCCAAACGGGGTTGCCGACCCAACAGGCTGGCTGTTGATTGTCGAGCCGGCTGGACCAAAAGAGTTATTGATCAATGGGAAAATGAAGAAGAAAGTGGCGAAGTAAATAGAGGAGTGAGTTTCTCTTCCGCGCACTAACTGGGTGACCGGCCTTTTTTATGGGGAGAAGTATACAATGAAAATACAGAGGGAAAAAACGCGTGAGCTTGCTGATGCACTTACCAAGGAGTTCGGAAGAATTCTACGGAAAGAGCGGGAAAGGAGAGGCATTTCCCAGGAGAAGCTTGCAAAGATGATGGGAATTTCCCGTCCCTATTGTTCTAAATTGGAAACAGGCGGTAAGCGCATTCATATGAAGCATTTAGCAGATTGGTGCGCTGCCATGCATGTTTCGCCCATGATTGTATTGGAGAAATGGGCCCGATCCAAATATGCCAAAGAAATTGTTAAAGAGAGAATGAAGGAATACAACCGCACAATCGAGGAGATGATCGAATTTGGGTTCTATTCTGAACTTGATAATGTGATGGAAGTTTTTGCCCAGATGGTCAACGTTGAAAAGTTGGCCCGAAAAAAGACAACCGAGAAACAAAGAAAGCAAATAAAGCTGAAATTTTAGAAGTCTTAAAGCCTACCGCGGTTCCCTATTTAGGGGAATCATAGCGGTAAAGAATCGAAGTATTAGCAACGGTCCATAAGGAATAACTGCCAAGTGCCAATACATAGGTTA
>JABAOF010044483.1_pt4 | contig 10192 bp, 8 predicted proteins | sample 7062171 | NCBI WGS metagenome assembly JABAOF01 (sample SAMN14538628, study PRJNA623070) | marine sediment metagenome | biome: marine biome [ENVO:00000428]; feature: marine pelagic biome [ENVO:01000023]; material: deep marine sediment [ENVO:00002113] | place: India: Gulf of Khambhat ...
ACAATATGGACGTTGAAACGCAAACCCCAAATCTTTCGTTCAGTCCGGGAGGGAATACAGGCGATAAACGTCAGAGGATCATCAGGAACACTTACCTGTTACATGAAACATCTCAAATGAAGTATGGGCCTGATGCTGCTAACCTTATCGAGATACCTTTCACTGATGGGGAGCTGTTCACGGGCGATAAGACTTATGAGTTCAACGGTGACTATGAGTGGTATCCTTCGACTTATATCAGGAACGATGAACCGCTACCCTTCACACTACTAGCATTGATTTCAAAGCTAGACATAGAGAACACTTAAGGAGATTTGTCATGGGACTGTTTGGAACAATACTTGGAATCGCTGGAACAGCGCTGAACCTCTTTGGCCAAAAGAAAGAGGCCGATGCGCGTGAACAGTCAGCTCAGAAAAATTCTCAACTCATGCAAGAGGAAGCAAACTACCAGGAGTTTAGGACCAGTCGAAAGCTGGAAGATTTGGCTGAGTATAAGGACAAGCTTATCGCACGCCAGCGCGTGCTATTCGCAAAGGCCGGTGTTGTCATCGATCAGGACACAGCTCAAGCAGTAGTTGATGACTCGCTTGCACAATTCGAGAAGGATAAGGGGATCATCAGGATGGAAGGTGACTTCAATGTCCGCCGCGCAAGGGCCGGCGCTCAATCGTTCCAAGACGAGGCCAAATCCGCCAGAACAGCAGGTTATATCAACATGGGTACTACTTTACTTAACTCAGCATCAGCAATTTGGGGGTAAAAATGCCAAGGATACCTACATTTGAACAGCAAGCTCAGCTACCTACAACAACCAGTCCCTTCCTGGAAAAACCAAGCACCGAGGTTGGTAGAGCATTGCAGGGCCTCGGGCAAGATGTTTTCAAGCGTGGCTTGGAACTGAAACGTGAGCGTGATGTTTTGGCCGCAGCCGATGCCTATACAAAGTTCCAGGACAACCAAAGGGAGTTTATGGTTGGGGAAAGGAATAGGCTAGGTGCTCAATCTGATGGCGCTCAGCAACGTGGTCAAGAGTTCTACGATAAGCAGATAGAGGAAATTGGTGGATCGCTCAGTCGCCAAGCGAAACGAATATTCACGCAGAAGGTTATGGAAGCCAGGAACAACGGTTTAGATAACCTGGCAGCGCACCAAAGCAAGCAACACCAGATCAGAAAAGAAAACAAGTTAAGCGGATTGACTTCACAGTTACAGGCTGATATTCGCGCTGGTACGGTCAGCAAGGGTGATGTTACCAAAGGGATACAGGATATTAAAGAATTTATCCAGGAAATGTATAAGGGCCTTGACACTACGCATATCGAAAATTCGATGGAGCGTTCAATGTTGATGGNNCAAACCCTGACGATCTCCCCCAGTTGCTTCGTGACTACGCCGGCAAAGTAGACGAGAAAGAGATCAGGGCCATCAAAGAGCTGGCAGATAAGGTAGCGGTTGAGCAAAGAGTTGATGCTGAGTTTGAGGGCCTACAGGCTCAACATGGTGTAGACTTTGAGGATATGCTTAAGGGTATCACAAAGGGGAAATACAAGAACAAGGCTGTTCGTGATGCCTTGAAAGATAAAGTCCGCGATGAATGGTCTCAGGCTGTGAATGACAAGAAAAGAATCGACTTCGAAAGACAGCAGGTTGAGGGCGAAGACATTGTGAACGATTGGGCAAACGGTCATTATGCAACCGCACGCCAAAAGGTGCTACGATCGAGGCATTTGACGCCGGCGCAAAAAGAACACTGGATAGATAAGATCGATAGAATGAATGAGTCCATCGAAAAATCCCAAGAGGCCGCGAGCCCTTTTCTAAACAGCGATCCCAATGCTTTATTCCTTGCCAGTAAAGCCATTGCCCTGAATCCAGATGCTGTGGAAAATGATGATATATGGCGTTTGGTTGGCAAGGGCCTTAGCACAAAGGATGGTGTTGCACTACAAACAAGGCTGAAAACAGCTAAAGCAAAGGATAACCAACGCATAAAAGAGGCAACTCGTATCATCAGTGCCTGGAAGAACGAAAACATATGGGAAAGCGATGACGTTAAAAATTCGCTTGTTGCAGCACAACTACAAAGCGCCATGATGCAATTTATGGAGGATAACCCGGACGCTGACCCTATAACAGATTTTCTTCAACCTCACCAAAAAGAGATTACGAAACTACGTTTTAAGAAAGCCTTTCAGCAGTTGAATGATATCTACAGTGGAAAGGTGAGGCCAGCACAAGTGCCACCTCCGGGGAAACACATAAGACTGCGTGGGCGCATACCGCAGGAAACGGTTGAGAACAAGTTTTATAAGGCCTGGCTCGGTAAGGACTTATCCGAGTTTGAAGCGACTCACTTGGAAGTTGTGGAAACAGAGGAACCATAATGCCAGAAATTAAAGATGAGATGTTTGGTCAGCCTACTCCGGCTGAGCAGAAAGAGGCCGGCGAAGCGGCATTTTATAGCCTGGTTACTGGAATACCTGAAGATGTTATCTTTGAGGATCTTCCGGGCGCCAGGAAAAACTTTGAGAAAGCGCCGAAGAATATCATCGATGCAGTTCGCCTACAATTTGAACTGGGCGGAGTCCAGAACGATATGTTTAAGGCGTATCATCGAAAGCTATTAGGCGATGACTCACCGGAGCTTCAAGTTGATATTGACGAGTATGAGCGGAAGACAAAGGAGCTACTTGACCGGGCGAAGTTCCACCCACCGAGGAATATTGCAGAGAAAGCCGTTTACCTTGCAACCAATATGACTCCTGGAATGCTGGAAGGCTTCAGGAAGGCTATACCAGGTGCCGTAGCACTCGGGACCGCATTTGGTACAACGGCTGCCATAGCCGGCCAGGCAGGACCACAGGTGCTCGCACCAGAAGAGTTGGTGACTGTTCCTGTGGCAACCGCAGCGGGTGCGGCAATAGGTGCGACTCAAGGTATATACAGTCATTCATACATGGTGGAATCTGGTGAGCTATACCGTGAGCTGTTAAGTATCCGCGACGAGGATGGGCAGCAGCTTGACCCCGAAATAGCCAGGAAGGCAGCTACAACTTTTGGTTCGATTGCCGGTATCATTGAGGCGGCACAATTTGGAACATTGGCCAAATCAATTCCTGGGCTGAGCACGGTTACTGGGAATGTACTCACCAAGATGGCCAGGCGCCTTGCGATGGCAAGAGGCCTCAAGACCGTGGCACAAAAAATCACCACTAATGCCAGGAGAAGAATCGCCAAAATCGGGTTGCAATATGTTGGGGGAGTTGCCGAGAACGTGGCCGAGGAAGTTGCGCAGGATATGGCCAAGATAGTTGGCCAGGAATACGCGAAGGCATGGGATGAAGAACACTCGAACTATGATAAGCGATACACGAGGGCTGAGTGGAACGAGATAGGCAAACAACTATTGCATACTGCGAGCGACTCTGCTTTAGCGATGGCAATCCTTGGCGTTCCTGGACTAGCCAAGAATACAGCGGTGGAAGTTGCACAATCTCCGACTGCAAGGCGCGAATTAAATAGGATGAAGAATATCCTATCGAATGAGCGTGGCAATATTGTAATTGGCAGTGATGACCCTGACCTTGAATCAACCAGGCGCTTACGCCGTGATATTATCGCAGACAGGAAAAAAGTTATACGCCAAGCTAAGGGTGTAGATAATGTAGTTGATCACCTGGTGACCAAAGGATATAAGGGTGTTGAAGTTCCCAAGAAGCTTGCTAATACTATCAAGACCTACCTTCGTAGTGAGCGAGAAGCAAAGTTCAAGTCATCGGTTCAAAAGGATGCAGAGCGAGCAATGCTTTACAAGGGCCTTGATAACGGTTCAGAATGGTACAGAACATCGGGTATTGATACTGTATTAGAGGGTGAAACCCAAGAAGAGGCCTTAAGGTTCTTCGCAATATTAGCCTACACTAGCGCTCAATCTGATCCTCATGTAAACCTTAGTAAGGCAATTAGGGTATGGGACGGTCACAAGCGTGGCATATCACTTGATGAGCTTTTCGAAACCCCCGTTGTTAATACAGTGATCGATAATAAAATGCGATCCATCCTGGAGAGAGATGACCCATTAGCGGCATTCAATACCACCATGGACGATCTAGGTAGAGAGGAGGGGCCTGTTAAAGTCCGCAATTTCTCGTTGACCCTACAGCGTGCAACTCAAGATCCAGATAGTTTATATGATGCAACTGAAACCGTGAACGATTTCAGGATGAGCCAATACTACCTTGACGATGATCGAGTCATGAGCGGAGTCAGGCGCGAGCGCATGGAAGACCGCATGATTGAAGTTCGTGATTATCTGAGGGAGCACGATGACGCAGCCTTCTGGACAGCCGATCGTGTTCAGGCTGCATTATGGCATTGGGTAAAAGAGGACAGATTGAAACGAGGGCTTGATCCTTCTAAGGGTGAGTCAGTCACATACTTGCAGAGCTTACGCCGAAGGGCGAGAGAGCATTATGGTATTGAAGATAAGGATCTCACAGATACATTACTCACAGCATTCGTTCAACTTCAACTTGTTAAGTCACCAGAGGCAGCCAGAATTTTCGATCACTATTCAAAGCCTGATATGGGCTTCAACGAGATCCAATATCTTGATCCTGAATCACAGGGAACAGGTCAGCCAGGTCGTGAGTTTACTAGGCAAATTGAGCCAGGTAAAGATAGGCCTCAAGTGGTTCACGTTTACAAAGCGAATACTCAGGCCGAAAGGCAGTTTTGGTCTGGTTCGAGATATCGAGTAATTATAAATAATGCCCGGAAGATCTACGATCTCGGTCAAGATCCAAATGGTTACAGGAAAAGGTTCAATATCTTTGAAAAGGCAGATCCTAAGACTATTGGAGATATGGAACGAAAAATGATCTTGGATGGTTTCCTCGCTTACAATATGGGCTCTGTGACTGTTTTCTTTTCACCGGTTAGGGCTTACAGGATGCACGGTTACACCATGAACATCAGCCCATCAGTCGAGGATAGCCAAATCAATGAAGCACGAGAAGCAGGCAAAGACGAGACCGTAGCTATACTTGAGCGACTTAGGCAATTAGAACTTGATGGGAGGATGGACGAGTTTCAAGAAGCAGTTCTCGCTGACGCCGAAGAGGTCATGGCAGACCCCACCTTTGACATACTACGACTTGATCCGGCAGAGGGGCGCTTTCTCGAATGGGCCGAGTTCTCATTAGAGGGCATTGTTGAGGCAGCCGATGAAGTCATCCTGGCTGGNNAGCATCTTATCTTGATCGTTACCAGCAGGATAGCGGATACTTCTCAAAGATATTGCCTGGCGACAAGAGGCCGCCGGAAATTCCCAAAAACCAGGCGCCTAGTGTGGTCCTGACTTTTCCAGAGCAGTTAAGTGCAGAGCAACGCATCAGGCTACAGGAAATGCTGACAAATGCTGGCATCAAGGGTAGCACCTACTCGTTTACGCATAACGCTATTGTGCTTGATCATGTTCCACTCTTGACTCAAGTAACCAAGAAGGGTAAGGTTGTGCGCAAGCATGATGTTACTGTTCAAGTATTCAATTCCTCAATAGACCGATTTGTTAACGCGATCATCAACCAAGACAGGCAACCAGGATTATTCGACACTGTTTCAATTCCCATCCCTAGCTTTCGCAAGGTATGGAAGAGACACACAGTAGTCGGGAAGGAGAACTATGGCAATATCATCCAAAAAGGCAAAGACCGAGAAAAAGCGCTCGGGATTACTGGCGCTATCGAGGACGCCAGAGAAAACCTTCAACGGCTTCCTGAGCACATACGGGCAAGGGAGAATATCCATCAACCTACGCCGAGGCCGCTCGAAATCGAACCTGAAGAGAGACTAACACGGGCTGATGCAGAGAAACAGGATAAGGAAGACTACACATTAGAAGCACCTGATCAGCAGGCCGGCCTTGAACAGGGAACTGAGTTATTTCTTCACGAGGAAAATCATAGGACTGTTTATTTCCAAGATATTAACAAAGATGGTGACATAGTAGTAACCGATGATTTCCTTGGAGCGAAGGAGAGGGTTCCTACAGCGCCAGGTAAATTGACTAGGTTTCTGAAAAGAACATGGGACATAGCTGTTAAGACGTTGAAATCTGAAGGTGGCTTCATTGGTGGATTTCAAGCTGAAACATCGAATGTCAAGAAGCTAGAGAAGGCTGAGGCCATGGAGGCGCAAGGCTTTGACAGTGATGCGATATGGCGAGCCACCGGCTGGTTAAGAGGTATCGAGGGTTTATGGCGTTTCGAGATCGATGACAGCAAAGCTGAATTGAATCTCAGATCTTTAAAGAACCAGATGCAAAGGGGGCGCATGGAACCCCGCATGAATCTTAAGGATATCTTAACTCACGAAGAACTCTACAACGCATATCCTGAATTGAGAGATATCGAGGTAGTATTTGTGGGCGTTCTATCTGGCTCGGCGGCATTTGACCCACAAGAAAACGAGATCCTACTTAAGTGGGACAATGGAGCCCCCGGCAATCCATTAAACCCAAGTCATGTGCTAGACAACCCTGTTAAAATCATGGAAGACGTCATGCACGAAGTTCAACACGCCATCCAGGATATCGAAGGGTTTGCGCAGGGCGGAAGTCCATCGCTAGTATCGATGAGTGAAATTGAACGGGCTCAGTATGAGCTAGAAATTGTTGCACCTGGAAAGGAATTTACAGAACAGGATCTCAGGAAAGATGTTTACCGTAGGCTCGCTGGAGAGATCGAGGCGAGAGATGTTACATCACGAAGAATGTTCACAGTTGCTGGCCGGCAACTCGTTCCTCCATATAGCTCAGAGATGATACCCCGCAGTCAATGGGTTGTGCAGGACGGTGATGGAAGGACTACAAGCTTTAGTGTGCAAGATCCTGCGCCAAAGCGAGCCACAAGGGTTGCTGAGGAGATATCCCGTATCACTAGGACTAAAGCGAGAATACGGGCGATGACAGGCCAGCGCAAGGTAGGCGAAACCATGATTCCTGAGTCAAAAGCGCTTGCCGAAAGCTTACGCCGGGCGGCCAGGGCTGCGCGTGAAGCGTTACGCGAAGGGCGTAAACTTGGGATCGATATTGAGCGTGTTAAGCTTGAGAATCTGAAGGGGCGCCAGCAGCAGCGCGTTGCAAAATTAAAGGAAGCCATTCAGCGTGAGAAGGATATCCGGGCAAGACTGGCTGAAGGCCGACGTGAACGCGCTTATCTCAATAAAGTAATCGCACTGTTCGAGAGAGCAAAGAAGGCATTACCTAAGCTTTCACCTGAAGAGAAGGGGCCTTTAACTGAACTACTCAATAGTATCGATCTTGCCACATTAAGCGAAAAGAAAAAGGCAAACCTATCCGCAACCAGAAATTGGTTATCCGCAAATCCAGAGGCTGAGCTGCCTGATTCAGTCATGAGAGACCTGGAGCGACTTGATAAGCAACCAATACGCCAGATGACGATTGATGATGTTCAGGCTATTGAAAAGACCGTAAGGCACTACTTACATTTGGCTGCGACTAAGAAGCGTATCAAGGCAAAGCGTGCGGCTGTAGCGCTTGAGCAGGCGCGTGAAACGTCCATAGAAGAAATGAAGCCTAGAGATGATGTGGCTGACGAGGTGATCCAAACTCAGCGTGGCTTCAAGGAAACCATAAAGGATAAATGGCAAGCTGTCAAGCTTTTCTTTACACTCTACCAGGACCACTTCGATTTGATAACAGAGCTACTGGCCGGGCCTCTCAGCACTATGCACGATATCCTTTACCTGCAAGTAAAGGACGGTATCAATCGTCAGCTTCAATATCGCCAAGACACTTACCGAAAGTTCGTTGAAGATCTTGGAGACTTCAATCAGAGGTTTGGTATAGGTGATATTAACCGGTGGCTACAAGAGCGTGTAAGGGTAGGGCGCTTCAACTTAACTCGTGGTGAACGAATGGCCATGCTACGCCATGCCATGCACCCTGATAATCGTAGAGCCTTACTGGAAGGTGGTTTCGGACTGAAGGGCCGAAGAGACCCCAATGAAGTATTTAGGATAAGCGAAGATGAGCTGAATGAAATCCTGAACTCACTGGACGATGCGGAGTTAGCCTACGCACAAGCGCCAGTCACAAACCTTTTTGATGAGCAGGGACGCCTTGTGAACGAAGTATTCCGGGAGAAAAACGGTTATGATATGGAGCTGATCGATACTTACTATCCGAAGGAGGTTATGCCTTTGGAACGGGGTGGCGTTGGATTTGAAGAGGCCTCTACACTGGAAAGATTAAAGGGGAAATTTGTAAGGCCTGGCGTTCCAAAAGGTATGCTCAAGGAAAGGATAGGTTCAGAGAAACCGATCTTCTTAAACTCTATAGAGCGTGATATTGCAAAGTCAGTGAACAATGCGGCAGCCTATATAGGCCTGGAGATCCCAATCTCGAATGCTTCCAAGCTACTGTATGACCCTGACTTCAGGAAAGAGTTGACCGCCAGATATGGGCATGAGACCTGGCGTGAGGTTGAGAAAGGCCTTCGGGATATAGCGCTTGAACAAACCAGCTACGATGCGATGGAGAGGGGTTGGCTTACAATCCGGGCGAATGTCACCAAGGCAACGCTAGGAATCAACCCATGGGTTATGGCTAAGCAGGCAATGTCACTGCCTCTCTTTGCTGTGTACGTCAATCCATTCAATATACTAAAGGGAACCGTTCAGGCCATGTTACACCCCAAGGCTACCGAGGCACGGCACGCAGCCTATTCGCCGGGATACCTTGAGAGGAAGGAAGCAGGCTTTTCTCGTGACGTCAATGAGGTCTATAAGGCAGCCAATAGCGTTAGGCGACTTTGGGGCGGACCAAAGGTTCTCAGTGAAAAGATCATGGCAGGCATCCAGTTCTTCGACCGGGCAGCAGTGGTGCCGGGCATGGAGGCCGCAGTCATACAGGCACTTGACGAGTTCAAGCAAGGCAGGCTTAGCACAGCAGTTGCCACAGCTACCGGCATTACAGATGCTGACATCCCAAATCTTTCAGCGGNNTAGTGGAAAGAACTCAGCCGATGTTCAACCCTGAGCACCGGAACACGCTCAGCAGGGGAAGCACATTAACAAAAATGTTTACTATGTATTCTTCGTTTACAAATCAGGGATACAACCTTATCCGCAGGACCTATGCCCACGGGATACGCACCGGCGAGTGGACGCCTTTCGCTATGACGATGTTCAATCTGTTTGTAGTGAACTTCGTTGGCATATACATAATTGATCGGCTGCGAGATTGGACGCAAGGAAGAGACCGGGAAACTACACCTGAAGATCTCCTGAAGAAATGGTTCTCTTCAGCCGCAGGGTATGTATTGTTTGTGAGAGATATCGTAAGCCGTGCCATCACTGGCTTTGACGTTGATACTCCAATCACGAAGATCCTGAACGATATTGGCGAGACCATAGCCGGAGGCATCTCAGCTATGGGTGAAACCAATAAGAAAAAGAAGCGTAACAAAGTTGTGAGAACTCTTGACCGTGGAGTTGAAACTATCTTGACTCTATTCGGTATTCCATACGGCGGACCTAAGCGACTTATCCAAGGCGTTGCCGAGAAAGTGAAGGATATCTAATGAACATCGAACGCGAACTGGCAGTGCTTAGTGAGAGAGTCAAAAACATTGATGACAAAACTGATGACATTTGTAAAATTCTTTCTGGCAAGGATGGCCTGGTAACACAAACTGAAGTTAACAGGAAAAGTATTAAGGTGCTTTACTGGTTATTTGGTGGCGCCGGAACAGGCCTTCTCGGTATCCTCGCTAAAGTTATTTTCCTATGAGAGATTTTATTCTACATTTCTTCAACCCCTTACACCTTTACTGTAGGCTAAGGGATTTAGGCATTGGTCCTATAACGTCATACCGCATTGGGCGCTTGTATGAACGTGTTGTCTTTCGACAAATCTGGAAGATATTAAAAAGGAGGTATTTATGTTCAAGAAAATTTTGATCGTAGGAATTTTAACCCTGCTATTCCTGGGGGGCGGCGGTTCGGCTTCAGGCCAATTCAATATCACAGATCAAGATACTATGTGTGAGAATACAGACCGCATCATGACTGACTATGAGCTGTTTAAATGGTTGCTGAAAGAAACTGGCCGTGAAGCATACCTGGACGATAACCTGCCACCTGTCATCATGGTCATGGATGATAG
>JABAOF010005829.1_pt2 | contig 10188 bp, 9 predicted proteins | sample 7062171 | NCBI WGS metagenome assembly JABAOF01 (sample SAMN14538628, study PRJNA623070) | marine sediment metagenome | biome: marine biome [ENVO:00000428]; feature: marine pelagic biome [ENVO:01000023]; material: deep marine sediment [ENVO:00002113] | place: India: Gulf of Khambhat ...
ATACGGCGACCACCGAGCTCTTCACCATCGCCGACCTGTCCACGCTCCTCATCAACGCCGCGATCAACGAGGTGGACATCGGCAAGGTGAGCGCCGGCGACATCGTGGCGATCACCGTGGATGCCTTCCCGGGCGACACGGCAACGGGTCTCGTCCGCCTCGTGCCTCCGGCCGCACGGCTACAGGAGCGGGTCCGCGTATTCGACGTCGAGATCGAGGTGCAGACGGGAGCGGCCATCCTGCGTCCCGGCATGACCGCAAACGTGCAGATCTCGGGGCCCACCCGAGATGACGTCGTGCGGCTCCCGGTGGAAGCCGTCTTCTACGTCGAGGGACGCCCGACTGCCTACCGCCTCGTAGACGGTTCCACACAACCCACGCCGGTCACGCTGGGACTGAGCGATCTCTCGTACGTCGAGATCCTCGAGGGTCTCGCGGCGGGCGACTCCGTAGCACTGGAGGACCCGGCCGAGGCAGCCCGCCGCGCGCGCCTGGGGCGCTGAGCCATGGCACTGCTTGAAGCGCGCGAGATCACCAAGGTCTACCAGCTCGGGCAGGTCGACGTCCCCGCACTGCGCGGGGTGGACCTGGATGTGCAGGAGGGCGAGTACGTAGCCATCATGGGGCCGTCGGGCTCGGGCAAGAGCACGCTCATGCACATCCTGGGCTGCCTCGACTCGGCGACCTCGGGTACCTACCACCTCGACGGGACCGACGTGAGCACGCTACGTGGTCGGCCCCTCGCCCGCGTACGCAACCAGAAGGTCGGTTTCGTGTTTCAGACCTTCAACCTCATGCCCCGGCTGAACGTCGAGGAGAACGTGGCCCTGCCGTTGCAGTACCGTGGCGGGCTGTCGCGGCGGGCGCGCCGCAAGCGGGCGCGGGAGCTGCTGGAGCGGCTCGGCCTCGGGGAGCGCATCGGGCACCGCCCTGACCAGCTCTCGGGCGGCGAGCGCCAGCGCGTGGCCATCGCCCGGGCGCTGATCGGACAGCCGGCCATCCTGCTGGTGGACGAGCCCACAGGCAACCTGGACTCCGCGGCCGGCGCGGAGGTGCTGAAGACGTTCCGTGAGGTCCACCGGGGTGGCAACACCATCGTGCTGGTCACCCACGACGCGCACGTCGCCGCCGAGGCGCAGCGGACCGTCTACCTCGCCGACGGACGGGTGGCCGCGTGAGCTTCCTCGAGTCGCTACTCGTCGGGCTCGATGAGGCCCGGCGCCACCTGGGCCAAACGCTGCTCTCCCTGCTGGGGCTCATCCTGGGTACGGGAAGCATCGTCACTGTGCTCGCGCTGTTCGGCGGCCAGACGAAGATCACCCAGGAGTTCGTGGCTGAGGTCGGAGGATTCGGAACGATCATCGTGCGTGACCGCGAGATGTCGGAGCATCCCACGGCACGGGAGCTGGCGTCGGACCGTCTGACGTACCGCGACGCGGAGTACCTGAAGGACAACGCCACCATGCTCTCCGCCGTCGCGCCGGGCTTCTACGACCGGATGGAATACCGCGTGGGAGATATCCACTTCACCGGTCCAGTGGTCGGAACCACACCCGACTACGCCGTGATCAATGCGATTCGGCCGCAGGTCGGGCGGTACATTGGCGATCTCGATGTGCGGCGCAAGACTCGGGTCATGGTACTCGGGTGGAAGTATGCGGACTCCCTGTTCGGCCACGCCGAGGATGCCCTCAGCCAGCTGGTCAACCTGGCCGGCAAGAACTACCGCGTCGTGGGCGTGATGGAGCGGGAAGAGTTCTACTTCGCGCCGTGGAGCGGTAACCAGCTCGAGTACCGCAACGAGCGCGCCTACATCCCCATCACGACCGCCTTCACACAGTACACGGGCGACGACGACCACCTGGTGTTCCTCACTCTCAAGGCGGCGTCCCCGACTGCGGTGCGAGCTGCCCGCGGGCAGGTCTCCGCCATGCTGGCCCTGCGGCACGGCGTGGAAGACTTCTCGATCGAGCGCTCGGGCAGCTCGGCCAACGACGACGCCGAGTTCTTCATGCTGTTCAACTTCATCTTCCTCGTCGTGGGGATCGTGTCACTCGTTGCGGGCGGCGTCGTGATCGCCAACATCCTGCTCGCGTCCGTGGTCGAGCGGGTGCGGGAGTTCGGCACGCGGATGGCCCTCGGCGCCACCGGCTTCCAGATCTTCCGCCAGGTGCTCGCCCAGGTGCTGGTGATCGCGACGCTCGGCGGCGTGCTCGGGCTCGCGCTCGGTGCCGCACTCACGGGAACCGTCGCCCACCTGATGAGCATGCCGGCCGTCGTGACCGGGCCGATGGCCGCGGTGGCGATCGCCACGTCACTCGGCGTCGGGGTGATAGCCGGTGTCTATCCCGCGATCCGTGCAGCCCGGCTCCCTCCGGTGGAGGCCCTGCGCTATGGCTAACGGACGGCTCGGCCGGTGGGCCGTCGAGTGGGCGGAACTCGCCCTGGACGCCGTGCGGGAGGTACGAGCGCACAAGACCCGCTCGCTCCTCACGCTGTTCGGGATCGTTTTCGGCGCTGCCTCCGTGGTCTCGATGACCTCCCTGTCCGCAGCCGTCGAGGGGATGGCCACCAGCGAGATCACCCGGCTGGGAATGCCACGCACGTTCGGCTTCTTCGACCGGGGCCCGCGGTCGGATGCGACGCGCGCCGCCGAGTTGCGGCACGCCGGGATCAGACTCTCAGACGTCGCCGCCCTGCGGCAGGTACCCGGCGTGCGCACGACCTACGGGCGCAACTTCACGGGGCGGCACCTGGTCACCACCCCGAGAGATCAGCGCTCGGTACCGGTTGACGGCATTGACGCCCACTACCTGCGCTACCGCAACTGGCCGGTGATGAGGGGCCGCGAGTTCGTCCCGCTCGACATCATCAACGCCTCACGCGTGGCCGTGATCGGCGAGCACCTGGTAGAACCGTTCTTCGGCGCGGCAGACCCCGTCGGACGCACCCTCCAGATCGATGGCGTCCGATTCCGCGTAATCGGCGTGGTGGCGCCGATCGAGTTCGAGATGATCCCGGCAGACCAGTCGTTCCTCGCGCGGCGCGTGTACGTGCCATACACCTACGTGACGCTGTACCACAAGGGCGCCGGCCAGGTAGACAACGTCCTGGTCGACGTGGCACAGGGATCGGATTTCGCAACGGTCATGGAGGCCGGGACGGCCCGGCTGCGGCAGCGGCACTACGGGGTCGAGGACTTCGCCATCGAGAACGAGGCCGCCGAGGTGGCATCCACTCTCGCCATGGCGGACAACATCCTGCTTGGCTGGAACGCGGTGCTCTTCACTATCGCCGGCGTCACGCTCGTGGTCGGCGGCATCGGGTTGTTCAGCGTGCTACTGATTGCGGTGCGCGAGCGGGTGCGGGAGATCGGGATCCGCAAGGCGCTCGGCGCCGACGATCGCGCCATCCGCAAGCTGTTCCTTGCCGAGTCTCTGACCCTCGCCCTGCTGGGTGCGGCCATCGGGATCGCCGGCGGCATCGGGCTCATCACCCTCACCGAGCTGATCGCTCAGAGCTTCGGCCGGGAGTTCGTGATCGCCGTCAACATCCCTGGGGCGATGATGGCCGTGGGATTCGCGTTGGTCGTCGGAGTTCTGTTTGGCTGGTATCCGGCGAGTCGAGCCGCCAAGCTGGACCCGATCGAGGCGATCCGCGAACTCTAGTCCCGAGACGGATCGATAATCGCCTTCGTCACCCGTAGGTTCGCTACGTCGTCCAGCGCCTGGCCGGCCTCGCGGAGACCGTAGCGCGCGCCGATCACCTTGTCAAAGGGAAGACTATCACGGTGCCGTGCCAGCATGTGCAGGGCGCGCACGACGTGGCGGAAGTCGGTGCCCCACTGTCCCAGGATGTCTGCGTGGCGTCGATTGATGTGGATGTGCGGGTTGATAGCGACGGTACCGGTGTCGGTGTAGTGCCCACCCACCACGTACGTCCCTCCGTCGCGTAGCAGGTCGAGTCCCTCAGGGATCGCGGCGGGGTTGCCGCTCGCCTCGATGATCACATCGGCGCCCCGCCCGCCGGTCGCGCCACAGATTGTTTCCAGCCGGCTCTCCATCGAATCCTCGTCGACCGAGAGCACCAGGTCGGCACCGAGCTCGCGCGCGAGCTCGAGGCGGGCCCTGGGGGCTCCGATGACGAACACGGCACCTGCCCCGCGCAGCTGGGCAAACGCCGCCGCGGCGAGCCCCACCGGTCCCGAGCCCTGCACCACCACCGTGTCACCCATCGTCAGGCCGCTGCGCTCGACTGCCGCGAAGCCGGTGAACAGCCCGCAGCCGCCGCCAATCACGTCGTCGGCGCTGAGCGGCGTGGGCAGCTTGAGCACGCGGACACCCGGCCGCAGGTAGATCCGCTCGGCCCACCCGCCCAGTGGGCCGTCGTGAGCGGAGTAGGTGATACCGTACACCCGGCGCTCCGGGCAGCGGTTCGGCTGCCCGACGACCGTGCAGTGGTAGCAGGCGTTGCACACCTCGTGCACGTCGTAAAAGGTCACCACGTCTCCTGGGCTAATCGGCTCACCCAGTCCGTCTGTTTCGACCCCTCGCATCTCCAGAATGCGGCCCACGCTCACGTGACCCGGAATGATCGGGTAGGGCACGCCGTCGAGACGTCCGTGGTGGAGATGCACGTCGGTGCCGCAGACCTCGCTCGCCAGCGTCTCGAGCATGACGCCCCCGGGCTCCACGACGGGCTCGTCGATCTCCCACTGGGCGATCGGCGCCCGTGGCTCCGTCATCACCGCCGCACGAATACCCATGCTACCCCCGATCCAATCCGATGCTGCCCAGTACGTGGGCGAACCGCTCGTCATCCCGCAGGTCATCGAACAGCGGATCCACCGCCAGGAAGACGGCGTGCAGTGCCCGCTCCTCGACCGCCCTACCCAGCCACTCGAACGCCTGATCGAGCTCGCCGAGCCCCATGTGGATCACCGCGAAATAGTCGGCGGGGACATAGGTCTCCTTGGCCCGCACCTTCAGCGCCTTGAGGATGTCGCGCGCGTCGTCGGGCCGACCGTCCTTGGTGTAGGCGTACGCCAGATACGCCGCCATCCCGGGATGGTCGCCCGAGGCCGCCATCCCGAGCCGCAGCACTGCTTGAGCGTCCTTCAGCATTCCCTTCTTGATGTAGGCCTGGCCCAGAAACCAGTTGAGGAAGACGTACTCCGGATCGAGCTCGATCGTCCTCTGAAATCGCTCGATGGCCTCGTCGTAGCGTCGGCAGAAGTAGTGTATCCAGCCGAGCCCGGCGTTGATGCTGAGCCCGAGGGGCTCGAGCTGCTGCGCCCGCGTAATCCGCTCGGTGGCCTCGGTGAGCCGGTTGCGCGCCGCGAGGTACTCGGAGTAGGCATGCAGCGCCGTGCCGTCTTCGGGATTGAGCCTCAGGGCCCGAGTGAGGGATCGCTCCGCCCCGTGCCACTCCCAGTCGTAGTAGAACCGCACGACTCCCAGTGAGGTGTGCGCCTCGGGCAGCATCTCGTCGATCTCCAGCGCCTTGAGCGCCGCCACGTGCGCCTTGGGGAAGGCTTCCCGGGGCGACAGGAGGCGGTACCACGCCAGCAGGTTGTAGGAGTCGGCCAAGCCGGTGTACGCCAGAGCGTAGTTGGGGTCCTCCGCGATGGCCTGTTCGAAATACTCGATCCCCCTAGCGAAGCCGGCCCGCCGCCGCGTCTTCTCGACATAGCGTCCCTGGAGGTAGAGCTGGTACGCCGCGACGTTGTCGGTGTAGCGCTTCACGACCTGGGTGCGCTGGACTTCGGCGAGGCGATCGCGCAGAGTCGAGACGATGGCCGCAGCGATCTCATCCTGGATCGCAAACACGTCCTCTAGCTCCCGATCGTACCGCTCCGACCAGAGGTGGTAGCCATCCGCCACGTCGATCAGCTGGGCCGTGATCCGCAAGCGGTTCCCCACTTTGCGCACGCTCCCCTCCAGAATCGTCGACACCCCCAGCTGTGCCCCTACGTCTCGCAGGCTCAGGTTAGTGTCCTTGAATGCGAATGCGGACGTGCGCGCCGCAACGCGCAGCCCCTCCAGCTGCGTCAGCGCGTTGATGATCTCCTCCGTCATCCCGTCGCTGAAGTACTCGTTCTCACGCTCCGGACTCATGTTCTGAAACGGGAGGACCGCGATGGACGTCGCCTCCGGCTGCGGCAGCGCGACCGTGCCTGGTGTGACCAGCGCCGCTGCGAACTCCTCGGCCGTGTCGAACCGCTCCGGGGGCGTCTTCGCCAGCGCCTTGTGGAGCGCGGCGTCAACGTGGTCGGGTACGGCGGGCCGCTTGCGACGCGCCGAGGGGATCGGCGCACTGAAACACTGCGCGATTACGGCGCGCGGCGTCTCTCCGGTGTAGGGAGGCTCACCCACGAGCATTTCGTAGAGGACGCAGCCGAGGGCATAGACGTCGCTGCGGCCGTCGAGCACCTGTTCACCGCTGGCCTGCTCCGGGCTCATGTAGGTGGGCGTTCCCACAGCGATCCCCGGCTCGGTGATGGCGTCCTCCGCTCCTCCTCTCCCACCCCTGATGGCGCGCGCCACTCCGAAGTCGGTGACGACGGCATGCCCACCGGAGAGCAGGATGTTGGCAGGCTTGATGTCCCGGTGCAGAACATGATGGCTGTGGGCATAGTCGAGCGCGCTCGCCACTTCCCGAGTGATGTGCAGGGCCTCGCCGACCTCCAGGTGCTCCTCCCGGTCCAGCCTGTCCCGCAGAGACTCCCCTTCCACGAACGGCATCACGTAGTACAGCAGACCGTCCGCGTCGCCGGAGTCGTACACGGGGAGAACGTGAGGGTGGGCGAGCTTCGCGGCGATCCCGATCTCCCGCAGGAACCGGCCGGCTCCCACGGTGGCCGCCAGCTCCGGGCGCAGCACTTTCACCGCCACCTTGCGCCGGTGCTTGAGATCCTCCGCAAGACAGACGGTGGCCATGCCGCCCCGGCCGATCTCCCGCATGATCACGTACCGGCCGGCGAGCGCTTCACGGAGACGCTGCGAGAGCTCGACCATGGGAGACGAAAGATGGCAGATCCAGCGAGGCGGCGCGAGAGCGGGACCGGTTCATCGCCCCTTGCCGACGCATGACGAACCCGGTTCCTTTCAGCGGCCTGACATCCAGTGAACAACGCTTCCGCGCACGGACCGACGCCGGCATGTCGCTGATCGGACGCATTCGCACCCTCTTCACACTGGGCAGGGGCATGGCAACCGGCCTGACGGAGCTGAGGGCCGGCCCGGACCCCATCGCCCTGTTCGCCGACTGGTTCGCCGCCGCTCGCCGGTCCGGCATCTTCCTGCCGGAGAGCATGACCTTGGCCACCAGCACGAAGGACGGCGTGCCATCGGCTCGCATGATGCTGCTCAAGGACTTCGGCCACCAGAGCGGGTTCGTGTTCTACACCAACTACGAGAGCAGGAAGAGCGCTGAGCTGCTGGAGAACCCTCAGGCCGCGCTGGTCATGCACTGGCCGATCCTGGAGCGGCAGGTGCGCGTCGAGGGAACCGTGGAGAAGCTCTCGCACGAGGAGTCGGAGGCGTACTTCAGGACCCGGACCCGCGGCAGCCGCCTCGGCGCCTGGGCCTCCCAGCAGAGCGCGGAACTCGAGAGCCGCGAAGCACTGGAGCGGCGATATCGGGAACATGATGAGCAGTACCGGGGCGAGGAGGTGCCGCTCCCGCCGTTCTGGGGCGGGTACCGGCTGATCCCGCAGCGCATCGAGTTCTGGCAGGGACGCCTGAACCGGCTCCATGATCGGTTGTGCTACACGCAGGACGGCGACGGCTGGAAGGTGACGCGTCTCTACCCGTAGTCGCACTTCCCTCCATGCAGTTCGTCCGGCTGCTCCCGGTCCTCGTCAGCTTCCTGCTGCTGGCGGCTCACTTCTCGCGCAACGACGTCGCCCCGCTGACCGTGGCGAGTCTCGTCCTCCCCTTCCTGCTCCTGGTGCGCCGCCCGTGGGTGCCGCGACTGTTCCAGATACTGCTGGTGCTCGCCGGGGTGGAATGGCTCCGGACCACCGCCGTGCTGGTAGCGCGGCGCCAGGCGGCGGGGGAGTCGTGGACCCGGCTGGCGCTCGTCCTGGGGGCCGTGGCCCTGTTCACCGCCTGCTCCGGCCTCGTCTTCCGGAACCGCAAGCTCAGCCGGCGGTATTCATCTGAGTGACGCTCTCCAACGTGCTCTGGCCGTTCGTCCTCTCGCTCGCCTTTCAGGCACCGGCCTGGCAGGCTGCTCCGCGACTGCCGCACCCGGTGACGAACAACGCCGTGGTGGCGGTGCAGACGTCTCACGGCGCGGCGGTCTACTCGCTGCTCGGACTCGACTCGACCAGGCAGTGGGACGGTGTCGTGAGTTGGGCATTCCGCTGGAACGTGCGGGACGCTCGGTGGCACGAGGTGTCCGAGGTGCCCGGCCCGGGCCGCCTGGCGGCGACCGCACAGGCGGTGCGCGGCAAGATCTACGTGTTCGGCGGGTACACCGTCGCCGAGGATGGGACCGAGCAGTCCCTGCCAAACGTAGACGTTCTGGATCCGGAGACCGACGAGTGGAGCGCCGGGGCGCCGATCCCCGTTCCGGTCGACGATGCCGTCTCTGGGGTGTGGCGCGACTCGCTCGTTTATCTCATCTCCGGATGGCACGACCGGGACAACGTGCCCAACGTGCAGCTCTACGATCCCGCGACCGACACCTGGCGGCAGGCGACTCCCATCCCGGGGCAGGCCGTGTTCGGTCACGCCGGTGGCGTCGCCGGCGATGCGATCGTGTACATCGACGGTGTGCGCACCAACGCCGACCGGCCGCGGTTCACCATGCAGGGTGGGTCATGGCGGGGTGACATAGACCCGAACGATCCAACCCACATCAGCTGGCGACGCATCGCCGATCACCCCGGTCCCCCGCTCTATCGCGCCGGCGCCGTGGGGCTCAACGGCTACGTGATCTTCGCCGGCGGCACCAACAACCCCTACAACTACGACGGCATCGGCTACAACAGCTGGCCGTCGGAGCCGCGGCGGGCCGTCTTCCGCTACGACGTGGCAGCGGACCGCTGGGAGGGGTGGGGCGAGCTGCGCCAGCCCGTGATGGACCTGCGGGGGATCGTCGTGGCGGGAGCCCGGCTCGTAGTCACGGGCGGGATGGCCTCGGGGCAGCGCGTGTCGGATCGGGTCTGGGTCGCCGAGCTAGCGCCGCGCTGATCCAGGCGGCACGCGACTGCCGTCAGATCTTGATGAAGATCCGCTTGCGGTAGAGCAACTCCATCACTGCGTACCACAGCAGAATGTTGGCCAGCGCGAAGGCCAGCGAGCCATTGAGCGGCCCGGCCCAGGGCGCGAACAGATACTGGTAGATCCAGCGGTAGAGCGACGTGGTACCGCCATCTGCGGCGGGGAACCGAACCCACAGCAGGACCTTGACGAACAGCCCGGAGAGCACGAACACGGCGATCGCGTTCATGCCGAACGCCACCGCCGGATGTGCCCACCGCCTCCATCCGCGGACCTCGATCAGCCAATAGCACACGGCCAGGAACTGGAGTGCTGCCCCGGCGGTGAACAGCACGTACGAACTGGTCCACAGGTTCTTGTTGATGGGAAAGGCCGCGTGCCACACCAGGCCGGCGAGGATACCGGCCCAACCGAGCACGAACAGCCAATTCACGATCTCCCGCCCGTCCCTCTTCGAGCGCAGCAGCCGCCCAGTGAGCACCCCGAGCAAGGTCGTGGAGATGGCGGGCAGTGTGCTCAACAGGCCCTCGGGGTCCCAGGTATCGCGCCAGATGTGGCTGCCGAACACCGCCCGGTCGATGTAGGCGGCGAGGTTCCCGTCGGCACTCAGGTTACCGGCGCCATGTCCCGGCACGGGCACCAGCATCATGAGCGCCCAGTAGAGCAGGAGCAGCGCCGCCGCGGCCGCTGCCTGCCCGCGGGCGGAGGTGTGCATCACGATCATTGAGGCGCAGAAATACACGAGGCCGATACGCTGCAGCACTCCGGGGAAGCGCATCGTGGCCAGGTCGAACCGGGGAAAGGCGCTCAGCAGCAGTCCCAGGCCGATCAGGATCAGGCTGCGCCACAACACCTTGCGGAATACCGTGGATTTGGTCTCGCCGCGCTCCAGACGGGGCACCAGCGAGTAGGCCATCGCCACACCGACGATGAACAGGAAGAAGGGGAAGATGAGATC
>JABAOF010015599.1_pt1 | contig 10186 bp, 8 predicted proteins | sample 7062171 | NCBI WGS metagenome assembly JABAOF01 (sample SAMN14538628, study PRJNA623070) | marine sediment metagenome | biome: marine biome [ENVO:00000428]; feature: marine pelagic biome [ENVO:01000023]; material: deep marine sediment [ENVO:00002113] | place: India: Gulf of Khambhat ...
TCCCGCAATTCGATCAAGGAATCAACGGGCCGCCCAGCCGCTGGGCAGATATTGTCGATGGTGCGTATGCGGCGGACTCCCTCTTAGGCGGATCGTACACAGTGACGGTGACTGGCCACGACGGTATTCCGCCAGCTGATGCACCCGCTCGCGGTAAGGAACTGTTTTTGCCTTACAAGCAGACCATCGATTTTCCGCATGAGGACACGACTTTGGACATCGAAGTGCCGTTGACTAAGTAAGGCACCGCTACGCGCCGTTTTCGGAACGTGCGTCGATCGGTCGATCGCACGTCTACGATGGCGACAAGCCCGCATCGGAGCTTCGTTGGTTTTGGCCTCTAGTTCACCGCAGCCGATTCGTTGTCACACGAGCTGCGGATGCTTCGCATGGGGTCAGCGACGGTCGATCTTGATTCGACACGTTTCGCCATATGGGGCGATTCGTTGGCGCCTGTGAATCCACACGACCTGAATCCAAAGGTGCCGTTGGGCGTCAACAACATACCTGACCAGCCTTAGTTTTCTGTACCAGGTGCGATGAAGGTTTTGGTTAATTTGCTGTGCTGCGGAGCGCTGAGCGCAGCGAAGCTCGGAGCAGCACAGCGGGGATAGGGAGAAATGCTGTCGAGAGAAGATACAGTTTCTTCGAATGCCCGGCCTGTCTCGACTTGTAGAAACTGAACTTGAGCCCTGGCAGCGGCAGGGGTGCTCAATCGTATGATCCGCTGGTACAACGCAGAGCGGTTACACAGTGCGATGGGGTTCCTGCGCCCGGTCGACTACTACCGGGGCAATCCCCGCGAACGGCACGAGGTCCGCCGCCGAAAACTGGCAGTGGCCCGACACCGACGAAGGAAAAAGAACCTGGCATTACGGCAGCCCACGCTGCATTTAAAGCCCCGGGAGACTGTCCCTTAACATCACCCACAGAATGTCTCACTACGGTTGAAACATTTCAGGTCGAGGCACCTCAGTGGATGGCCAGGCTGGAGCCATTTGCCATCGACGGATCCGCGGGGCATCCCGGGCGTGGGGCGGCGTAGCGGGCTTCTTCCAGTCCCAGCTTTTTCATCTTTTTGTACAGCGTCGTGCGGTTGATACCCAGGGCGTCGGCCGTATCGTTGCGATTCCAGTTTTTGTTTTGGAGGACCTCCAGGATAATTTGCCGCTCCGGTCCCTCCAGGGCCTCTTTCAGCGTTCGGTTTTCCACCGGTTCGGCGATGGCAAAGCCGGGGGTGGAGTGCATGGTAGGTGGCAGGTCCTCGGCACGAATCAGGTCGCCCTTACCCAGCAGGATTGCGCGTTCCATGATGTTCTGCAATTCTCGGACATTACCCGGGTAGTGATAACGTTGCAGGATGGCGAGTGCTTCGTCGGTGAATCCATCCACTTGCTTGCCAGATTCCTGGCAGATTTGTTTGAGGAAGTGGCCCGCCATCAGCGGGATATCTGACATCCGCTCGCGCAACGGGGGAAGTTCCAGGTTAATCACGTTAATGCGGTAAAACAGATCCTGGCGGAAGGTACCTTCCTCGACGCGCCGGGCCAGGTTTTCGTTGGTGGCCAGGATCACGCGGGTGTCGACGTGAAAGGTTTTCGAACCACCGATCTGCTCGAATTCAAAATCCTGCAGCACGCGCAGCAGCTTGACCTGAAAGCTGGGACTGGCCGTGCCAATTTCGTCCAGGAAGATGGTGCCGCCGTCCGCCTGGTGAAATTTTCCCAGTTTGTCCTTGTTGGCTCCTGTAAATGCGCCGGCAACGTAGCCAAAAAGCTCGCTTTCCAGCAGCGTTTCCGGCAATGCTCCGCAGGCAACCTCGACAAATGGCTTGTCGCGGCGCTGGCTGCTGCGGTGGATGGCTCGGGCGATCAAGGACTTGCCCGTGCCGCTTTCGCCCGTAATCAGCACCGTGGCTTTGGTGCTGGCCACGCTCTCCACCACATCAAACACGCGCCGCATGCGGTGATCTTGTCCGATAATGTTTTCCATACCGAAGCGAATGTCCAGCTGGGCTTTCAGGGTGTCGTTTTCCTGTAGCACCTCGCGCTGGGACAAGGCTCGCTCAATAGCCATCTCCAGTTCTTCGTCGATGAGGGGCTTGGTCAGGAAATCGAAAGCGCCAGCCCGAATGGCCTCGATTGCTGTATCCACCGTACCGTAGCCGGTCATCAGAATCACGCTCGTCGACGGGTGAGTCTCTCGGCAGTGCGCCAGCAGGTCGAAGCCGTCGCCATCTTCCAGGCGAATATCGGCGATAACCAGTTCGTAGGATTGCTTGTCTACCGCCGACTTGGCCTTGGCCAGACTGTCGGCTTCGTCCACCGCGTATCCCTGCTCGCGCAGCCAGCCCGACATGGAGGCCAGGATATGTCGATCGTCGTCTACCAGCAGTAACGAGCCTTTGGTCATGTTGTCTTCTCCCCTGTCAGTCGTCAGGCTGGATTCGTCAGGCTTCCAGACGCCGGGAGCCATTCCGCGTCGGAGGCGTGCATCGTCTTGGTTGTCTATGGGCATTTCGCCGCCGGCCAGCAGATGGGGAGAAACTGCGATGGCCTTCGTAGCTTATCTACGTTACCGGAGGCGTTGCGTCAACGCGCTGCCGATACAAGGCGCTCGGATATGGCGAAACGCCAACGTCGCTGTGCGGAAGAGGATGGATAATGGGCACAATCGTTACCAGCCGACCGCGAAGTGACACGGCCGCTTGCCGTCAGAACCTGCGGAGTTTCCGTGATGCATCCACGGCACTCACGAGTTGCGTCCCCCGGATCCTGCCGGGTGAAATTTGCTTCCGCCGATCACAACGGGTACATTGAGACATGTGAACGAGCGATTCGTCTGAGCAAATTTTCACCCCGCTTTGCTCGACGCCGTAAGCAATGGCGGCAGTTGGGGCCAATGATGAGCGTACGGGTTACTATTGCCGACCCGCACGAAGTCGTGCGGGCCGGGCTGTGCGACATTTTCGCCGATACGGATATCGACGTAGTGGGTCAGGCGAGTACGGTGGCTGGGGCGGTAAAGCTGATCGAGCGGCGGCGGCCGGATATCGCCTTGATGGATCTCCGATTCCAAGGCGAATCCAGCCTGGACGTGTTGGCCCAGATTCGCGAAAAGGCGCCTCAAACCCGCGTTGTCGTGTTGACGGCCTACGCAGACCCCTTCTACGTGGCTCGGGCCGTCGCCCTCGGTGTCGAAGACTATCTGTTGAAGACCCTGACCAGTCGCGCATTGGTCGACGCCGTTTTGGCGGTCGCCGCCGATCAAGGGCCGACTCAGCATGGCATCATGCAGCCGATTGTCCAAACGATGGCAGCCGCCGGCGAGTTGCCCAGAGGCGTTTCGCTGACGCGACGCGAGCTTCAGGTACTGCGGCACGTGGGGCTGGGATTGAGCAACAAGGAAATCGCCAGCTCGCTGAAGATCAGCGTCCAGACCGTCAAAGAGCACATGCGGCATATCCTGGCCAAGATCAAGGCCTCGGACCGCACCGCCGCTGCCGTGTGGGCGATCCGCAAACAGCTGGTGTGAAGGATGGCCGGGGGGTAAGCGGCGGCGGATCCGCCCGCGGGCCCTCCGCAGCCTGTCCCGGCGACCCGATCCCTTACGGACCTTCCCCCGCGGTGGTCGGCGGTCGAGGTTCTTAGCGAGCGCGGGGGTGAGCCCTTTCGTAGACGGCCCGCAGGCCAGCGGTGCTCACGTGCGTATAGATCTGGGTGGTCACCAGGCTCTTGTGGCCCAACAGTTCCTGCACGCTGCGGATGTCGGCCCCGCGATCCAAGAGGTGGGTGGCAAAGCTGTGCCGCAAGGTGTGGGGGCTGGTCCGCTGGTCCAGCCCGGCGATTTTCAAGTACTTCTCCAGCATGCGGCCCACGCTGCGGGTGGTCAGCCGACGGCCAAAACGGTTGACGAACAGGGGCGCTCGGTTCCCCTGCGGCTCGCCCTGGGCCAGGTGACGGACCTGCAGCGACGACTTGAGGGCCCGCGCGGCGAACGAGCCGATGGGCGCCAACCGTTCGCGACGTCCCTTGCCGCGGACCCGTACCAGACCCGCGGCGAGGTCCAGGTCGGCGTCGACCAGGCCCACCACTTCGCTGACCCGCAGCCCGGCCGAGTACATGGTTTCCAGGATGGCCCGATCCCGTTTGCCCAGGACCGTTTTTCCCGGGGGAGCGGCCAGCAAGCGGCCGATTTCCTCGGTGGAGAGGAAATGGGGCAGCGGCCGGGGCCGGCGCGGATTGCGCAAGGGCTTGGCCGGGTTTTCCTCCACCCAGCCCTCCCGCTGGCCAAACTTAAAAAAGCTGCGGATGCAGGCCAGGCGACGAGCGATCGTCGACTTGGCATAGCCGGCTTCCTGCAAGCTGGCAATGTAACCGCGGAGGTCCAGGGTGCGGATCGCGTCCGGGTCCGGACAGGTCTCGCCCTCGGGGGCGAGCCAAGCGGCGAGGGCGTGCAGATCTTCCCGGTAACTTTTGATCGTCAGCGGGGAAACATTCCGCTCAACTTCCAGATACCGCAAAAAACGCTTGACAGCAGCCAGCATGAGCCTTGGAACATCCGCCCCCCACCACGCCGCTCAAGCTCGTTCGTCACCGTCAGCGGGCAGCGGTAAATCAAAGCGGCTGGGACGGGTCGTTTGTTGAGCTTCCTGCCGAATCTTCTGGCTCAACACCGCCGCATCGTACCAGCTGAAACTGAGATCGGGATTGGAGGCGTAGCGCCCCAGGACCCGCAACGTAGCCGCTCGGCTGTCGTCGTCAAACAGAAACACGTACCGTTCTTCGCCCTTGACCAGCGCCAGGACATTGATGTCTTGCGTCACAGTTGGGATGTCCTCCATGATCAAGGGCGAGCCTGGCGAAGGGCGGCCCACGGCCGTCTGGCGCCGGCGGGTTCGGCGCCTCACTAGGAACCTTATCGGCCGATCGAACACCCAAACGCCACCTGCGATGTGCACCTAAAGTGCTAGGACAGCACCACTTCGCTCTGCGAGCGACGCATAACCGACATTGCCGCTTCGATCGGAACAACTAGATCAGCGAGCCAAAGCTGGAGATGCCCACCGGCTCGCGACAGGCAAACGGCTCCCCGTACCGAGTGCCGATCGTCTGGCCCCAATAGGCGGCTTCGTCACGAAGCTGGTCCAGGAAGGTGGGGGGTTGGGTCGAGCGACCCGTGACGAACTGGCTTTGATAGCACCGCAGAGCGGCCAGTTTCTGTTCCCACTGCTGGCTGATATCCAACACAAAAGCCGGCTGGACCGCCAATCTCAGGTGGACCCCGAAGTAGTAGAAAATCCGCTGGGGATGATGAGCCGCCCCGGACAGCTCGCTGCGGGTCAACTTCGCCCAAAACCGGGCCGCTTCGGCCAGCTGCGTGGCCGCGATGTGGTCGGGATGAGCGTCGATCCAGTAGGGTGCAAACAGCCAGCGGGGCTGCAAGCGGCGGATCACATTCGCCAGCGCCCCCCGCGCTTCCAGCGTCGCTTCCAAACGCCGGTTGGGCAGTCCCAGGTTCTCGCGCCAATCCAGCTCCAGCACCTCGGTCGCCGCCGCAGTTTCCGCCGAACGCAGTTCACGCGATCCGTGCGGCGTCGGCTCGCCATCGGTCAGGTCCACCACGCCGACCTTCAGGCCCGCGGATTTCAACCGCAAGATGGCACCGGCCATCCCCAGTTCGGCGTCGTCCGGATGTGGTGCGATCGCCAGCACGTCCAGCTGCATGGGTCTTCCCCCTTCCCCCAGATCCGTGCCCTCAGTTTCCAGGGCTGGATGTCCCGCAGTCAAGTCAGGGGGACTCGGCAAACGCAAGCCTCACAATCCCCCCCTCCCCAGCCAATCCCGCTCCCCTTGGCGGCCCCTCCCTCCCATCGGCTCAGCGGCCGACCCAGCGGCCTACTCAGCGGCCGGCGGATGGTCTAAGTTGAGCGACTTTGGCTGGCTGTCCTCTGCTGGCGGTGCACCCATGAGCGATTCCCCCCAGAAGGCCTACGAACAACTGTGCCAGCACCAGCGGGAGACGGCCCTCCTCTCGTCCGTGCAACACCTGCTGGGCTGGGACGAGCGGACGTTGATGCCGACGGCGTCCGCCCCGCATCGTGCCGACCAGGTCACGCTGTTGGCCGGCATGATCCACCGCCGCCAGACCGACCCCCAGGTGGGCCGCTGGCTGGAGCAGCTGGTCGAGAGCCCTCTGGCGGCCGATCCGCACAGCGACAGCGGCACCGTCATCCGCAGGCTGCAGCGGCAATATCAGAAACAGACCCGCCTGCCGCAGGCCTTGGTGGAACAACTGGCTCGGACGGCGATCGAGGGCCAGCAGGTGTGGCAGGAGGCGCGGGAAAAGGATGATTTCGCCTCCTTCGCGCCCCTCCTCCAGAAAACGATCGAGCTGAAGCGGGCCGAGGCCGATGCGCTGGGATTCGACCAGTGTCGTTACGATGCCCTCCTGGACGAGTTTGAACCCGAGGAGTCGACAGCCAACGTCCGCCGCGTGCTGACGGCCCTCCGCGACGAACTGGTCGCGCTCATTCGCCAGCTGGGGGCGAGCGACCGCCAGCCACCGGTCGACCTGCTGAGACGACACTACCCCACCGATGCTCAGGCACAGTTCGGACGGGCCGCGGCCGAGCGGATTGGGTTTTCCTTCCAGCGGGGCCGGCTGGATGCCACCGTGCACCCGTTCTGCAGCGGCTTGGGACCCCACGACACGCGGATCACCACCCGCTATGACGAACATTTTTTTCCGACCGCCTTTTTTGGGATCCTGCACGAGGCAGGACATGGTATCTACGATCAGGGGTTGCGGCCCCAGTGGTACGGCCTGCCGCCCGGTCAGGATGTCTCCCTGGGAATTCACGAATCCCAGTCGCGGATGTGGGAAAACCAGGTGGGCCGCAGCCACGCTTTCTGGCGTTTTCATTACCCGCTGGCCCAGCAAGCGTTCCCCGACGCCCTGGCGGACGCCACCCTGGACGAGTTCTATTTCGCGATCAATCAGGTGCGGCCGTCCCTGATTCGCGTCGAGGCAGACGAAGCCACCTACAATTTGCACATCCTGATTCGTTTCGAATTGGAACAAGCCCTCCTGGAGGACGACCTGGCCGTGGACCAGCTGCCGGGGGCGTGGAACGAGAAGTACCAGCAGTATCTGGGGCTGGCGCCAACCTGCGACCGGGAGGGAGTCCTGCAGGACATCCACTGGAGCAGCGGGGCGATCGGATATTTTCCCACCTACACCCTGGGCAACCTGTATGCCGCTCAGTTCTTTGCCCAGGCCTCAGCCGACCTGCCAGATCTGGATGGCCAGTTCGCCCGGGGGGAGTTCCAGCCGCTGACCCAGTGGCTCCAACAACAGATCCACCACCGCGGACAGTGCTATCCGGCAGCCCAGCTGGTGGAACAGGTCACGGGGCGGCCCCTGGACCATCAGGACTTGATGGCGCATCTGCGAGCCAAACTGGGACCCCTCTACGGGATCGGCTAGAGGGCCATCCGGCCCCGCCCGCGGTCCGCCGGCAAAAAGCGGGATCCGGGACAGCGGGCCAGCCAAGACTGGCTGAAGGACGTGGGTCTGTTTACACTAGCAGGTTGAGCTTGATTTTTCCGGGGGAGCCGACCATGACCCGTCTGACCATCTGCCCAGGCTGTCAAAAACAAGTCCTGATCCCGCCTGATACCTACGACAACGCGGAGGTGGCCTGCCCGTTGTGCCGCGAGGAATTTGTCCTCTCTGCCTCCTTCCCCGAGGATGCGCCCACCTTGGAAATCCTCGATGCGGGTGTCCCCCCTCAGCCGGCGGGTGAGTTGCTTGCCGGAGAAGAGCCGGCAGAGCTTCCCCTGGAAGAGGCCGGGGAGAAGGAAGAGGCCGGGGAGGAGGCTGCGGAGGAGGAGCCGGTTGCCGAGCACGAGGGGGAGGCGGCGGCCGAGACGGGGTTGCCCGGGTTCGAACCGGAAGACGAGCAATTTGCCTTTGTGCCTGACGAAGCGAGCGAGGTGGGAGGGGAAGAAACGTTGTTTACCCCCGCCGCAGAGGGCGAGCCGGCGGGACTCGACCTGGAGCCAGAAACCACCGAGGCCGTCGACCTCGAGTCAGCCGACCAGCCGGCAGCCGACTTGGAACCGGAGGCGGGACCCGCAGCCGCCACCAGCACCGCCAAGGCCCCCTCCAAGGCCCCTTCCAAGGCCAGGCGCGGCAAGAAGAAGAAAAAGCTGGGCATGAAGACGCAGGTGGCCGGGATCGTCATCTTTGGCATCGTGGGGCTGGCCTTGGGTTACGGCATTCTGAAGGTGATTAAACCCTCCGCGGCTAAGCCGTTCGACCGGATGATCGCCAGCGCGCTGGCTCCGATTACCTCGCTGTGGTCCTCGCCGGAGTCCGCTCCCAGCGAAGAACCGCCCCCTTCCGCCCCCGCGGGGAAAAAAGCGGAAGACGAAGATGACGACGACGGATTCCGGCTGGGCGGAATGCTCCCCCAGGATCAGCAGCCGGACGAGGACGATCTGGCCGAGGTGATGGAGGCCACGGGCCCCACGGCCGCGGGAGACGAGGACGAACTGGACTGGTTAGGCGAAGGGGATGAGCAGGGGCTGTCGGCCGAGTCCGGCCCGCCGGAACGACGATTTGCAGGCCTGCTGAACGGCCAGCCTGACCTGGCGGAGGTGATCGAGTCGATCGATGTCCCGACGCTTCAGGCCGCCGTCGACCAGACCCGGGCCCTGGCCGCCGACGACGGGGGGAAATTGAGCGGCCCGTTTTACCTGACCCTCTGTGACCTGGGACACAAGCTGGCCTTCGCTCGGGGGGACAAGCCCGGTGCGGCCGAGCTGTCCCAGACCGAGGCCGCCGACCTGGTCCGCCAGGTGGCCCCGCGGGACGCGCTGAGCCGCCTCTCGAGTTTCGCCGTCGACATGTTGTACAGCGAAAAACGGCCGCCCGGAAAAAAAGGGATCTTCCTGGTGGGCAAAGTGCAGCTGGTCGCCCCCTATGGCGATTTTTTTGCGACCGAAATCGAACTTCGCAAGCAGGACAAGACGTCCGGCCAGGTGGTCAGCAAGCGGGTGGTGGTACTGTCCGAGCAGCGGCCGCAGTTCAGTGTCCACCAGATGGCCGGGGTGTTGGGCGCGGTGGTGCGTGAGCCCCAAGCGAAATTGCCCGGCTACGACCCCCAAGACGAGGCGTTCGGGCGGTTCCAGGCTGACAACACGCTGGTCGTCCTGGCCGGCATCGCGGCCCGGGTCGGCGACGAGTAAAGTTACTCGCGGATTTCCGCTTGAGCCACCACGGTGGGCAGCCGACCTGCGGACCCGTCGGTCACGATCTTGATCTTCTCCACGATCCGCCCTGCGCGAGACGGGGCCGTGAACGTGACCGGCACGAGGTGGACTTTGCGGGGCGTGTCGGAAGAATCAAACTTAAAGCAATCCGTGCCATCCTCGCAAGCGATCTGCACGATGCGAAACGGTGTCGTCCCCCGGACCACCAACCGCTTGGTCACGGTCTGGCCGGGGCGTAACACCCCCAGGTGCAAGGAAGCCGGGCTGACCGTCAAGCCGGAACGGACCTGGCCTTCGACCGCCAGCGGGATCATCTGCTGGGTATGATCGTTGGTGACCAGGAACACCTGGTCGTTCACGTAGCCCGCGGGGGCCCCCTCTTTGAGCCGAAACAGCATTTCGTATTCGACACGCCCGTCGCTGCGCAACAGCGGTGTCAGTTCCACTTCAAAATCACGGTTGGCACTCCGCACGTCCACAATTTCCCAGTCGGGACGTCCTGCATACGCAATCTTCACGCTGCGTACCGCACCCGTGTCCGCCTCCACCGGTCCCAGCTCGATCCGCCCAGGCGTGAAGACCACATCCTGCCGCACATAGCCCCGTACCTTCAGCCGCACTTCGGCCGCAAACGGTTCGGCAAAAAGGACCGTGATCGTCGCCTGATGACTCCCGTCAAAGGCAATCGTGTTGAACTCAGCGATCAGCTCGGTTTCCTCGCCCGAGGCCAACACGTTTTTCAGCACCCGCGGGTCGGTGCACCCGCAGCTGGAGCGGACCGAATCGATCTTGATCGTTTCGCGGTAAATGTTCTTGATCCGAAAACGATGCTCGGCCTTCGACCCTCGCGCCAGACTTTCAAAGTCGTACTCGAGGTGATCAAACATCTTTTTCGCCCAGGCGACGCT
>JABAOF010004018.1_pt2 | contig 10181 bp, 9 predicted proteins | sample 7062171 | NCBI WGS metagenome assembly JABAOF01 (sample SAMN14538628, study PRJNA623070) | marine sediment metagenome | biome: marine biome [ENVO:00000428]; feature: marine pelagic biome [ENVO:01000023]; material: deep marine sediment [ENVO:00002113] | place: India: Gulf of Khambhat ...
CTTAGTCACCGACGGCTATGGAGATGAAGCAATTTTGCCGCTGGTTGAGTCAAGGGTACCCGTAACCTCGGTGCGAAGACTTGTGATAACGCACAACAAATCGGTTGAAGAAACGGTAACTCTGTTTTTCCGATATTTAAAGATACTTTTTGAAAATCCTCGCTACTCTCGAGTTCTAATAGGTCTTCCAGGACTTCTACTGATCGTTTTAGCCATCTTGTACGCAAAGGGCTGGTTATTTTATACTTGGATAGCTTTCCTCATCGTTTTAGGCGCCTTCCTTTTTGTGAAAGGATTTGGAATCGATAAGATGGCTCAAAACTTCTATAAATGGATCAGTGAATATTCTCCCCCTCCCTTTTCCGTGCAAATAGCAGGCTTTTCCACAATCGCCGGAGTCTTGTTGGTTGCAATTGGCTGTTATCTGGGAGCATTTGTTGCAAACTCATATATTATTCAAAACCCTCCACCCGACCTTGGTCAATGGATCGCAATCTTTCCAAGACTGATGGGAGAGTTCATTTCTGGAGCAATAGCTCTTATAGTAATCGGCATCTCTGTCCTACTTTCCGGTAGGGTAATCCTATGGTTCTTTGAGCGGGATCCTAAATTGTGGCGCACAATCGCTATTATGGTTGCGGTCGCTTGTTCATATAAAATCTTTTATGAAGCCTCACAGATTCTCATCAACCCCTCTTTAGAATACACAAACCTTGTGATTGCCATAATTGCCAGCATAGTCTTGACGGTGGTTGCCGTTTTGGCGACGAAACTGTTGCACAGGAAATATGCAAAAGTTTTCGCGGGGAAAGATGTGAAAATTGAGAGCGGCTAATACAGCGATAATTGGCGGAACAGGTTTGGAAACTTTGTTGAAAGATGTTAAGCAAATTCGATTAGGCACTCCCTACGGACTTCCACCTCCTATATCAGTAGGCGAGGTTAATAGAAAGACCGTGGCGTTTCTGCCTCGTCATGGCTTTAGTCACTCGGTTCCCCCTCACAGAGTGAATTATCTAGCTAACGTATACGCTCTACACGAGATCGGTGTTGAGCGAATTGTCGCCACAAACGCCGTAGGTGCTATAAATGTTGACTTTAAACCAGGCGACTTGGTGATTCCACACGACCTCATCGACTTCACCAAGCTTCGGCAGACCACGTTTTACGATGATGCTCCAGTTACGCATGTGGACATGTCTCAGCCTTACTGTCCAGAGATCCGTAGTCTTTTGATTGAAACTGCAAAGAATCGGGATGTGAAAGTGTGGGATCGAGCGGTTCTTGTCTGTACCGAGGGCCCTCGTTATGAAACTCCTGCAGAGATTGAGATGTTTAGGCGCTTGGGCTGCGATGTGGTGGGTATGACTGGCGCGCCTGAGGCTGTGCTTGCCCGTGAGCTTGAAATGTGTTATGCAACTATATGTTTTGTTTCAAACATGGCTGCGGGAATACAGCAGCGGCTAACAGCCAGTGAGGTAGTGAAGGTGGCAAAGCAAAAATTGCCAGTTATTCAGCAAGTTTTAAGAGAGACCGTTAGGAATTTACCAAAAGATCGTAACTGTCCTTGTGCGCATGCGCTTAGGGACGCGAGGCTTCGGGGTTAAGCTATGCTGAAGACGTTGTTATCTTTATTGGGTGTTTACAAGGCCTATGAGAAGTGGTTGTGGTATCAAGTGAAGAGTGGATTGAAGCCTGAGCACATCGCTATTATACTGGACGGTAATCGTCGCTGGGCTTCAGAGCGGCTGTTGAATCCTTGGACTGGTCATCATCATGGTGCTGATAAAACCGAGGATCTGCTGGATTGGTGCCTTGATTTGGGAGTGAAATCAATCACTCTGTACGCCTTTTCCACCGAGAACTTTCAACGCGCGTCACAAGAGGTAGATGAGATCATGAAGATTGCGGAGGAGAAGTTGCATGAAATTCTTGAGAACAAGCGAATCCACAAGCATAAGGTTCGGGTTAAGGTGATTGGAAGGATTGGTCTCTTGCCGAAGAGTGTCCAAGAAATGGTTAAGAGGGTAGAGGAAGCGACAAAGGATTATGACGAGCACTTTCTGAATGTGGCACTGGCTTATGGTGGGCGGGCGGAGATTGTGGACGCCGCAAAGAAGATTGCTAGGAAAGTGGAGAAAGAGGAGTTAACTCCTGAAGAGATTGATGAGCAAGTATTTGAGAGTCATCTATACACGGCTTACATGTCTAAGCAGGACCCTGACCTAGTTATTCGGACTTCAGGGGAAGAACGCCTAAGCGGGTTTTTACTGTGGCAGTGCGCCTACAGTGAACTCTGTTTCCTAGACGTTTACTGGCCAGACTTTCGGCGGATAGATTTGTTGCGGACTGTTCGAACATATCAGAGGAGAAAAAGACGCTTCGGTGCCTGAGGTTAAGCTCTCTTTTTTGCGCTTACAATTGAGATTACATCTCTGTCCTTTAATACGTGGTTTTCTCCAATTCTCCTTTTCTTGCGAGCATCCACTGCATAGATGAATCCCTCTCCTAATTCTGTGTGAATCTTGTAGGCTAGTTGGCGCGCAGTGGTTCCGTACGGCACAACGTATGCGTCTGGGAGCACCTTGCCCTTATGGTCGCTAAGGTGTTCAAGGTCTTCCACTGGATAGACAACGATCATGTTTAGGAGTTGGAAGAAAGCCATGTTGATGGCCTGTTGCACGCCCGTAGACTTAAACTTTCGCAATATTTTTTCTTTAATCACTTGCAAAGCCTTGGTTTGAACATCTGTCAGTTCCTCCATTTTCACTATAGTGAAATCGCTGTCTCCTGGTCTGTAATCAATCAACTCCTTCTCTGCAGCTCTCCTCAATGCCAACTCTGCTTCTGCGCAACAGGGAATAACCATGTAGCCAAGTTCTTTCAGTTTCTCCAAGTTTTCCTCCGCATATGGAAGGTCGATCTTGTTTGCTGCGATCAGCGTTGGTTTGGAGACTCTTCTCAATGTGTCCAAGAATTTGAGAAGGTCGTCGTTGGTCCACTTGGTTGGCTTCTCCGCGTTAAGCGCTGTTTTTCTCAGCGCTTCAATGATGTGGCTTCTTTTTATTGCCAGTCCGCTCAGCCGGTTTTCAAGTAGAGTGAGTAGGTCTGTTGTGGCTGATTCAGCGGTTCTGGCGAGTTTAGGCCAGTCCTTCTTTAGTATCTGGTTAAACCACATGGTTATCTCTGTTTCTAAGAACTTCACATCTTCTCTGGGGTCATGTGTTCCCGGCTTAACCATTTTTCCCTCAGAGTCCGTTGATCCTGAAGCATCAACTATGTGGATAAGGGCATCTGCTTTTCTAATTTCGTCTAGAAACTGGTTTCCGAGTCCTCTTCCTTGCCAGGCACCCGGCACTAGTCCTGCACAGTCAATTAACTCAACTGGGATCAGTCGTATTCCGTCTAGGCACAACGAGTTCTGAGGATTGTCTTTAACGTTAAATTCTTTACACACACATGTGGACCTTATGTATCCAATTCCCCGGTTTGGCTTTATGGTTGTAAATGGGCGACTTGCAATCTCCACTGGAGTCAGTGTTGCCGCTGAGAAAAAAGTGGATTTGCCAGTGTTTGGTTTCCCAACCACGCCTAACATCTTTGAATGATATTTTTGCACTTTTCCGCGTGCACTCATTTAGAAAAGTCCTCTCTACATTTATTATTGAAGGGTATTAATAAATACAGAATTAGAAAAGTCAGAAAACTCACACGTAATATGTGTGTTTGAAAAAAAGGAGGGGATGTTTTGGCTGCTGTGAAAATTCAGCGCTTACGTCAGTTGCTGCCACCGCGGTGGCTGGGCCAGTAGGCGTACAGAAAGTCAAGCCATCCTTGAGATGCAAACTCCAAAGTTTTGTATGTTTCTAGTCCGATATAGGTCCATTGCGTAGCGCTCGAAGGCGGAAACCAGATTCCCAATCCCAATGCCTCAGCTGAATCCATGGGTTCAGAGTTGCCAACGGCTTTTATGACATCCTCTTGAAGCGTAGACAACAGGTTACCAGCCAACTCACTCACTTCATTATCGGGCGCGTAATCTCTGAGATACTTTACAAAGCTGGGTAGGTCAATGTAATATTCCCACCCATATTCAGCCCATGGGAGGTTTCCTTCACCTCTAGCCTCGCTGATAAGGTCATGATACTCTGTCATGTTGTTCCCAAGTTTCAAGGTTAAATCCGCTAACGCTGCCACAGCTTCGTCAACCATTGAAAGGTCAATGACTGACAATGTTGCCATTACGCCTCCATCAAAGTGAGCCCGAGGCTGGTAGAACTCTACATACTCTGTTACTATGACCTTGGCGAAATCAAGCGGTGACATATCAGGACTCGCAGTTAGGGCTTCCAAGATTTCGTCGTAGGGAAGACCATAGAGAGGAACGTAGTTCTCGCATCCAACCAAATAGTCGACCTGCATGTTCCGTGCATTGTATTCGTAAGCAACCTCTATCATAGCTTCGAGGCAAGCGTCATACGCTAAGATGTCTATGTGATGCCCTTCAAGTCCAGCAACCACTTCATCATGGGTGAGATAATCGTCAGGATGTTCATCCCAGCAGCTTCCGGTGAAATCGTCTCCATGATCCCATAAGTCCAACAGGTAGTGTTGCGCCTTAAATTTCTTGGTTGCAAAATTCACGAAAGCATTCAGGGTATTTGAGTCACCCATGTTTACCTCTTTTTCGTTCAAAGGAAAGTCCCTAACTAGTTCGTGTCCTCCATTGACAACTTCATACATGTAAGCAGGCTCGTAGTAACCATCCCACAAGACTACAACATTTACCTCCTCTGTCAACTCGACCGCTTCCATATACGACAGAGACTCGTAAGCCCAAGCGTCAAGGTTGTTGTCAGCGGCCATGTAGACCATTAATGTCCAGTCTGCAATGCGTGGCTTTGGTCCAGCCGCCCAAGCATTGTTCACCGACACAGTGATAAGAAAAGTCAACAGTAATGCACATATTATTATTTTAGTTCTCATGTTAGAACACTCCTATCTCCTTTTCATCTAGTAGTAGAGCGCACGCATAAAAAAATTTGTGGTTCGCCTTCACAACCGACACATAGGTGAAGTTCAGCCTTGCTATTGCTTCGCCTTCTCTTGAGGCTGTTCTTCACGGTTCAATACTCTAGGTCCAAGTCTGTTATATCGTATTTGTAGTAGTGGTATTCACTGCACACTGAACTAACATGTCCTCGGGCTTTACACTTTATTAAAGCCTCTTTTCATTTCGTCAGAGTCAACCATTTTGCCGTGTTTACCCAACCACGCCTAACATCAATGTTTAAGCTTCTCGCCTAAAATGTAAGTGCGCTATTCTGAATGAAGTTTCTGCTGGAAAAGAAATAAATTCAAGGCAACGAAGTATTTCAGAAGTTGAAAAAGGTAGAAGTCTTCATGAATCCTAAAGCAAAAATTCTCGTCTGCGACGCAATCCATGAGGAAGGAATAGAAAGGTTAAGAGACGCTGGATTTGAAGTTGATGTAAACACCACAATTTCACATGAACAACTAAAGGACATCGTTTCAAATTATGATGCACTAATTGTTAGAAGCCGAACTAAAGTTACAAAGGAAATCATTGAGGCTGGAAAGAATTTGAAGGCAATAGGGCGTGCCGGCGTGGGCTTGGACAACATCGATTTGGAAACCGCAAAGAAGAGAGACATAACTGTTTTGAATACGCCAGAAGCTCCTGCTGGAGCTGTAGCTGAATTGACAATAGGATTAATAATTTCACTAGCACGCCACATCTCACTTGCAGATCAAGCGATAAAAAAGGAAGAATGGATCAAAAAGAAGCTAAGAGGCTGGGAATTGAGAGGCAAAACTCTCGGTGTAATCGGCTTGGGAAACATCGGTGAGAAGGTGGCGAGAGTCGCCAAAGCCTTTGGAATGAAAATACTAATCACGAAGCGAACTCCTCCGAAGCCTGAGTTGTTGAGAGAGCTGGAAGGAGAATTCGTTCCGCTCTCAGAGTTGCTTCAACGTAGCGACGTGGTTACTATTCATGTTCCACTAACTCCCCAAACTCGGTACATGATTAGTACAAAAGAACTTCGACTCATGAAGGATGGAGCCTTTCTCATTAATACTTCAAGGGGTGCCATCGTGGATGAAAGAGCTCTATTGGAAGCGTTGCAGTCTGGGAAGCTGGGTGGAGCCGCACTGGATGTTTACGAAACAGAGCCAACCATAAATCTAGCGTTAACCACATTGCCGAATGTAGTCTGCACCTGTCACATAGGAGCCCAAACCAATGAAGCACAAAGGTCTGCAGCTACATTGATCGCAGAGAAAATCATCAACTTCTTCAAGTGAACTTTTTTGTTCGACACGATCCAGCCATCTGTTACTTCTCTGCAATATAGCTGACTACACAATAGCTTGACTACACAACTCATGCACGATTAAGACAAAACATGTGTATGTGAAAAAATGCAAGGTCTAACGAAGCACACGCGCGTACCGCAGCATATGATTGTAGCAATAGATTCCATAAGCAAAGGAAACAGCCGCTAACAACATAAATATTGTGTGAGTCAGATGACCAACCTCACCGAGCATTGGTTAGATCAGCTCAGTGATCCCCGATATTGCAGTGAAGAAACCAGCCAACAACATGGACGCCATAAAACTCACCTTAATTTTCATAATCCGATAACGGCCATACGCACTCAAAACCAAAATAGCAATTAATACTCCCATAAATATAAGAATTACATGGAATATTAGAGTGAACAATTCAATGACTTCAGACATGCCCATCAGTACCATGGTTCTTTAACTTTTGCATTTAACAATTATGAAGCCTAGGTCTAAATAGCTAATATTTGTGATTCAGATTCAGAATTAATATGTGTCACTAAAAATCTTCAGAAAGACCCGTTACGACTGTTTTATGACTCTTTATTTTAAATTCATAATTTTTATGCGCATGTACATACTGTTTAATATTCACATGTCTAAAAATATGGTGGATTGCATTGGCCGAAAGGAAAAATTTGGTCTGCCCCTTGTGCCAAAGCACAGAATTTAAGAAACAAGAAGGAAAGATGGATAGTAAATGGGGCTTCACCGCCCATAAGATCACCATGATGATCTGCAAGAACTGCCGTTTCATCATGAGTTTCTCAAAGGGACGAACAATCTTCGACTTCGATTAAGCCTCATCCCATTACAGGGTGCGTGCACGAGGAAACAGTACGGTGCTCACATGCGCGGTTAGGATTGACCATTCGCCTGCATTTTTTGAGTAGGCACGCATTTGCGATCGTTGGATTTCGAATCTTTATAACCTAAATTTTGATTTTACAGTACATGTCGTCGCTGATTTTCCTCAAATATACCGCATAATTATAAGTAAGACACGTGCAATAAATCTCAAAAAGGAGAAAGCTGATTGAAGGTTCTGATCCGTACAGATAAGTTGTGCAAGTATTATAGCAAGGGAGGCGAAATCAAAGCCGTGGATGAACTTGACCTCGAAGTTTATGAAGGGGAAACTTTTGGTTTGCTCGGTCCAAACGGAGCGGGTAAGACGACGACTGTTCGCTTGCTAAACTGTATCATAAAACCTACTAGCGGCACAGCCACTGTGAACGGTCATGATATTCTTAGAGAGGAGACAAAGGTAAAGCGGGTCACTGGCTTGCTTGCTGAGTCGCCTGGCTTGTATGAGAAGCTTAGTGCCTACGAGTTTTTAGGGTTCATGGGAGCCCTTTACGATGTCCCCAGCAATATTTTGCCTGAAAGGATAGATGACTTATTGAAGTTGTTTGGCCTTTATGATCGACGTGACTACCTGCTTGAAGGCTACAGCCGAGGCATGAAACAGAAAGTCCTAATTGCCGCAGCTTTGATCCACGATCCTCCCATTCTGTTCTTTGATGAGCCGACATCGATGTTAGACCCCCGAGCTGCTCTCATGGTGAAGGATTTGATAAAGAAGTTAGCAGACACCGCAGGCAAAACAATCTTCATTTGCAGTCACATTCTACCCGTCGTGGAGGAGTTATGTGACCGCATAGGTATCATCAACCAAGGCAAGCTTATTGCGTTAGGTACAGTTGATGAAATTATCGCTCAGACAGGAACGAAGACTCTGGAAGAGGCGTTCATCGCCATAACAGGCGGCGTTGAAGAGAAGGAGCTTTTGGCGTGGAGAGAGCAGAAAGGTGCCAGTGCCTAAGTGGCTTGTGGTTGCGAGGAACGAATATCGCATCACCACAAGCAGGATACGGAAGATAAGACCCTACTTTCCCATTCTGGTAATAGGGCTACTAGCGGTTTACGTGGCGTTCATTGCGCCAGCAGTCGTTAGCCCGTTCATCGACGACATCCTCGCTTTCTTCATAACCTTGGCTGCCGTACCCATGGTACAGATCTTACTGTTCACAATCTTCTTCTACTTCATAATACTTCCAATCACCCAAACATTAAAGGAAATGCAAACTGGCCAACTGGAGATTTTCCTCGCAGCTCCTATAAAGCCGAGCGACGTGCTGCTAGGCGAGTTTCTGGGCCACATGCCTCTCTATGCCATAACCATCACGGTGATCACCGGCCTCTTCACAGCCGTTCTGAGTCCTCTGGGGTTGGACATGGTTCAGATAGTGATAATCATCATAATCTTCGTCGTAACCCTTCTTTCCGCCTACTGGATCGGCACCGTGATCGCTGCTATCCTGAGAACAAAGCTTGGAAAAACCGCCCGTGGAAAAGATATTGGAAGAGCCCTCGCACTAGTCATCGCTCTACCCATGATCGCAATAATGTACGCAATTATGGGTGGAGGCTTGACCGAAGCCCTTCTCAACCCGGGGACCAGCGGGACGGTCAAAGCCATTCTCGGTCTGTTGCCCAGTTCTTGGGGAGCTGAAGTTTTCGTCGGCTTCGCAAACAACCCAGGCAATATCGGTGCCGTTGGTTTTGAGACGCTGACCCGATTCGGAGGTCTTCTCATCTTCTTCGTAGCGGCACTGTGGCTTGGCACAAAAGTGGCTAATCGCGCCTATAGCCTAGAAACCATTTCCTTTGTAGCTTCAAGGGCTAAACCGGATGGGATCTTCTATGAAACCGTTAGATCTCTGGGAGGCGGCGGATCGTTCGGGACTCTTCTAGTGTCTATCTTTAAGGATTATAGTCGAAGGCTTGAAAACCTTTCGAAGATTTTTTATATGGTCGGTCTACTCGCTATTGTTAACATATTTTTGATCGAGCCAGGTGATCCCGAAGGTACCCTGTTAATGCCTCTGTTTATACTTCCGCTTCTTGCGGTGTTCGTGGTCGGCGAAGTGACGCTTCGAGGGAAAGAAGCATTGTTCATCTACAAGAAAACACCGGTTGGTGTGGGAAGGCTTGTTAAGGCGAGGTTGCTGCATGGTTGGCTAGTGGTGGTTCCGATCGCAGCGGCGATCATAGCTGTTTCAGCAATTTTAAGTCCCCAAACTACGTTTATTTCGTTGTTGACTACCACTGGATTAGCGGTGGTATTTGTTGCATCAAATGTGGCTTTCGTTCTCGGTCTCTCTCTCCTAAATCCAGCCTTCTCGGACAAGTCGGGAAATTATGTGACGAACTTGATGATAACTATGTTTGCGATACCGAATGGACTGTTGCTGATTCCTCTAATCGTTTTTGGAAGGGTGTTTGATCTCGGATTGTATGATATTTTGTTCTATATCACTGTCCCGTTGAGTTGGTTAGTGGGGATTTTGTTCCTCTATCTTGGAAAAAGAAAACTTAGCAGAATAGAGTAGACTGGTAGACGACACTACAAACAACTTCCGTCTTTTTTCCAACCATTTAATTAAGAGATCCTCGCTAACTGTTGACTTTCAGTTTTGATTTTGAATTAGAATTTACGCTTAATCAAATTTATTAACGTTGACACATTACCAAGTATTTAGAAGGCGCTAACCATGAAAGTTGAGGAAATTATGGTTAGAAACGTTATTACTCTGCAGAAAGACTTCTCTGCCTGTGTCGCTGTAAAAATCATAATGAAAATAGAATAGGTTGTTTAGTTGTTGTTGACAAGGGTCAGGTTGTCGGGATTCTGACTGAAAGAGATGTGCTTGAGAGGGTTATAGGGAAATGTAAAAATCCACAAGAAACTAAGGCTTCAGAAATAATGACGGAAAAGGTCATGGTTGGAAAGCCAGACATGGAAC
>JABAOF010003337.1_pt3 | contig 10174 bp, 9 predicted proteins | sample 7062171 | NCBI WGS metagenome assembly JABAOF01 (sample SAMN14538628, study PRJNA623070) | marine sediment metagenome | biome: marine biome [ENVO:00000428]; feature: marine pelagic biome [ENVO:01000023]; material: deep marine sediment [ENVO:00002113] | place: India: Gulf of Khambhat ...
TCTAAGTTAAAGATTAATTTACAGACAGATGGCTGATGCGATTTTATCTCCTTTAGAAAGCTTCATTACTCTGACCCCAGAGGCTGCTCTGCCAATTATTGAGATAGAACCAAGGGGAATTCTTATTACCTGCCCCTTCTTGGAAATAACAATTAAATCTTTTTCTTCTTCTCGAAGAACCTTAGAGAAAACTATCTTCCCTGTTTTTTCAGTAATCCTTGCTGCCTTTATGCCAGAGCCCCCTCTTCTCTGCAACCTGTACTGCTCAATTTTAGTTCTCTTGCCATAACCATTCTCGGTAATAACCAGTAAGTAATTTTTGATTTTTGATTTTTGCCTGCCCGCTGTAGCTTTAACGGGGGCGGAACTTTTGATTTTTTTTATCACGTCTGCTGCAATTATTTCATCCCTGCCACGCCTAACTTTGGCTGAACGAGGCCCTTCAGCTAATTTCATTCCTCTCACTCCAGCTGCCGTCCTTCCCATGGGCCTTACATCACGAGCCTTGAATCTAATTGACTTACCTTCCTTGGTTACCAGAATTACTTCATCTTCCTCATCAGCAATCTTCGCTGACCTCAAAAGGTCTTCTTTCTGCAGCTTAATAGCAATTAGCCCGGTTCGTCTGACATTCCTAAAATCAGAAAGTTGGCTTTTTTTAATTATACCATTTTTGGTAACCATTATTAAATGTTTCTTTCCCGCAGCCTCGTCTTCTTTACTATAAGTAATAAGATTTAATACCTTTTCTTGTGATGAAATTTCAAGGAAATTCAAAAGCCCTCTTCCCCGAGCTATTCTTTTCATCTCTGGAATTTCCCAAACCAAACACTGGAAAACCTTTCCAGAATCGGTAAAGAAAAGCAATTTGTCTAAAGTGTTGGCGGCTAAAAAGTGTTCAACCATATCTTCAGAAGAAACCTCAATACCGGCGATTCCCTTCCCTCCTCTTTTTTGAATTTTGTACAAAGAAGGCCTTACCCTTTTAATAAAACCGCCCTGGGTTACAGTGATGATTGTTTCGGTACTTGGAATCAATTGTTCTTCTCCGATTTCTCCGGGTTTTGATACTATCAACCTGGTTCTTCTTTCATCCCCATATCTCTGTTTTACTTCACGTAGCTCTTCTTTTATTACCTCCTTTACTTTTTTAGGGCTTTTTAAAATCAGGTTAAGCTCTTTTATTTTTGCTTTTATATCTTTCAGCTCTTTTTCAATGTTTTGGCGCTCTAACTTTGCTAAACTCTGAAGCTTCATCTCTAAAATCGCTATTGCTTGCAATTTGGTGAGCTTGAATTTCTTTTGAAGGTTTTTTCTAGCTTCTTCTTTGTTGGCTGAGTTTTTGATTGTTCGTATTACAGCATCAATGTTTCGCAAGGCAACCATCAAGCCTTCCAAGATATGAGCCCTTTCTTTTGCCTTTTTTAAGTCAAACCTTGTTCTCCTGAGCACCACTTCTTTTTTGTGCTCTAAGTACAAACTTAAAACATCCACCAAAGAAAGAACCCTTGGTTGAAGTCCATCCACCAAAGCCAACATATTTAAATAAAATCTTTTCTGGAGGTCAGTGTATTTATAAAGGGCATTCAAAACTTTTTTGGGGAAAGCTTCTCTCTTTAGCTCAATCACAATTCTCATTCCTTCTCTATCAGACTCATCTCGAACATCTCTTACCCCTTCAATTTTCTTCTCTTCAACTAATTTTGCAAGTTGACGCACTAAAGATGATTTTTGAACCTGAAAAGGAATCTCGGTGATTAAAATTTGAAAGTTGCCTTTCTTTTGTTCTCGGATTTCGGCTTTACCTCTCATCAAGATTGGTCCCTTGCCTTGAGAGTAAGCAGCAATAATATCTTTTCTGCCGTAAATTATCCCGCCCGTTGGAAAGTCGGGTCCTTGGACGAATTTAAAAAGGTCTTCGGTGGTTGAGTTGGGATGACTGATTAAATAAATAGCAGCTTGAAGAACTTCAGAAAGGTTATGGGGTGGAATGTTGGTTGCCATACCAACAGCAATTCCTAAAGAGCCGTTCAATAAAAGCTGAGGGAGGGGTGAAGGCAGAACAACCGGCTCTTTCCTGGTTGCATCGTAATTAGGTCTGAAATCTACGGTGTCTTTCTCAATCTCTTTTAACATTAGCTCCCCGATCGCAGAAAGCCTACACTCTGTGTAACGCATACTTGCGCTTGCATCTCCGTCAATACTGCCAAAATTGCCTTGGCCCTGCACTAAAGGATATCTTAAAGAAAAATCCTGCGCCATCCGGACTAAAGCATCATATACTGCAATATCGCCGTGCGGATGATAACGGCCAAGAGTGGAGCCAACAACAGTGGCTGATTTTCTGAATTTAGCAGCATGACGTAAGCCATCTTCATGCATTGCGTACAAAATTCTCCGATGGACAGGCTTTAAGCCATCCCTGACATCAGGCAACGCCCTTGAAATAATCACCGACATCGCGTAATCTAAATAGCTCTCGCGCATCTCATCAACAATCTCGCGAGGTCTAATATAGCCTATTTCTTTTTCTTTAGTTTTGGTGGCTTTAGGCATACTGACTATTTTGGCTCAGTTGTAGTTACAGTTATAGCTGTAGTAGTTGTAGATTCCTCTAACTTTTCCATTTTTTCCAATTCTCCTTCATATGCCTCGTTCAATTCCTCCAACCCTTCCAAAAACATACCCTCCCCTACCTCTTCTTCTGTTCCTTTGAGTATTGGGGTGGTGAAATCACTGAAAGCCTGTTCTGGCTGAAGGCCTTCTATTCTTCTTTGAAGTCTTAGAATCACCAGAAAACCAAGTGGTATTGCCAAAAAAGCAAGGAGGCAAAAGGCCAAGGTCTTTCTCAAAGAAACATCTATTTTTTGCGTTTTTTTCAGAAAACCCATTCTATGTTAAGCGACTATTTAAGAACTGAGGGTTACAATCTTTGTTTCCTCCTTGGGTAAATCTTTTAAGCTAATTTTTATTTTCTTTTCCGGCTTTACATCCTCTGCCCCCATTAACTTTAAAAACTTCTCTAAACTGTCAAGCTTAACTTTTAATTTTGGAATCTTATAATGCATTGGGATAACTATTCTCGGCTCAATTTGAGAAATAACGCCTGAGGCATCTTTTGCGCCTAAGGAATGTTCTGAACCCACGGGCACCATTAAAATATCAATTTCTCCCAGTTCTTCAAGTTGCTCTGGCGTTAATTCTTTTTGACCAAAATCTGAAAGATGACAAAGCTTCATACCCTCAGCCTCAACCTTGTACAAAATTACACTTCCTCTTTCTTTTCCCTCACTTTTGTCATGAAAAGCCGGAATGCCTTTTATGAAAATTCCCCTAGTTTCGTATTCACCGGCTCCATCAATTAAAAAAGGGCTTACTCTACCAGATTCCCTGCCTACCCCACCTCCCTCTTTGGAAGGCTGTCGGGGCGCACATTTTATCGCTTTTACATTTGAGTGGTCCTCGTGTTGATGGGTTATTAAAAGAATATCAGCTTCAACTTTTGGCACCCGCAGTCCCAACCCTTCCCCAAAAGGGTCAATAGCAATTTTCACAAAGTCGCCATCTAATCCTTTTGTGCTTATTTCAAAAAAAGATTGTCCGTGCCAAACAATGTTCATAAACAAACAATATTCGTAAGATTGTCTTATCTTAGCACAATATCTTAGCCCTTGCAATGCCTTGAATTTTAAGTTATTATTGGTAATATGTAGAATTATGGCATTAAAAAGCCTAAGAAAAATAAAATCAGCAATAATTTGTCCTCCAAAAGTTGGAGAACTTGTAGAGGGTAAAATTTTAAGCCGGGGCAGAAGCTCTCTGTTCTTAGATTTGGGAGCAAAAGGAATTGGGGTAATTTATGGGAAAGAGTTCTTCGACGCCAAGGATAGTTTAAAGGGCCTGGAACCTGACGATGTTGTGTTTGCCAAGGTCTTAAAGCTGGAAACAGAAGATGGCTATCGAGAGCTTTCGCTGGTTAAGGCTGCTCAAGAATTAGCCTGGGGAGAATTAATGCAAGCAAAAGAAAAAGAAGAAATTTTTGACGTCCAAATCAAGGGAGCCAACAAAGGAGGGTTAATTGCTGAAGTTAAAGGGATTCAAGCATTCCTTCCTGCCTCTCAATTATTGCCTGAGCACTATCCAAAACTTGAAAGGGCAGAACCTGCAAAAATAGCCTCCGAGCTCCAGAAGTTTCTTGGCAAGAAAACAAAGGTAAAGATATTGGACGTTAATGCCGAAGAGAAAAAGCTTATTTTATCAGAAAAAGCAACCAAGAAAGAAAAAGTGGTTGAAGAACTAATTAATTACACAGTGGGAGACACGGTTGAAGGAGAAATAAGCGGAGTAACAAATTTCGGGGCATTCTTTAAGTTCGGCAAAGGCTTGGAAGGATTAATACATTCTTCGGAAATCAAGGCAAAAGAAAACAAAAACCCTGTTGAGGCTTTAAGGGTTGGTGACAAATTTAAAGCCAAGATTATTGAAATCGCAAATAACAGAGTTTATCTTTCGCTGAAAGCAGCCTGAAATGAAAAAGCTTCTCCAAAATTTCATCGCCATCATCCTGATTTTTATAATAATCTCGGGGTTTTTTGCTTTGTTAAGCCCTCAAACCTTTCAAAAAACAAAAGAGATTTCCTTTACCCAGTTAGTGGAAGATGTAAACCAAGACAAGATTAAGGAAATCGAGATAGCCGGTGATGAAATCTCTTTAACATACAAATCAGAGGAAAAAGCAACTTCAAGAAAAGAAACGGGCGTGTCACTGGCTGAAGCTTTAAAAAATTATGGGGTTAATGAAGGAAAAGTGAAGGCGCTCAATATAAAAATTGAGAAAGAAAGAGGAGGATTTTGGGGTTGGTTTATGCCAGTTATGTTGCTAGTGCTTCCGATTTTAGTGTTTGGGTGGTTTTTCTGGATGATCTTCAAACAAGCCAAAACGGGGGCGGGCCAAACTTTCAGCTTTTTGAAAGCACCAGCTAAAATATTTGGCGACGGAAAAAAGAAAGGTGAAAAAGTCTTCTTTAAAGACATTGCTGGCTTGCAAGAGGCAAAGCAAGAAATAAGAGAGATAGTTGATTTCTTGAAGAACCCAAAGAAATATCTTAAGATGGGTGCTCGTATCCCCAGGGGCGTTTTGCTGGTAGGCCCTCCAGGCACTGGCAAAACAATGTTGGCACGCGCTGTCGCCAATGAGGCTAATGTTCCTTTCTTCTCAATAGTGGGCTCAGAGTTTATAGAGTTATTTGTAGGTGTGGGCGCGAGCAGAACCCGGCATCTTTTTGAGGCAGCAAAGAAGCAACAACCCAGCATTGTTTTTATTGATGAGCTTGACGCTATTGGAAAAATAAGAACGCCGGGGATTGGTGGAGGGCACGAAGAAAGAGAACAAACCTTAAACCAAATTCTAGTCGAAATGGACGGCTTTGAAAGAGACACAAACATAATTATTCTTGCGGCAACAAATCGCCCGGAATACTTGGACCCTGCCTTGTTAAGGCCCGGCAGGTTTGACAGAAGAATTGTTTTAGACCTGCCTGATGTTAAGGGCAGAGAAGCAATATTAAAAATCCACTGCAGAGACAAACCCTTAGCTTTAAATGTGAACTTAAAAGAGGTAGCTGAAAGAACCCCTGGATTTTCGGGAGCAGATATAGCAAACCTGGTTAACGAATCTGCAATATTGGCTGCAAGAAGAAACAAAAAACAAATTTTTCAAGCAGAGCTTTTGGAATCAATAGAGAAAGTCCTTTTGGGACCTGAAAGAAAAAGCCATCTTTTGTCCAAAAAAGAAAAGGAAATTTCTGCCTATCACGAAGCAGGCCATGCTTTGCTTTCAGCCTCGTTGCCAGAAGCTGAAGAGGTAAGAAAGGTTTCTATTGTGGCAAGGGGCATGGCGGCTGGCTACACTTTAGCTTTGCCCAGAAAGGAAAAAAGAATCAAGACGAAATCAGAGTTTTTGGCTGAGCTTGCTGTTCTGCTGGGAGGCTATTGTGCTGAAAACTTAATGTTCAAAGAGATCTCAACGGGCGCTGCCAACGACTTAGAAAAAGCCAGTATACTCGCCAGAGCCCTGGTTACCAAATATGGAATGTCAAAATTAGGACCTATTTCTTTTGGCAAAAGAGAAACGCTCCCCTTCCTCAACTGGGAGCAAGAAAGCGAAAGAAATTACTCAGAAGAAATAGCTGCCTCCATTGACAAAGAGACAGAAAGGTTTATAAAAGAAGCACAAACTAAAGCGACCAAACTATTACAAAGAAAGAAAAGAATCTTGCAAAGAATAGCCAAAGTCCTGATAGCAAAAGAAACAATTGAAAAAGAAGAATTTGAGAAGTTAGCTGGTATTAAAGCCCGGAAAACTGTTCGCAAGAAAACACCCTCCAGGAAAAAGAAATAAAGGGAGGGGCACGTAGCTCAGTGGCAGAGCCCCAAGCTTATAACTTGGTGGTCCCAGGTTCGAACCCTGGCGTGCCCACAGGGAGGGCGCGTAGCTCAGTTGGCCAGAGCGTTCGCTTGACGTGCGAAAGGTCCGGAGGTTCAAGTCCTCCCGCGCCCACATAAAAGCGAAATATGCCAATAAAAACAGAAGAATTCACAAAACCATTTTTAAAACAAGATCTCCCGGATATCAGACCAGGAGATACTGTTAAAGTACACCAGAGGATAAAAGAGATTGCAAAATCAGCTAAGCGTTCTAAAAAACAAGAGGAAAAAGAAAGAATTCAGGTTTTTGAAGGGGTTGTTTTAGCTCAAAAGCACGGGGGAGGCATTTCTGGCACTTTTACTGTGAGGAAAATTATTGATGGTATTGGCGTTGAAAAAACCTTTCCCTTACACTCCCCTAATATTCAGAAGATTGAAGTTGTTTCTCGAGCTAAAGTCAAACGAGCCAAACTTTACTATCTGCGCGATAGAATTGGCAAAAAAGCTAAGCTAAAACGAAAACAGCATGTGCCCGGCGAAGAAACCATTAAGGAACCTAAACCTTCTTCAACGAAAGAAGAAGCAGAACAAGAAGAATAAAGACAGGATAAAAAATAAGCCCAGGTGGCGGAATCGGAATACGCGCATGATTGAGGATCATGGCCAATTTTTTGGCGTGTGGGTTCAAGTCCCACCCTGGGCATATTATTACTTCGTTCATCAAGTCATTCTAGCGGGCGGTTAGCTCAGTTGGTTTAGAGCGTGCGGCTTACATCCGCAAGGTCGGGGGTTCAAATCCTCCATCGCCCACATCAGAACCACTTAAAGAACGTAGTGAGTTTAGTGGTTCTTATGCCCTCCGAAACAAAGTGAAGGAGGGCACATCGAAAGTAATTTATAATTTTTGTTTATTCTTTATAATAGTAATGTAGTCCTCCTTCACCCTCGCTAACGCTCGGGCTTCGGAGGACGTAAGAATAACTAAACTCGCTTTGCTCCTTAAGTTATTCTAACGCCGCGGTAGCCAAGGTGGTTAAGGCGCATGTCTGAAAAACATGAGATTCCGGTTCAACTCCGGACCGCGGCACATAACGCGGGTGTCGTATAGCGGTTATTACACGTGCTTGCCAAGCACGCAACGGCGGTTCAACTCCGCTCACCCGCTCTTTAACTCAACCCTTCACCCAAATCTTGGGTGAAGGGTTGACATTTAATCTTGATTGCGCTATATTTGCAGAATACCTGAAGGAACGAAGGAGGAGCGATTTCGAGGGTAGAATTAATATATGTTGCGTAATAAAAATCTATATTTGTTGATTTTAGCGGTTCTTTTCACGGTTTTAGGAGGCTATTTCCTGAATCTGAAAGTGTCAGCAGGTAATGATTTATGCCCAGAAAATGATGTAACAGGTATGCAGCTTATAGAGAAAACCGTGTTGCTTCCTTTTGCTATTCCGGTTCAACCTAAGACTAGCAAAACAATAAACGTAATAGTTACTGCCTATTCTTCCACAGTTGAGGAAACCGACAGCACCCCCTTTATCACAGCTTCAGGAGAGCCAGTTTGCGACGGGATTGTTGCCAACAATCTCTTGCCCTTTGGAACCAAAATTCGTCTCCCTGCGATTTTCGGGGATAGAATATTTGTGGTCAAAGACAGAATGCACTGGAAAAAGGGTAACTATCACGTTGATGTCTGGTTTCAGTCAACAAAGGAAGCCTTAAACTTTGGCTCAAAATACGCAAAAATGGAAGTACTGCTTGACTAACACCTGATAACATAATTCTAGCGATCGCTATAATTATATTACTGGTAAAATTTAGATCTTAAACCAAAAACCCGCAATAACTTGCGGATTTTTGGTTTTTTTGATAGAGGGAACCCTCCTCCAGTTTGCTACTGAGAACCACAATGTTATCTGTCCACCTTCACTCCTGCCTACACTTCGTTTCGGCAGACAAGTCGTTTCGGTGGATATAAAAAACACTAAGCTCATAAATTCGCTAAGTGTTTTCAATATGCCCGGGGAGGGATTCGAACCCTCACGAGCAAAGCTCACACGGTTTTAAGCCGTGATCGTCTACCTGTTCCGACACCCGGGCAATCCTGAAGGCACGGGCGAGAATCGAACTCGCGTATAGAGCTTTTGCAGAGCTCTGCCTTACCATTTGGCTACCGTGCCATTAGCCCATTAAAGCTCAATTCTGCTGATTTTTCAAGTTGTCTAAGAGCTCGTCTGTTCTCTGGGCTGTTCTTAACTTTTTTTCTTCAAAGAATTGAATTTTAGGGACTCTTTTGATGAAAAGTTTTTTGTTTAATATCTGGTGGAGATTGTAGCTTTCTTTGTTTAAAATCCTCAGAACCTTTTCTGTTTCTCCTGTAGGGAAAACAGAGATAAACGCCCGGCAATGATCTAAGTCTCTGGAAGTTTCAACTTCTGTTACTGTAACCAAGATATTCCTTGGTAAGTCAATTTCCTTTAATATAGTCTTGCTCAATTCCCGGGTTAAAACTTCATTAACCTTTTTAATTCTCTCTGGCATTTGGTTTAGACGCAAGTTGCAGCTCAGGGATTAANNGTTAGAAACCGAGGGTTTCTAAAGAACATACTGCACGAGCGAAGCGAGTGCTTATGTTCAGTTCGGGGATTAAAGAACCCCCTTCTTCTTTTCCTCGCGAAAAACATGCAAAACATCATTTTCTTCAAGCTTAACATCACCCCGAAACATTATGCCTATCTGCTCCCCCTTTGATGCTTTGCCTATGTTCTGCTTTTCCTTTTGAAGACCTTTTATTCTGCCCTCCCCTAACTTCTCTTCCTCTCTGAAAATCTCTGCTTTAGTATTCAAGGTAATATCTCCTTCTATCACCCTGCCTCCAACTATTTGGCTTTCTCTGCTTTTTTTAAACAAATGAGTAATTTTAAACTTTCCCAAATCAATCCTTTTTGTTTCAGGAGCCAAAACAGCGAGCATGCTTTTTCTCACCTCCTGTACCAGCTCATAAATTACCTCAAAAAGCTTCGTCTCAACCCCCCTTTGTTTGGCAAATAACTTGGCTTTGTCATCTAATTGCACCCGAAAACCAAAAATCTCTGCTTTTCCACTTTCTGCTAGTTTGATATCTCCAACATTAATGTCGCCAATTTCTGACTTTAAAACCCTCAAAACTACTTTCTCTTGAGGAAGATTTCTTAAAATACCATCGATTGCCTCGCAAGAGCCCCAAACATCGCTTTTTAAAATAATATTCAAAACCTTTGTTTCCTCTTCAACCTCAATTACCTGAGGCCTTCTGTATTCCCTTTCTATCTTCCCAGCAAAAGCTTGAGCTTCTTCTTTAGTTCTAAACACCTTGCATCTTTCGCCAACCCCGGGGGGTTTCTCAAGACCTAAAATAACTATTGGTTGAGAAGGAAAGGCTCTTTTTATTGTCTTCCCCTGAAAATCACTTATGCTTTTTGCCTTACCCAGGGTAGAAGAAGTTGCCAAAAAATCACCTTCTTCTAAAAACCCCCGCTCTAAAATTAAGGTCGCTAAAGGACCTTTCTTTGGATCCACGGAGCTTTCAATTACCGTACCCTCACCAGCTCCTGAAATGTCAGCCTTTAACTCTTCCATTTCAGCAACCAGCAAAATGGTTTCTAAAAGCTCATCTATCCCTTCTCCTGTTTTTGCTGAAACATTAACTGAAGGCACTTCTCCACCAAGCGATTCTAAGATAACCTCATTGTTAGCAAGCTCCTTC
>JABAOF010032473.1_pt4 | contig 10174 bp, 6 predicted proteins | sample 7062171 | NCBI WGS metagenome assembly JABAOF01 (sample SAMN14538628, study PRJNA623070) | marine sediment metagenome | biome: marine biome [ENVO:00000428]; feature: marine pelagic biome [ENVO:01000023]; material: deep marine sediment [ENVO:00002113] | place: India: Gulf of Khambhat ...
GTGCCGGGGATTTGGGTTATAGAACCTGAACCATCTGATAACGTCCAGTTTCCAGCGCAGGTAACGGTTGCGCTTGAAAGATCTAAGGTATGAGACCCTCCATTATTTGCCACATAAACACCGTCTGTGCCTATGTCTATTGTTGAAGTCCCGCATTTTAATGTGGTTGAACCAGTGTAACCACTCAACCCAAACCTCAAACCGGTTGATGCCGTGATGTCATAGTTCTGGGTATCACAATCAACACCGCTGTATCCAGTGTTTGCAACAAGCCAGAAAGTGCCAGTAGGAACTGACACGTTACCACCGAGATTGAAAGTAACATTTGAGCCACCTGCAAATAACTCTAAATAATCTACATCATAAGTTCTTCCTGTAACTGTTACAGTTGAACCTGCAATTGTAGGACGATAATAAAATCTTGATACGCTTATCGTAGCACCTCCATGAATCAAAGGTGCTCCGCTATTCTTGAACAATATGACATAAAATGAGGACGCACCGTCGGTAAGTGTTCCGGTTGCGTCCCCCAGCGTAAGAGTATCGGCTACACCGACATAGGATTGTATTGTTGTTGTCTTGCCTGCTGCAGCCACTTTAAGGTTGGCAAAATGACTAGCAAATGTACCTATAGTCTTCAAATTCCCCGTGCCTGCTAAATCGACTGTGCTGCTGCTCTCATTAAACGTGCCTCCCGATGAATCCCAGCTTCCACTAACAGTAATGGTGGAACTATTGGCATTGAATGTGCCGTCAATATCTACATTTCCTGTTACTGATAAGTCTCTATCGGTAGTGCCGTCATTGGTGGTGAAGGTTCCTGCTGTTGAGGTGAAGTTGCCAGCTACTGCAAGATTAGATGTAGGAAGTCTGAATGTGTCAGTTGCGCCATCTGTAGAATTTACGGTTAAGTGATAGTAATCTGTTCCAGTGAAGGCTTTTATGGTGTAGGTGTCTGCTCCTGCATCACCATCGCCTACGTATTCGTAAGTCCCTGAATCTGTATCATTGGTGGTCCAGAATACGGTCTCATTTCCATAAAGTCTTATGGTGCCGGCGATATTGCCCCGCACAGCACTTGCTCCGGTGATGTTCTTTCCCTTCAAATAGAGCACTCCCTGGGTGACGGTAAGCGTTCCCGCTCCGTTTATAGTAAGATTTGCACCTAACTGGAAAACGTCATCAGCTGTTCCAGTGGAGTTGATAGTTAAGTTATAGTAATTCGTAGTGACGTTGGTGATGGTGTAGGTATCAACTACTGCGTCATTATCTCCTACGTATTCAACCGTGCCTGAATCTGTGTCATTTGTGAAGTTGGAAAGGGTCTCTCCTCCTTGAAGTCTTAAGGTGCCAACATTGGAGAATGTGCTTCCACTTTCCAGAGAGAGGTTCTTTCCTGCTAAAGATAACACAGCATTTGCGTTGCCAATGGTGAGGTTAGCACCCCAGGCTCCTGAGTCATCCAAGGTGAGGTTGTTTCCCAGGGTGAGAGTTCCAGAATAGCTGCTGCCTAATTCCAGTTCTCCGATGGTTAAGGCACTTCCTGAAGGTGTACTGATGCTCTCAGAGCCGGTGTTGATTACTGCTTTGTCATTGGCATCATCAGGATAGCCGTCGTTCAGGTCCCAGTTATTTTCATCCGTCCAACTTCCAGCAGCTCCCCCACCGTCCCAGCTGTAGGTTCGGGAGACGACGACGCTGGAATCAAATTTCACTGTATACGGTGCACTAGTTCCTTCGGTCCAGGCAAGTGGAATATACTCTGTAGTGCTGAGAGGAGTCGTGGAATATAGATTATTAGCATTATCGGTAGTAATGGCTGTCCAGGTTCCATCCCAGCTGCCACCCGACCTCTTCTTATATTTTATGTTATATGAATTCGCACCAACGTATTCGGAAATAAAACACCACAGGTTACTGCCATCCGTGGTCAAATTTACATTCTTATCATTGGTGTCTGTGGAAAGTGTCGCCGGACCCTGCCAGGAACCGTTATAGTATCTATGCTTTATGCCAGCTCCAGATTGGTTATAAACAAGGTGGACATCACTTCCCGCCATAGCGATAGAGAAGTCATCGCCAGACACGGGACTATCTGTAGTAACTGTGCCAGTAGAGGCCCAGGAAGTGCCCGTCCAGTAGGACCACTTATAAACATTTTCATTCACATCTGCATATACTATGAAAGGATTGCCATTACGAATAACAAGTGCCGACCAGTAGTCATTTGATCCGCCCGAAACAGGTGCGCTGACTTCCTCCCGGGCGCCCCAATTCAGGCCATCATTGGTTGAGTATCTTGACGTCACTTGGGCAAGATCATTGTCTTCATATCCGTAAGAAATCCATATATTTCCATTACTTTGCCTTGTGATAGATGGACAGTCAGTCCACTCACCCGCATCGTGGTTAGCATCTTCGACTATCCGTCGCGTCGATGGGACTGTCCAAGTGCCGCCAGAAACAGTATAGGTTAGCTTCTTGAAGTAGATGTCAACACTCTCTTGATAGGCCACATAGATATTGTTGTCCCCATCGAGACAGATGCTGAAAGTCTGGTCAGCGGCAGAATCGATTGTCGTGGAACCACCTCCATTGGCTAAGTTTGTCCACGTAGCCCCATTATTCTTAGACATTTTGGCCTGGATCCCGGATGTTGCATTATATAGAACCACAACCCCGGTACTGGTTTTAACTATATGTCTGTCTTTGGGATAAGCGGTTCCTAAGCTGTCATTGGTAGTATCGATATCGGCCGATTTTGCTACAGAGACAATTCCGGCAACAAGTATTAAAGTAATAGACAGAGTTAAAATTTTCTTCATTTTTCCTTCTCTTCCCAAAAAAAGGGACAACACCAAAAAGGGTTCAGGCTACTTTTTCTCATTCCCATTCCATACCGCGCAAGCTGAACGTCGCGACTACCATTGCTCCAAACTGGGAAACCTGAAGGCTTCGGCCTTGAGAACTCAAGCCCAAGGCTCGCGGCTACCATTATTTCCTACCATTCCTTTGGTAGCCGCTCCCATTCATCTGAGCATCGATTCCAGCGCTTTTGCCCTGTGGTCCTCAAGGATTTTCCTGATTGTCTGTAAAGGCAAATGCTGCCTTTCGATGTTCTTAATCATTCTGACCCTGGTTAAAGTATCTTCTTTATGGTAGAGTCTTTGACCCCCGGGCGTGGTAGCAGCTACTTCCAATAGACCGAGTTCCGTATAGTACCTTATGGTTGATGGTAGTACACCCGCCAGTTTAGCCATCTCGCCAATTTTGAGTAAACCCCGTGGCGGTGATTTCTTCCTACCCACTTCCCCTTCACCTCCTTTCGCTTCAGTCGGTGACCTGTTCCGATTCATTCATCCCGATTTCATCGGGACCCTCCTTTCTACGCGGAGCTTCGCTCCGCTACTCCATTCTCATTTTCTCTTCTTAATCTTTTTGGCTAAATCTTCTTTGATTTGCATTANNNNCTCTTCTCTATCATAAAGCCTGTAGCCTCCTTTTGTATGGCTTGCTACTTTCAAAAGACCTATGTCCGTGTAGTACCTTACTGTCGATAATGGGACCCCTGTTACTTTGGCTACTTCCCCAATTCTAAGCAGGTTTTTATCCGTTTTCTTCCCAGGCATATCCTCATCTCCTTTCCACGCGGAGCTTCGCTCCGCTACTGCTAGTTAGAACAGCCACCCTGCTGACAAATAATACGCGCCTGGTGACCTTATTGACTGCGCTTTTCTAACTCTTCTTTGATCTCAGCAAGTGTCCATTTTCGACCGTTAATGGTTTTGATGGTGTGGATTCTTTCCAATGTGTCTTTTCTGTCATAGAGCCGATAGCCGCCTTGAGTGTTTGCCACTACCCTCAAAAGGCCAACGTCGGTGTAATACCTGATAGTGGAAACCAACACTCCCGCTTCTCTGGCCATTTCTCCAATCTTTAGAAGACCATTGGCTAATCTCATCCTCCTGGTCATCTCTTTTCACCCCCTTGGATAAAATTAAAGCGAACTGTTTACTTCTTACTTTGCTGCAAAAAAAATCCGAGCTACCGAAAAAGCCAAGGTTTAATTGCCTTGGCTATGCGAGCCTTCGGCAGCTCGGATCACTCATAGCCTGGGCCTGCCTCTGACAAATGCGGACCCCTGTAGAAACTTTAGGAGGCCCTAAACTATAAAATATTCTTATTTTCCCCAAAAATGTGCTGCGCGGTATGATAATAAACTTATGCCCGGTGCAAGGCACCGATAGGCATCGCCGGCAGGTCATACTTATACCTTTCCTTTCAAAGGGAATAGGTTGGGGATGCCATTAGCTTACCTCAAGGTCCTATTATTGCATAGGCCCTTTCCTAGGCATAAGTATACCACCAAAAATCGAGTTTGTCAAGCAGTTTCTCAAGTAAGCAGTTTACTTTAACTTTTTCCCGGAATTACCGGCTAAGGCACGATGCCTATTTCTGAGATAGCGATTCCTAAAGTTCTATTATCCCTTACTTTTAAAGCTAATTTTGGTATGAAGGTCTCCTCAGACTTAATTGTCACTTTCAGGACTGGTTCATCATTCCAGAAGTTGAAGCATAATCTTTGCCATTCTCCTGGCTTAATCACAAATTCTCCAGCTCTTGTCCCATCTATCCATACCCCCCCCTTTGTCTGGAAATGGGAATAAGCCTGCATTTCTAAAGTCTCCTCTTCTCCACCCGGAAGGGAATTTTTCAGGAAAATTATTCCATAGTCTGTGGTCCAGCGGATATTTCTTTCTGACCAAATCTCTACGTCATACCAGCCAAATCCAAGATGTCTAGTGTCGTTTTCACCCATTCTCACCCAGGAGTCTAAACCATTTCTACCCACTGTCGCCTGACATTGAACATCATAGTTCGGTAGTGGCGCCTCTATTATTCTATCCACTCTTTCTAGCATAAGAACTGTCGGCTTATCTCCAACCACTCTTTTCATCTGAATTTTTGCTCTTCTTATCAAGGTCTCTGGTAGCATAATCAAATTCCACAGTAGTGCCTTCAACCTATAATAAGCCAATCTAAGTCTTTTCTGCCTGAGATGGCAATATATGGATTCAAGGTCGCTATATAAACTTTTTGGTAACATCCAGCCTAATGTTACCAGTGACATATTCTTTAGCATCATTCTTAAGCGATTTCGATGGTCAATATACTCATTAAGTATATCTTTTCGGAACGGTCTGTATTTGTGATAGACTATTGCCTGAGGAACGAAATTGACCTTGTAGCCACTATACCAAGCGCGTATGCTGAAATCGAGGTCTTCATAATAGGCGAAGTAGAATCTGTCAAAATAGCCTATCTGTTTAAACAGTTTCCTGCGGACGAACATGCCTGCCCCACAGGCACCCAAAATTTGGTTCTCCTTATCGTATTGTCCGCAATCAAGTTCCCAGGCGCCTCTATCCCTTCCCTGTAGTATTTTATTGGCAATAATTCCTACGCTATTGATTACAGATGGCTCATCGAACATCAGCATCTTGGGCATACATATCCCGATACTTTTATCCTTTTCCATAATGTCAACCAATCTATTAACACATTCTGGTTCCACTTTCGTATCAGGATTGAGTAAAAATATGTAATCTCCTCTTGCCTGCTTAATCCCTCTATTATTCCCCTCAGCAAAACCATAATTTTTATCTAATCTTAATACCCTCACCGAAGGAAATTTTTCCTGAACAAAATCGGGGCTGCCATCAGTTGAACCATTATCAGCAAGGATAATTTCAATATGAGGATATCCCAAATTCATAACTGATTCCAGGCAATCCTTTAAATGTTCGAGATGATTTCTGGTAACAATAATTATGGTAACCGAAGAGGCCGTAGATTTATTTTCCATTGATTTCCTATCCATAATCGCAACCCAATTGGAGTGTCAAACGAAAGTTTGACCGGTAAAGCTCTCGCTTTACACTCCATTATATCATTAGATATGAAACAAACTTTGCTTATCAGAAGGAGTACCTATAAAACAATGTTTGCAACACTCAAAGGGATTGTCCGTGCTTAGTCTCCTTCTCATTTCCTGATAAAGTTCGTTATTCCAAATTTCCGGAAATGGGTTCTTCTTAACATTACCCATCACTGGATGGCCAGGAACACAACATGGTGAAACATTTCCATTCCACTCGATGTATGCTCGTTTCCATAAAAACGGACATGTTTTAATTTCGCTCCTTAAGTTATTCTCTGACCTCCTGCCCTGCACATCATCAACCGCGTTAAATAATGGCGGAATATCCAAATGGAGATTTAACTCAATGGCTTTTTTTGTGGCAACTTTCATATAATAATTAGCAAGTTCCTTATGATAAACTAGAGATTCATTCTTCAATCTCTCATCATGAATAACTACATGAGAACATTCTATAGAGTCCACTGCAAGCCCTTTAGCGAGCTCTATTAACTTTGGCAATTCTTTTATATTTCGCTTCATCAACACAACCTGGAAATGCAATCTGGGCTTATCCGTAGTATAGAGTTCCTCTCTGAGTCGATTGAATTTTCTAACGTTTTCCATCACTTGCTCAAATTTTGCACCAATTCTAATAGATTCATAGATTTCCCTTGTAGCTGCATCAATTGATACATGCAAACAGCCAAGAATTTGTAAGATTTCTTTTATTAAGTCATCGTTGTTGAGCAAAGTTGCATTGGTAACCAAGTCCGCTTTCACGGAATATTTCTTCATAATTTTCAATTGTTCTCTAAGATTATTAGCCATAAGCGGTTCACCCGCTGTAGTCAACTGTACCCATTTCGCATAGGGAAAAGTATCATTAGCTACTTGCTTATAGACTTTGAAATCATACCGAAGCGCATTAATCGCTTTTTGAGGATATTTTCGCCGAATGCACATTATGCAACGTAAGTTACATTGAGCATCCATGTTCATGGTCATAAAGGTAGGCATTGCCCCGGTTATGGGAGAATGTCTCTGTTGTTCTTCATCCGCTAAGGCTTCATTATAGGCTTTGAGTTTCATAAGATCGTTCTTTATAAGAATTTGCGTTTCATAAGGAATCCTCTCATTGGTTATGGGGCGTGTAAAGTTTTTTACTTTGCGATATACGTAATATGCCATGTAAAAGAGTATGGGGACCTTTCTTAAAATCTTTTTTATACTACCTTTCAGGTTTATTCTATTTATTCCTATACCACCAAATCCTCCCGGAATTACCAAATTCTTTCTAAGGACTCTCTGCTTCCTGGTAAACGCAGACTGAAGTCTGCTACTCCTATTATTCTTATACATGGCCAGACTGAGATTCTCTCTAAAACGCTTTGTAATAATGTCCCATGTATATTTACCACAAGCTTTCTTTTTGCCATTTTCACCGAGCTTTCTTCTCAGGTGTTCGTTACCCATAAGTTCCAATATGGCATTCGCTAATTCCTGCTGGTTGCCATACTCCACCAGTAGCCCATCTTTACCCTGTTCAATAAGAGAAGCCACTGCACCTATCCGGCATCCAATAACCGGCTTGCCTGATGCCCATGCTTCCAGATAGGCTATCCCCAGAGATTCTACTCTTGACGGCATCGCAAATATATCGCAACTGGCAAAAAGGTCTGATTTCTCACTATCTTCGAAATTATCTATCAGTATAATGTTTCCTCTTTTTTTTCCATCTAATGAGAAGACCTTCTTTTCTATTGCTTTCGAGTAGGATGTCCTTGTCCCTGCCACGATAAGTTTCGCCTGAGGAAATTTTCCCCAGACTATACTCATAGAATTAAGCAATGTATCAATCCCTTTCCCCTTCTCCTTTCTTCCCACAAATAAGACCACAGGAGCATTACCAATATCGTATCTTCTCCTGAATTCCTGTGGATTCGACCTATTGAAATCCTGCGGATTAATTCCATCCCCTAATATGGAGATACGTTCCTTTTCAATTCCTTTACTTATTAAATAGTCCCTTTCGTAATCTGTATTTACTAGTATCATCTCAGTATTGGACAAGATTTTGTACATTATTTTTCTATCGAAAGCCCATGTGTCCTCTGTGTGCAGGCAGGGAATAATTGCCATCGGTATTTTCCTGATTTTTTTTGCTGTATAGGCAAAATACATATTTAAAAACGGAAATGGTGTGGCGATAATAATATCGGTCTTCTGTCTGAGAATGTGCGGCAGTATATTGAACATGATTGGTCCATTCCATATAGTCCTCACAATATCATTAAATGGCAATCTATACTTCCAGAAAAGGCTATGCACTCTATTTAGTAATGGCCGCATCCCCTGGTAAATGGGAAACCTTCCTACTCTCACACCATTTATGGACTCACTATCAGGAGGCAGCAAAGGAATTTCAGGATTGATATATGCCTCGGTCGTCTGGGCATTAGAAGAAAAGACAGTAACTTCTTCCCCTGATTTCACCAGCCTTTCTGAAATCTCCTTTATTTTCTTCTCAGCTCCGCCAATGGCAGGAAAATAATTATGGCTAACAATTAATATCTTCATTGCTCCTCAGGCGTTATGAAGTAACCGAGCGATAGCTCCGTGTTATATTCGGGAAGCTCTGCTTTGCTACTACCAGTCATCCTGCCCGTCCCGAAACCGGAACAGGGTCAAGAAAGGCAAGCAACCTATTCCAAGAGAGAATCGTAAATTTCATTTATCTCTTGGGCATTCTTTTCTATGGTTTTAACTTGCCTGGGCGTCTCTGACAATCTTCTCAGCAATTGGGGATTATTAATTAGACTCACCATCTTGTGGAATAAATCTTCCGGATTTCCTGCTTCAAACAGAAGACCGGTAACTCCGTCCTGGACAAGTTCAGCCATGCCTCCCAGGTCCGAAGTGATAACTGGTATTTTAGCAAGGAGAGCCTCCAGAATAGCAATTGGCTGATTTTCATACCAGATTGAGGGATAAACTAATACATCGATCTTAGAGAATACCGAAGAAATCTCTCTATTGTTAAAAGGTCCGTAAAAAGTAATTCTTGAATCTGTCTTTATCTTTCTTGTCAATTTGCCCAAATAAGATTTATGATGAGCGCCGAAAATGGATAAAGCTATATCATCACCTTTGATTCTACTAAACGCCTCTACCAGAACATCTATTCCCTTATGTTCCGAAACACCGCCAAGAAACCCAAAGCGAAACTTATCTGAACTTTCTTTACTGAAATTGACAAGGGGTCTATGGTCGATACCATGATCTAAATGGACAATTCTATTCTTCGCTACTCCATAATCAATAAATTTTTCTATTAGAAATCTCGAAGGTGCAAGAATCATATCTACTTTACCGAGTAGATTCCTTAAAAACCTTGATCTTTTCCCTATCATATCGGGAGTAATAAAAGCTGCGGCAGAATAAGTCTTAAATAATTTTCTCTTAAGCGCTGTCTTGATTTTTGAGGGAACTAATTTCTTGATAGTTTTTAATGGTTCAGGAGGGTTTTTAAAAAAGTTAGCTCTCCTATCATGGCAAGTTTCTGAACTTTGTAATTTTCCGTAAATATAAAAAATCTTCTCGCAATTTGCGCATTTAGCATTTGAATCAGGACCAGAACAAATCTGATTATCACTGGTCAGTAACTGTATTTGGGGGCAGAGAAACCAGAAGTCATGCAAAGTCAAAATCGTGGGGATGCGTCTTCGCTTGGCGATCTCTATCATTGAAGCGGATAGTCGCACTAGATGCTGAAAATGAACGATATCCGGGTTAATTACATCAAGAAAATGTTCAAATTCTTTATCCACAAAATAATTTCGATAAGTTGCCTCAAAGGTTGGAGGGGGATCATAATATAATCTCCTCACCGGAAGCCCATCTAACGACTCATCTCTAGAAATACCCTTACCAAAAAAATCGCTTTGTTCCCGGCAAAAAATATGAACTTCATCCGTTTTCTGGAATTGTTTGGATAAATGGTAGGTATAATTCTCTGTTCCATGAGGATACCCGGGCAGAAAATCATGAACTACTTGTACAATTCTTTTCATTTTTGGTGCCAGAAAGCAAAGCTTTGCTTCGCTACTCCTTTCTTGTCCCGATGAATCAAGCCCCTGCAAGAATCGAATCTTAGGGGCTGGATGAATCGGGATAAACACAGATTTCGCGACTGAAAATCGGTACGCAAACTCCTCTTATCGAAACAATTTCTTGTAAATCTCAAGGAGTTCA
>JABAOF010001204.1_pt4 | contig 10171 bp, 10 predicted proteins | sample 7062171 | NCBI WGS metagenome assembly JABAOF01 (sample SAMN14538628, study PRJNA623070) | marine sediment metagenome | biome: marine biome [ENVO:00000428]; feature: marine pelagic biome [ENVO:01000023]; material: deep marine sediment [ENVO:00002113] | place: India: Gulf of Khambhat ...
AGGAGAAAGACGATTGCGGTTCCCAAACAACCAATGTGAGTTAGACCGGTCAGAACGAAAAAGACTCCCGCGCCCGCGTAGTTTTTCCATGAGCTTTCGCGAAGGGAGCGAAAAAGAAAATAGATAAAACCAAACAGCCAAACCGCTCCAGCGGCGTTTTTTTGGAAATCGTTCGTCATTATAAGAGGTGAGCTGTAAAGGACGGAGAAAGCAGCTGTCAAAAGAGCAGGCCAAATGCGGGACGCTTGATCAGCAAACCAGGAGCGGGCGAGGAGGTAAACCGGTATTGCAGAAAGAATCGGAAAGAGAGCGTCCGTTCCCCGGGAGGCCAGCATAATGCTTTCGGAAAGCGGCGCGACCCGAAGGGCAAAAAGAATACGCGCCACAAGAGCCTCGAGCCAAAAAACAAAAGGGAAATCCGCAAACCCCAGCCGGCCGGTTTCAAGAAGGGAGCGAACCTGAACCGGGTAGTAAGGTCCGTTTACTCCTCCCATAAGCACTCCTCCAAAGTCGATTCGCCATCGCACAAAGGCGGCCAACCCTATAATAAGTACTAGGAAAAACCAAGGGGTAAAGCGTTCGACTCGTTCAAACCGAACCATTTGGTTCTTTGTCATGTGTTAAGGGGTTGAACCCCTAAGGTAATCTTTTGCCAAAAGAAGGCCCAAAACACTCTTGGAGTCTTTTATTTTGCTGGATTGGGCCTTGGCGAGTGCTTCTTGGAGGGAGATTTTGACTATCTCGATATTCTCGTCTGGATCAGGAGCTTTGGGGTTTTCGGTCAAGCCCTGGGCTAGAAAGAAAATCCTTCTGCTGGTGACCCAACTGGGGGCGATGTAGTTCTCACCGATTTTTACGAGTTTCTCCGCCTTGTAGCCGACCTCCTCCTCAAGCTCCCGGTTGGCGGCCTCCTCCTCGCTCTCCCCCACTCTCACCTTCCCGCCGGGAAGCTCCAAAAGTACCTCTTTTATCCCACGCCTATACTGCCTGATCATTATTATCTTGGCGTTCGATACCTGGGGAATAAGTATGACCTCGTCGGGGCGCTCCACGATGGGCTGCTCCCAAGTCTTGCCGGAGGGCAGCTCGACGGTGTCGCGGCGGAGCTTAAACTCCTCTCCTTCAAAAATGGTTTCTGAATTTAATACTTTCTCCTCTTTGGCTTTAGACATCTAGCTCAGCCATCAAAGCGTGGGTTTGGATAAAGCGCTTTCGCGGGGGAACCTCGGCGCCCATGAGTTTGGTAAAGGTCTCATCCGCCTTCTGCGCGTCCTCAACCGTGATGCGCTTTAGGGTTCTGGTTTTGGGATCCATGGTGGTCTCCCACAGTTGGGAGGGGTTCATCTCCCCCAAGCCCTTAAACCGCTGCACCGTCCCCCCGGGCATCTTGTTCAGAAGTTCTTCTTTTTCCCGGTCGGAGAAGGCGTAAGCGGTTTCCTTGCCGCGGGTTACCTTGTAAAGAGGCGGCTGGGCCAGATAGACTCTTCCGGTCTCAACCAAAGGCCTCATGTAGCGGAAGAATAGTGTCAAGTGCAACGTCGTGATATGGGAGCCGTCTACATCCGCGTCGCTCATCAAGATTACCTTCCCGTAGCGAAGGCGCTCCATATCAAACTCCTCACCTATCCCCATCCCAATAGCGGTCACCAAATCCCTTGTCCCCTGGTGGTCCAAAATCTTATCCAAGCGGCTCTTCTCCACATTCAAACCCTTACCCCACAAGGGTAAAATTGCCTGGAACTTCCTATCCCGTGCCTGCTTGGCCGATCCCCCTGCCGAGTCGCCCTCCACGATAAAAAGCTCCGCCTCATCAGGATCCTCGGTCTGGCAATCTGCGAGCTTGCCTGGTAATCCCAGCCCGTCCATGACGCCCTTTCGCAACACGGTTTCGCGAGCGGCTCTTGCAGCCAAGCGCGCCTCAGCCGCCAAAACGCCTTTTTGCACGATTTTTTGTGCGGCGGCCGGCGTTTCTCCAAGAAACTCGTATAGTTTCTCTCTTAAGATTTGCTCGACCACGGGCCTGACCTCGGCGTTTCCGAGCTTGTCCTTGGTTTGCCCTTCAAATTGAAGGTTCTTGATATCGAGCTTTACCGAAACGACCGCGGTCAAACCTTCCCGAACATCCTCGCCGGCCAGGGTCCCGTCGCCGTCTTTTACGATTCCCTTTTCCTTGGCAAAGTCGTTTACGGTGCGGGTTAGGCCCGCGCGAAAACCGGTCAAGTGCGCTCCGCCTCCCGGGTTAAGGATGTTGTTGGCAAAGCACAAAATCGTTTCGGTGTAGCCGTCGTTATATTGCAGAGCAATCTCCACATCTATCTCGTCGCGCATCTCGTGGGTGTAAAACGCCTTGTGCAAGGGCTGCTTGTTGCGGTTTAGAGACTCGACAAAGGAGCGGATCCCCCCTTCAAAGTAATAGTTGGCCTCTTCTTTAGTTCGCTTATCCTCGACCCGGAAGAATACCCCTTTCGTAAGATACGCAAACTCGCGCACCCTCTCGGCTAAGAACCCAAAATCGGTACTTAGCGCCCCAAAAACCTTGCTATCGGGGGTAAAGGTGATGACGGTCCCGGTATCCCCTTTATCTGCCTTCCCGGCTTGCTTTACCTTATATAGGGGCTCGCCGCGCTTATACTCCTGAATCCAGAGCTTACCGTCGCGCTTGACCTCGACCTTCATGTGCTCGGAAAGGGCGTTTACCACGGAGGAGCCAACCCCGTGCAAGCCTCCGGAGACCTTGTATCCCCCCTCGCCAAACTTCCCTCCGGCGTGGAGCTTGGTCATCACTATCTCCAGAGCCGAGGTCTTAAAACGCGGTATGGGGTCGACGGGGATACCCCGGCCGTTGTCAATCACGGTTACGGATCCGTCTTCGTTAATGGCGGTTTCAATCCTATCGCACGCGCCAACCAGCGCCTCATCAATTGAGTTGTTGATAATCTCCAAAACCAAATGGTGCAGACCGCTCTGGTCGGTCGAGCCGATATACATGCCCGGGCGCTTTTTGACCGGCTCCAAACCCTCCAAAACTTGGATCTGGGCGGCGGTGTAGGGTCCGCTTGACGTCTTTTTTCTTTTAACCGTTTTTCTTTCTGCCATAGCTTTACAAAATGCGAATTTTCTGGAGGGGAAATAATAAAAGGGTGTGCTATATCACCCTCCCTATTAATCTTACCAAGATGTAAGGAGGCTATCAACGGCAAACTTAACGTTGGTGGTTTGCTCCCGCAGGAGCCTTTTCGTCTCCCAAATTGAGCGAAGTTGCAAGGGGTAACTTTGAGCAAGATTTTTGCTCTTTAGCCTACCCTCGATCGTGATCTCGACCGACTCCAAAAACCCCAGCGCTGCCTCTCGTCCGTAACCGATTTCCTGCTCATAAAGGCTCAATCGTTCCCCCGGCCCCAGATCCAGGATGCGCTTGGCGAGCTTTATCTCCCCTACTGCCCCGGCCCTAACCCGTTCCAGAAGACACCGCGAGGCGACCGTGGGCAGAAGAAGCTTACTGTGGGGCGTCGTGAGGACAAACGTGGCTGAGGCGGGCGGTTCCTCCAAACTTTTAAGAAGGGCGTTTTGCGCCTCCTGGGTCAGCCGCTGTGCCTCCAGTATCAAAACACCGCGTCTCCCCCCGCCTGGCAGCGTTATATAAAGTTGCGGTATAAGCTCCTTTACCCGGCCTATACCGATAGTTCCGCGCGTGGCTTCAAGCTCATGGATATAATGCCCGCCGAGGAGGGTGTGGGCTTTTTGCTCGCGGGTTTCTGGATTGCCCCCGATAACCAAAATGCTTGGCACGACACAATTATAGTAAAAAGTGGAAGCCGGAGAGCACTTTTTGCGATACTTTAAAAGAGATGGCCGAGCTTGTCACAACCAGACGGGTCGAGGATATACTTGTAGAGCAGAACCTTCTCCCCAAGGAGAAGGTGGACGAGCTGAAGGTAGAGGCTGCCAAACTCGGGCGGCCTGTGGAAGACTTGATCGCGGAGCGGAATCTGGTTCCCGCCGACGCTTTCGCCCAAGCCCGCGCCCAGGTGCTGGGAGTTCCCTTCACCAACCTCTCGGGAGTCGAGATAACACCAGAGGTCCTAAACCTCATCCCCCAAGACACCGCGACCCGCTACATCCTCATTCCCTTCGAGAAAACGGACACCACACTCAGGGTTGCTATGTACGATCCTTTGGACCTTCAGGTCATAGGATTTTTGGAGAGGCGGACTAAGCTTAAGGTGGAGCCGTATCTGGCAACGGCCGAAGCCGTTCGCGACAAGATAGAGACCCAGTACCGCAAAACCCTGGGGGAGGAGGTCACCGCGGCGCTTGAGGAGGCCGGGGTCGGCGAGGCCCTCAAAATAGAGGAAACCAAAGATATCGAGCGCGAACCCGAGACCATCCGCAAATCCCCGGTCGCGGAGATCGTCTCCTCCATTTTCGCCTACGCGGCGAGAAACCGCGCCTCGGACATCCATATCGAGCCGGCCGAGGGCAAGACCAGGGTCCGCTTTAGGATAGACGGCGTTTTGCAGGAGAGATTGTCATTGCCTCAGGAGATTCATCCTTCGGTTGTATCGCGCGTTAAGATTTTGGCGAACTTAAAAATCGACGAGAAGAGGATCCCCCAGGACGGTCGTATAAAAATCGAGGTCGGCGGGCGCGAGATCGATTTGAGGGTTGCGACCATGCCTACCGCGATAGGCGAAAAGGTCGCCATAAGGCTTTTGGAGGAGACTGCCGAAATTCCCTCTTTGACCGAATTGGGTATGCGCGGAGTATCGCTTAAGCGCATACAAGACTCGATGCACAGACCCAACGGTATAGTTTTGGTCACCGGTCCCACGGGTTCGGGTAAGACTCTTACCCTGGCCTCGGTTCTGTCCAAGATAAACACCCCGCGGGTCAATATCGTAACTATTGAGGACCCGGTCGAGGTGAGAATTCCCGGCGTCAACCAAACCCAGATAAACCCGGCCGCCGGACTGACTTTCGCAACGGGGCTTCGCGCTTTCTTGAGGCAGGATCCCAACATCATCATGGTTGGCGAGGTTCGCGATAACGAGACCGCGGAGCTGGCCGTTCACGCCGCCTTGACCGGGCACATGGTCTTCTCGACGCTTCACACCAACTCCGCTTCCGGTGCGCTCCCCCGCCTGATAGACATGAAAATTGAACCCTTCCTTTTGACCTCGACCGTCATCGCGGTCGCCGCCCAGAGGTTGGTTAGGAAAGTGTGCTCAACATGTAAAGTAGAGTACGAAGCACCCGAGGAGGTCGCTAAGCAGATGAAGGAGGTTCTGGGCACTCTCTACGAGAAGACCCCCAAAACCGAGAAGAAGGGCAAACTGGTGCTATTTAAAGGAGATCCGGAAAAAAGCGGCAAAGGTAAGGAGTGCAAGGAGTGCGGCGGTTCCGGTTACTCTGGACGAACCGGGATTTTTGAGGTGTTGATGATGTCCGACACGATAGCCAAGCTGGTTTTGGAACGTCGGCCCACTTCAGAGATTGAAGGGCAGGCTATAAAAGAAGGTATGATTAGTTTGGTGCAGGACGGGTTCGTCAAGGTGCTTGAAGGGGTAACGACCGTCGAGGAGGTCCTGCGGGTCGCTCAAGAATAAAGATGGCACAAACGCAAAGTGGAGTAAGACTACTTCTTAAAAAAACCGTCGAGCTCGGCGCTTCGGATTTGCATATAACGGTTGGGGCGCCCCCGACGCTTCGGGTTAAAGGAGACCTGGTGCCGGTTGAGAGTGCTGAGGTCTTAAGTCCCGAGCAGGTCGAATCCTTGGTTTTTGAGCTGGTCTCCGACGAGCAGAAAGACCTTCTTTTGACCCAAAAAGAGATAGACTTTTCCTTCGCCTACGGGGAGGAGGCACGCTTTAGAGTCAACGCCTTCCACCAGCGCGGGTACCTGTCGGCGGCTCTTAGGAGAATTCCCCTTAAGATCCCAACTATTGAGGAGCTCAACCTTCCTAAACTACTCACGGAGTTTTGCAACCTTCCTCAGGGCTTTATTCTGGTCACCGGGCCAACTGGGCACGGGAAATCGACGACCATTGCGGCGATGCTCCAGAGGATAAACGAAACCCGTCCGGTCCACGTCGTTACAATCGAGGACCCGATAGAGTACATCTATCCTCACAAAAAAGCGCTCGTCGACCAACGCGAGATGCACCTTGACACTTACTCCTGGGAAGTCGCCCTTCGCTCAGCTTTGAGGGAGGACCCGGACGTGGTGATGATTGGCGAGATGCGTGACTACGAGACCGTGGCCTCGGCTATCACTATCGCCGAGACCGGGCACCTGGTCTTTGCCACCCTTCACACCAACTCCGCTTCCCAGACCATAGACCGTGTTATAGACGCTTTCCCCGAGGCTCAACAGCAGCAGATCAAGACCCAGCTTTCCTCGATTTTGGAGGGGGTACTGGCCCAGCGCCTCGTCCCTTCGGTGGACGGAAAGCTAGTGCCCGCGGTTGAGATAATGCTCCCCTCCCCTGCCGTGCGAGCCATAATAAGGGAAGGTAAGACCCATCAGTTGGATAACGTTATCTCGACCTCCTTTGATCAGGGGATGGTTTCCTTGGAACGAGCCCTCGCCGAGCTTGTAAATCAAGGGAGGGTCGCAAAAGAAGTTGCCAAAGCCCACGCCATCCGGCCCGAGGAGTTTGACCGGCTGGTTAAAAGTTAGACATGCCCATCTACAACTACATCGTCAAGGACCCCCAAGGCAAGACTTTGACAGGGACGGTAGAGGCGCCGAGTGCCTCATCCGCAACGAGCATTCTGCAGGAACGCCGTTACGTCGTGGTCTCCGTAACCGAGAAGAAAGAAGGCGGTTTCTTACAAAAAATTCTCGAGCAGTTTAGAGGGGTCTCTATGGGGGAGAAGACGGTCTTCGCGCGTCAGCTTTCGACCATGGTCTCCTCGGGCCTTCCCCTAACCAACGCTCTTGAAATCTTGCGTGCCCAGGCCGAAACCGAGAAAATGCAAGACGTTTTGGGCGAGATGTTGGCCGACGTCCAAGGCGGAACGGCGCTTGCCAAGGCGATGGGCAAGCACCCGGAGGTCTTTAATAAGGTCACCGTTGCTTTGGTTGAGGCGGGTGAGGCGTCGGGAAAACTCGATACCCTTTTGTCCCAGCTTGCCGAAAACATGGAGAAAGAACAGGATTTCCAATCCAAGACTCGAGGGGCCTTGATCTATCCTGCAGTTATCGCTGTTGCTATGGTGGTGGTTTTCATAATAATGGTTGCCTTTGTTGTCCCCCGTCTGACCGATCTTTACGCGGATATCGGAGCGGAACTCCCCCTACCGACCCAGATTTTAATCTCCATTTCAAACTTTATGGTTCGGGGGTGGTGGGCGGTTTTTGTCATTTTAATAGCTTTTGGGTATGGGCTTTTCCGCTGGTCGCAAACGGAAAAAGGCCGTTATCAACTATCGGAGATCGCCTTTAAGGTGCCAGTTTTTGGAAAATTGAACAAGGAATCCGAGCAAGCGCGATTTGCCAGGACCTTAGGGCTTTTGTCTGGGGCAGGGATTCCGATTACCCAAGCTCTTGAGATAACCGCCGCCGCAATGGGGAACGTTCTTTATAAAGACGCAATAATAGACGCCGAACGACAGGTTGAAAAAGGGGTTCCGCTTTCGGTTCCTCTCAAAAAGGATCCAAATTTTGAACCAATTCTCTCGCAGATGATTGCGGTGGGTGAGGAGACGGGGAAGATGGACGAGGTTTTGGGTCGTGTGGCGCTATTTTTTGAGGGCCAGGCGGAGGGGATGATTAAGAACCTTACAACCGCGCTTGAGCCGATTATTTTGGTAGCATTGGGGGTGATGGTCGCACTTCTGATTCTGTCGATCATCAGCCCGATATATCAGCTGACCACGCAGTTTTAACTTTGGGAGGAGGTGAAAAGTATAAAGTGACAAGTAACAAGTCACAAGTACCAAAAAAAGGTTTTACACTTATAGAACTTCTTATCGTTATTACCATTATCGGGGTTTTGGCGGTTGCGATTCTTTCGGCCATAAACCCAATCGAGCAGATTCGCCGTGCGCAGGATCAGGGATTGGAGTCGGACGCCTCGGAGCTTCTTAACGGTCTCGAGCGCTACTACACCGGCTTTTTTGAGTATCCTTGGGACGCCTTGGGTGGAGGTACGCCGGATGAGGCCTTGGTCTCCAACAACCTAGCCTGGATCGACGAGTTGATCAACAAAGGTGAGGTCAAACCTCAGTTTAGAGACAGGGATAGCTGGAGCTCTTTGTACGTTACCCAATCAGGAACGGTAGTTCGGATATGCTTTGATCCGGCTTCTTCGACTTTCCAAGAGCAAGCCGATTCCGACGGGAAATTTAGAGACGGTTCCTCAGGTTGCGCTACGAACTGCTTCACGTGCGTTCCGCGCTGATTAAGCAGAGTCAGCAAATTTCTACCGAGCGACGGGGACTCTCGGTTGTTGAACTTATTCTCAGCGTAGGTCTCATACTCATTTTGCTTTCTGCCCTATTCTGGGCCGTCAACCCTCCCGAGCGTCTAAAGCAGAGTCGAGATACCAGACGCCAAAGCGACTTTGAAGGGTTAAAGACCGCAATCGAAGAAGCTTTGTTGGGCGGAGAACCGCTGGAAAGTACATTTGGTGTACCGTCCTCATCGGTAGGTTTTGAAGTGACGTGGGAGTTAGACGGCTCGGGTTGGGTACCTATGGTACTTCCGGACTGGCTCGTCGAGCTCCCGCAAGACCCGTCAAACGGCAAAACGTTCAGCGACGTTTTGGGGAGCCGAGTTTTGGGGGAATACCAGTTTATCTCGGACGGAAAATACTGGGTTCTTAGAACCCACCTTGAGGCCGAGACGAATCGCGCGAAATATTACGAGGATGGGAACGATAACAGTTGGTGGGAGGTAGGAACGGCGCCAGGGCTTTCAACCTATTTCGGACTTTAGCTCGAAATAGGTATGTATAAAGTAAGATCTATAATAGAAAATGTTTCCTCAAATTGTATTTTTTACATTTTACTTTTTACTTGGCGCAGCCGNNACAATTGACCTTGTTCCCCTACTCTCCTTTTTTGCCCTCCGAGGACGCTGCCGCTATTGCAAAAAACCTTTGAGCTGGCGATATCCCCTGGTTGAGGGGGCGACCGGAGTTATTTTTGCCCTTCTTGCCTGGAAACTAGGCTTTCCAACCTCGGTTCTTGAGCTTTTGACCCTCGCCGTGCTCTTTGTCGCCGTCTCCTCGTTTATCGTTATCGTCTTGACCGACCTTACCGAACAGACCATCTTTGACCAAACTCTTTGGGTTGCGCTTCTTGCGTCGGCAATTTACCGCATTTTGCAATTTAGCGCCCACTTCTTACTGCGAAGCCTCCTTTATGACCTGCTGGGGGCTTTGGGGATTTTTGCCCTTCTCTTGCTGATTAGAATTGTGACCCACGAGCGCGGAATGGGAGAAGCCGACCCGCCGCTTGGTTTTCTGGTGGGTCTTTTGGTCGGGTTTCCCCTGAGTCTCCTCACCCTATTTTTGGCATTTGTCCTCGGAGGTTTAGCTGGGTCCATTCTTATCCTTACGAAGCGGAAAAAACTAAAGGATAGGGTTGCGTTCGGGCCGTTTCTTGTCTCCTCCGCGTTTCTGGCGTTCTTTTTTGGGCAGACGTTAATCAACTGGTATCTGAATCTTCTTTTTAGCTAGCTAGATAACGAGTGTTTTTGCTAAACTAAAGGCCCATGAAGAAACGCTCGGGTTTCACCCTAATTGAACTTCTTGTCGTCATCACCATCATCGGTCTATTGGCTTCCGTCGGTATTGCTTCCTACACTCGTGCTCAGCAGCGGGGTCGGGATGCCCGGCGCCAAAGCGATTTTTCATCCTTGAGAAACGCACTTGAGCTCTACTACGCCGACAACGGTTCCTATGTCGCAAGCGGTTCTTGGACCGACGTTTCAACAGCACTGTCTTCGCTGGTTCCTCTTTATATAAAGGATCTTCCCTCCGACCCCGGCGGTCAGGGACAAACCTACAAATACATTGCCTACGATAGCGAACAAACCTACTGTTTGGAATCTTACTTGGAAGCCTCCGATACCACCCAAAGCAACTGCCGAAGAATCGACGGGTCCCAAATCAACCTCCAGGGCGGTTATAACTACGGGGTTGGAAATCCCTAGTTGCTAGTG
>JABAOF010003674.1_pt9 | contig 10163 bp, 9 predicted proteins | sample 7062171 | NCBI WGS metagenome assembly JABAOF01 (sample SAMN14538628, study PRJNA623070) | marine sediment metagenome | biome: marine biome [ENVO:00000428]; feature: marine pelagic biome [ENVO:01000023]; material: deep marine sediment [ENVO:00002113] | place: India: Gulf of Khambhat ...
TCAGAAGTCAGGAGTCAGAATTCAGAATAGGAACAGGGTAACCAGCGGCCTTTCAGGACGTGATTGGTCGAAAGAAAGTTCTTCACTTGGTCCTCTCCGCCGTTGACCTCCAGGGAGTTTCAAAGAGAAAATCCATGGATCGGTCTCCCATATGAGGGGAGCAGATGTGTCTGCCTGCTTGACACCGACTCCGAATATTCTGACTGCTGAATTCTGACTCCTGAATTGTGACTCCTGACTCCTATTTTCTTTCAGGGTATTGCCATCGGCACAAAAAGGGCTTGGCCATAGCGATCCCTCCCAAATTGGCGGATGATTTCCTGCCCCTTTGGAGAAGTTACCCACCCGATATAGGCCATGGCGAGGACGTAACTGACAGTCGGATGTTTGGCTGGGTTGACGGCGATGATTCCATATGGGTTGAAAAGCAAAGGGTCTCCTTCCACAAGGATTTCAAGCTCGATTTTTTGCTTGTAGACCAGGTAGGTCCCACGGTCGGACAGGGTATATCCCCGCCTCTCATTGGCTATCTGCAAAACGGCACCCATGCCTTGCCCCGTTTCGAGGTACCACTGAGCTGTCGGGATGGTCCCCGCCTTTCTCCAAAGCGCCATTTCTTTTTTATGCGTTCCTGAATCGTCGCCGCGAGAAATGAATGCGCCCCCTTGGGCGGCCACCCTTCGGAGCGCTTTAGCCGCGTCTTTTTCTCCACGAATCTTCGCTGGATCATTCTTTGGGCCAAGGATCACAAAGTCGTTGTACATCACATCACGACGGTTGACGCCGTGGCCGGCTTCCACAAACTCGTCCTCGGCAGACCGGGAATGAACGAAAACGATGTCGCAATCCCCCATCTGGCCGGTCCGGAGCGCCTTACCCGTTCCCTGGGCGATAACGTCAACGCGGCAGTGAAACATCCTCTCAAAAGGGGGGTTCAGGGCAGTGAAGAGGCCAGTATTATCCGTGCTTGTCGTGCTCGCAATCCTCAGCCTCTGTTCAAGGGCCTCGCCCGAAGCTGTGAATCCAAGGCAGAAGATGACCAGGGTCAGGAGAACAGAATTTTTCATCATCTGGGGCTCCTCGTGGTATGTGTTTCGCCGGCGCATCCCCGGACGCTACAAAAGTTGATTTTTTATATTATAGAAGATATATTACGATAATTCGTTCATTTTTGTCAATATTGGTAAAAAAAAGTCCGATGTGAACCAATGCCTTAGGATTTTATTAGAGTTCTGATTCCGCCTCTCTCACGGAGGGCCTCTGTGCATTTTTTGTGGAACGCTCTGGAGGACTCCCTTCAATTGATTTTGTCCTTTGACAGCGAAACCTACGGAATCGTGCTGCGGTCCTTGGGGTTTTCGCTGAGTGCCACCGTGCTCGCTGTCTTGTGCGGCGTTCCATTCGGTTATTTCATTGGATCGAGGGTCTTTCGCGGTCGGTCTTTTGTGATGGTCATCCTGAATACGACGATGGCCTTGCCGACCGTCGTCGTCGGTCTTATTGGCTATTCACTGCTTTCCAGGAGCGCTCCGCTGGGTTTGCTGAACCTCATGTTCACTCCAGGAGCGGTCATTCTGGGGGAGTTTTTTCTCTCGCTCCCGATTATTGCGAATCTGACGGTGGCTGCTGTCCAGTCGGTGGATCCGCGGGCCATGGTGACAGCAAAAACCCTCGGCGCCGGCGAAATCCAGACGGCCTGGACCCTTCTGATGGAGGCGCGGTTTGGCCTTATGGCTGCGATGATCGCTGGCTATGGGCGAGCTGTCTCCGAGGTGGGTTCGGCGATGATGCTTGGTGGGAATATCAGGTTCCACACGCGAACCATGACAACCGCAATTGCTCTTGAGACAAGCAAAGGGGAGTTCGGGCTGGGTTTGGCTCTGGGTTTCTTTTTGCTCCTGGTCGTCTTTTCAATTAATATCCTCATTCATTACTTCCAGCTCAGAGGACGAGGCAGGTGAGCAGCGGTGAACATACTTGAACTGAGGGATATTACTCACGCCTATCAGGGGAAAAGAGTTCTGGACGTTCCATCTCTCGCGATCGAGGAGGGGGAAATCTATGGAATCGTCGGTCCAAACGGGTCTGGCAAAACCACACTGCTCTCCATTATGAGTTTGATTCTCAAGCCCACGCGTGGAGAGGTCTATTTCGAAAAACGGCCGGTTCGGTACGACAGTCAGTCGCTTATGAGCGCACGACGATTCATGACGATGACCCTTCAGAATCCCTATCTGTTCAATACGTCGGTGACGAAGAACGTGGCCTATGGGTTACGCGCGAGAGGTATTCGTAGAGAGGACCGTCACGTCAAGGTGGCGGAGGTTCTGGATCTTGTCGGGCTGAATGGTCTCGAAAAAAGGCGGGCCAGGGAACTCTCGGGAGGCGAAACCCAGTTGGTTGCCTTAGCCAGAGCACTGATCCTCGATCCCACCGTACTCTTTCTGGATGAGCCCACCGCAAATCTGGATGTGGGGCACGTAAGTCGGCTCGAGCGCATAATCTCCAGGATCAATAGAGAACAGGGAATCACTGTTGTCATGACGAGCCACAACCTGTCCCAGGCCTATCGGTTGACCGAGAGGGTGTTTCCCCTTTTTGAGGGCTCGCTGATGGACCTTCCCATGCACAACCTCTTTTCAGGTAAGGTTCTGGAGACTGGACAGGGGCCCTGTTTTGATACGGGATCCATGCGGATATGGATGACTCCCGGTAGCGAGTCCGTCGGTGCCACGCATGTTTCAATCGATCCCGAAAATATCATTGCTTCGAAGGAGCCATTCTTATCCAGTGCCAGGAATCGATTCGAGGGGATGATCACGGAGATCGCCGACCAGGGCGGAAAAATCCTCCTTGAAGTTCAATCCGGTGAGAATTTTAGAGTCCAAATCACGAGTCAGTCTCTTCGAAAAATGAATCTTACCGTGGGATCGCGGATATATCTCACCTTTAAAGCCTCGTCGGTCAAACTCGTCTAGCCCGGACTATTCGGAAATCCGAGAGATTCGCAACGCATGCAGCCGGGGTGTTTTCGCCTCACAGCATAGACCTGTACCCGTTTGGACCCGGAGTGGAGGGGCTTGCTCTGATTCTCCCCGATCGGCAATGGCACGACAATTGCTCAAATAGATTTTGCGAAATCGGGCTTTCCGCACTCACCCCGGCCCTTAGCGCCGGGCGCCGGCCGCAAATAGAGGAAAAAGAGATGGCCCCAGGCGACCGGTTCTGAACGGGCGGGGTCAGAGAGAAAGACATGGGGCAAGTTGAGTTGGGCGAAAATGATCGCGCAACGGATCAGGCCAAAGACGGGGTCCAGCTGGCGCGGGATAGAGCGAATCTGTGCGTTCGGATCTTCAACACTCAGGTGACTCTAACCGATGGAGAGGGCCCGGGCCTGAGAGAAAGTCGGGAGGTTCTCCTGGGGAAGTTGGAGGAGTCTCTCAAGGAGAAGCCCAAATTTTTTCTAGAGATCAAACCCTTTGAAATCCTGTGCCAGGGTGAATCGGTCTATGAGGATCATGACCCTGGGGGCCTTCCTGAAACCCTCCACCGCGGTGGCCTCAAAGGATTGGGTTTCGATCCGGGCATCACCCGTTCGGAACTTGCGTCGTTCTTCGATGTTCTCAAGAACGTCGGTGACCCAAGGGGAGGTGCTGAGGACCTTTTCAGTGTCTTGCAAGACGAGGACTTCCCCCACTTGGATTGTGTTCCAAGTGACGATTACCTTGAGTTTCATCCCCTTCCCGTTCCTGGAAGCCTGGAGGACCTGAAGCGCCAGTATCCCCGAGGTGCAATTCCACGCGTTCGGAAGGAAAAGATTCTGCGAGAATGCGACCTCGATTCAGAGAACGATCTCCTCGAGCCCCTCCCTGAGGGGCACCGATCCCTAGCCCACGCCATCAAGAACATCAATCGGCTCGGCCTAACGACTCCGCAGGACATGGAAGTCATCCAGAGGCAGATACTCCATGAATCGGCTCTGACATTTGACTGTTATGGACTGGAAATCTTAGTCGAAGTGCTTCTTCTGGAGCAATCGAGAGAGGACTTCAACGAGATCACCGCTTTCTTGCTCAAGATCCTCGACAGTTCTCTCAGGGCCGGAGACTATCAAGCGGCGACGGAGGTCATCAAGAGACTTTACACGGTTTTTCGTATGGGGGGGCTGAATGGATGGCAGCGGAAAAGGATCAAGAAAGCGATCTTCGATGCGGGGACCGCATCGCGTATCGGTTCGATCGGAGAGCGTATCAAGGCCTCAGACGCGCCTGACTTCGAGGCGCTCGGCAAGTTTGCATTGTTACTCCAAAAGAATGCCGTACCTCATCTCTGTAATCTCCTCGGAGAGTTAAAAGGTTCAAAACCGAGGCGAATCATATGTGACGTGCTCGTAAGTCTCGGGAAAGACAGCACCGAAGTATTTGGGGCATTTCTGGACGATAATCGCTGGTATATGGTTCGCAATATGGTGTACATCCTCGGGCGCATTGGGAAAGCTGAATGTCTTCCGTACCTGGAAAAGGCGCTTGACCATCCTGATCCGCGTGTCAGGCGCGAGGCAGTCCAAGCGATTTCGATGTCTGCAAGTCGAGAGAAGGCGGTTCGGCACCTGAAGAGAAAACTCAATGACATGGACAGCAAGATCAGAGGCTTTGCGGCCCTCCGGTTGGCCAGAATCGGGGGAGAGCAAGCTCTGAGGCCTCTTTTGGACCTGCTACTCTCCAGAGCATTCTACAAAAGAGAGATCCACGAAATCAAACTGTTCCTCCAGGCCATCGGGACGCTCGGTTCTGATGGAGCTGTTCCAGCTCTATTTCGGATTCTCTTGAAAAAGAGCTTTTTTGGCAAGATTAGAACGGACGAGATCAGGAAATGCGCTGCTCATGCGCTTGCAGCCATCGGAACGCAGGAGGCAGTGACGGCCCTGAGAAAGGTCAGCGTCATGGGAGATGACTTCGCCAAGGAGACCAGCCTCGCTGTCCTAAATCGAATCGGAAAATTATAGGAATGGTACCGAGACCAAGAAATCAAGGCGCGACCATCTCGAGGACTGGAAGCGATCTGGTCCTGAAGCTTTACAACGCAATCCGATCCCTGGGGAGCGCTCAGCATGACCTAACGGCCCTTAATGAGACCCTGGGAGGCCTGGCAAAAAAAGGAGGGACTCTTTCGATTCGGATTAGTCGAGATCGGTTGTACTTGAATCATGACAGGATAGAAATGCGGTCAGGACATTCTGTGCACCGAATCCTCTTGAATGAGCTGAAGAAGCGAAAAATCGGTAAGATCGAATTCCGAGAGCCCCCTGATGATGAGGATTTAGCAGAATTTCTGAGGTGCTTTTTGAGCATGGGTGACCATAACCTGCCGGACGGGGAGACACTTCAACGTTTACTGCGGAAAAAGAAGATTGAATCGATTCGGGTGGAAGGGCTAACTCCCGAAGATATCGAAGAGGATCTGGGATCCTCCTATGAAAGGCATGCCCACTACACTCGGATCTATCTCTACGCGATGCGTCTCTTGAAAGAGCTATTTGGCCAGGTTGACAGAGGAGAAGAATGCTCAGACCTAGACCTGACTCGACGGGTTGTGCGGACCATCGTATTGGGCTACGCCGATTCGCCGGCCGCCTTTATGGGGCTCGCCACGATCAAAAGCAACCGGGAGTTCTTGCCGAACCATTCTGTCAACGTGGCCATTTATGCCATTGCGCTCGGCCATCGCATCGGACTATCTCATCGTTTTCTGGTTGACCTCGGTCTGGCGGGTTTCCTTCATGACATTGGGGAGAGTCGTCTCTCCTGGTTGGGAACAAATGAGAGTCGTGGTTTGAGCGAACAAGAGTGGACAGAAGCCACCAATCATCCCGCCTTGGGCGTCAAGACCATGATGAATGCCGTCGGATCGAGGGAGCCAGCGGCGAGCCGTCTGCTGGCTGGCATATTTGAGCATCATCTGCGAGACGATCTTTCTGGGTTTCCAAAACTCATGAGGAAGAAGGACGTATCGCTCGTGGGAAAAATCATCAGTCTCGCCGATTTCTATGATGTCTTCACGAGGCCATACGGCGAGAATCGTTTTCCGTGCTTTTCCGGGCGGATTTTGCAACTGATTGTAGAGAGGAGCGGAAGAGATTTCGATTCGACCCTGACGAAGTATTTCGCGAGAATCGTAGGACCCCTCCCGGTGGGAACGCTCTGCAGACTCGACACTGGAGAGTTGGGAATTGTATGCAGCCTCATGGAAGAGGGCATGACGGGGGATCGGCCATGGGTTCGGCTCTTGGTCTCTGCCGGTGAAATCTACCGCCGGAGAGATGCGGTGAGTCTCAAACTGATGGATAAGGAGACCGGGAAATATCAGCGGAGTATCATAGAAATCATCGATCCCAATGAACTAAAGATCGACGTTGCGGAACATCTCGTTCCATTCTAGGATGACATCCCCGCGTAAAGAGATAGTTTCCCCCCGAGTTGACTTTTTCCGGTTTAGATGTTAACCGATCAATCCGGAGAGGNNGGGTCACCGCGTGAGCTTGGGAGCGAAGAGACAGGAGGCTCCCACTTGAGAACTCGGAAATATTCTTGTGAGAAATGTCTTTCGCGAAATGGAGAAACTCCTTTTCCCCCCGAGTTGACTTTTTCCGGTTTAGATGTTAACCGATCAATCCGGAGAGGATGTGTTAGGGTGGGAACGATGGTTGGAACCATGGATCGTGGTCGAGAAAGGCGAAAATATCCGCGGTTTGAAATTTCTTTTCCCATCAGTTTCAAGGTATTTGGCATGGCTCCGGTGAATTCTGAATCAGCCATCCAAGGAATCGGGATTCGGACCAAGGGGCAGGTGGGAAACGTTTCTTTAGAAGGGCTTTTTGTTGAGGCCAACCCCACGAAGGACGAAATCGGCCAAATCATTCGGGCGAAGCAGGAGCGTGATCGATTCGGTATTGAAATCGAGACGACCCTGATGGGGGAGAACATCAGAATACTCGGCAAGGTGGTGTGGTACGACATCAACTTTGTCGACGAGGCTCCATATCATTTTCGTGCAGGTGTGTTTCTCGAAGAGATGGACAAAGCGACGAAACAGGTCTGGGAGCGACTCCTGTCAAAAGCCAAAAACTAGGCGGTTTCACGGAGCTCAGAAATCCTAAGGGGGTAAGGTCCTCCTGAGGAATCGACTTTGATTGTCGAATGCGTTCGGTGTCATACCCGATATCGGGTGAATGAGCTGTTGTTTTGGAACGACGCCAGAAATGTGCGCTGTTCGAGATGTCAACGTGTCTTCCTCGTGGACAGGGCCATACGAATCGGGTGTTCGATTTGTGGGATCGAAACCTCCCGAGCGGAGGACTACACGATCAGGACATACAAGGGATCTCCGTATGCCATCTGCCCCCAGTGTGCTGAGAGTTTTAGGTCAGTCATCGATCAGAAGGGCTTCATTGAAAGACGATCAGCCGGGAATACTCGGATCTCCAATCCTCAACCGGACGCGCCTTCAGCCCGAAAGGAGGAGGGGGATGATTCAAAGCTATCGAAGGAGAGCTGATGAGCAGATCGAGTGCTTCACCGAGGCGATCTGCTTTCTATGCAGTTTGAGAACGGGCTTTGAGAAATCTCTCTGAGATTTTTTGAGCGATGATGGGTGCATTTCCTCCGGCTCGGTTGTTAATGGCGACATGAATCTCGCCCCCTTGATCAATCACCGTTGACAAAAGTTCCGCAGTCTCTTCAACCATTTGTGGCGTCATCATTCCGTCGATCATCTTATTGAAAGGGAAGGCCTTTATGTATGCGTCGGCATATCGCATTCGGAGAGGTGTCATTAGCCTGATAATGCACCGGTTACCCGAATTGAAAAACTTGCCACCAGTCATACGGAATTGCTTGGAGAGAGGGGGTAACCACGTCCAATGGGAGAGGACCTGCCCGGCGCCGTATTTCTCGAGGACATTGAAATAGGATGGGGAGAGGAAAGCATCGGTCCGAACCTCGAAATGGTACCTCGGATCCCTCGGGATTTGATCGAGGAACTGATCGAGGGCCGCCGCAAACTCAACCCCGGGTATCCGATCTTTTTTCGGCTGGTATTCCTGTTCAAAAATGAAACCCCGAATTGAATCATTCAAGAGATCCACGGCAGGTTGGTAGAACTGATCAGTAAAGACCTCCGGATTGAGGTACTCGGCGTTCTCAACAAACTTGTCTTGGCGCCACAGTCTCTGAGCAAAAATCACCTGTGGAACCTTCAGTATCAAATGGTCATTCTCCCTCAGGTGCCTCTGGTACGTTTCGAGGACACGGTAGTTCTGGGTAGGTTTGAGATCCTTGTCGAGCAGGACTCTGTAGAAGGTGAAATCCAATTCCAAGACCGAAAAGTGCTCGAAATACTCCTCAACGCTTTCTACAGGGAGCACTTCTTCATGAAAGGTTTTTCCGCCCACGGTGTTGGTCCGTTTGGTTATCTTGTTTCTGTATCGTTCTGCTGAATAGATCTGCCCAATCCACCCGGCGTACCGATCGCTGGTGGTTCCGAGGTAGACATTCGGGTGGAGATCCCGGAACTGGAATTCATTCAGTCTGCGGATTTGTTCCTGGTTCACGCTTTTACCTCGGATGACATTGCGAGTATAACATAGACCAGAAGTTTCCTCATTTTTCCATCTATCGTTTCTCCATACTCTCGATTTCTGATTGGAATTCCGGATCTGCAAACTGGGTTCTCTTATCCCCCTGTTCCCGCGCTCTTACGGTGACCCGCACGGGATTCGCCAATTCGGCACTCGCAGGACAGAGAAACGCCCGGAAGTCCGGAAACTCCAATTATCATAAACTCCTTGACTTCTCGTAACGATCTGTTTAAATGGGAATAAACGATCCTGTCTTGAAGGATCATTTGCAGTCGATTGGCCAAGGGGCAGGCGAGTTTGCCGTGCAACGGGTTCGTAACCGGCAGCGACTCGAGGGACTGAGGGGCGGTCAAGAGACTGAAGAGGTTGGGAGAGATCGTGGTTGAAAGGAGTATCTCCACCGAGAGAAGGAAACACGACAGAGTACCGGTCGAACTACCGCTGAGCTACAAGATCGGAAAAAAGACGCTGATCGGTAACACCGTGAATGCCTGTGATGAAGGGATAATGGTTGAATCCTATCTTTCTTCAAAAGCGGCGTTCAAGATATTCAAGGCCTTGGAGAGGGTACCGGATTATCGATTGGGGGTCGAGTTCATTTACGAGGGAAATACTGATCGAAGAGATGCTGAGATTAAGCACTTTCATTTGGATTTTTCCGGCAGTGCGGCATACCGGTTGACGGTTGGTTTTTGGCTCCCCAAGGGGAGATAGGAACCAGCGAGGATCAAAAGCACCTCAAGGGTAAGAAATCCTCAGAGACAGAGACGCGGGCTCCGCGTCCTCTTCTCCCGCTCAATTCATGCAAAGATTGCCCCGCTTGGAGCGCCCCACACCCGTAACCCATCAGGCTTTGACAAACTTCGGAGGAAGCTGGCCGAGATGTATCTCGGGGCTTTTGAGGATGATGAGAATGGATGTCCCGTGGGCAAGCACCTTGCCTTGTTGATTGCTCACCTCGGCTTCGGCCAGGGCGAGTGTCTTGCCGACCTTTATTCGGCGGCCCCTGGCGATGAGTTTTCCACCTTGAGCGGGGGCGAGGTAGTTGACTTTCAGGTCGACAGTTGTCATTGTCAGGTCATCATCGACTTCTGGAAATACTGCCCAAAAAGCAGCTGCATCGATGATTGAGGCAAAAACGCCACCATGAACAGCCCCAAAGGGCTGGAGGTGTTTTTTTTGGACATCGATCTCGAGGTTAGATTCTCCCATGTCTATACGACCTATGGTCATGGACAGGAGGGTGAAATAGGGACACGCGTTCACCCGTGTCCGGACGGTGTCAACATATGCTGGATTGAGTTTTCGCATAACGACTCCCTTTTTCGGCATCTTTTTTAGCAAATCGATATGGCCAAAATTCCTGAATCTCTGGAGCCACAGGGGCCCTTCAAATTCTTTGAGATCGATGCAAAGGAACTCGTACGGGCGCATTAAAAAGCTTCAAATTGGCTTTCCAGGACAATGCCCTACCGCGCTCTCTCTCGCCCGCTCCCCCTCGACTTTGCTCAGGGTCGCTCGAGTCCAC
>JABAOF010010166.1_pt3 | contig 10153 bp, 8 predicted proteins | sample 7062171 | NCBI WGS metagenome assembly JABAOF01 (sample SAMN14538628, study PRJNA623070) | marine sediment metagenome | biome: marine biome [ENVO:00000428]; feature: marine pelagic biome [ENVO:01000023]; material: deep marine sediment [ENVO:00002113] | place: India: Gulf of Khambhat ...
TGGCCAGCTCCTTTTCCGGGAGTTTGTCCAGTAATTGCCAGGCTGGCCGGCCGCAGTCGGGATCGAAGCGGAGGTCGAGCAAGCCGGGGCTGTCAAAACTGAATCCCCGCTGCGTATCCGCCAGCTGGTCACTGGAAATTCCCAGATCCAACACCAGTCCATCTACCTGTTGTACACCGGCCTCCCCCAACACCTCGCTCAGTTCGCGGTAACTTGCCTGCACCAGTTTGACAGGCATGCCCGCCAGGTCTTGTTCAGCACGAGCGATGGCCGCCGGATCGCGATCCAGGGCGATCACCAGCCCTTCGGTTCCCACGCTCTGGGCGAGTGCCCGCGTGTGCCCACCGCCTCCCAGGGTACCATCCACCACGATTTGTCCTTTTCGCACAGCCAGCCACTGCACGACCTCGTCGCGCAGGACGGGAATATGACGTGGCTGGGCCATCACAACGTTGTTCCGCGCAGCCGATCGTTGCGTTTGATCTTGGCGCGACGGAGGCGCCGTTTTGCTTTGATTTTCACCAGGCAGGGTCCATGTCCCCCCAAACGAAAGCGTCGCCGATCGGCCAGGGGGGGACGAGCATCGTTGGGAACGCGGGCAGGGCGGCGGGATGATACGAGCCGGCGGTTTCCATGTCAAGAAAAACGCGACCGCTGCCAGCAACGCTGTGCAACCAAAGCCAGCCCGTCCGGCCTGGGGGCGTGGGGGAGGGGAGGATCTGGGATGGAAAAAACTTTTTTTGCGTGGGCCGCGACGACGGTTGGCGGGCGACAGGGGGGCATGGCGACGGCAAACCGCCGGTTTGCCGCTTTTTTCCCGCGTAGGCCTTTCCGCCTGGGGCCCCGATTCGCCACCGCGGGCCGGCGGGGGCTGGGACGGGCAAGCCGCCCCGGCGATCGCCCGCGGTGTTCAGCCTCTCGATCCCCCCTGGTCCGCCTTTGGGTTCTCAAAAATTCGTGAGCGGCGCTGCGATTGGCGTGTGGTCTTTTTTTGCACTGGGGGGACGGCAGGCAGCGGGTGAAAGAGCTGGTGCTTCAGCGAAAATAGGCCACCGCGTTGAGGAAGATCGTCAGTCCATCCCCGCTCGGCCCACCCGCTCCGCGCGTCCAGTGCGGATGTTGGGTCGGATCGATATGCCGTTCGGGGTGCGGCATCAGACCCAGCACCCGTCCAGTGGTGTCGCAAACACCGGCCACGTTTTTTTGCGAGCCATTGGGATTGAGCGGATAGGGCACTTCGTTGTTCTGCTGGTCCCCTTTTTCCTGAGCGTCCTTGTCGCAGTACCGCAACACCAGCTGGCTTGCCTGTTCCAGGGTGGTCAGCTGCTGAGCGTCGCGGGCGACAAATTTTCCTTCGGCGTGGGCCACGGGCAGGTACATTCTGCGGATTCCGGAGAGGAACACGGATTTGTCTCCCTCCACCTTGAGGTGGACCCAGCGATCTTCGAATTTTCCGGAATCGTTCCAGGTCAGCGTCGCGGGTGGGGTTGGGTTTTCCGATGGGCGATCGGGAATGGCGTCCAGCAAGACTCCGGCTTTGATCAATACCTGGAAGCCGTTACAGATACCCAGAATCAGCTTGCCGTCTGCGCGGAACTGTCCCAAACAATCTGCCAGATGGTGCCGAATCTGGTTGGCCAGAATGCGGCCTGCGGCGATATCATCGCCGTAGCTGAACCCCCCTGGCACGCAGAGGATCTGGTAGTCGCTCAGGATGCCGGGCTGTTCCAGCACTCGATTGATATGCACCCGCTGTGCCTGTCCGCCGGCCTGTTCAAAGGCGTATGCTGTCTCGACGTCGCAGTTCGTGCCGGGGGCTCGCAGGATGAGTACGCGTGGTGTGGGCATTTTTTCAAATTGTGATAGCGAAATCGCTGAGCCAACGGGGGGTCTTCTTTCGCGAGATGGTAGTCATTTTGATTTCGTCTTTACCGTTGGCCGTCATGGTTGGCAAACGCGTGTCGGCCCCGTGCCCTTGGCGTTTCTTTTCGTTTAATCGAACGACAACGGGCGTTGCCAGGCCTGTTTCAGCTGGCGGGTGTCCGCGTCGATCCAGTCCCCGATCGTCAGTCGTGATCTGTCTGTCACCTGTCCGACTTGTGCGCAGGCTACGCCGGTCAGCATGTCTTCAAAAGCTGCGGCTTTGGCCGTTTCGACTTCGCACAAAAAGCGCGAATTCGATTCGCTGAACAGGATGACTTCCGGGCGGCCGGCCAGATGTGGAGTCGAGCAGGGTATTTGTGCCGGCTGGATGGTTGCTCCGTAGCCGCCGGCGAAGGCCATTTCCGCGGCGGCCACGGCGAGTCCGCCTTCGCTCAGATCATGACAGGCCCGCACCAGGCCGCTGTCGATCGCTCGATGCATGGCCGCAAACGAGCGGCGTGCCTGAGCGAGATCGACCTGGGGCACGCTGCCGCCGTCCAGCCCGCTCACCAGGGCAAAATGCGAACCTCCCAGTTCGTCCTTGGTGATCCCGACCTGATAGAGCAGGTTTCCTGGGGCTTTGAAATCCATTGAGACGCAGCGGGCCACGTCGCGAATCTGCCCTAGCGCGCTGATCAATAGCGACGGCGGGATGGAAATCGTGTGCCGCTGGCCGCTTTCGTCCTCGAAAGTGAATTCATTATTCAGACTATCCTTGCCGCTGATAAAAGGTGTGTCCCAGCCGACGGCCAGGTCGTAACACGCCATGGCCGCTCGTACCAGCGAACCCAAAGTCTCCGGCTGTTCGCAATCGCCCCAGCAGAAATTGTCCAGAATGGCGATGCGGGCCGGATCGGCGCCAACGGCCACGCAATTTCGGACCGCCTCGTCGATTGCGCTGGCGGCCATGTGATACGTATCGAGGTCGCCGTAATGCGGATTCATTCCGCAGGCGATGACCAGACCTTGGCGGGAATCGAGCCGGGGCCGCACGACGGCCGCGTCGCTGGGGCCGTCGTTATCGATGCCCACCAGGGGTTTCATCACGCTGCCGCCCTGTACCTCATGATCGTACTGGCGAATGACCCATTCCTTGCTGGCCACGTTCAGCGACCCCAGGATGTCCCGCAGGGTGTCGTCCGGTCGCTGGCGGGGGGGCGGCGGCAGGGGTGCTGGCGGCCGCGGCGTGTAGGTGGCCTGTCGCACGACCTTGGGCCGCCCGTCGTGGAGGAAGTCCATCGGCAGGTCGGCCACCTGCTGGTCGTGGTACTTCAACTGCAGGCGACCGGTTGGAGAAAACTTCCCGATGACAGTCGCCTCGACATTTTCGGACGCGCAGAGGGCGGCCAGGGCATCCCACCGCCCGGCCGGCACGGCCAGCACCATGCGTTCCTGGGCCTCGGAGATCCAGATTTCTGTATAGGAGAGCCCGTCGTATTTGGTGGGCACCTGATCCAGCTGGACTTCCGCGCCAATCCGCTCGCCCATTTCCCCCACCGCACTGGAGAGGCCGCCGGCACCGCAGTCGGTGATCGCGTTGTAGAGTCCTTGGTCCCGCGCGGCCAGCACGATGTCGACCACCATTTTTTCCGTGATCGCATTGCCGATCTGCACGGCGCCGCCGGACAAGGTCTCGCTTTGATCGGTCAGTTCCGCCGAACTGAAAGTTGCGCCGTGAATTCCATCCCGGCCGGTGCGGCCACCGATGACGACGATCCAATCATCGGGCAGGGGTTGCTTGTGTGATTTGTCCCGGGGAAGGATGCCGACGTTGCCGCAGTAGACCAGCGGATTGCCNNGCCCAGGTAGCGCCGATCAAAGTAAATGGCGCCGTTGACGGTCGGGATTCCCATGCGATTGCCGTAGTCGCGGACACCGGCGACGACGCCTTTCAAAACGCGGCGCGGATGCAGCACGCCAGGGGGCAGTTGATCGGCAGGGGTTTCGGGCGGGGCAAAGCAAAACACGTCGGTGTTGCAGACCGGTTTGGCGCCCAGGCCGGTTCCCAGCGGATCACGGATCACGCCGCCGATGCCCGTGTTCGCGCCGCCGTAGGGTTCCAGGGCCGAAGGATGGTTGTGCGTTTCGACCTTGAAGACCACATTGTTTTCGTTGTCAAAGCGGACGATGCCGGCATTGTCTTCAAAGACGCTGACACACCAGTCCTGATCCGCCAGCCGGGCACGAATCTCGGTGGTGGCGGCAAAAATGGTTTCCTTCAACATGTTGTCGAACTGCCGCTGGCCGCTCTCGCCCTGCGGACCGATCGCACCACGGTAGTCAATACGGCCCGCTAATGTCTTGTGGCTGCAATGCTCGCTCCACGTCTGCGCCAACGTTTCCAGTTCCACGTCCGTCGGCTCGCGACCCAGCTGGTTGTAGAAGGCTTGGATCGTCTGCATTTCGGCCAGTTGCAGATAGAGCTGTCCTTCCCGGCTAAGCCGCATCAAGGCCGCATCGTCCAGCTGGCGAATGGCGACGTGCTGCAATTCCAAGCGGTACGGCGCACCAATTTCCAGGTGGTCGAAATCCAACGGCCCCACAATCACCTGCTCGATGGCATCGTTCGCCAGGATCTTGCCAGTGATCACCTGCAGCTGGTCCGCCGGCAGGGGAGAGAGCCAGAATTTGTGGAAGGTGCGAACTTCGTCGACCGGAAGGTCCAGGTCCGCCAGGGCTGCCAGAGCGCTCTGGGCCACCGGGTCCATCACGCCCGGCTTGGGCAGCACGTGCACCAGGCAGGAACCGTGGGGTGGGGCCTGGTTCAGCACCGCATCGCCGACCGGCGCGACCACGGTCCGCTGTACGACCTGGTCCGCCAGCAACTCGTTTGCCAACCGGTCGACTTGAGCACGCTCGATACGCCCCTGGATCAGATAACCGTGAGCCGTGCTGACCTTCAGGTTGGTGATTCCCAGGTCGTTGGCTTCCGTGACAATGGCAGCGGCGACTCGATCCGGGATCCCTTCACGAGCGTGAATGTCAATTTCCCACAACATGGTGTTTTGCACGATCCGAAGATCCCGTTCCTTCAGGAGTTTGGGCGGGCCGCAGCATCGCGCTTGCGTTTGGCTTCCTGTAAAATTTTACGCAGCCGGCGATAATCACCTGCGGCGATGGCCTCGCGCACAGAGTTCAATAATGTCTCAAACCGTGAAAGCGACTTCAAGACGTGGGTCGAATTGGTGCGAAAAATCTGTTCCCACATGTCGACATCGCCTGCTGCAATTCGGGTGGTATCCAGCCAGCCCGATGCGACGTACTCCAAATCCGACGGTCCCGCCGAGGCGGCCAGGGCCGCAGCGACCAGATGGGGCAGGTGGCTGACGGTCGCGATACGCCGATCGTGCTCCCGCGCCGATAGCTGCACAACCTGGGCGCCCAGCGACTCCCAGAACCACCGCAAGCGATCGAGGTCTGCGGTGCGGGTCCGCCGGGTGGGCGTGAGGATCACGCTGCGTCCGACCAGCAAATCCTCTTGGGCGTGTTGCGGACCGGTTTCTTCGCTACCGGCCATGGGGTGGCTACCCAGAAACCGGACTTGGCGGGGGAGTCCGCGGTCCAGGGCGGCGACGATTTCGGCTTTGGTACTGCCGACGTCTGTGATCAGGGCGGCGGCCGGGCAGGCGGCGGCGATTCGACGGGCCCTCTCCACGATCGTTTCCACCGGCGTGCAAACGATACTCAAGTCCGCCTCGGCCACACCTTCCTCCAGGTCGGTGGTTGCCGCCGTCAGGGCACCCCGCCGCCGAGCGATTCGCAAGGAGCTTTCGCGGCGGCCGATCCCGATTACCTGTTGAGCCAGTTTGCGGCGGCGAGCGGCCATACCGATCGAGCCGCCGATGAGGCCGACCCCGACAATGGCCAGCGTGCCGATTTTTTTCGAGGCAGCCATGGCTGGGTCGCCCCCTGCGAGGAAGAATCGCGAAACGTGGCATTGTAGCAGAGCGGCGGCTGGCTGTCCGGGCGGCCCCCGGCGGGGCCTGCCGGCGAGGGCCGGCTAGCGGTTCGCTGCCGAGATGCCACTTCGGATAGAATCGAGCGGGTGAGAAGGGGCCGTGTTGGTGCTGACCCTCTTTGCCGCGATAACCCGAATTTCCGCAACAGGCCATGGCACGTATCGGTACAAAACCCTTGGCGGCGCTCTGCCGACGAGTCGCCATTGCCCTGGAATCGGGCATCGATGAACGCAGGATCTGGCGGCGGGAAGCCGAGCGGGCGCGGGGTCCCCTCCACATCGCGCTTTGCCGGATCCAGCAGGCAGTCGAGCGGGGCCAGAGCACCGGTGATGGTGTCGGCCAAACGGGCTCGTACTTCCCCCGCCTGTTTCACGAACTGGTGCCATTGGGCGACCAGACCGGCAAATCGGCCACGGTCTTTCGGCGGCTGGCAGATCACTACGAGCATCGGTTGCGGTTACGCCGGGTGTTCCTGGCGGGAATTGCCTGGCCCGTGACGCAGTTGATCGCAGCCGTGGTGGTGGTCGGGTTTTTGATCTGGATCTTGGGGGCAATCGCTCACAACAGGGGCGACGCGCCGTACGATATCCTGGGCCTGGGGCTGCTGGGCAACCGTGGCCTGTTGATTTACGTGTTGCTGGTCGCAGCTGTCTGTGGAACGGGGGTGGCAGCCTACTATGGGTTGCGAAGTGGGGCTGCGTGGGTAGGTCCCGTCCAGCAACTGGTGTTGCGGTTACCGGCGATCGGCAGCTGCCTGCGGACCCTGGCCCTTACCCGCCTGGCCTGGACGCTGGGTTTGTCGTTGGAGGCGGGGATGGATTTGCGGCGGGCTTTGCCGCTGGCTTTGCAGAGCACAGACAATGCGTACTTCATGCGGCACATCCCCAGCGTGCAGGCGGCCGTCGATCGCGGCGAAGAGGCCTTTGTCGCCCTGGCACAGACACACGTGTTTCCCCCCGATTTTCTCGACACGCTGCAAGTTGGGGAAGAGAGCGGCCGTTTGGAAGAAGCGATGCTGCGGCTGGCCGATCAATACCAGGACCGGGCCCGTGCGGCGCTGGCGACGCTGACTACCTTGGCCGGGTTTGCCGTGTGGGCGCTGGTGGCCCTGATGATTATCGCCATCATCGTCAACATCGTGGCTGGCTATGCCGGTTTTCTCCAGGACATGGCGGGTTAAAGGGTAATCGAGCGGGCGGGGACCCCGTGCGGCTGCGCCTGGGATACCGCCTGGCCGCCCCCTGGCTGAGGGGAGAACTGCCCCTGGCCGCCGGGCGGCCCCACCCCTTGGACGGCCTGATGGGCAGGCCTGCCATGTTTGCGAGAAATCCGGGCTAAAGCCTACAGCCGCTACGACCCCCGAAGTGCCCGCGAGCTAGATTTACCTGGAGGCAGGTTTCGCTCGCTGGATCCAGACAGGATCGCACTGTGGACAACCCCGTGTCTATGAATTCGGTCCCGACCGGTGCACCCGGCATGAATACCGAGCTGGCTGACTTTGCGTCGCCACGGGGGGCCATTCGCTACGTTTGCCTCCTGCTGTTGCTGGCACCCTGGGCGGTCGACGCCCTGCGGGTGATCGCTGAGGGCTTTGAAACGGCAGTCACGCCGGTACCGACCTGCCTGACGGAAATGCACATCGTCCACGGCATGCAGCAAGTGGCGAGTGGGAAATGGTTGTATCCAGTCGTCGACGGCCTGCCGTTGACCTACCACCTTTATCAACCGTTGACCTACCTGCCCGTCGGCTGGGTGGCCGGTTGGCTGGACTGGGATGTCGATCGGTTGCTGGTCGCCGGCCGGATCGTACCATTGGCCAGCCTGTTCGGCCTGTTGTTGGCGTTGGCATATTACGTCTGGCGCCGGACGGGTGACGGGTGGGCCGCGGCGACCTGCGTGTTGATGATGGTCTTCTATCACAGCTCGACGCTCACCGACTTTTTTCGCAATCGCCCCGAGACGCCCGCCTTGCTGTTGACATTTGGCGGTTGGATGGTGGTCCAGCTGCGGCCGCGGCGGTGGCCATTTCTGGCCGCGGTGCTGTTCGTGGCCGCCGTAGCTTTCAAGCCCATCTTTCTGGCCGCGCCGCTGGCCTGCGTTTTGCAATTGCTGTTCCAGCGCAAGGCGAAGGGTCTGATCCAGCTGACGGCCGGCTGCCTGATGCTGGGTGGGGCGCTGGTGGCCGGTGCCTATTACGGGCTGGGGCAGGGCTACTTTCAGCATACCGTATGGGCGATGCAAGCCTGTCCTCTGGACCCACTTGGCGCCTCGAAGTACTTCTACCCGATCCTGATTCACGGCCATTGGGGGATGCTGTTCCCCGCCGCACTGCTGACCACCGCTTGGCTGGCCGTGAAAGGCCGCGAATACAACCTGCTGCTGTACTTGCTGGTCTGTCTGCTGGTGACATCGGTCGCCCACGGCAAACAGGGTGCCGATTTAAGCTATCATGGCGAACTCTCGCTGCTGATGGTCCTGACCGTGGTCAGCGGGCTGTGGACGATGTTTCGAGCCGCGACGTTGCTGGCCTGGGCGCCGCTGCTGTTACTGCTGCTGGGAACGTGGATGCCGATCCATGAATTTGGATCGGGCTGGAACCAGCTGTCGCATCAGCGGATCGTTCGAGCGCCCTTTGCGTACACCGGTCCCCCCACATCAAAGGCCGCTGCTGGTGCCGCGGCCTACCAGCCTCTAGCGGGCGAAGCGTTGATCCTGCAGGACGAGCTGGCTGTCCGCGTGGGCCAGCCCGTGGTTTACGATTGGTACGCCTTGCGAATCCTCTTTGATGTGGGCCATCTTGATTTTGCCCCACTGAGAAACGCCGTCCAGCAACGCCGCTACGCGGTGATTGTGTTGCCAGCCAACCGGGACGATCCGTACAGCCAGGCGTTGCAGCAAGCTGCCCTGGACAGCGGGTACCATCGCGAGGCGGACGATGGCGGATGGCTGACACTTTGGCGCTGAACCAGCGGGTCCGGTAGGTTACCCGCTGTGATGCCCGGCGGTTCGGCTTGCGGAACAAGAAGAGTTGACTGCCGCGAGTGGCTGACGCCCAGAGCTCGCAGCGGCCTTCTCCCTTGCCGGCGTGGTTTATTTCGTCCGCCTTCTTCCATCCGCCTTGGCCCGCTGCGAAGGTAACAACATCTTGGGGCGTCTGTCCGTCCCCCCGGGCACCGTTTATAATCGCGGGCTGGATTCAAAGTCGAAGTGTTACGGGGACGCATCATGTTGCGATTTTGCAAATTATGGTTTGTTCCCGCAACTTTCTGGATGGGAGCTACCGCGATGGCAGCCGAACTGCAAGTGGGAGACGTGGCGCCGCCGCTGGAATTGGTCGGCTCGGACGGCCAAACGTACAGACTGGCCGATTACGAGGGTAAGCAGGTGGTGATTATCGCGTGGTTTCCCAAGGCGTTCACCGGCGGCTGAACGGCCGAGTGCAAGTCGCTCCGTGAGAGCGGCGAGGCATTGCGGAAGTTTCAGGTCGCCTACTTTGCCGTCAGCTGTGATTCGGTGGAGACCCATAAAAAGTTCGCCGCCTCGCTCCAGTTAGACTACCCAATCCTCAGTGATCCGGACCGCAGGGCGGCTCAGGCTTACGGCGTCACCAGCAATGCAAAGGGCCTGCCTCGGCGCTGGACCTTCTTCATCGGTGCGGACGGCAAGATCCTGTACATCGACAAGAAGGTTTCGCCCCACAGCCACGGGGCGGACTGTGCGGCGAAGCTGGCCGAGTTGGGTGTGGCAGGGATCCAGCCGTGATTGCGGGCCAGCCGGATGAGGTGTCGGGGTTAGGAAGTCTGGTTTGGGATGAGGACCTGGCCGGTCCATGTCGAGCGGACGGATAGCAGGCCGGGAGAAGGTTCCTGTGGCCAGGGTGGGTGGTCCCTCGCCCGGAAGGGGTGATTTGTGTGTGGGACCTGAAATGTCGTCCTTGCCGCCGTAGCGAAAGTCGCCCAGACTTTCGCCTTGCGCAGGAATGGCCGAAACGCTGGACGCGTTTTCGCTGCCCGAAAACGGAGGGTTGGCGAACCGCTCGCGACCGGGGGTCCTGCTTTCCTTTTTCGGCGGCTCGCGGCCTACCGCTGGCGGTGGTGGGATGTCCCGGTCATCGGACAGCTGGATGACTTCAAGGCCTGCAAGACAACTACTTTTGGCCTTGGTTTGGCTGTGGCGCATTTTGCACTTTGCGTAACCCCTCAACCGATTACAGCAACTTGTAGTTGTCGCATGCGCGAGCCTTTCCTGTTTCATGTCAGCAGCCCCCTGCT
>JABAOF010004098.1_pt2 | contig 10152 bp, 11 predicted proteins | sample 7062171 | NCBI WGS metagenome assembly JABAOF01 (sample SAMN14538628, study PRJNA623070) | marine sediment metagenome | biome: marine biome [ENVO:00000428]; feature: marine pelagic biome [ENVO:01000023]; material: deep marine sediment [ENVO:00002113] | place: India: Gulf of Khambhat ...
GGATTTTTTGGATATTTTATTATATTACCACTTTTAGCGGGGATGATTAAATAATTACTCAAGCTGCTGAAGTATTATTATCCAGGGCAAAAGAAGGAATTACCACCACATTGAAAGGTGGGTGGTATGCACAGCTTAAGAAGGATTTGAAATATTTAATTGCTGGATTTCACGATCAAAACGATAATGAATTAAAAAATATAGAAGCGAGGTATGGATTACATGATAAGTCAAGCTCGGATTTATGAAATACTCATCAAAACCTTTCTGGCTGAGAATGGAGATGAGTTATTCGAAAATATACAAGAAGAATTTGAAGAATAAAATAATATGAAAAGTAGAAGGAAAAAGCAACTTTCCACAGTATGGGATTTATTAGGCGATTTAGGGCTATTATATTGTATATCGCTTTTTGGTCCAGGGTATATTTATTTATGGTTTATCGGGCAATTTGCGATGGGGCTTGTTATTATTTTTGTTGATTTCAGGAAGCTGCGGATTAAAATTGTTGCGAAATTTAATGCGTATATCGCTGTAAAAGAAGCGCAATTGAAAAAGATGGATATTAAGAAAATATTGCGGAAAGTGTTATTTTAATGGTTTGTGGTAATTATATTCGGAATATGGAATTATTAGGCTTCACGGTTATTGGGTGTCATCCTTCAGGGATGACCGTTTATTGTATTCAACTTCCTAAAAAGGAAGAAAATAATCAAAATAATGAGGGTTTAGAAAATGGTAAACTTGGAGAAATACAAGAAAATAAAGGAAAAAAGGGAATTAGTAAAGCAGCGTCAGAAGGAGCGTAGGGAACGTGAACTAAATCGAAGTGAAAGGACTTTACTGAAATTAATGGAGGCGTTATATATTTGAATTTGAAATTCGATGTAAAATACCAGGCTGCGCTATTGGGATTATGCCTTATGGGAAGCGTTATTCTTGGATTCTCTACGGCTGATTGGGCAAAATGGGTAAATGTTGGCTTTATGTGTTTTGCCATTTTCTTTTTGATCTTGGTTTCATATGAATTAGCTGATACAAAAACCAGATTAGAACTAAAAATACAACAATATGATAAGGAAATGGCTCGATTAGAAAAAAGTGAAAGGAAAATATAATTATGACTGAAGCAGAGCAATCACAATCAGAAGTAAGAAAACGTAATCCTGATGGGACATTCGCATCATCATATCCTACATTTGATACAAATTTAGTATCCTATCTTAGTAGGCGTGCGCCTCGACCATCTTTAGATTTTGTCCCCTATTATAAATTTACTGATAATATATTTGGCTACGCGACGGGATTAGACGAACGCCCTTCTTTACAAGAATTATCGGCAATTATGAATTCTCGGTTGGGACTTGCATGGGCTGCAACAGCCGAAGTTGCGGGAGATGCGATTCGAAACGGATTTATATTTGTAGAGAAAAAAAGCAGAAAAGAAGTCGAAAAAGAAGAAATATTTGAATACATCAAAAACACGGATTTAATGAATCAGCTTACGCATGCCGTCCGAGATGATCGTGGATTTGGACTTAGTTTCATCATTAAATATTGGTCTAAAGATGATAGAAAAGAGATGGACCAAGAACCACCAAATAGACCACCTCTTAAATACCGGACACATAATCCTCTCTTAATGACTCCTATAAATTTGGGGAGTACAAATGAACTTGATTATAATAAAGACGTGTGGAATTTCTCAGGAGGATTATTTAATAGATATAATATTCATAGAGATCGTATTCATGTTTTATGTTTACGTCCTGTTGTTGGTCATTGGCGTGGGAGAAGCGTATTTGAACCAATCTGGACAAGTCTGCATGGGTATTTTCAATGCTTAATTTATCTTGTAAGAGGTTTTCGAAATTGGGGCGATTCCGTTCCAGCATTTTTTTCAGGAGATTCTATGCCTCAAGCACATGAAGTCGATGCAATTTTAGATATTCTTGATAAATTTGAAATGAATCGGAAGTTTGCGCTTGGAAAGGATGATCGCTTAGAATTTAAACAAACTAAAATTGGTCAAGGAATTACAGAGTTATTTGAACAATATAAGGAAGATATTTGCTCTGGACTTCGTATTCCTCTTAATCAATTATTTGGGCGTTCTGTTGGAGGTGGGTTGGCTGGTGCAGGAGCGCTTGTTTCAAAAGAAGATTATCTTCAAATGATTGGTAATGTCCAAATGTCAATTACCGATGATATTCTTCAGATTTTAACCGATGCGGGATTCGATATGACTGGGCTTGACTTGGAATGGGAATTAGCGGTTAAAAAGACGGACCAACAAAAACTACTCGAAGAAGGAATGGAACTTCAGAATGATATACTTAAAGAACAATTGAAGCAGCAGAAATATCAAAATAAAATGCTAAAAATGCAAGTTCAAATGCAAGAAACTCGTATTAAATTAGGCTTAGCCGAGCCAATGCAGCAACCTCAACCTCAATTGACTGAGCAACAAAAGAAAAAGGCGATCCCTGTAGAAGCTGAAGAGGATTTCATTCCCGCAGAGGCTTCAAATGCCTTTAGAACTTTCTATAATTCAATACGGATTGATAACCACATTGAATTTCCATATAGATTCACAAATGGGAGGGTTGAACCCTGAGTTTAGGCAAGTGTGTTTCGGATAAAATGCATGTTTTGGCTCATGAACCAAAAACAAAAGGCATGCCTCTGAAACAGCGCTTGGCTATAGCATACGATTATTGTACTGATAATAAGAAACAAGCTGATTTTATTGATTTTATAGAAGATTATTTTGAAGATTTTTATATTAATAATTGCGTTGATTTTATTGCTGATGCGCTTTCTCTACATTCTTGGAGGGAAAGAAGGGAAAGAATGCGCTTTTTCGCTCCAGATATGCCGCTTGAGCAAGCCGCTACAGAAGGGAAAAAGACATCAAGCAATATTGGATGGATTGGGTATAATAACAGAAAATTACGAGTCGGATTTATCCCTAAACCTACAAAAAATAGACCAAATCCTGTTCCTTCAGTCTATGAATATGATGTTGATCCAGAATTTTATGAAGCAATGGCGGCCGCGGAGAGCAAAGGCAAATTTTTATGGAATTATTTGCGTGGGAAAACACCAGGACGAGTTATTGATGCACCTGAAAAAATGACTCCTGGAGGTGTTGGAGGTTCTTTAGTCCCATATAATAAATTAGCGCCACGAAGGATTTCCTCTAAGGAAATTAAAAGGCTTCGAAAGAAATTTGCTAAGCATATAGAACGAGGGACATCATTAAAGGAAATTGAAACAAGGAAAGCAATAAAATTAATGGGAATGCCCGCTCAATTAGGTTCACCAGGAAAAACCGCTTTTCTTGAGAGAATGGGAAAGATAAGGACAAAATTGAAAGCGAAATTTGGCGTTGATTTTATGAATACTTGCGATTTTAATGAAAAAGGAAAATGTATTGATGAGCGAAATAAATATTACAAAAAAGAATGTCCTTATGAGAATATAGGTAAATGTCCAACATCAGATTTCGAGCCATGCACGGGACGCTGGATTACTATAAAAGGAGTTCATATTTGTATTCAGCCACGCGAAACTAAATTAGAAGCAATTAAGCGATTCGCAAGTGAAGAGGTTGAGAGAGAATTAGCAGAAGCGAAAATACAGAAAAGAAAAGCAAGAATTACCGCAGAATCCAGATTAATGCCTAAAGAGGCAAAAGAACGCTTTTGGCGTGAAGTTCAAGAAGAGATCGATAAAAGACGAAGAAAATCACGCAAAAAAAAGCGATTTTTCGATATTTTAATTCCAGGAGAAAATTATATGACAAATCTACCTGGACCAAATGAAAAATATTTTGTAGTGTGGAAAGATCTTCCTGGATCAAAAGTTGCTGCTATTTTTGATAAATACGAATTTGATATGACTTATGACACTTTTGACGATCTCGTAGAATGGGTAATGGAAAAGATTGGTGTTGAGGATGAAGATGAAGCTAAACGAATCGCCTGGGCAATTATTAATTCGAAAAGACGACAGCGAAGGGAACGTGAAGCAAGGGAAAGAGAAGAAAGAGAGCGAACGCAAAGGATAAGGCAAGAGCAACGAGAGAGAGTAAGAAGGGCAAGGCAAGAAAGATTACAAGAAAGGGAAAGAAGGCGACAAGAATCAAATACAGTCGTCCGGGAATTACGAGATGCGTATGAACGATTTGAACATGAATTACAGCAAAATCGCCTCGATAATGCCCAAATTATTATTGATTATTTCCAGGATCAAATTCGAATTCTTGATCGAAATCGTGATTCCCGGTATTATGATATGAAAAATAAATTGGACTCTATGGAACAACGATTAACAGAAAGGGAAGAGATTGCTGAAAGAAGACGACGCGAACACGAACAACGTGTTGCTGAAGTTCGATTATTGCGATATGAAAGAAGGCTTCCACGATTATTAGAAGGAAAGGATATAGAAAGTGCTGAAGAATTGCTTCAGAAAGCGATACAATATGTTTATAGTCTCGATAGAGATAAACAGCCTCAATGGGAGCGAAAAATAAATCAATGGACTAACGCAATTGAGGAATCAAAACGAGAAACCGCAGAAGAAGCAGAAAGACGAAGGACAGAACAAGAAAGAAGGGAAGCAGAAAGGGCAAGAGAGCATGTTTATATGGGAAGTGAGCCAGGAGTAGCAGAGCCAGAATTACCAAGAGGAGTACAACTTATAAGGAGGGGCTACTGGGCAACACGGGATGGCATACGATATTGGGTTAGACCACGCGTCAGAGATCCACCACCAAGGCAACGAAGGCGTAGAAGCGAGCGAATCAAATGGAAAGTCAAATTTGAATATCGCACGAAAAAATATAATGAACGTCTTGGCACATATAGATGGAAAACCATTAAAGATCCAAATAAATTTGATTTAACTAAATTTAGAGAAGGAGAAGCTTTTCATTTTTATGTTTATCATCCAGAAACAGGAGAAAAAGTGGGATATGCAGATTTTGTATATTATCATCATAATCGGGAAGGAGTTGTCGGAGCATATTTAGAATATTTAGTGATTAACCATCAATGGAGATTTAAGGGTGCTGCTACCGCTATAGCTATGCAAGCCGTTCCATTTTTAGATAAACATAATATCTTAGTCCGAGGTGTTGCTACTCCAATTCATAGAATAATGCCAAGGGAAATAGAACGTAGAGGGAATGCAGCCCAGCAACAATGGCATAGAGAGAATTATGAGAAATTACGGGATATGTACCGGAAATGGGGAGGCGAAATAGAGCAAGTTGAACATAGAGGACAACAAGCAGTACGAATGCTAAGAATACCACATCCCGAACGGGTTAGAGGTCCACTTGCATTTACTTCAGATACCAAGAAAAGTGAGTGGATTGATATAAAATTAGACTTGGATAATGTATTTGAAGTTGGTGGTTATGTATTTTATTTTGATGAGGAAAAAAAGCAATTTTATCAACTTAAAACCAAATTTAAAGAAATAAAATAGGAGTAAAAAGAAAATGAGTAAAATGTATAATTTAGCGGAAAAAGTGATTGATAAGTATAAAAGCCTTAAGAAAAAGGCTAAAGAGGCTCTTAATGAACATTTAATCGAAAAAATTAAAGACTTTCTGGCGTCAGATTTTGATCTTCTCGGTACTGATGGGGAAGATTTCATTGTTGGAGATGTTGATGATAAACGTCCACCTAAAGAATGGTGGGATGCATGTTATGCGGAGATTAAGAAAAAGAATCCCGATTATACGGATGAGCAAATCAGGAAAACATGCGGAGATATTTATTATCATAAAGGTGTGCGAAAAGTCATGGGAAAAAGCAAGGATTTCTATACTGAGGATTTCGTGAATTATTTAGGTAAGTTTTTTGTGAAAAACATGGAAGATTTTACGACAATGGAAGGTTTTCTTAGCCGCAGCGGTCAATTTGAATATCCTGATCCGAAATATCCAAATGATCCCTCTAAAACCATAATAAAAATCAAAAAATGGGATGAACCAGGAGGAGTAAAACCAGCATTCCAAGAAATTAAACTTTTACCTATGTATGGCTCGCGCTGGAACGATTCTCATACAGAACGAGATGATAGGCTTATAGGGTTTATGCATGATTGGAGATTCATTGAACCTGGTGTAGTCGATGAGAATGGACATGTTTTGGCAAAACAAGAATATTTCGATGATATTCGCAATCTTTCAGATTTAAGAGATCCAACTGATTTGCCTATGTCCTTAGCGTTCGATGATGCTACACCAGAGAGTGAATATCAATATATATCACAGTTACATCACGGAGCTGTTTCTCTCAATAAATTAGAGAGAGATAGATGTTCCACCGCTGGTGGGATGCCATGTAACAGTAAGAAAATAAAATCTACTACAAATCAAGCTCACGATTCCGTTAGTGAGCTTCCGGGTTCGGATGGGACCGAAACCAAACCTATTTTAAAAATTAAAAAAAATGAGGAAAAAACTATGACCGAAGATTTTGAAGAAATTGATGATGGCGAACTTACTGAAGATACCGATGCAACTAATACCTGGGGCAAGAAATTAGAAGACTGTATTGCCAGCGGTAAATCGAAAGAAGAATGCCAAATCGCAATTCGAAGACAAGAAAAAGCTGGGAAAGAAACTAATGCTAAGGGAGGAAAAATTAAAGCGGATTTCGAAGCGATTCAGAAGGAAAATGAAGAGCTAAAAAAGAAAATCGCTGACATGGAAAAAGCTCAGAACAATGAAATCAAGGATCTTGTTGATTACGTTGATAAGCTCAAGGCAAAAGAAGCTAAGGAGAAAGAAGCAGAAATGAAGGATATGCGTGAAGCTCTTACTGAGAAACTTGGTGTAAAGGAATGCGACTTCATTAATTCATTAGATTATAAGGGATTAAAGAATCTTATGAAATTTGAGGAACTCAGACCTAAACCAAAATCAGAGAAAGATATGGAAATCAATAGTTCAGATATGTCTCTTGCGGATTTTGATAAGAGAGTGGACGAACTAAAGAAAAACCTCGGATGGATGGTGATTAAGTAAAATGGCATTAGAAACACGATTATCTGCTATTGCTCAACAATATGGCATCCATGATATTTTCTTGAAAAAGAAGCATGGACGAGATCCAATCTTAGTCAAGGCAAGCTCAGGAGCGGCTACAATATTCATTGGTGCATTAGTCACCAAAAAAGGCGAGACAGCGGGAACTCCTGAAGTTGATCTATGTGCGAAAGGCGAACCTGTTGCTGGCATAATTGTTGGAGAAGCATGGGCAGCCACGAATCTGAAATATGATTCTGATAATCCTTTCCCTGACGGCACTTATCTATGGATGGAAGAGATTGAAGACGGCGATGAATTCCTTGTTACAGGGAAAACTAATACTGCTATAGCTTATCAAGATAGGATTCAAGCAGATGGAGGTTTTGCTATTCCATTTGCGTATGCAGATGCTACCGAAGCAACAGATACTTTAGAATCTGTAATTGGAAAAGCAGAAGAAGCGAAAGGAGCAACAGCCGGCACGGAAAAGATTTTCCTTTGTAAAGGAGGCGCAATGTAAATGAGCGATATTTATCCAAGGCTTACGCCTAATATGATCAAGTTTATTCAATCTGAGATTGAAGAACAGGTCTGGATTGAGCCTGAACTTACGAATTTTTTTGAGATAAATAACCTTATTCGTCAAATTCCTGAAGGTTTATTGACCTATGAAACCACCCTGTGGGAGAAGCTACCTCCAGGGCGAGTAAGTGCTGATGCTTCCAATTTACCAGATTCAATTCCAGCATTTAAGACACAATTGACAAAATTAGCGCTATTTGGGATTAAAGTTGTAATTCCTTATACCGTAATGGATGCGTTTAAAAACAATCCAATGCACGAAGGTGGCGACTTAATGGCTCGAACTATTAACCAACAGTTAAATCCATTGAGAAACCAAACCGAGCAATTCTTAGCGTATGGAGATGATACGAAAGATGCGTTCTATAATGATTCTTTTAATGGAGCGGGTGTTTTTAAAGGCATCTTTAATGGTGGGAAGGTTTTTGGAGCTGGAGATGGTGGGGATGATGGGATGTTGGCAAATGGAGACTTAATTGCCTCTATTGCTACTGCAACAACTAAACTCAAAGAAGCAGCATTCAAGAAACCTAAATACATGATGATTTCAGATACAACTACATATCAAAAGATGCAACAGGGGAATCATTATAGTGGTACTCCTATGAAAACCGAGAAAGACACGGCATTGGAACGTGAAGATATTGCTGGATGGATTGATTCTGTGAACTATTTTGCGGGAAGTGCGCCAACGACATCGAAACTTCTTATAACAACTCCAACGACTCGAAGAGGACGACCAGCATATCGCTTAATCAGAGGGTATAATTATAAGATTATTCCTTTGAATGGTGGATTTATTAACAGTAAACTTCAATATGAGACAGCCATCATTTCATCAATGGCATTAGAATTTCTATTTCAAGATGCGGCTCAAGTAAGTGGAGCATTGAATTTTGCAGCATAATTTAGGGGCGTACTGAAAGGAGCGTCCTTGTCCGGGGAGTGCGCCCCTATGGGCAGAAGGGTTACTTCCTTTCATTTAAATTAAATTAGATTAAAAAAACAGTAAAGAGGAAAAAAATAATGGATGTAAATAATTTTTCAGAAGCGGAATTAGATCTAATAGATGACGCAATAGGTGCTTATCAGGGAAGAATGTTTGCACAAATAGATCGCAAAAATGATAGGCAAATCAGACGAGCCATTCACTTTTATCATAATAAATGTGATGCAGGCTTAGGACCAGAAGGGCATAAGATTATGTGGGATGTGCTTGAGAAATTGGGTGAAAAAGTTGAGCGCCCAGAAGAGCGAAGAGCGCGTTTAGCAAAAGAGGCTAAAGCCACAAAAGCAGAGCGTGAAGATATAATTAGAACGCGAAAAATAGAGGAACTCCAAAACCAAATTGAAGAACTTGAAAATGCGCCAATCATTGAGAAGGAAAAACAGGACTTACACCTTCGTAAAGAAGAAGAAGCCATAAAGAAACGCTTAGCTGAGATCAACGCTTTAAGAAAAGCAACCAAACCACAATCCATCCCTGAAGAGAAAATTGAAACCATAGAGGATATCAAAGAAGATTTCGATTATACTACATTTGATGAGGATACTGATAAATCAGAGGAAATCAATGAGATTCCAGAAGAAATTAATGAAGCACCAGAAGGATGGGAGGATAATAGTCCAGAGCCAGAAATATTTGAATGCTCAAAATGCGGGAAAATCTATGCAGATAAAAGCGATTTTGATCGCCATAACTGTATTCCCTCTTCTGAAGAATAAAATAATTACAAATTCAAGGTGATAGGTATCGTCTACTCAAGTGACGATGATTTTGCGAAAAAGCATAATTTTGCAAATTGGGCTGCGTATTCAGCTAAAAAAACATTTCCAATTCAATCTAAATTAACAGATGATCGAGTGGAAGCTAACGCCAGAATTAATGAATGGATCGGTTCGTTCAATGTTGATATAACCGATGCCAGGTTTACATCATACCTAAAAGCGTTGGAAGTGGAAGTGATGTGCCGGATGCATGATCGAGATAAGCATCGAAAAGAGCGAACTGAAGCAATGATTATTATGCCGCATGATTGTATTTACCAGGCTGAACGCAGCAAATTAATGAGTATTGGATTAGCGTTGAGTTATAGAAAACGTGGAGGGTGTAGATAAAAGAAGATGGGAGACTTCATTTCTGACGTGGAATCAATTCTCAATGGTGGAACATGGGATAAATGCGGTTCGCAACCTCCCTATGTAATTGGCAAATTATCTAAGGAAGACATTGCCGATTTTGGATATAGAATAGATGCGCTTGCTGATCAAACACGAATGGTTACGTTTGATAATACTGATATTGCAGAGAAACAGAGAGGTGTAGTGCAAGCCTGGAGCATAACTAAAACAGAACGTGATAATATCGAAACGGATATTTTAGGCATCATGCAAGCGTCCAATGATGTTTATAGAGTTATTGGTATTTCCCGGAGTACGCACCTTGATCGCTATTTTACGACAGTTACAATCGAACGCCTTGCTATAGTATCTTCCTGGATTTATTCATACATGGCTGG
>JABAOF010005055.1_pt1 | contig 10152 bp, 10 predicted proteins | sample 7062171 | NCBI WGS metagenome assembly JABAOF01 (sample SAMN14538628, study PRJNA623070) | marine sediment metagenome | biome: marine biome [ENVO:00000428]; feature: marine pelagic biome [ENVO:01000023]; material: deep marine sediment [ENVO:00002113] | place: India: Gulf of Khambhat ...
AATCGATACTTCTTGATCACCCTCTTACGCAACAATCTTGAATTAAACAACGAGGGGCCCCTATCTATTAGACTAAGAATCGTAACGACCAACGTCCGTCAGCGACCACTATCAGCCGTCCGCTGAAGTGTCTTGTTACATATAGATTTTTTTTGGTTCTATTTCGAGCTCAGTTTAACTTTGAAAGTTTAACCGTCATTTGTTCCGCTCTTAATCTTCTTGAATTTCAACTAACCCAACTGTCAATGCGAATTTTAGAAATGCCCTATCCTCCATACAATTTTTGGTTATATAAACAAGAGTTTTTTTGAAACAAAGATAGCTCAAAAATGAAAATTGGAAACAAACAAACCGAGACCTTCCAATTAACAAACAAGAAAACAATAGTGCCAATTAAACTAAGGTAGAAAATATCTTGCACTCTCTTAAGAATAAATCTATATTTGGGGAGCATTTGGTTCAAATAGAGCTTTCCTTGTTGTTTTTTTATTATCAAACCAACTTCTCCAGAGATTATTTTATTGCGAATTATATCGATATCTGAAAAACTCATTTGATGGTATTTTTCGTTTACAATCTTTGGATATGTCTTCATGTTATCTTACTCCTTTCCCCAGCGAGCAACAATCAGATAACATCATAACATGTTTGAACGCTGGCCCTAACCCAATTGCCGGGACGCGAAGCACGTCGGCAATCTTTGTGCAGGACCTCTATGGAGGCGAGGGGGATGCCCTCAAATTTTAAAGATTCATAACCCGAACTCTCTCGAAGCTTAAAAACTAAAGGGAGTCCCCTCATTCTGTCTCATTGCTGTCCAATCATGCTCGTTTTTCTCTGTATTGTAAATAACTAGGTGGAGATAACGCTCGCGCTAAGAGGCAGGTTTGTAGCCGACGAGGAAACAACCAGCGGAAAACCAGTCCCTTTTTAGCGATTTTTTCTGATTCTGAACTGTGCCTTTTCGCCGCTTCCTACGGAAAACTTAATTCTTAAGTCTTCTGAAAACACCGCCTTATAAAACTCTGTAAGACCCGCCTCAATATCGCGATAATTCTGTGGCTCATAATCATGCCACAACACGGCTAAATGTCCTTCCTTGTTTCTGAATGCAATGGAGGCGTTTTATTAGAAAATGGACCTGAAATAAAAGGTCTCTTCAGCAAGTTATGCACGTTCTGCACGAACGTCCCCTTTGTCCCGATGGACCCGGACCCGGTAAAATCGGTGCTCAGTTCCGGGCTAGCGGCGGCGAGCAAGGAGACCATCCTCGAGCATAACGTTGCGGTGCTGCTGAAGCTTGAGGGCATTTAACCGCATTAATTTGCCATTATATTATCGTGCCCTAAGGGTATCGATGCGGTGGCGACAGAAGGTCATTACCACACTTCCTCAAGGACGCGCAGGATGTTCCCGCCGGCCACCTTGGCAATCTCGTCATCCGAATAGCCGTGCTTGACGAGCCAGCGGACAATGTTGCTATATCCCTCGGTGGGGTTCTCCATGCCCTTCACGTAGGCAACCTTCGTCGGCTGTTCTTTGGTTTCCACATCATAGATGATCGCCTCGATAGCAATCTCGGAGGAGGCAGCCCGGTGCAGGCCGATGTGGTCACCGTACTGCGTATCGAGGCCAAAGGCCACGTGGTCAGGGCCGACAAGACTAGCGCAGTATTCAAAATGGTCCATCACCGTTTCAATGTCCATTTGTGGATGTTTCCGGCTGAAGGTAGTGCCGGGTGAAGCCTCGATGCCAATGACGCCGCCCCGCTCAGCACAGGCCCGGATCACCTCATCTGAGAACATGCGTTTTGAGTTCCAGATGGCTTTGGCCCCGGCATGCGAGATGAACACCGGCTTTTCACTTGTTCTGACAACGTCGAGGGCCGTTTTCATGCTGCTGTGGGCCACGTCAATCGCCATGCCGATCTTGTTCATCCGCTTCACGGCATCACGGCCGAAATGGGTAAGACCGGCGTCCCGGTCTTCCTTGAGGCCCGAGCCCAGCAAGTTAGACTGGCTGTAGGCGATGCCCATCATGCGGATACCGAGCCCATAGAGAACGTCTATCCGGTCTATTTCCTGCTCAATCGGGGTGGCACACTCTATGCTGGGGATGAAGGCGATTTTCCCCTCGTCGTGGGCGCGGATAATGTCCCTCACTCTTTCTCCTCTTACGACGAGATCTTGGTGAGCTATATCACTCAGTCTCATTCCAAGGTCACAGACAACGTCATCAAATTGCCAGCTTGCCTTGGAAGTTATGAGGGCAAATCCGTCCATCAAATTGTCAAAGACAGCGTCAATGCATGAAGCAGCAAGTCCTGCGTAAGCAGTACCGCTCCTTCCTTGCTGTCCCCAATCCTTGAAACGGGACATGTCTCTGGGTAGTGAAAAGGCATGGTCATGAAGCGCAATCACAACGCACTTCTTGTAAAGCTGCTTCACGCGTTTTTCTTCTTGGGAGGTGAGTGGCACAAGATATTGCTCAACCCTGCCGATTTCCTTGTCGGGCTCGATATCAAAGAAGTCCACCCCCCGTTCCAGATATTGATAGGACTTGTAGCCAGAATATGCTTTCCGACTAATGTCCCCCATGATAACGCCTCCTTTCCAAATAGTAGCTACAGAAATATTATTGCTGCGCTTATTTATCCGTAATATGGATATCTCAACCCAATTTAGGCCATTGCCTTCATGTTTGTCAAACAGGAGAATGAAATGATAATGAATGATGAATGAAAATAAGGATAAAAACTCGCTTTTGGGTGGGTTGAACATGCGAAAGACGGAGTTGTATGTCAAGCAAAAAAGACCGCAAGTGTGTTAGCAGACAGAAATAATCTCGAGATTGAGCGTTCAGCAATGACAGGCAGTGATTATTAAATTAATAACCGCCTTTCTCACCACGATAAATGACGAACTTCTCCCCATTTCCCCAGAGCTTCCCCATTATCGAGTGCTTCTAAGAAACTGCCGGTTTAGGTTTAGGGGACGTTCGTGCAGAAATTGCTTAACTCCAAATCACCCAAAATGGCCGTTCTAAAACATACCAAATCTATTGAGATTTAGATGCACCTTCCGTTTTCCATCACCTTTAGGTCATCAAGCTCCGAATGATAAGCCACCCTTGCTCCCTACCCTTTGCCCGAAATAGTCGCCCGGTAGATGATAAGAGAGCGGGAACACGAATTGTTTCTGAATGCAATGGAGGCGTTTTATTAGAAAATGGACCTGAAATAAAAAGGTCTCTTCAGCAAGTTATGCACGTTCTGCACGAACGTCCCCTTTGTCCTCGGAAGAAACCTAGAACTCAACAAGAAAGCTCGTTCGCTCAAGGCAAACAAAGATATGAGCATCAATCTTGTATGTCCCTATCACAGCCTCAGCAATGAGCCTTACATTCTGACCATGGGCGGGCTGGACCTCAGCATCTCCCTCAATCAACTCATATAACCAATACCAGTTATACATGGCCTCCTTGGTTACTGTTGCCGGTTCATGGAAGATTGCATAGCTTCCACATTAGAGTATTTTTTCCATTATCTACGGCAACAATAAACATGGGTGCACTTCCCGTCTGAGTGCGGTAGATCTCCTGCCTACCACGATCTCCATTGTAAAGGGGTAGCCCCGTTTCTCATTTTTTGTTTGACATATTTAATTCTATAATCTATTTTGTTTTCAATTTTTATTTGACAGTCCGGCAAGAGCGATATAAGTGCTTCTGCTAAGAAGATCGGCCCAACCCTGATCTTTGAGAGGCTATGGGAAGAGTTGGGCATCAAGAAGGTGATTTGCAATCTTCTCTCTGAGAGAAAGTTCGAGTTCGATGTGGAAAGGGCCATATTCCTCACCGTACTTCACAGGCTTTTTATTTCAGGCTCTGACAGATCGTGTGGCAGGTGGCGCCGGGATTATGTGATAGAAGGGGTAGGCGGCCTTTGTTGGTGAACAGCTAGCAGATCAGAAAGATGCAACGCCTTTTGCCCCACGCTGTATTAAGGACCTTATCGAAGAGGGGATTTTTTTTGAGCGAAGAGACCTTTTCATGGGCCTTGATTTGGTCTTCTTTGATACCACGTCTCTCTATTTTGAAGGAGAGGGGGGCAAGACTCTGGGTCAAAAGGAGCATAGCAGAGATCATCGCCCGGATCTGGAGCAGATGGTTGTGGGTGCGGCGATCGACAGCCATGGTAAACCTATCTGTTGTGAGATGTGGCCCGGCAATAAGCAGGAAAGTAGCTCTCAGTAATTAAGATTGGCCCATGTACGGCAGAGATAGTTGTGATTGATAAAGACGTCCTAATGGTTTCATACAAGGACGAATTTGCATTCTTTTGGAGATAGGTACGGTCAAGGAAGAGGAGGTGATGCGTATGAGTGATGCGGATAAAAGGGGAAGGTACCTAATAACAAAAGCTTTAAAATCATAGCATGGAGGTGATTCCAATGAAAAGAAGCAGGTTTTTAATTTCTTTCGTGCTGATTACAATAATGGCACTTCTAGTAACCGCTCATGCCAGACCGGTACCAGCCCAAGCTAAAGAAATAGTATGGAAGATGCATATGTGGCGACCGGCTACACAACATGAGGTTCCCTATATGCAACTGGTATGTGACGAAATTTACAAACGCTCAAATAACCGCCTGAAGATAGACATCTATCCAGGCTTTTCACTCGGGTATCATAGATCCACTTGGTTGCGTGATATAAGAGCCGGTGTGATTGACATAACCTGTATTTACAATCCATTTACTGCCGGAGAAGAGCCAAGTTTCAACGTTATCGAAATGCCCCAGATCTGGCGGAGTCGCACGCAAGCCCTTCTTGCTGCAAATGCTCTCTTCGGCTTCAAGAAGAAAGTGTATAAGGAGGTTTGGGGTGGTGAAATGGTGGCGCAGGGGACCATTCTAGAAGGCGGCTCTGAGGTGATCTTTACCAAGAAAAAGGTCATCAGGCGCGTTCATGATCTCAAAGGGCTCAAAATAAGAGTACCAGGCGGTCGTTATCGGGAGCTGTACACTCAGCTTGGAGCTGCACCGCAATCGATTAAACTCGGGGGTGTCTACATGGCCATGAAGACAGGAGTTATTGATGGGCTTCGCACAGGCTCTGGCACAGTATATCAACTGAAGTTATACGAAGTTGCTGACCAGGCGTTGAGATTGGGCTCTTGGCCAGCGTTGTCGCAAGACATCGTGGTTAGTGATAGAGCGTGGAACGAAATACCGTCTGACCTTCAAAAAATCGTGCGCGATGTGTGGGAGAAGTGGGGAAACGGAATGATGGCGCATGTGGTACATAGTCCGTATGTTGACGACCTACATTGGCAAAAGAAAAACGAAGCGAAAGGCATGAAATACGGCGAAATGCCAGAGGCCGAACTGGCTCAGGTTAGAGAAGCAGCCTTGAAAGTTCTACTTGCTTGGGTAAAAAAGGAAGGTGGACGCGTTGCTGAGGCCTTTGAGATAATTAAGCCATTTGTGATCTCGCAAACGGAACCTGGAAAGCCCACAGAGTTCTACGGGTTCGGTGGCAGGTAACCTGCCCAGAAAACGCACATAGCTCAGTAAAAAGTGATTGCCTAAAAGCTTCCTCTGGCGGAAACGCCGGAAGGGGATGGTAGTCTTTGGTTTCTGTGACGGAGATATCTACCTGCCCCAGATGAAGGACTTCGGAAGGAACAATGCACAGACAAGGTATCAGTGAATGGTTGTCATTGATGGCAACAGGCACGATCAAAACGGGAGTTCTTTTATCTTCATATGTTTACCTCAGTCTGATGGTAGTATTGATGGCTCTTGACCCTTTTATGAGGTATCTGATCGGTAGCCCTTTCTTCTGGTCTAATGAAGTGACTACGTACCTCATGATGCTGATGGTTTTTAACGGCTTTGGTATTACCCTTGTCAAAGAGAGGCATATCAGGATAACGCTCATTTTCGACCGTCTGCCATCTAAAGCCCAGAGTGTGATGTGGGTGATAACATGCTTGGTTGGCTTATTCTACGTCTCCTGTATTGGATATGCGCTCTTACGATTAACTCTCACTTCTTTTACCTTTAAAGTAAGGAGCGCCACTGCTGAGATGCTTATCTATCCCTGGCAGGTACTGGCAATGGTGGGGATGGTGGTATTTGCGGTGGCAATGGTAATGTTTACCGTAAGAAGAATCGCTATTGCCTCCGAGCGGAGGGAAGAGGAAATTAGGATTGACAAATCGGCCAGTTAGCCAATCCGGGCAGGGAACAGAGTAATGTTGACAGCATTCTTTGCTTGTTTATTCGGCTTACTGCTCTCTGGAGCATGGATTGGGGCGGCACTCGGCATAACCGCCATTGTTATTATGCAGTTTTGGGGCGGTGGGATTGTTACGCTGGGAAGCGCTGCTTGGAATTCTCTGAATCGTTATTCGCTCTGCGCCCTACCCGGTTTTATCTTTATGGGTCAAGTCATATTGGCAAGTGGTCTTGGCGCCAAGATATACGACAGCGTTTTACCATTGAGCGCTAGATTTCCAGGGAAGCTATTACATTCAAACATATTAATATCTGCCATGTTTGCTGCAGTCTTGGGTTCCAGTACTGCCAATGCGGCTATTGTAGGTAGCGTCGCCATCCCAGAACTGCGCAAAAGAAAATACAATGAAAAACTCCTGTTGGGCACTATCTGCATAGGTGGCACACTCGGACTAATGATACCACCCAGCAATGGGTTTATTCTCTATGGGATAATGGCAGATACATCAATCGCAGCTCTCTTTGCCGCCGGTACTATCCCGGGCATCCTCTTGGCATTGCTGTATATGAGCTACATCGGAATGAAAGGGAAATTGACACCAAGCATAGCTCCAGCAGAAGAGAAACGTTTGCCTTGGAGAGCAACGTTGCTCTCTTTACTACGAATATGGCCCCTTGTTGTTCTTATGTTCGCCTGTGTTGGCACTATCTATGTTGGCTTTTGCACGCCTGTCGAGGGTGCTGGCATAGGAGCGTTTGCTTCCATAATCGTGGGCCGAATATTCGGCAATTTGGGTTGGCAGCAGATAAAAATAGCATTGTCTCAAACCACTGAAATCGCGTCTATGCTTTTTTTCCTCGTTCTGGGTGCAATGTTAATGTCAGATGCTATCTCTGCAGTAGGGTTACCACGCACCATAGTACTCGGGATAGGCGACCTCCCGTTGTCACCTATGCTTATAGTGATACTCATATTTGTGATGTATTTGATAATGGGATGCTTTATCGATGGTATTTCAATGTTGGTGGCAACTATGCCCTTTGTGGTACCAATTATCAATACCCTCGAGGTGGACCCCATTTGGTTTGGAGTAACTTTGATATTGATACTAGAGATAGGACAAGTAACCCCTCCGGTTGGGCTAAATCTGTTTGTTGTCCGAGGAATTGGCGGGCCTCATACAACGATGTCAGACATTTTCTTGGGTGCTTTTCCTCTTGTGATGGTAGCGTTGGGTGTTCTCGTGCTCCTTACTATTTTTCCAGAGACAACTACTTTCCTCCCAGCTCTACTGGGATTGATCTGATACAATGTCAAGGTGAGGCATCGAATGCCTAGAAGATGATTCAACGTCCAAAGAATAATGAAATAACGAAGGAGTGATATGATGTTTCAACATTTATTTAAGCCAATAAAGATTGGGAAACTGCAGCTCAAAAATCGCATAATAATGCCTGCCATGGCTACTAATTATGCTACTTGGGATGGCTATGTAACGGAACGGCTGAAGGCGTATTATGAGGCGCGAGCAAAAGGCGGTCCTGGGCTGATAATAACAGGGATGAGCTACATAGATTCGCCCGCTGGGAAAGGCATCCCAAGGCAACTATGTTGTGACGATGATAAATTCATTCCTGGCCTTAGTGATTTGGCCGGGGTGATTCATAAGCATGGTGTCCCAGTATTTCTGCAATTGTGTCACGCCGGACGAGCCGCTGGAATAAGGTTTACCAGTTGCCAGCCAGTCGCACCCTCGCCACTAGCAGCTCCAGGCCTGGACATGCCTCGAGAGCTATCCATAACCGAGATAGAGAGCATTGTTGAAAAGTTTGCTAAGGGAGTAGAACGTGCCCAAAAGGCAGGGTTTGATGGTGTGGAAATCCATTGCACACACGGATATCTGTTGTATCAATTTGCATCTCCCCTATCCAATATTCGCGAAGATGCCTATGGTGGAGAGCTTAGAAACAGGGTTCGAATTATCCTAGACATCATACGTGCCATCAAGGATAAAGTGGGGCCAGACTATCCAGTCTCGGCGAGGATTACGGGTAAGGAGTTTGGTGTAGACGGCGGCATTACTTTGGAAGAATCGCGGCAGCTAGCCCGGTGGCTCCAAGAAGCCGGCGTAGCAGCTTTGAACATTTCTGCCACCGGGGAAACCTCTCGTGGTGCCCTTCACATGCAATGGCCAGTTGAAGGGGAGCAGCTTAGACGTCCGCCAATGGCTCACCCTTACGGGTTCTTACTACCGGTGGCTGAGAAGATTAAGGAAGTGGTCAGTATACCCATTATAGCGGTAGGAAGAATTACTCCCGAGGTAGGAGACGAGGCAATAGCACAAGGAAAGACAGACATGGTAGTTATAGGCAGGGCTTTTCTCTGCGACCCTGAGCTGCCCAAAAAAATAGCTTCCGACAAACTGAATGAAATTCGACCGTGCCTTGGTTGTAATGAATGTCTGCAGAGACTTCTCGGCGGTGATGGGAACTTGCATTGTACAGTAAACCCTATTACGGGCAGAGAAACGGAGGCCCAAATTAACCCTGCTCTGAAGAAGAAACGGGTGGTTATCGTTGGTGGCGGACCTGCAGGCATGGAGGCAGCTAGGGTAGCAGCGCTCAGAGGACATGAAGTGATATTGCTCGAAAAGACGGCAAGTTTAGGTGGAAAAATGATTTCCGCATCAGTGCCCCCATTTAAGGGTGAGCTACGCAAGTTTATTGACTACCTGAGAACACAGATAAGCAAGTTAGGCATAAAGGTAGAGATGAGTAAAGAGGCCACTGTAGAATATGTAAGCAGCTTTAACCCAGATGCGGTTGCCATTGCGACGGGTACAAAGCGGCGAGCCTTGGACTTGCCGGGCTCAGAAAAGAAAACCCTGATTGATTCTGAAGATGTTTTGAAGGGTAACGTGGAGGTCGGTAAGACAGTAGCTGTTCTCGGTGGAGGCTTGATTGCCTGCGAAGTAGCCGAGTTTCTGGCCGACCAAGGGAAAAAGGTAACTATAGTTGTGAGGAGGCTGGACGGTTTATCAATTGGTATGGAGTCTGTCCATAGCATATATCTACCGGACAGGTTGAACAAAAGGGGAGTTTCTGTTCTCCTCGGAGCTAAAGCAACGGCGTTAGCTGCACCAGGCCTAATTTTTTCACGTGAGGAAGGTAAGAGAGAACTTCTAACGTGTGACACTGTAGTTATGGCCACTACCCCCGAGCCTAATCAAGAATTATATTATTCACTACAAGGTGTGATTCCCGAGGTTTACCAAATGGGTGACTGTGTAGAGCCACGCCGTATTGCAGATGCTATTCTTGAAGGCTTTCGTGTTAGCTGTGAAATATAGATTTTTAATATCCAGCTGGGGGTCTCTGGTAAGATATTCTCCTTGCTTGCGAACGCCCATGGCGCACTGGGTCATGTGCTTGTCTTTGCAGACATGCCCCAAGAAGCAATCCCTATACTGGAGAGGGCAATCCGTCTCAACCCTTTTCCTCCATGTCGCTATTTTCATAATTTAGCGTGGGCTTATCGTATTTTGGGAAAGTATGAAGAAGCGATTGCAGCGGCTAAGAAAACGCTTCGCATACAGTCAGATGATTACGCTGCACACCTTGTATTAGTGTCTAGCTATTCCTTGTTAGGTCAGGACGAGGAGGCACGCGCTCAAGCGGCAGAGCTCCTCAGGACGAATCCCAAGTACTGCGTGGGACGAGGGAAAGGACGCTTTAAAAATCCAGCGGTCACGAAACAACTTAGGGATGCCCTGCGCAAGGCAGGGTTGAAGTAACGGGGACCTCAGTAGCTTGGACTTTCACCAAATGCCTTTAGTACCCGTCTCAAAATGCAATACTTCTAACTTAGGTAGGTTCGCTTATTTCGGATTTGGTCAAGAATTCTAACGCA
>JABAOF010003257.1_pt3 | contig 10150 bp, 12 predicted proteins | sample 7062171 | NCBI WGS metagenome assembly JABAOF01 (sample SAMN14538628, study PRJNA623070) | marine sediment metagenome | biome: marine biome [ENVO:00000428]; feature: marine pelagic biome [ENVO:01000023]; material: deep marine sediment [ENVO:00002113] | place: India: Gulf of Khambhat ...
GAAGGGATTTAAACAACAGCCCGTCCCCACCTGTCCCGCCGAGCCGGAAGTTTGTGAGGCAATTTCATTTCTGATATGATCTTGTTTCTGTCCATGAGCGAGAGATTGGTTTTCTTTCACGGCTCTCTGCGGGAAACCTGCTATGAAGTATCGGGCCAAATCGCCCAGGGCGATTGTCACAATCCTTCCAAAAGGCGCGGCCTTTTTTTTGATCTTTGCGTCTTTTCTCTATCTTTCTGGGTGTGCCACATCGCTCTACCTTGCCAAACTCGGATTGGGGCAGGCAAAGATTGTCTTGCACAGCAGGTCCGTTGATTCGGTCCTCAAAGACTCGGCTATCGACGATTCTCTCAAAGACAAGATCGAATTAATCATGGAGGCGAAAACCTATGGTGAAGAGGAGATAGGACTTGTCGAGACTTCAAATTTCTTAAGATTTTATCAGGTTGAGGGTCCTGCTCTCCTCTATGTTTTGTCGGCTTGTCCGAAAGACCGCCTTGAGTCATACCAATGGTGGTTTCCCATAACCGGCCGGGTGACCGCAAAGGGTTTTTTCAGCGGTGAGGATGCGATCCGAGAGAGTGAAAAACTCGAGAACAAGGGACTCGACGTCTTTATCCAAGGTGCTCAGGCATATAGCACGTTGGGTTGGTTTAGGGATCCCATTTTTTCTACCACCCTCCGCCATGACCCTGCCACCATCGTCAATGTGGTAATCCACGAACTGACGCACAACACCGTGTTTTTCAAGAATCACTTTGATTTCAACGAGCAAGTCGCCTTTTTTGTGGGGGGGCAGGGGGCCATCGATTTTATCGGAACCAGGTTTGGTGTCGGCTCTCACCTTCACCAGAGGGCCATTGGGATCTTAGAGGATGGCGTCCTCTTTGGACAGTTTATTAATGGTGTTCATGAAAAGCTCAGAATCCTTTACTCCCAGTCTGTCCCCCGGGAGGTGAAGGTACAGGAGAGAGAGTCGGTGTTCGGTGACGCAAAGGAAGAGTTTGAAACTCTTAAAGATCGATTTAAAACCGATTTCTATCTTGAATTTGAAAGGGTAACGCTCAATAACGCGGCTGTACTTGCTTTTGGGCGGTATGTGGCGGATATTGAGCAGATTCGAGAGGTCTATGAACGGTTGGATAGGGACTTAAGACGGACCGTGGAGTTCTTTAAAGGCATTGAAAAAGCTGGAATAGAAGATCCGCAAAGCTATGTGAGGAGGTGGCTGGAAAGGAAAAAATCGGAGGAACCGTTCTCCCACGGTCGGGATGGGTGAGTCAGTTCCTTATGATTCTTTTGCTGACAGAAACGCATTTAGCTCATTCTGGTGGTCCTCAGATATGTGGATAAATGATACCCCCGCTCCATAGGTGAACTCCGGCATATTCTCCAAATAGACAACCTTGCCTTTTGGACTGATTGAGCGGCCATTCATAACCAGCGTGAAATCGTAGGTCTCGCCGGTAAAAAGTATGTACCGGGATTGAATCCTCATGCCACCCTGGCTCAGGTCCGAGGTTTCTCCGATTCTCAATTTGTCGAAACAGATAAAAGAAATCGGACAGTTAATATCAAAACGGGGGTATTTTCGTCTCTCTTTCCGATCGTCAACCATCTCACCACACCTCTCGCCGAACCGTTCGGATCGCACCGTCTATCTTAGGTATTACAATTTATATACCAGATAATTCTTTGAATGAAAAGTACTATTTTTTGGCGCGTTCCAATGAGCCTGTCACATCCCTTGACCGAAGACTGGTTTCTGAAAATAGCTGGGCCAAGCTTAGATAGGGGAACAAGCGTCACCAGAATATATGGTAATCTCATTTTTGAATTCAGGGCAAGTGTGAGTTGAGTGGAAGGGAAGAATGGATTTTGAGAATCAAGGATCTCTTAGGACTCTCTTAAAGATGGATAACTCGGTCACAGAGCTTGGCCAACTGATCCATCTGCTTTTTCTCTTTTTGACTGAATTCACTTTCTCCAAAAGTCTTTCCATAATATCCATTGATAATGGCAGTGTGGGATGGTCTTAATACTTCTAGCAGCCGGTCAAGGTCCCCCATTTGCAAATAGAGAGAGACGTCGTTTATGAAAAGGATTTTCTTCGGGTCCTTCAGGTATCGAGAAAACAACTTTTCAATTGCCTCACGGTTCTGGCGAGCATAGGTTCTGACCTCGGCGATGTTTCTCCCCATTAACCGTGGTGGAGTAATCGTCGTGGTGTAGTAAGAGACCCGAGGGTGGGAGGGCACGTCAATTTTGCCGCCGATTTCTTGGGTCTTTTCTGGAGCAAGGTCGAGGACAGCAATCTCGTCACTTTTCCGGTCGATGATCTGTGCGAGCAATTCCAGCGTCTTCTGCGTCTTCCCAGAATTCACATCTCCCAGAAATAGAGTCTTCTTCCCCCAATGTTCGTCATGGGGCACCATCTTCTCGCCTTTTCAAAATCAAACAATGAGGATGAGGCCGATCAGGCTGGCACATGGAACCTCTTCTCGGTTTGAGGAATGGCCGATGGGGACCAGATCCCATCCCACCTTCTTGGCAATAGCAAACACGTCGAACCCGCAGGCTTCCATAGCTGGTCGCGCCCTGAGAGGATGGCGACATGGATCACCGGCCAGAACCGTACACGACTTCCCAGGGAGACAAAGGGAACATTCACCGGCAGCAAAGCCTATGGCGAGGGGAAATCCCATATAAAAGGCCTTTCCCTCCAGAGAGGCCACCATCTCCTTATGCCTGAGCTCTGTAGGAACGTGCCTTTGCCGCCATTCAGCTCCCACAAAATCGTCCACTCTCGCATCAAGCTGAAAGAGCAGTCCCCACTCATATTCCGCCACAATCTTCTTGGTAATATCTGGCGTTAATGGGTTGTGGGGCGGGCACATGATGCTACTGCCGTAGAACTTACACCCGGGAATGAAACATTTGGCCCAGGCACTGTGCCGAATGATAAGCTGATCCGTGGGAATAATAAGGGCGCGATCCGCTCCAATCTCCAGGGCATAGTTCTTCAATTGATTCAGTTTCTCTTCGTATTTCATGACCCCCATACTCCGAGTTTCAAAAGGATGAACCGTGCGGCGAGGAAAGTGGTAATGACGATGGCGGCACCGCCAAGTAAGTTCAAGAGCCACGGGTTTTTCCACTGTCTTGAGAAGCTTCGCTTGTTTAACAAAACCATGATTAGGATAAGAACGAACGGCGTCCCGCAGAGACCAAGGGCGAGCATGAGCATGAGGAGATAAATGAAACTCCCTTTCAAAAAGGGCCCGAGGATGCTCAAGCCGCATCCGAGAGCGATCGCCACACGAAACCGTGCGTCCTTTGCGTCGGAATGCCAGTGAAACTTGTCCGATAGGAAGTAAGCAGCTGCCAGATAGGTTGGAGATACCGTAGAAACCACGGCCGCCCAGAGGCCGACAAGGAAGATCCCATTTCCGTAGCTTCCAACCAATGGGGCGAGGCTCATCGCCACATCGAGGGCTGACTTGACCTGGATCCCCTTGAGATGAAGGACAGCTGCGGCAGCCAGGAATATGGAAACACTGTACAGACCGAAAGCAAAGAACATTGAGAAAATCGTATCGAACCGGGCAAGCCCCATCTCAGCAGACGTCCATTTTCTGGCGTTGACCGTGTATGTGTGCATGGCAATTATCGTTATGTGGACAGCGCCACCCATGATTCCTGCCATCATGACGGCCGAGTCGATACCGGCGGGGATGGTCGGGACAAATCCCTTTAGAATGGAGCCGATGTCAGGCCTTACGATGACGAGAGTCAGAAGAAAACAGAGGACCACCACACCGACGAGCGATTTACAAAAGGTTTCAAATCTGCTGTAACCTCCGAAAGTTAGGAGAAAAAAGAAGAAAATCGCGTAGGGGATCCCCCAAATCGGCGTCGAAATACCCGTGATGAGCGCAGTCGTCCCAGCCAAGGCCTTCATGAGGATAACGGAAGCTAACCATGTGGCCAACAAGGCATCGATTGTGAGCACCCATCCCCAGAATACGCTCAGATGGTTCTCCACTAGTTCGATGATTCCCCTTTGTCCAATGATGCCTGTTTTCGCTGCCAAATACTGAGAGACAGTTGCAAGGATCGCGCTCAAGACGACCACCCACAGGAGGGCATATCCGAACGCCGACCCCGCGATAGACACGCTGGCCAATGTGGCTGGACCGCAGGCGACAGCGCTCACGACCCAGGCTGGTCCCATTCTTCTAAAGTAGGTCACGTAGTGTCCCAATGATGCTCACCCCAAACAAAAAAAAACCGTGTTTACCCTCGAAGGATAAATACGGCGCTTCACACGAAGGAGAGGGTACCTACCGTGCAGATACTCTTCCTCTCGCTCCATCTCCGTCTTGTTTGGCGCCGCTTCCCTACGCTGGGATTGTCCAGATCAGGTTCCAAGGGTTGTCGATCATGACTCTCAGTTAACCACCCCTAGCGGCCCTACACTTTTATCATCCCATTATACCCCTTTTTTGTCAATCCGTCCGACAGCTCGAGTCTACCCAGAGATCCAGTGTGTGACGATGACATTATCAAGAAGAATCCCCGTTTTATCTGTCAAGAGGGGAGATTGAGAGACCTCCAAACTCCGAGATCAAGAAAGCGAAGTCAGTGGATTTTGAGGGTGGTTTCTGGAAGTTCAAAGGACACCTTGAAAAGGCATACAAGAACCAATAGAATTAGCTCATATTGCATCGGGAGGTTTCGAGGATGGGTCGAACAAAGAAAAAGGGAACGTCGAGGGCATGCGAACAGTGCGGTCACCTTATCGATGTCGGAGCGGCTTACTGCAGTCAGTGTGGTTTTGCTTTGAGAGGGCGGAAATCGGAACCGAAGTCCGCGGGGAAAAGGCAGCCATCCTATCTTGTGATTTTTGGCGTTATTGCCGTTATTATCCTCACGGGCGTTATCTTCAAGACAATGTTTTTTTCTCGGCCAGAGAAATTTGACGAAAGGCAAACCTATCAGGAATTCCCACGGACGAATGAATCCATCGAAAAGCAGGTTCTGCAGGTCGCCTCGAATTTCAAGTGTGCCTGTGGGGGGTGTGGCGAACTCCCCCTAGTCGAGTGCACCTGCGATATGCCCAGGGGGGCGTTAGAGGAAAAGGCATTCATCAGGCAAGAACTCATGGCAGGTCATTCTGTGGAGCAAGTGATTCAACTCGTGGAGGGGAAATACGGGCTCAGGATAGGAAGTTAGGTTTCTCTATTCAATCTCGCCAGCAGTTTTCGTCCTCGACTTTTCATGGCTGGGCTGCCCGTTTCTACTAGTTTTTCCAACAACTCGTACACCCGGGGACGAAGATCGGAATCGTTCTCTGCAAATTTAGCTAAGGCCTCCATGGAAAAGGTTTTCACAATCCTGCTTTTGTCACCCAGGTAATTCAAAAGGATCTCGACAATAGCGTCAGCCTCTTCCTTGCTGGTTATGAGACGAGGAAACAGCTGGGCCACGTGCCAACGAATTTCTTGTTGTTCGGTCTTTGCCACGTCCTCGATGAGTTTTTTCTTACACCCTTGAAGGTATTCCGGGTGCTTCACAGTTATTTTCTCAACGGCATCGGCTGATCGCATTCTGATGATTGGATCACAGCTCAGGATCCCCTGAAATAGATCGTCGAATAGTTCGGGTCTCCTGGACACTGCCTCAACAACCTCGTCCACCTTTCCGATCGAGCGCCTATCGCCGCCTTTCAATTTTTCAAGAATATTGCTCATTGTCCTTTCGACCGATCCAACCGTTTTTTAGTCTGATCTTCTCGATCACTTCCCCCGGTTTTGTAATCCCCCGTGTCCGTGAGAGAGGTTTCCGGAAGAATGGGGTCACCACTGTCCGGGCCGTTCGCAAATCCTTTTAGGACACCCTGGTCACGGCTTGACAAGAATAGTTTGCCAGAAGGTGGGAATGTAAGCTCTAAACCGAAAGTCGTTGTTCGTGGTCTGTCGTCCGTTGTTCGTAGCAAACAACGAGGATTCACGCATCGGGGCCAGGGTATCTCATTTTCAATCGAATGATGTGGGTTGATAGTGGCAACTGATCACCGACAAGCGACAACTGACAGCAGAAACAAAAGATTTCTAAGCAGCGAAGAGCGCCCCTTTCCGCACTCATCAGCCTGTCCCCAGGTGTCCGGCCAGCGAAGAGATATGGGTTTCTCCTCAAGGCTTCGCCATCACCATCGCATGTGCAATCTCCTCTGCTTTTTTCTCCCCATACAGCAATTCGACCAGTTTCAGGGCAAATTCCAGGGCCGTACCCGGTCCTCGGCTTGTCACACAGTTCCCCGCGACCACGACCCGCGATTCGGCAGAATCCCTATTCCCAAGGAGATTCACAAAATTCGGATGGCAGGTGGCTGCCTCCTGTCCGAGAAGGCCATGATGACGAAGGACGACTGCAGGAGATGCACAGATGGCTCCATAGTATCGTCCCCCCTGCCGTTGGTCCTGAAGAATCATGTTCAATTCCTTGGAATCCCGGAGGCGTTCTGCCCCGGGCATGCCACCGGGCAGAACAACCAGGTCATACGTGACGTCCAGACAATCAACGATGCGCTGATCGGCAACCAACTTAACCCCCCGAGATGCGGTGATCTGTAATTCTCCGACTGACGCTACGGTTACAGAGGCACCCGCTCGTCTCAAAACATCAATTATGCATACAGCCTCAATCTCTTCTGTGCCATCCGCAATTGGCACCAGGACTCTCTTAGGCATACGACACTCCTTCTTGATTGAAATGGCTCCGTGGTAAACTGCCCGTCCCCATCTCGATAGTCTGCCCGACAGGATCCAGATGGCTGGATCCACCGCAGGCATTGGCATTTGCTCAGCACGTCCACGTTCCTGGACCGTCTAGAGGACTCGGCCTAGGCCCGGCCGGGGACGGTGAGTATTCGAAGCGTATGTCCAGTTATCCTCAGCAAACGCTCGATATTCTCCCTCGAGATCACCAGTGTGCTTGTATTTACAAGAGGATGACACCGAAAGGCTTTTGAGTCCCACAAGCCTTCATCGAAAACAACTTCGACCCGCTGGTCTGAATCGTATGCAACTCCTAGGACTGTGACCGCTCCCGGATCCACGCCAAGGTATTTTCTTAAGCGGTCCGGAGAAGCAAGACTCAATTTACTGACTCCAAGAACGGATGATAGCGCTTTGAGATCAACAACCTTGTCGTATCCGACGACGACGAGAAAGTGACGTCGCCCCCTTCTATCACGAAGGAACAAATTCTTTGTCTTTGCTGCTGGCAAATCTGGGACGAGTCGGTCCGCCTCATCGCAGGTGAACACGGGTGGATGGTCATGGCGGTCATACGCGATGTGGTGTTCAGCAAGAAACTGGTAGATGTTCATCTCTCAATTGTTGGGTCCATAGGTTCAATCTGGACCTTTTCTGCGTGTGTGCACACTGCCTTGCATCCAGTCTTATACGTTGTCAACAGCTCGTTCTCTATGCCGAAGTCCCTCATTCTTATGCCAGTGGATCTGCAGTGCCGTCTTCAATATCGAAGAACAGCAGTCAAGGGTAAATGATCGGACGTTCCTTTCCGGTTCCTCTTGTTGAACGGCCGAGGACGGCCGCTGGCCGTCGCCACGAGAGAATTTCGGAAAATATCGACGCTGTCCAGATCGAGGCGTAACCCGGTCGTTTTCAAAAAACCACGGCTTACAACCAACTGGTCGAGGATCTGATATCGGTTAACAAACTTTTGGCCTGTCTCCAGTCTGTCGAGGAAATATGTGCCAACGTGCTGCTCCGGCAGGAACTTCCATGTTGCGTTGAAAAGAAATACATCGCTTCCCCGGTAATCCGCCGTTTCTCTCTCGAAGCGATTGATGTCGTTGGTTCTCCCTATTACTCGATCGAGGTCGTTCGAGGCTCGCAAATGATCAACGACGCTCCGGTCACTGGGGTCGTCGTTGAAGTCACCGACAACCATGACCTTCGTCTCCCATTTCTGTTTAACCGATGTCAAATTGCCTTGTGCCCGTAAATCCTCATATTCCATTGGCTCAACCTTGACATAGGACCCGACCAGATACGCAATATGCTCGGCCACGGCTATGCGAAGGGGCTCACTCCTGTACTTTCCCAGTCCTCGGGACGGCCAGTGACTGGACATGACGACTAATCTTTCTCCTGTGTCTTTGACCTCAAAGACGACCTCGAAAAGATCGCGAGTGGGGTACCGCAAATGGATTAGATGGGACACCTTGGATTCAACTGAAAGTTTGCGATTGTCGTAGGCTATTGTCACGTCAATCCCTCGAAGATCACTCGTTCCCTCTGGATCTTTGACGACTTTCAGGTGAGGATTTGCCATACCGTCAATGAGCTCCTCCAAGAGGCTGTCTTTCTCAATCTCGGCCACGGCAAGTAGCTCTGGTCCGGCACCATTATGCATGGCCTTTAGGGCTTTCGCCAGGTTATCTTTCTTTGCATTGAAGACCTCCTGGGTCCACCCCTTCTCCTTGGTATAATTGAAATCCTTTGAAATAGGGTCGTCGTCCGTGTCAAAGAAATTCTGAAGGTTCCACCATGTAAAATTGATCGTTCCCATGAATTGATCTCCCTTTCTATCCGAGGTCTTTCTCCGCCGGAAGACTCCTGAACACACGTGAATCGAGATCGGAGTTAGCCATGAAGATTCAGACTCTTTTCGAGTTTTCTCCTCTCCTCCGGTGAACCCATGAATATGAGTGTGTTGTCCATTTGGATAACGTAATCGTCAGACGGGTCGTATATGAAATCATCCTTTATTCTCACAGCGAGTAATAGAAGGGAGGAGTGCTTCGTCAAATCGAGAGCCGATAGGCTCTTGCCAGCAAAGGAAGGTGGCACGGGGATTTCTTCTATAAGAAGATTCTTCTCTTTGTCCCTTAGCATGATGTCTAAGAAGGAAACCACTGTTGGTCTTATCATTTCCGACGCCATTCTGAGCCCTCCAATGAGGCTTGGTGAAACCACAGCGTCAGCTCCGGCTTTCAATAGGGTGTTATCGTCGGTCGCGTCATCCTCTATGAAGACATCAGCTGGAATGGTGCCAGCATGTTTTTCTGGATTGTCGCGACTGATATCGACTATTATATGCGGTCGTCCTGTGGCATGGAGTTCATGTATTATGTGAGCGCCGACCATTCCGATGCCACATACGATATAATGGTCCCTGTAGTTTCGTGCTAACTTTTCCATCTTTCTCCTCCGAAAAGAATCTTTGGGTTCTCCTTCAACTACAAAGGCCGTCAGGTTTGTAATGATATAGAAAAGGATACCGATACCCGAGAGGGCAATGAATATGGCAAAGAGCCTTCCGATTGGATTGCCCGAAAGACGAATTATCTCGTTGTATCCGATCGTTGAAATCGTTATGACCGTCATGCAGAGGGAATCGAGAAACGCGTATTCTCTCCCTCCAATTAACCAATAACCGATTGTTCCGATTGCCATGATCGCCCCTAGGGCGATACCGGCAACTATGAATTTCCTGTGCATTTTTAGGATGTTGAGTCGTGAGCTTTCTCGGATTAGTCTACTATCAAGATCTCCCGATCGACTCGGCTTGGATCGGGAACCCCCACCATAGTCATGATTCGTCTGAGTTCATGGGTCATCGCCTTGATCACTTCTCTGACGCCCTCCCTCCCTACCGCCGCCAGGCCGTAAAGGATTGGTTTTCCCAGGCCAACAAGGGAGGCACCGAAGGCGAGGCCTTTAAGGACATCGCTCCCTCTACGGAAACCTCCATCGACCATGATCACAACCCTTCCCTTCACGGCCCGAGAGATGTCATCCATCACTTGAAGTGGATGGGGTAAATAATCCAGCGTATGTGCACCGTGATTCGAGACCACGATGCCATCGGCACCCGCCTCTATTGATTTTACCGCGTCCCCCTGGCTCAATACTCCCTTGAGGATCAAGGTCACTGACACCCTTTTCCTGATTTTCTGAAGCTCCTTTGAGGAGAGGGGAGAACAGTTTGCGGCCATCATCCGATCTCTGATCTTGGTTCCTTGTCCAGAATCGATCTCAACCCCAACCCACCGAACCCCTGCCTCCTGAATCTCATCGATTTCGCGGAACATCGCTTTTCGGTCCGTGAGGGGTTT
>JABAOF010005701.1_pt2 | contig 10149 bp, 13 predicted proteins | sample 7062171 | NCBI WGS metagenome assembly JABAOF01 (sample SAMN14538628, study PRJNA623070) | marine sediment metagenome | biome: marine biome [ENVO:00000428]; feature: marine pelagic biome [ENVO:01000023]; material: deep marine sediment [ENVO:00002113] | place: India: Gulf of Khambhat ...
ATGATGTATTCGGTTCCGGAAATGGACAACGAAGTTTTCTCACTCATCCAAAAGCTGAGGAAAAGATACAGAATTTTCGCGCTGACAAATCACGTCAGGGAGTTCTTCGATTTTCTTGACAGAAAGCACGGGCTAGAAGGAATGTTTGGCAGGATTTTCAAATCTTACGAAACGAAACTAGCGAAACCCGATCCCAGATTTTACGAATACATGCTAAAGGAGATTGGTATGAAACCGAAGGAATGCGTGTTTATAGACGATAGGAAGGATAACATACGAACGGCGAAAGAGCTCGGGATGAGAGCGATATTACATGAAAACGCGCGGACGCTCGAAAAAGAGCTTCGGAAACTCGGCGTAAATTTTTAAATCTTTTTTACAATTTTTAGAAAGGAAGTAACCAAGGTGTTGAAATGGGCGAATTGATTGAGAAAATGATCTGCCTGAAGTGCGGGATTGTTTTCCAGAAGATGGACGAATGCCCTAGATGCGGGAGGAAGGACAGCCTTGATGTTTACCTGGAAACGAAGGAATAAAGGTTTATTTCTAGAAAACAACATATTATAAAGATGGTGTTCGAAACCCTGAACAAGTTGAAGTGGACAGGGAAGCTGGCGGGTGCGAAAGTTATCTTCATCCACAGAGGCGCGAAAGACGACAGGAAAACCGTTTCTGGTCGAAAGATCATAAGTATAAAAAGGTCGCACTTCTATTACAAGGATAACGACCATGAAATTTTCATCCCCAACCACAGGGTTGTTGAGATACGGATGAAAGGGGAAAGGATATGGAAAAAAAGAAAAGGGAAGTAGACTATTTCGAATATTACAGGGAAAGGGGAGATTTCCATAAGTGGAAGAACATAAAACATCCTATAAGGGTTTTTAAAAACTTCATCATTAACACGATCTGCAGGTTTATGCCGGACATGAAATTGAAATCCATGCTCTATCGAAAGACTGGAGCGAAGATAGGGAAAAACGTCTCGCTGCTCGGAGTCAAGATGGATATCTTCTTTCCGGAGCTCATCGAGATAGGCGACAACACGCTTATCGGGCAGGACACAATGATCGTAACACACGAGTTCCTCAATCATCACTGGAAAAAGGGGAGAATAAAAATAGGGAAGAACGTGATGATAGGAACCCTTTGCTTAATACTTCCAGGTGTTGAAATAGGAGACAACGCGACTGTCGCTGCGTACTCTCTGGTTAACAAAAACGTACCTAAAGGGAAATTCGTAGGGGGCGTCCCGGCAAAGGAGATCAAGAGATGATTTTCGAAAGTCTTTCGGAAAAAATTTTTGGCAAAAGGATTTTCGTCATTCTGATCGCTTTAGCGAACCTAGCGGGATTTTTTGTCGGCATTCGCTATTACTGGGAACAGCTCATGGACTCCTCCCCCTTCCTCTGGATCATAATCCTCGATTCACCGATTTCAGTCCTCCTCTTCGCTTTCGTTTGTCTTCTGATTTACTTCAGAAAGAAAATCCCTAATTTTCTCAAATTACTCGCGTCCGTCTACGTGATAAAATACGGGATATGGACGATGCTGGCGATCTACCTTTACTGGGGGAATTATGTGGTTTTCGAGGATCAGGTTGTTGGGATCGTTAACTTTTTCCTTCATTTCGGGATGGTTTTGGAAGGAATAATCCTCATACCGAAAATCCAGCCGAACAAATATAACACTGTTATACTTCTTCTCCTCTTCCTCGCCAACGACTATTTTGATTACTTCCTAGGAACCGTGACGAGAATCCCAGAAACTCACGTGAGTTTCCTAATGATCGAGAGTTTCCTTGCGACGATCGTGATAATTTTTTCAATCTTTATTTACCAGAACAAACGATCCTTAAGTTCTCCCCGTCCTCTTTCGTAACGAACTTCGATCCCAGGAATTTTTCGCACAACCAGATATTAGTCTTCACATGCTCCGAAAACGAAGGAGCGATGATTTCTGATTTTCCTTTCGCAAGAGCCATGAACGGTATGAGCTGATCTGCGAGATTTTTACCAACGCTAGATTTGTATTGAATCTCCTCCTTGAGCTTGAAGGCCGCTTCCTCTCCTATCACTTCGGAGGGCTTCCTAATTTCTCCCACGCTGTCCCCCGCTAGAATACAACCTGTTGACGTTTCAGCCCAAATGACAAATACGGATCCCGGGCAGGCAGCTTGGACGTAAACTGGTTTGACATCCACATCCTTTTCCTTCCTTATGATCCTTCTGAAACCCCTGATCTGCCTTTCAGCGACGTTTTTATTTTTGAGGGATTCGCTCGCTATTGAAAGGCCGTTGATTTTCAAAACCTCACCTGAGTCCGTTAAGGTTATCGGTTTTATTTCTTGCACGGGATTTATTTCGAAATCCACCTTACTCCCTCCAACAGGGTAGAACCCGTGTTTTTTAATCGTGAAATTCGCCTGAATACCCATTTTTGATAGAATAGGCAAAAGAACGTTTTCCATATAGGGGATAGGAGGCGACCACTTAGAGGCGATGGACCCGCCCTTTACCCTAAGCATTGTCTTCCCCTTCCCGAAAACCGCAGGGATCAAGGTTGCGTAACTCAATAAACCTATCGATCCAGCGGTTTCAATGTTAACATCAAATTCCCCGCCTTTTATCTTCTCAGGATGAAATTCAATCTCCTTCGACCCCACTTCATCTCCTTTGATCTCTGCAGAGCAAATTTTAGCGAGAATCCTCACCGCTTCCAGATGCTGATGCCGGAGGCCTGGACTCGGTCTTTTCGCCCGAATATCCGTTATTCTGATAGGTTTGCCGGTGAGGGCGGAAAAAGCAGTCGATAAGCGGACGATCGTCCCAGACCCGCTACCGTATTCCCCTGGAATTTCCATCATAATTATAATTGAATTTGATAATTTAAACCAATTCGAATCTGTCCCCGTTCTTGGGAGCGTGAGCATCGAATCCTAGCTTTCGCAATTCTTTCGCGAACTCTTCTGTTTTTTCCCCGTGGACGATCAGGATTTTTTTGGGTTTCACCTTTTTGTAAAAATCTATCAAATGATCGTGATCCGTGTGCGCGGAAAAGTCAAGGAATTCCATTCGCATCTTAGGTTTGACTTCGATCTCCCCGTTTGTGAATTTCCCTGTATCCAGCAAAGTCCTGCCCGCAGTTCCAGGGACCTGATACCCTGTGAGGACGAGGGAACAATCAGGTCTTTCATGGAGCATGGAGATGTAGTAGACAACAGGACCGCCGTTAAGCATACCTGCCGTCGTGAGAATCACGCATGGTCTTTCTATAACCCTTTCCCTCTCCCTTGCATTCTTGATCTTTCTTGCGAAAGAAAACGCCTTCTCCAATTTCTTGTGGTTTTTCACGCTTTTTGGATGGCGGAGGATGGATTCTGTCGCTCGAATTCCCATCCCGTCCAGATAGATAGGAATCCCAAGTTCGTGGAGAATCAAAAGCAGTTCCTGCGTCCTTCCCACGGCAAAAGCAGGAATAACGCAAATCCCACCTCCGTAAACCGTTTCCTGGACGATTTTTTTGAGCGATTCTTCGAGGGACTTCCTTTCGGGATGGTTTGTATAGGAATACGTGGATTCCGAAATGAGCACGTCAATACCCTTAAATTTAGTTTGTGCCCCTTCCATCAGTTGCGTATCGATGAATTTAACATCCCCTGTGAACAGTATCCGCTTTCCACCGGATTCTAGCAAAACCATAACACTTCCAGGTATGTGTCCCGCGCTATGGAATTCTACGGAGGACGTAACGAAATCCTCTTTCTCGTTCGCTCGAAGGAACCTCGTGTTTCTTTCGAGATTCTTGATATCCACCAGCAGGTAATCCAGAGGTTCGCCAGATCTCTTCTGGATTTTCAGAGAATCGCGAAGTAGGATGGAAAGCAAATCGAGCGTTGCAGGGTCGGAATAAAGAGGTCCATCGTAACCAAGCCTGTAGAGCTTCGGAAGAAGACCGGAATGATCCAAATGGGCGTGGGAAACGAAAATCCCGTCAAGATTTACGCTCGGCTCTATCGGCTTCTCCCCTGTCTGTACTTTAATCCCGTATTCCCAGAGAAACTTCTCAACTCCTGTATCTATTAACATCCCTAGCTTCCCGACTTCCCCGCATCCCCCTAGAAACCGTATTTCAATCATTACAATTATTCGGGGTTTACTATTTATAAGAATTACTAAGATTTCAACCTCTTAATCAAACTAGCGATCATGATAGGCAAAATAACTGTCGCATCACCCTCGATCGTTACATGTTTCGCCTTTTCCTTTATCTTCCCCCATGTTATCGCTTCGCGAGGTCGAGCGCCTGATAATGAGCCGTCCCATTCTGGGGCGGTCGTTATGTAAACAGCGTAATCCAGCCCACCCCTGAACTGGTTCCACCATATCGTGTGGTGCTTCGATATACCTCCACCAATTATCAACCCACCGGTTTTCTTCGAATCGTAAACTATGTCCGATAGGTCTTTCTCATCCTTTAGAATATCCACCTTGAAATCGTGGTCCTGGGAGAACATCCAGATCTGCGAACCAAAGGAACCGTCCATTATTGCAGGTATGAAAATCGGAATTCGATTTTTCGTGGCCCAGTATATTATCGAATCTTCGTTTTTCATCCTCTTCCCGAACTCCCAGACTAATTCTTTCGATGACAATTCCTTTTTCCCCTCTTTCCAGAGATCTTCCAGAAAAGGCTGTACCTTCTCCTCTATAATTATCCCATGGTTTTCATTCGGGAAAATAATATTACCCAGCCTGCAGATCCCCTTCTTCTTCAGCTCCAAATCATCCATCATGAACGATCCGTGGTAGTAATCCTTCCAGGACCTCGAAATGTCGTGATCCAAAGTTCCGCACGTCGTTATCACAACATCCACTATCTTTTCTTTAACCAAGTCCTTGATAACTCCACGAACCCCTGTCGAGATTATGCACGCGGGGAAAGAAAGGAAAATTTTCGCTTTTTCCTTCACCATCCTTTCCAAGATATCCACACCTTCCGCGAGCTTTTTAGCGGTGAACCCCCCTGATTCGTACATCTGCCTGACCAGATCATCAACATCCTTCGAAAACCTTATGTCCTTGACACTTTTCATAATCATCACCTCCTGAAAAATACGAATGAATTTCGCTAGTTGTTACCCTCTTCTCAGGGACAAGAAAAAAGAGTTGATAAAATAACTCATGTTTTTATTTTGACCGCGCGGTTTATAAAATTTTCCCAAACACTTCAACTTCTCCTGCACAAAATTCATTTTTTATAAAACTCCAACAATTATACAATATAGTGATCTTATGGATTTCCAAAAACGACTCAACCTCGTGAAGAGGAATACAGAAGAGATATTGACAGAACCCGAATTAAAGGGATTGCTAAAAAAGAAAAAACACCCTTACGCATACATAGGTCTCGCCATCACAGGAAAACCCCATATAGGGTATTTCATCCCCGTGATAAAGGTGAGCGATTTCCTCAAGGCGGGATTTCACTTCAAGATACTCTTCGCTGACATACATGGACACCTTGATGACCAGAAAACGCCATTCGATTTGCTGGATACCAGAATGAAATACTACATCGAAGTTATTTCCGGCATGCTTGATTCAATAGGGGTTGACAGGAGCAAACTCGAATTCATCAAGGGAAGGGATTTCGAGCTCGATCCGAAATACACCCTGGATATGTACAGGCTTTCCGCGTTGAACACGTTCGCCCGTTGTAGGAGAGCGGCTTCGGATGTCGTTCGTTTTGGGAAGGAACCGAAACTCAGCGGGTTCATCTATCCCATACTGCAGGCGCTGGACGAGGTTTACCTCGATGTTGATGTCCAGTATGGAGGACATGATCAGAGGAAGATACTCGCCTTCGCCAGAGAAGTCCTCCCTTCGCTAGGTTACAAAAAACGAGTCGAGGTAATGACACCCATGCTCCCAGGTTTGCACGGAGAGAAAATGAGCGCATCAGAGGAGAAATCAAAGGTTGACCTCCTAGACCCTCCGGATGTGGTGGAAAAAAGGATAACGAAAGCGTATTGCCCTGCAGGCAAGACCGAAAACAACGGTGTGCTCGCCTTCATGAAATACGTGATCATGGTTCTGAAAGAGGACAGGAAAGAGAAATTCCTAGTGGAAAGGCCGGATAAATTCGGCGGGAATGTTTCTTACAAAGATTACAAATCGCTCGAAAAAGATTTTGTTTCAAAGAATCTCCATTCTGAAGATCTGAAAAAGGCAATGTCGAAAGAAGTCAACCGGATGCTCGAGCCGATAAGAAAGAGATTCAAGGGAAAAATGGATTTAGTTCGAAAAGCTTACCCTCAAAAATAGTTATTCAAGGATCCACGGTACGTAAACAGCAACTTCCTTCACACCGAACTTCATTTTCTTTATCGGTTTTTCCCCGAACTTTTCCTTCGGGTAGACCCAATATGCTGATATTAGAATATCGTAACCTGTTTTCTTACGCGTTCTGATTCTCACCCTCAATTTTTTGATGTAATCACAGATGTACCACTCCCTTTCCCCAGGCCTCTCATAATACTTCCTCTTTATTGACAAAAGGACTTCAACCCATCCCTTCTTAATCCTTTCCTGGCCGATCTTTATCATTACCTCAACATCCTCTTTCACGGATGTCACGTCCCCTTCGGAAAGGTTCACAAACCCTCCATAAGGGTAGGGGTGAGAATGATAACCTCCGATTATCTCGGTTTCCAGAGATTCGAACGCTCGCAATACCCTCTTGAAGGCGGAGATATTCCCGTGAATAACCTCGGACGGTGTTCGTTTCTCTGTCTGGAAGGGATAGACCTCTTTGACTGATACAACCTTCGTTCTCTTTCCATTTATTTCCCTGGTCGCGTTCCTTCCCAGCAAAGCCCCGTTCGTTTCCCTGTTGTAGACCTCGATCGCTGAAGCGATGAGCGTCCGAAACGTGCGTCTCTCTATAAAAACATCGCGAAAACCCTCTGTTTTTCTTTTAGCCCCATGCCTGTATTTTCTCATATTAATAATTGTATAATTTCCGTAATAAATCTAAGATGAAAAATATATACAGAGAAAGACTATAATAAAATAAAGTGGACGCTATGAAACTCGAAATCAACCCATGGGGCACGGAAGACGTGAAGGATTACGAAAAACTCGCGAAGGGGTTTGGAATCCAGCCTTTCGAGCCGTTGCTGAGGAAGATCAAGGAGCCTCACTTACTCATGAGACGAGGTTTGGTATTCGGCCACAGGGATTTTGACAAAATTCTCGATTCGGTCAAAAAGAAAGAAAGCTACGCGATGATGACGGGTCTCATGCCTTCCGGAAAGTTCCATTTGGGGCACAAGATTCTCGCTGAACAAATCATATACCACCAGCAGGTATTGGGAGGGAAAATATTCCTCTGCGTTGCGGATATCGAGGCGTATAATATGCGGTTGAACAGAATGGACGAGCTCAGAAAAACCGCGATAAATGAATACCTCCTGAACTACATCGCGCTTGGCCTGAAACCGAAAAACTGCGATTTCTACTTCCAGAGCGAACGCTCGAAAGATCCTGACAAAGCTAACGCTTTCTATAAGCTTGCAGGGATGGCTGCGAGGAAGACCACGTTCAACGAGATGCGCGCGATTTATGGCGATATTTCTCCTGGAAAGGTGATGTCTGTGATGATCCAGGTTGCGGATATCCTCCATCCCATGTTTCAGGAGTTCGGAGGATTCAGACATGTTGTCGTCCCTGTTGGAGTGGATCAGGATCCTCACATGCGTCTCACAAGGGACATCGCTTCGCGGTTTGACAAGGAATTCAAATTTCCATCCCTCCCTTCCTCCACGTACCACAGGTTCGTAAAGGGCTTGAAAGGAGGAAAGATGTCGAGTTCTGACCCATATTCTTACGTGGCGCTCACGGATGATCCCAAGGAGATCAAGAACAAAATAATGAAATACGCTTTCTCCGGGGGGAGGGAAACGATCGCAGAACACCGAAAGAAGGGCGGGATCCCAGAAGTTGATGTTTCCTATCAGTATCTTTACTCCCAATTCGAGCCGAATGACAAAAAGATAAAGCAAATATACAATGATTACAAATCCGGGAAGATGCTCACGGGCGAGCTCAAACAAATTCTCATAGAAAAGCTGGAATCCTTCCTCCGTGAACACCAAAGGAAGAGAAAAAAGGCGAAAAAACAGTTAGACAAGTTCTTGAAATAGTCTATCCTGAAATTTCCAGCAGGGATTCCAGAACAACTGGGAGTTCTGTTATTCCGTCGCTGCTGCTGAAATGCTTCATGCCATGCTCGATTATGACTTTGGCGTTTACCTTTTCCTTGAAAACATCCCCGTATTTTAAGGGAACATAAGGATCGTTGTCAGAATGTATCGCAACGAAGTTTTCGCAGTGAGATCTTATTTTATTCCAGTCAATCGGTTTTTCGAAGAAATTCTCAAGTTCTCTATAACCCAGACTGTCGGAAAACCCTGCAACAAGTATACACCCTCCAACCTTTTCATTTTCTTTTAAAGTTTCAAGGTATCTCAGAATTGTTATACATCCTAAGCTATGTCCCACAAAATAACAATTCCCATCCGGCTTCCCAACGGTTTTTACGAGGTGTCCTACCCAGTCCTCCATTTTAGGGTTATCTGTATCTAGCATCGCAGGAACGAATATTTTAAAACCTCTTTTCTCAAGTTCATTTTTCAACCATGGTCTCCATCCTTCATTGGGATGCCCCTGCCAACCGTGTATCAGGAAAACCCTTTTCGACATATTAAATAATTCCAAAAACAATTTTTAAACCTTCTCCAACCAATTAATTCTATAATGCGGGGGTACCCAAGTCTGGTCAAGCACATGGCCATTCGAAGCGAGTGGTCTTGGGCTGAAGGGGCAGGACTTAAGCAACACCTGAACTTAAGTTTTGAGGAAAACCTTCCGATGAAAGGCCCCTTAAGAAATCCTGTAGCTTAGTGCTTTCCTGGGTTCGAATCCCAGCCCCCGCACTTTTCAGATTTATTAATAAATTCGGGTATAATTCTAAATATGGCAGTTTTCGGGAAATCTCTGGATGAAAAGCGCGAGAGAATAATGGTAGACATCATAAACAGGGTCAACGAAAACGTTCGGAGGTTGAGGGTGATCGAGCAGAAGATACGGGCGATAGACACGAGGATAAGCTCAGTTGAGCAGAACATGGTTTTGTACAACAAAAACATACAGAAATCGCTTTCTGACAGGGATTCCAAGATTTCGAGCCTTGAAGAAAGGATGTTGAAGATCGAAACCACTTCNNACAGCTGAAGCTCGTTGCAACCAAAGCGAATGTCGAGGAGATCAAGCAGCTGATCTCGTTATACGACCCGCTGAAATCGAATTTCGTGACAAAAGAGGAGATGGGAAGGTTCGTGGAAGAGAGAATGTCAAGGGTATAATTATTAAGAGAATGAAACAAATATTAATAATATAAATACCAATCATAATTGAGGTGTCTATGTTCAATCCTTTCAAGCGAAAGAAAAAAGCTGAGGGAGTTCCTCCGATGGAAGGTCCTTTGGGTCCTCCCGTTCCTCCAGGTCCTGCAGGCCCTCCTCCAGCAGGAAGGATCATACCAACGGACGAGGTTAGAGCGTTATCTTCTAGAGGGGTTCCGGAGCCAGACATAATAAGAACCCTCAGGAGGGAAGGGTATTCTACGAATGAAATAGACCAGGCCATGAAAGAGGCTTTGAGAAGCAGGGTTTCCGGGGAACCTTACAGACCTCCAGGCGAGTATGGGGAGGAAACACTTGGGGGACCTACCGAAGCCCCGCCTCCGAGAGAGGAGATACCCGGTGACTTGGGCTACCCTACTACCGAGGCTGCGGGCGAACCAGGACTTCCGCCACCTTCTTTTGAACCGCCACCAAGAGAACCAGCATTTCCTGAAGCCCCAAGAGGGGAGGATTTCCTTAGGCCTCCTCCAGGCATGCCTGCTCCTCCACCAAGGAGACCGAGAGGTGGGGTGGAAAGGAAGGAAATAGAGGAGCTCGCAGAAGTTATAGTTGAAGAAAAACTTAGGGGAATGAAAGAAAGGTTGAAGACAGTGGATATTCAATTCCAACAGATTGGCAGGAAAATGGAAGCGATTTCTGGAGAAATAAACAGAATGAGGTCA
>JABAOF010001036.1_pt2 | contig 10144 bp, 11 predicted proteins | sample 7062171 | NCBI WGS metagenome assembly JABAOF01 (sample SAMN14538628, study PRJNA623070) | marine sediment metagenome | biome: marine biome [ENVO:00000428]; feature: marine pelagic biome [ENVO:01000023]; material: deep marine sediment [ENVO:00002113] | place: India: Gulf of Khambhat ...
GCTGTTTTGACCGGCTGCTGGGGTAAATATTTGCCGGGATTACGACATCTCTGGCGGGAGGACAACGGCTGAGATGAGAGCCCTAACTCGATATGACGGAGATCTTCATGCTGACGTTGAGGTACCTGTCCGATTCGAAGGTCGGCTTTACTCTCGCCTCCTTGATGACCAGGCTGTCCTTGCCCTCTTCGATCCTCTTGACCAGTTCGAGGAACTCGCGGTAGGTGATATCCTTCCCCTCGATGTTGAAGACAAATTCCCGGAACTCGCCCTTTTCCCTCGACCCACCGAACTGGATCTCGAAGGCGCCGATCGAGAGGCCGCTCTCCCTGAGAATTTTGGAGAAGGAGCTCCTGAATGTGTCCTGGGTGACCCGTGCCTTTCCTATGCCTTTCTTTTCCTCGTTCAAACGGTCACTCAATTCCCGGTACTTCTCCGACAGCGGCAGGAACTCCACGTACTGCTTCCTGTTGTACTCGAAGCTCCGCTTGGCAGACTTTATCTTCGAGATGGAGGGGGAGATGTAAAAGGAAAAGACCAGTATTATCCCCGCGGCAATCATCCCGAACCTGATCAGCGTTCTCTCCCTCTGTGAAAGGTTCAATTTCTCAGCCTCACGTAATCGTCAGTTTGAACTTCACCAGGCCTTCGGTGGCGGACGGGCCCGTCTCGGTTATCTCCACGTCCCTGTCTCCCTCCCGCGAAAGCCGGTTTTTCAGTTCCGTCACCCTCTCCTGGTCGGGCGCTTCCCCGGTGACGGTGAGCTTGCCCCGGGTGAAGTTTATCTCCCGGATCGCGATCCCGTCATCACCTTTGACGTTGCTCGAGAGGGAAACGAGGAGGGAGTAAAAGGGAGTCTCTTTGCTGGGAAAGAGGGCAAGGTCATCCTCCATGGAGGCAATTTTGTCCTTCAACTGGGCGACGGGCTCCACCATGGTGGTGCCTTTCATGAGCTCGCCAAACTTCTTTGCCATGAGGCCTCTCACCGATTCCGCCTTTTTCCTGTTGAAGTGCTTCGTCCCCTCGATGGTAAATATGAGCGACAGTGAGAGCAAGAGGGCGGAGGCGATGAAGACGACCTTTTTCGTCCTTTTCAGAGCGCTCTCCCGGAACTCGGTGATCTTGGCGGAGATGAGGTTGAAACCGGACAGCACGGGGTGGTTCAGGTAGGTATCGACCAGATCGTCATTGAGTCCCCGGATCCACTCCTTCCCGGGCTCTCCGGGAACCCCGTTTTTGCCCGACATGTCGATGACCATCTCCCGGTCCCGTTTTTCGCCTTTGAACTCCTCTTCGACAAGGGCCAGGGGCATGATTCTCACCGAGCCCGACGCGTGCCAGTCGAGGCTGGCTTTCGCCGCTATCTTGCCGTCCAGGTAGATGCCCGACCTGTTTTCGTTTTCCCCTTTTCCCAGGGAGGTGAGCAGAAGCAGAAATCCCGGGACGACCTGCTCCAGGAGGAAGTCGGCCCTTGAGAAGACCTCCTCGAGCTGCTCTATCTCCTGCTGCCGGACGCACACGGCGAGAAACCGTCCCTCCCCCTCCCCGGCATGAAGCGGTATCAGGTCTATCAGGACTCCCCCCTCGAAGGGCAGCGTTGTGGTGACGACGGACGGCGCCGCGAGGCGGGCCTTCTGCAGGTCGTCGAAGGGGAGATCCACCTTCCGGATGAAGAGGTCGATGTCTGAAATGAGCAAGCCCGCCCGCTGCCTCTTTCGTTCGCTCCCGTTCAGTGTCTTGAAAAACCTCTCCAGCATCGGTATCTTTGCCCGGGAAATCAGCTCCAGCAATGGCGACCGTGACTCCTGCTCCTCCACCTTCTCCTCGTCGCCGCCGTTTAAAGACCGCAGAAATTCACGGATCCGTTCCCCCCCCTCGGGGGAGAAGACCTCGTCTGTGATCTCAGATGAGGCCACCAGGGAAGCCGTCCTCTTTCCCGGTGTTCCCGAGAACTCCCAGGCCTGAAGGGTTTTCCCGCATATGGTAATCAGCATCTCGCCCAACCTACCGCCTCATGACTCGTATATCCGGGGAACGGAGATTGCCCCGTATCCTCAATTTTACATTATATTCATTTTCCGGCTTTATTTTCAAAAGGTTAGAAACGAGGGGGGAAATGTTTCTCCCCCTTGCCTCTATGTCGACCGAGCTCTTTCCCCTCACCAGGTAGTCGGACACGGTCCCCTCGAAGTCGAATGTGGAGGCAAGCAGGGTCGCGGTGCAGTCCTTGAAGTAGATGCTGTGGTCCTTGAAGATGACTTTCCCCGAAAGCCCCGATATTTCCAGGTCCATGCCATACTGCCCCTTTACCGTCAGGTAGTCGAACGCAAACGCTCCCCTGCCGTCCACCGAGATCGGGCCGGAACCCTCCGCGGCGATCTTATCGAGGGTAAAGTCCAGCTTCCTGGCGAAAAAAGAGGGAAGCTGCCGCCTCTTTTCGGGGGAGAAGCTGAAGTCGCTCCCCGACAGGGAGAGGGAGGTGAGATTTCTCGAAAGAAGGGCGCTTACGTCGTTCTCCTGGGGGTCCCGCACGGTGAGCCTCACGGGCGCTTCCCCGAAGAGATCGCTGAGCTTGATACGGAAGACCACCTTCGGAAACGTGAGTATGTCCGTTTCCCCCGGCCCCGTGAGCGTGACATCTTCGAGGGTAATGCTGAGGGGAAGCCCCTTCGACACGCTCCCTGCTTCAAGCTGATATCCCGTCCTCTCGAGCATCCTGTTCACCTCTCCCGTGATGGTGCCCCCGGAGAGAGTGAGAAAGAAGACGAGGTAAAAGAGCAGCGTGAAGACGGTAAGGCCGACTGCTATGTAGAGGAGTATCTTTCTCACCGAACGTTAAGCTTTTCTGCCCCCTCTCGGCAACCTGGAGCGCAGGAAGAAAAAGAGGGCGGAAGCAAGGATCAGCACCGTGTCCCAGACCCCGCTGCCGGCGATGGGGCGCCTGCCGTTTACCGTGCACCCGGATTCGTCCTGGGGCTGGGGAGGAAAGGCGGGTGCGGGCGTTGAGATCGCAAAGATATGGTTTTCACCGGAGCCCGCGTCGATCCCGGACCATGCAACGACGGCTTTGCCCGAGCTAAAGTAGGCCAGGGCGGAGCGGTCGAAGATGTCCAGGGGCTCGGGGAGGTCTACGAGGGAGACGGGTTTCTGGTTTTGCGCGATGGAAAAAAGCCCGCCGGAAAATACCGCCGATGCGAAGGTCAGCCCCGTTCCCCCGCCTCCGGTGCCGGATATGTGGATCCTGTTCTCCGTGTCCGACAGGATCACCGGGTTGGAAAATTCGATGCCCAGCGGGGTCGGCGTGCCCGAAAATATCTGATCGGGGTCGACGAGAGCGGTTCCGTCCCTGGGCGCCAGGTTGGGATTTACGTTTGCAAGGTAAAGGGTGCCGGGTACGAGGGGATCTGCGCTTTCTGTGGCGGAGAGGTAGATTCTGTTCGATGCGGTGACGGAGAGCCACGGGGCGGTGAACGAGCCTGCCTCCTGGCCGAAGATCCTGGTCTTCGGGATGAGGATTTTTCCCGGGACATCCGCGCTGTCGAAGTCGGCCATCGCATAGTAGGCGATCGAATTTCCCGATCCGTCATCCCCGGCCCAGACGGCGTGCGCGTTGTTCAAAGGATCGGCTTTTACGGCGAGCTGGGGTGCCGTCCCGGGGCTGTCCAGCGGGATGCTGGTAACGGAATTGGTGAAGTCGTCGAAGGGAATGGACGCGTAGAGCAGGGAGCCGGTGTTGTCGTAGAGAAGGTGCAGGTTGCCCGCGCTGTCTGAAGCCGAAGACAGCGATGTCACGCTCCCTGCGGGGACAACGGGTACTGCCTGCACGTCCTCCACCGACGGCTGCAGGGCATCGCTGTCCAGGTTCGGGTTTATCAGGGCGAAGAAGACGGTCCCGTCGCCGATGAAGGCGACCCCCGCCTTCTTTTCGCCATTGTCCGAGAGGGGAAAGATCGAGGGTGAGCGCCCGTCGACGTATGCGGGAAGCGTGAGGTCCAAGAGGGTGATGTCTTTCAGGCGCAGCGTATCTCCCGTCAGCGTGTCGCTGTTGAAATCCGCCGAAGCGTCGATGGGGGCATAGTACACCTTGAAGGGGGGATTCCCGTCGGCGGACCGGATGAAGGCGAGGTGAAAGACGGTCCCGTCCAGGTAACCCGATGTTTGAAAGAAGTTCCCCGGCAACCCGCTGTTTTCCGTCACGTCCACCGGGAACTCGCACCATCCCGCCGTCGTATGCAGGAGGATGGAGAGGGTAAAGGTGGTCGCCGCAATGGCTCTTGTCAGGGAATCCGCAAGTCTCAGCAATGGTGACCTCCCGATAACCTGAAGATAATACTATCTATACTTTTTCCGTTCAATTTGCAACACGATATATTTCAACAACCTTTTTCCCCTCGCGCAGGAGCTTCGATTCCATTCTCACGTTCGTGTCGTCGATGGACCCTTTTACGGAGACGGAGAAAACGGTGCTGCCCGCCGTGATGACGTCCCGTATCCGTGTCTGCTTGTACAGCTCTTCGAGGGAGGAGGAGACCTTGGACAGGTCCTCGGCTTTTTCGAACGGGTTCTCCAGCCGGTACTCCATGATCTCCTCGACGGCGGAGCGGTCGATCAACGACTCGAACTCGGGATCCTCCCCCCGTGCAAGGCAGATGAGGATGGTATCCGGCGCCGTGTTGATGTTGATCTTTCCGCTTCCATGGACGGTCACGTAGGGGTAGAGGGCGCGGAAGACCTTTTCGTCCACCCCCCTGACGAGCTTCAGTTCATACACGGAGTCGAAAAGGTCGTTTTTTGCCCCGAAGGCGGGCTCCCGGGTCTGGTAATAGGAGGTTTCGGCGCCCCCGATGCGGGGGGTGTCGTCTGCGTCGAGCCAGTCGAGAATGGCGTCGGTCAGTGAAATGTCGAGCTCGAGGCGCTCGAGAAGGGCGTCGAAGATGGCCACCATCTTGACGTTTTCCGATATGCCGTTGGGTAGGATAAGGGAGTTCATGTTGATCCTTCTCTCCTCGTCGACGACCACCACTTCCGCATTTCCCTCGCCGAAGCTGATCGGCGGGGAAGGGCGTGACCATATCTCGTCGAGCGTGTCGTACTCGTTCATGTTCCGGTCTTCTTTCAGGGCGATGATCGCCGCTTTGATCCCCGCGTCGGCGAGGTAGCGCGATTTCGCCTTCTCCTCGAAGCGCGTGGCCAGCTCGGCGTCTTTCGATGAGAGCGTCGCCGTCGACAGGACGGTTGCGGTTACCAGTCCCAGGACCATGAGGGCAAGGACAATGGCGATCCCGTCCTTTTTTCCCATGTCGGGCAGCGTCGAGCACTTCACTTTCTTCTCCCCGAGTTGCCAAACCGGCTTACCTCTTTCGTCAGGCCGATGAAAAATTCTTTTTTCACGGAACCGCCGTCGGTGAATGCGATGGCGACGGCGACCCTGTCCGGCAATTTCAGTTTGCTTTCCGCCTCCCACTCCTCGTCCTCCGTATCCTCCCCCGTCACGGCGAGGATTCTGAAGGAGGATATATCGGTGAGCAGGGTCTCGCTCATCGAATCCCCGTAGGCAGGCACCTGGGGGTTTGGCTCGATCTCCCTCACGATGAAGACGTTTCCATCGTCGTCCATCCCCGGCTTGTAGGTAACCCTGACGATGTCCGTCGCCCCGGGGTCGACAGAGACGAACTGGTGGGAGAAGGATACGAAGGAAAGCTCCGATACGCTCTCTCCCGCCAGGTTCCTTTCGGTGAGCGAAAAATCCGAATAGGGAAGGTTGCTCGAGTAGAAGGCTCCCGTAACGTCGCCCGAGAACTGGTTCATGAACAGCACGATCTGCCGGTACTTTTCCGAATAGCGGTTGAGGGCCGCGGCGGATCCCGTCAATCCTGAAAACGACGTGTAGAGGATCAGCGTCAAAAGAGCCGTGATGGCAAGCGCCACCAGCACCTCGACCAGGGTGAAGCCGCCTCTGTTTGACCTCTCCGTCATCTTTGCGCCAGCCCGGCAAATGTTATCGATTTGCTGTTTCCCTCGACCTCGTAGAAGAGCGTGACGTTGACTTCGAGGGCGTCGGGGTGGGGCGTCTCGGTTACCTGAACCTTGTAGGTGTACGAAAAACCCTCGCCCTCTATCTCGCCCGTGCGGATTCCCGGGTCGGGAAAGCGCGCCAGCTCCTCGTTCAGCAATTTTTCCCCCTCCGCCAGCGCCTCCAGCCTGTCCATTACCGACCGCTCGATCGATATGGAGTTCGAATTGATGTTGAAGGTCAGGAAAAGGGTGAGCGAGACGATGGCGAGGGCGACGAGAACCTCCAGGAGGGAAAAGCCATCACATCTTTTCAGTAACGGTTCCATCGGTTATTTCCACCCTGCCGGTAAACGGGTTTATCGTTATCGTGTGGGATTTTTGCTCCTCCTTCTCCTCGACGACGATGAGGGTCCGGGGAACATACCCCATGGGGGAAACGGGGATTTCGGCGTCCTCCGTGACGTAGTTTTTGCCGAAATTCGTGGTTACCGAGGTGATGGACAGACTGTCGGGCACCTGCAGGCTCCAGCGCTTCGTGAGCTCCCCTTCCTCCGCGGTGCGGTATCCCTCGATGGTTCTCTCGGAAATACGCACCGCGATCCTGCCCTCCTGCGACGAGAACAGCGCGTCCTCCAGCATCGATTCTACGTGGACGGCCAGCTTCCTCATGAACTCCTCCGAAGATTCGGAGGAGACGATCGAGACTTTCGGGAGGGCCGTCCAGAGAATGAGCGATATGATAAAGAGGACCACCGCGAGCTCTATCAGCGTAAACCCCCGGGGGTGGTTACTCATCCAAGGACGTGATGTCCGCATCTTCCCCCTCGCCCCCGGGGATGCCGTCGGCCCCGTAGGAGACGATATCGTAGTCGCCGCGCTCCCCGGGATAGATGTAGATGTACTCAGAGCCCCAGGGGTCCTTCGGGACCCTGTCGATGTAGGCTTCGTTCCGGTAGTTTGCCGGGACCCTTCCTATTTCAGGTTTCGTGACCAGCGCCTGAAGGCCCTGTTCGGTGGAGGGGTAGAAGCCGTTATCGAGCTTGAAGAGTTTCAGCGCCTGCTCGATGTTCCGTATCTGGAGCTTCACCTGTGTTTTCTTCGCCTCCTCGGTCCGTCCCACCAGCTTCGGGATGACCAGCCCGGCCAGGAGGCCCAGGATGATGATGACCACCATGATTTCGATCAGGGTGAAACCCGCTCTTGCCCACTCTTTTCTGTTCATCGGTCCTCCGGTCACCGCAGTATCTGGCTGAGGTTCAAAAGGGGGAGCATGACGGATATGACGATAAACGCCACCAGGCCCCCCATAACGAGAATTATAACAGGCTCGATGAGGGATAAGAATCTCTCGAGAAAATTTTCATATTCCCTCTCGAAGGCCTGTGCCGCCTTTTTCAGCATGAAATCGAGATTGCCCGACTCCTCTCCCACGCTCACCATCTGGATCAGTATCGGGGGGAAGATCGGCTCCTGTTTCATCGTCCCCGCGAGGGGGGCACCCTCCACCACCCGTTCCCTCAGGTGCTGTATCCTGTCATGAATGACGGAGTTTCCCGTCGTCCCCGCCGATATCATGAGGGCCTTTTCCATGGTAAGGCCGCTCCGTATCAGGGTCGACATGGTGCTTGAAAACCTCTCCATGGCGACGCAGATGCTCAGCTTCCCAAGGAGGGGGATCTTCAGCTTTATCGCGTCGATCCGTTCCCTCCCCGGGGAGGAGGCATAGTATTTCCCGTAGAGCACGTAACCACCGATGATGGCGAGCGCCAGCAGCCACCACGCTTTTCCCAGGAAACCGGAGATGGATATCAGTATTTTCGTTGAAAGGGGAAGCGCCGTGCCGAGGCTGTCGAATATGGTGGTGATTCTCGGCACGATGAAGGTGACCAGGAACACGACGACGAGCGTGGCGATAAGGAGCATCAAAATGGGGTAGGTGAGGGCGCTTTTGATCTTCTCGGTGAGCTTTTCCTGCTCCTCGAGAAAATCGGCCAGGGTATTGAGGGAGAGGTCGAGGGTCCCGCTTTCCTCCCCGGCCCTGACGATATTGGTGTAGATGTCGGGAAAGAGCGACGGGAACGGGGAAAATGCCTCCGCAAGGCCCTGCCCGCCTTTTATGTCCTCGAGGACCGTCAGGATGAGCCCCCGCAGCCGGGTGTCGTCGGTCTGGTCGGCGATCGACTCGAGCGACCTGGCCGCCGGGACCCCGGCAGATATGAGGGTGGCAAGCTGCCGGGTGAATATGGTCACCTGGTTCTTCGAGGGGAGGGTCGTCTGGAAGAAACCCCGCCTTCCCTTTTTCTCCCCGATGACCTTTTCCGTGATGTCGATGGGGTAGAAGTCCCTTCCCAGAAGGATCGTCCGGGCGGAAGATGCGGAATCCGCTTCTATTTGCCCCTTTTTTTCGGCTCCCCTCTTATCGAGCGCTCTGTAGGAGAATACAGGCATAGAGATTGATACGTTTAATCCTCTTGTTCTGTTGTGACCCGAAGGACTTCCTCGAGACTCGTTATCCCTGCATAGGCCTTGAAGATTCCGTGCTCCCTGATCGAGGCCATTCCCGATTGCTCTGCTTCGGCCCGTATCGTGTCGGCGTCGGCTTTGTCCGTTATCAGCCGGTTTAGCTTTTCCGTCACCGGCATCACCTCGAAGATGCCGGTCCTTCCCGCGTATCCCGTGTTGAAACACTCGCTGCACCCCGATGACTTGAAGAGGGCGGGTATTTTATATTTTTTCCCGATGAGCTCCAGCTCCCCCTTGGTCGGGGCATGTTTTTGCTTGCAGTGGGGACACAGCTTTCGGATGAGCCTCTGGGCCACGACACACTCGACGGAGGAGGAGATGAGAAAGGGCTCGACGCCCATGTCGATGAGGCGGGTCACGGCGCTCGGCGAGTCGTTCGTGTGGAGCGTGGAAAGGACCAGGTGCCCCGTGAGCGACGCCTGGATCGATATTTCCGCCGTTTCCCCGTCCCTGATCTCACCCACCATGATGATGTCGGGGTCCTGCCTGAGGATCGACCGGAGCCCCCCGGCAAAGGTGAGGTTGATCTTGGGGTTCACCTGTATCTGGCCGATCCCCTTGATCTGGTACTCGACCGGGTCTTCGATGGTAATGATGTTTTTCCTGGACGCATCGAGGCTGCGCAGCGCTGCATACAGCGTCGTGGTTTTTCCGCTCCCCGTGGGCCCCGTTACCAGGATGATGCCCGTCGTGTTCTTCAGGTATTTTGCAAACAGGCCGAGCTGCCCGCGGGCCATGCCGAGGTCCTTCATTCCCAGGAGGATGCTGGAGCGGTCGAGTATTCTCAAAACAACCCGCTCGCCGAAGGAGGTGGGGACTATGGAGACGCGGATGTCGATGTCTCTCCCGCCGAGCCTCACCTTGATCCTGCCGTCCTGGGGAAGCCTTTTCTCTGCGATGTCGAGGCCTGCCATGACCTTGATCCGGGATATGACCGGCGCGTGCAGACCCCGTGGCAGGGTGACGACGTTGTAGAGCACGCCGTCTATGCGGTTTCTCACGACGAACTCTTTTTCGTAGGGCTCGAGGTGGATATCGCTCGCTTTCTGACGGATGGCCCGGAAAAACATGGAGTTTGCGAACTTGATGATGGGGGCTTCGTCCTGGCTGTCCAGAAGATCCGGGCTTTCCTCGATCCTCGACTTGAGCTCAAAGATGTCCCCGTCGAGGCCGTTTGCGGCAAGGTAATCACCGTTGTCGGAGGCCAGCTCGTAGGCCTCATCGATGAGTTTTAAAACCTCGTTCGACGGCCTGGTCAGGTATTTCCAGATCCCCGTGAGACGCATCAACTCGTCGATGATCTCCTGCGGGGTCGTCGTGGACACGACGAGCACCATTTTGCCGTTGTCCGTGCAGGGGAGGGCCTCGTATTTCCTGGCGTACCCTATGGGGATATTCTTTATGAGCCCGGCTTCGGGCTTGATGTTCATCTGTCCGACCCTTCCTTGTCCGGTTTTTGTGCTTTTATGGCGAAACCGCCCACCGTCCCGCTCGACTCCTCAAAGTCCAGATCCCAGGTGAGCTCCCCCTCCGGGGCATGATCGATGTCAAAGAGGTTGAACAGGATCTTCATCTGCTTCGTGTGGGAGAGCAATATCCCGCAGGA
>JABAOF010092407.1_pt1 | contig 10144 bp, 13 predicted proteins | sample 7062171 | NCBI WGS metagenome assembly JABAOF01 (sample SAMN14538628, study PRJNA623070) | marine sediment metagenome | biome: marine biome [ENVO:00000428]; feature: marine pelagic biome [ENVO:01000023]; material: deep marine sediment [ENVO:00002113] | place: India: Gulf of Khambhat ...
TTCCCGAGGCAGAATTCAATCTCGACGACCTCGCATATTACTCGTTAGACCATGACCGTGAGAACATTCTTTTCAAAACGATGTCGGGCAAGGCGCCGCGAGTTGTTTCGCTCGCGCATCTTCATATCTACCTCACATGTGACCCGGCCTTTTCTAAGCGCGCTGGCGCCTCTCATGGAGCTATTATCGTATCTGGCGTCTTCCCCTCCGGCGAAATCTTCGTCCTCGAAGCCAAGAAGGGACGCTGGGGCGGACAGGGCTTAATCAAAGAACTCATCGCAACGTGCAGGAAATATCGTGCATATCTCAAAGCCGTCGGAATCGAAGCAACAGGAACACAGCAGGCGTTCATTGATGACTGTCGGAAAGAGTTTAGAAATGCCGGGATATTCACCCCTGTCGACTCTCTACAACCCGGCTCTGTTAAGAATAAAGAGGCACGAATCAGGTTCCATTTACAACGATACGTGGGGGAACGACGTTTATACCTCCTTCCTGAATTTCGTGATTTGCTTACCGAATTGCGACATTTCCCGCTTGATGTGGCTAACCGTGACCTCTTGGATGCCATGGCCTACGCAGCCGAGCACTACTGGGGCCGAAGCCACGGATTCAAGGACGACGAGGAAAAAGAGAAGGAAGCGGAGCTAGAACGCGAACGCACTAAGAACAAACGAACAGGATACTAAGTTGTGGATACAACGAAGTGATGATTATGCGACGATTAGGGCACTCCACACACTACTCTTCCCCGACAACCCTTTTGAGGGGCCGAAGCTCGGAAACGTCTTTTGGCTCGTTTGGAACGATGAAGGGGAAGCAGTTGGGTTCTGCTCCTGTAGACCGGCGAGATACTCGCCAAAGGATACGATCTTCCTCTCCCGAGCGGGGCTTTTACCCTCTGCTCGCGGGAGAGGCTTACAACGCAGGATGGTTAGAGTCCGCCTTCGATGGGCGAGAAGTCAAGGCTTCAGGAAGGCGTATACTTACATTCGACCCGAGAACATCCCATCATTGCGGAACGTAATCCGCGAGGGCTTTCTGCCTATTGAAGCACCCGAAGGATGGGAAGAGTACATTCACTTGCTAAAGCCCCTGTAGCTCAAGGGTCGAGCAACCGGCTGTTAACCGGCGTGACGCAGGTTCGAATCCTGCCAGGGGCGCTAAGGGGGTGATTTCAGTGACAGGAACACCGGAATACCCGATCCTGCCTGAGAGTACATGGGGGGGGGAGAGCCATGAAGGCTAGCTTACACCACTCCCTCTCCCCCCCACGAAACAATGGAACTTAGAGTTCCGTAGTGGTGTGGATAAATTGAATGGATTACAAGGAAGAAGCGGATAAAGCCCGCGAGATAAGGGAGTATTTCCTTTATCTTGGGGAGTACACATGTAAGAGATGTGAGCAGGAATTCCCTACGGAGGCTCTGGATTTTCATCATCGCGAGCCAAAGGAAAAGCTTTTCCCTCTAAGTAGTTCGAACCTCTATAACCGCACTCCTGAAGCCCTCATTGTGGAGTTCAAGAAGTGTGATATACTGTGTGCTTGTTGTCACAGGATTGTTACTAAGGAACAAAAGAATGGCTCGGGTGTACTACAAAGTAAGCAGTAATACAAGGGCTATAGCCCGCCTACCTAAAAGAAGCTTCTAATGCCTAAAGGTATCAACATTCATCGGAGGAATCCACCTGCTGGTGGCTCCGAGGGAACCAATCAACACAAGAGAAATTCACAGGACGTAAAGCGCGGAATGCCGAAGGAGCGGCGGACTACTTCGCGCGCGAGCAAGCCTGCATCCCGAGCTATGGATGGCGGGGGCGGAGTGCCTGTGCGTAAGGGGCGCGGTCGCGGTAGGTCTGGCGAAGCTGGGCAGAAGCTAGGAAAGATTGTCTAATGGGTTATCGACGATCCTATAATCTCCCGGCGCTTCAGATTGCGAGTGGCCAAACGGCTTCCGCTGCGATTGCGGCTGATCCACATTACCGGAATGCCTCAGCAATTGTGATTTCGTGCGAAGAGTCAGCTTTGACGGGGACCGTGACGGTTGCTGTCTCGCTTGATGGCACGAATTACCGCACTCTTCAGAGCGGTGGAGCAGATGTGGCCATTGCGGCTGACCAGAGCATCATCATTACTGAGCTTGGCTTTACGCATTTTCGTCTTGAGTCCAGCGCGTCTGAGGGCGCAGCCAGGGACTTTCTCGTTCGAGCGATTGAAGAGATCGGTCGCTAATGGACTTCGCCTTTGCTGAGTTCGCCATCGGCCTTATCGTCGGGTCTGGCCTGACGTACGTTGTGGACTTTGTGTGGCGTGAATATGTCCGCCGTAAACGCAGGAAGGCCGACGCTCCTTACAAGGTTGTTGTTGGAAAAGATTACCCATATGTCGGCGATGATCTCGCCGAAGCAAAAGAAATACGTGCAGCACTTCGCTCATATGGTTATGATGCGAAGCTTATTGCATTTGGAAGAATGAGGAACTAATGACAATCTTTCGACCACGTTGGCAAGGTGCTTTGATGCAGGGTTGGCTGGCACAATTGCTCGGCGGTGCTCACGCCGAACTCACCCGGCAATCGGGTCAACTGCGTGACCTGACGGGCGTCGATATCTGGACGGAGAGTCCGTCCGACGATAGCAAGCTCACGGCGGGTGTGGAGCACTACTCGCTTGAGGGCTGGCGAGTGGCCTGGCGCAACCGCTATCAAGCCGTGAACCAACTGAACACCGACTACGGTACGGATATCGCGGAGCACGAGTCCGGCATTAAGACGGCGATGGATGGGCTGCTCACGTCGTTGACCAACATCAACGCCGTGTTCGTGACGGTGATGGCGAACTACGAGGACGCCGGTGGTAACATCGTGCAGCAGCTCGTGAGCGACGCCGATCGACTGACCCTGGCTGACGCCATAGACGCAGAACTGGAGCCGTAATGCCGATCAGTCAAGATGCCGTCACTGTCGGTTCGGCCGCGTCGGACTCTGATAGCTTCTCCCACACCAACAACGGGAACTATCTACTGGCGGGTATCTGTGGGCGGAACAATACCACGCCCACGATCAACACGCCGACCTATAATTCCGTCAACCTAACGCGTATCTCCAACCAGGAAACGGACGGTCAGATTGCCGTTGAGTTCTGGGAACTCACCAGCCCAGCCACTGGCGCTAACACGTTCAGTTACTCACACGATCAAGCGAGCCCTGGCCCGAACATTCACGGTCACGTCATCACGCTGAACGACGTTGATACGGGCACGCCCAGCGACACCGTACAAGTCAACAACCCTATCACCAGCACGACGACGTCCGTCAGTGTCACCAGTTCGGCAGACGATTGGGTTGTTGACTTCGTAGGTACGCGAAAGAGCGCCAATAGCGAAGCGGTAACGGGTGACAACACGTTGATCGGTTCTGTGACAACCGAACGGTTCGGTGGTTCCATGACCCGCTGTTTCGGCTCCGAGGCCGACGTGACGGGTACGGCGACCATGAGCTGGAGTTGGTCCACGTCCGCTGCCGACGGTATCCAACTCGGCGTCAACATCAATGCGTCAGGCGTACCGGGATTGGGTATTCCGCTCGTGATGCACCATTACAAGATGATGAAGGAAATCGGGTAGATGGCACAGATACTTAAGCAATCAACCTCGGTAGACGTTCGGCTCGGACCCTTCGTTGACGTGGGCGACGGCTTCACCCCAGAAACCGGGGTGACGATAGCGGCGTCCGATGAGGCGGAGATCCTGAAAGCGAACGGTGCCGCCACCGTGGCGATGAGCGGAGCCTTTGCCGCTGTGACCGGCTGCGACGGCTGGTACGATTACACGCTTGCCGCGACCGACGTGGATACGGTCGGCGACCTGACGATCGTCATGCAGGACGACAGCGTTTACCTTCCCGTTCACGCCCGATTCCAGGTAGTGGAGGAAGAGGTCTATGATGATTTGTTCGCGGCTTCTGCGGTCGGTTATCTGAAGCCGGTCACGGCTGGCCGTGATGTGGATGTAACGGCTACGGGTGCCGTCGGCATCGATTGGGGCAACATCGAGAATCCGACGACCGTGGTGGATCTGAGCGGTACGGATATCAACCTCGTCGATACAGCGACGGCTGTGACGAACGATGTGGGCATCACAGCCACCGCCGTTGACAACATCTGGGACGAAGATATTGAGGCAGCGCACGGTACGGATGCAACGGCTGGATTCTTGCTTCGTGTTTTAGGTGCGGCGATTTCCAACCGGACTAACAACGCAAATCTGAACGCGCTCCTTGGTGTGGCGGATACCGCTGGAACAGACTTGCCTGAACAGGTCTGGTCTGAGACCGCGCGGATCTTGACAGCGAGCACGAACTTTAATGACTTGTCTGCTGCCGAAGTTAATGCGCAAGTTGATACGGCGTTGTCTGACATCGGGCTCGATCACCTGCTCAGCGCGGCTGTGGTAGGCACTGACGTTGTTGACAACTCAGTTGTTGCATATCTTGTTTCCTCGGCTGCTACAGCGGATTGGGACACCTTCGTTAATACAACCGACTCGCTTCAGGCCATTCGGGATACAGCGCCTCTTGGAACCGCAATGCGCGGAACCGATAGTGCTGCTCTTGCGAGTGTTTGCACCGAAGCCAGGCTTGCCGAGCTTGATGCAGCGAATATCCCCGCCGATGTCGATGCGATTCTGACTGACACCGCTGACATGCAACCGAAGCTCGGTACTCCTGCTGGGGCAAGCATCAGCGCGGACATCGCCACGGTTGATACGAACGTGGATGCGATCCTCGCAGACACGGGAACCGACGGCGTTGTGGTTGCCTCTATTAATACTGACGCGCTGGATGCTGTGGCGCTCGCGGCTGATGCAGCCAACGAGATCGCGGACGCGCTGCTTGCCCGGAACATTGCTGGCGGTTCTAGCTCTGGACGAATCGTCACTGACGCACTGAGATTCCTGCGTAACCGCTGGGCCATCTCCGGTGGGACGTTGACGGTCTATCAAGAAAACGACACGACTAGCGGATGGACTGCTGCGGTGACGACTACCGCTGCCGATCCGATCTCAGAGGTTGATCCGGCATAATGCTTCCAACGTTGATCGTGCAGAAATCTAGTCAAGCGGCTGTCGCTGCCCCTACGGAGCGTCCGCTAATTAGCACGAATGACTTAACGTTGATTAGTAATCCACTTGGATTTTTGCGGCTACCTCGTTCTTCAAAGCGAAAAGACAATAAGGAGCCGCCCAAGAGGTAACGATGGAATTTCATTTAACGAGGAAACAAGCCTTTATTGTCCTCCTTCTCGCGGGTGCTGGCATCACGCTCCTTGAAGCAGTCGCGCTGCTTAAGGGAATGAATGGCGCGGCGCTCACATCATCTATTGGAGCTATTGCGGCGCTCGCAGGCTACGCAGTTGGTAAACGTAAGAAGAAAGAGTAGAAGCCATGCCTTTTCCTGCGCCTAGCGAACTAAAACACCTGCCTCTCTCCCCCATGCAAGAGGACGACTTGATTAACTTCTTGGCCGTCGAACTTGACCGGGCAGAAGCGGACAGGCGCGCTTACGTAGAGAAGTTGAAGGAAGAAATACGACTTTACGAGGCTGTGCCGGTAGACGCAGCGAAGACGTGGCCATGGCCTGACGCTTCGAATCTTGTTGTGCCGATCATCGGCTCGATGGTTGACACGATCTTTCCGCGAATCTATTCGACTCTCTTTGGCGTGACGCCTGTTATCACGTTTGAAGAGAAAGACCCTGACTTCTCGGATAATGTTAAGGAGTTTCAGTTCTACTTCGATATTATTCAAAAGGAGGAACTTAAGCTTCAGCGTACCTCGCAGGACTGGTTCCTTGAGTCGATTATTCATGGTACATCGGTTGTCAAGCTTGTTTGGGACAAGCATACGCGGACGGTCAAGGGATACAATGAAAAGGGCGAGATTACGAAGCAAAAGGAGAAGGTCGTAAAGAATGGTCCCGCGTTGTACCGCGTGCCTTTGGTTGACTTCTTCATCCCCTTCTATGCTTCGAGTATTGCAGATGCTCCGTGGGTCGCGCAGAGATTCCGTACTTACTGGGGGCGCTTAAAGGCTTTTGAAGACCAAGGAATCTACAAGAACCTCGATCTTATCCAGTACACCACGGAGTTTGAGTCCGACGAGTACACACAGAAGCGCGAGGAAATTGAAGAGACCGAGCCTTCCTATCAGGAGGAATACGAACTCTTTGAGTTCTGGCTTGAGTACGATATTGACAATGACGGCGCTGATGAGAACCTCATTGTGACATACCATGCGGATTCACGGACAATCCTACGTGTTCAGTTTAATCCTTACTGGCACATGCGCAAGCCATTCCGCGAGTTCATCTACTGGCCACGCCACGATAGGTTCTATGGAATCGGCATTGCCACTATGATCGCGCCGATTCAGGACGAGGTTACATCGATTCACAACCAGAACCTCGACAACCGGACCATTGCGAATACGCGTATGTGGGAGGTTGTGAAGGGTTCCACAGCCGACAGGAACTTTAGTGGCGTAGCTCCTGGCCGTGTAGTTCGTGTTGACAGGCTTGGTGAGGAAATCCAGTCGCTCGAAATGGGCGAGGTTTACGCTTCTTCGGTTGAGGCCGAACAGATTCCTATGCGCCTTGCGCAGCAGCGTTCAGGCGTGAGTGACTTCCTCTCCGGTATGGACTTTGGACAAGGGGCCGGACGCGAGACTGCGACGACCACTATGGTTCGGATGCAGGAGGCGCGCACGCGATTCAACTGGACTATGGACAGCGCGCGCATGGCCTTGCAGGACATCGCTGAGATGACGGTGACTTTGCTCCAACAGTTTGCAGAAGAAGATACTGTTGCGCGAGTTGTTGGCGATGATGGTGCCATTTTGGTACAAGAGCTTCTAGAGCTTGATGAAGAGGAAGTTCGTGGCAAAGTTGGCATGTTCGCCACCGCGTCGAGTGCGTCAGTAAATAAGGAGGCCGAGAAACAAAATCTTATTGGTCTTTCGCAGTTGCTTCAGCAACAGACTCTTACATACGAGATGCCTCTAGTGCAGATCGTCCTGAACCCACAGGCTCCGCCGCCGCTCAAAGAGTGGGCGATGAACAAGCTTAACGGTTCGAGAGTTCTGTTTGATCGTATACTTCAGACCTTTGATGAGAGAAATGCAGAAGAGATTTTGGGGTCACTTCGGGCTTTGGAGCAAACGCTGGAACCCGCCGGACCACCGCTCGGAGCGCCTCTCCCAACTCCAACAGGAGGGGCTCAGGGAGCTTTTGGCGTTACAGGCGTGGGTGGACCTGGCCCAGCAGTGGGATAGTGAATACAAAGCGGAGCTTCGAAGGCTAATTAGTGAGAAAGATCGCGACGAGATGTTGAGGCGGCAGGGGCGTCTTGAAGCGATGGAGAAATTCTTCGACCTGCCGTTCCAGTTGCTAGAGAAAGAGGAAGAGATAAATGCCAGATAGTGAGAACCAAGAAGTCTTAGGACAGGATTGGGGTGCCCTTGCGGGCATGACCCCAAAAGATGCGCTGGTTGCTGTGCTCAACATGCATGGCGAGCTTTCCAGCGAAAATGTGAAGTTGAAGGAACGCCTTGAGGCAATCGTTTCCGGTGGGGGGGAGAGCCCGGACAAGAGGGAGGAGACTCTGAATGTCGAGCTTGATATAGAAGCGTTGAAGGGCGACAAGGCTGAAGACGAACTCAAGCGGTACACCGAGGCAGTTGTTGATGAACTCTATAAGAAGCGTCGAGCGGAGGACTTCGAAGCGGATTTTCCGCGCAGGCGTGCAGAGGCTAAGCGACAAGCCGCTGAAATTGTTGAGCGTGAAGGCGGCAATATCAATGAGTTTCTTGACCAGCTTGACAAGGCCATGGACGAGAAGAAGGGTGTTTCCAAGGAGCAGCAGGTTGATCCTGCGTCTTGGGCACAGGCTTACTTCTGGCTCAAGGGCCGTCAGTCGCTTCAGGGCGGTGGGAATTCTAGTGGAGAAGATGTTTACGTCGAGCGGCCTACAGGTCGTGGCGGAAGCATGATGCCTAGAGAGTCCGAGCTAACGTATGAAATGCCGGAAGAGAAACATACTCATAGGATGTTCGAGCAGCAGCTTGGTCAGGATATTCCAATGGATGAATGGGTTGCGTTCCGCGACCGGATCAAGACTGTTGACGACTACTATAAATACCTCAAAGAGCGAAAAGCGAAGAGAGATCGGAGTAAGAGATAATGGCTAACGAAGAGAAAAAAGGTAGTGTCGCTGCGTTGCGGGATGCAATGGAAGACCTGCTGCGTTCCGACATTCCTGAAGGTGAAAGTCTAACCGACGATGAGATTCTTGAGATTGAGCGACTTTATAAGCTTTCATCTCCGATCCGTATTCCGACGGAGAAGCTCGATGAGACTTATGAGTATCGTTGGATCAATAAAGACCCCAAGGTTTACCGGCGGAGGCGAGGAATTGGTTGGAAGCCGGTGACCAAGGAAATGCTCAGAAACGGGATGGCTAAAACTCCTATTGATGAGTTACACATGGGCACACACTTTGACGTAGACGGAACCCTGTGCATTGGCACGGACTTGGTTCTGGCATGTCTGCCAAGACGTGTGGGCGATGCACTACGCCAAGCTCGTATGCGCCGAAATCAGGAGGCGATGCAAGCTGGGAAGCGCCGGTTCCACCAGGCAGGTGAATTGACTGGCGTGGAGACTTTTGACAAATATCCTGGTGCTTAGGCGAGTAAGAGATAGGATTTGATAATGTCTTTTACACCGCGCTTTACTTTGACCGGCGGGCCGTTTCCGGTTCGCGCTTACGGTATTGCTGCGTCAGAAGAGTGGGATGTTGGTGACGTTCTGGCTTTGAACGGTGCTCGCGCACTGGCCGAGGCCGCCGACGCTACGTCTGACGTTATTGGCGCCGCTCTCACAGGCGTTGGTAACACCACGGCTGGTCAGTCTGATGCTGACGAACTGCGTTCGTATCTTGAGGCTCTGACCACTGGTAAGCATGAGCCGGTTGCACTCTTTGCTCAGTTCGTAGTCTTCGAAACTGATGACTACAATAACACTGGTGCGGCTGCTGTGGCCGACGTTGGTGAGCGTGCAGACTTGGAGGTTGTGTCCGGTGACTGGGGTATTAACAACGGTACTTCGGCAACCGCCAACACTCCGAACTTCGCGATCATTGATATTGAGCCGGTTCGTGGCACGTATCTCGTTGTGCCTGACATCATCGCTGTCGCGGCTGTATTTCAGCTTTACGACGCGGCTGTGTAATGGCGTTCAGGTTCGTTGGCCGTATAGACGACGATTGGCAGTGGACATGGGATGCCTCGACAACTTCGAGGAAAGCTCAAGTCACTGACAAGTTCGAGCGCGTCTATCCAAGGCGTCTTCCACGCGGGGCGCCATCAGGGCGTCTAGGCTCTCGTGCGACATCGGGAACTCGGTGGGCGATTACTGCGGGGGCCTCGTGGGACGAAGGTGATCTTCTCCGGCTTAACGACCCCGACAACGATGACTTTGATCTTAGGGAACTCGCTAATGTAAACGAAACGGTTATTGCCGTCGCGGCGGGTGCGGTCAGTGGCGGGCTAGCCTTGGGGCCCGAAACTGACTATCCACCGATCATAAATGTCACTGCACAGACTCGCTGGGCGGTGACGGATGTAAATGGGACTGTTCCCGCCTCTGGCCATGTGGGCCAAGAGGCTGTGCTTGACAATTCAAGCGGCTGGCAAATAGACTTAGCTGGCAGCGGCGATGTGGAAGTGACAGCGGTTGATACAAACCGAAATCTATTCATTGTCAGGTTCCTCGCCGCAGTAATCCAAGATAATCCAGGGGATTAAACCATGGGACTAACGAGATTCCCGCAAGGGGTTTCTAGTTATGGTCTACCGATCTTGGGTTCTGGTCCGATTCTGACGACTGGTAATATCTACTTTGTAGACAGCGGTACGGGCGGGGCCAATAACGCAGGAGATGATCCTGATAGGCCACTCGCTACGATTGACCAAGGAATTAATCAGTGTACAGCGAATAATGGCGATGTCGTCATCGTGTTTCCAGGGCATACTGAAACGGTCTCCGCCGCAGCGGGCATTGATCTCGATGTAGCGGGCGTGACCGTTTAT
>JABAOF010029655.1_pt1 | contig 10137 bp, 7 predicted proteins | sample 7062171 | NCBI WGS metagenome assembly JABAOF01 (sample SAMN14538628, study PRJNA623070) | marine sediment metagenome | biome: marine biome [ENVO:00000428]; feature: marine pelagic biome [ENVO:01000023]; material: deep marine sediment [ENVO:00002113] | place: India: Gulf of Khambhat ...
GGCCTGGCTCGAGACGGCGAAGCGGCACGATTGACGTTTCCATACCGGCCCAAAACCTTTATCTAAACAGGGCCTTGACGCGGCCAAGCGACGCCGGCCGCGCCGCGGTGAAACCTATCGTTATCTGGTAGACCCAGCTCTTGTTGAAGTCCGTATACCACAGGTAGGGCCCTTGCCGCGTGATGCCCCTCGGCCGAGCGCCGGGGACGTTTATCGACGTCACGACGGACCCGCTAGTCGTAATCCGGTATATAAGGCCCGTGGGATTTAGACTATCCGCGTACCACAGATGCGGAGCGTCCCAGCAGAGGCCGCCGGCCGCCGCTCCCGGCGGCGTGAAGGAGGACGCGACCGAGCCGTACGTCGTAAACTGGTACACGCGACGGGTCGACCCCGGCGCGGTATCGCACCACAGATAGCCGTTGCCGTACGTGATGCCGTAGCCGCGCACTTGCCCTGGTATGCGGAATCTCCGAATCGTGCTCCCGTTGGTACTGACGCGGCTGACCCACCCGCTGTAGTTCGACGTCCAGAACTCGGCGTCGGTCCGGTCGATGCCGACCGCAGCGGTCAGGTCCGGGATCGTCGCGACGACGGACCCGGCGGTGTTAGTCACGTAGAAGACGCGCCGGGAGCCGCCGTCCGCGTGGTACAGGTAGCCGCCGTGGTAGTCGACGCCGTAGGCGCTGCCGGTGCACGGCGAACGGAACGACGACACGATCGACCCGGGCGGCGTTCCCCACGCCGGCGCGGCCAGCAACGCACACGCCATTACCAGTCGCCTTTTCATGTCCTCTTCTCCTCTCGGTCAAATAAGCCCCAACTCTTTAATCCTTATGGCCGCGGCCTGGCTCGAGACGGCGAAGCGGCACGACAGTAACTTCACCGCCCACGGGTTCGGCTCGCCGAATTTTTTCATCTCGTTCCAGATCGTGCTGACGGCGAACGACGGCATCAGCAGCTCGGCGGCGAACACGTTGGCGCGCCGCTCGTTCCTGTCGCCGGTGAGGTAATGGTAGAGCTCGTGCGCCGCGGTATAGCGTTGGCGCCCGCCAGTCTTACGGAGGACAAAAAAGAGCCCTGAAGCGAGAATTCGTACAAGTAATTTTCGCGGGGCGCCGTATAGGAAATCACAAAAACCGAATTGCGTCCGCTGTGTATGCCGCAAGGGCCCGGCGACGTAGCGCCGGTCAATGGAAAAGACCTTATGACGTAAGGCGGGGCCGAAGACGCGGCCGAGACGAAAATCAACGCGACCGCCGCCAAAAAAACGACGCTCGCCCATCTCGTAGTTATCCCGTTCATAACGACTCCCTTACCTTTTCCACCCTAAGTTTCCCCGAGCATTTATTTAATCAGGTCACCCTTATTTTATACCCATACCACCTCCCTTGTCAACTATTTCAACAGGGCCCGGCCTCCGATTTCCGAGCGGGTCATTCCCCCGCCTCGCTCTCCATTATCTCCTCGCGCGCCCGCTCCGCCTCCTCCACCTCCTTCTCCAACCTTTCCCTGAACGCCTCCCGCGCCGCGAATGCTTCCTCCAGGAATCGTACCATCTTCGGGTAAGCGTCGAGGCGGTTGGCGCGTTTTCTCAGGCCGTGGCCTTCGTCCTCGTAGCGGAGGTATACGACCTTGTCGTCGCCCAGGACCATACGCGCCGCCTCCACGATCTGTTCCGCCTCGCTCACCGGGACGCGCGGGTCGTTGGCGCCGTGGATAACCATAAGCGGCGAACGTATGTCCTGAATGTGGTTGATGGGCGATATGGCCTCCAACAGCTCGCGGTCGCGTTCGAGCGAGCCGTACTCGTCCTCGCGCAACGATACCCGCCACGGCCCGGTGTTCCGCAGGAACGTGACGAAGTTGGCGATGCCGACGATGTCTATCCCCGCGGCCCAATGGTACGGTTTCTGGGTAAGTTCGGACAGTACTATGAAGCCGCCGTAGCTCGAGCCATAGACCGCGACCTTGAGGCGGTCGCACCAAGGCTGCTCCGCCAGGTACCGCCACCCCTCGAAAACGTCGACGACCGCGTCGAGCCGGTGCTCCAAGTTGTCGGCGTCGGCGTACGCCTTGCCGTAGCCCATCGAGCCGCGGAAGTTCGGTACGAAGACGGCGTAGCCCGCGTCGAGGAAATACTGGTAAACGGCATCGAAGTACGGCCGCTGCTGGACCTGCGGCCCGCCGTGGGCGTGGACGACGACGGGTATGCGACCGCCGCCCTCCGCCCCGCGGGGCACGTATTGGTACGCCGGGATCATGGTCCCGTCGAAGGAAGGGTAGAAGATAAGCTCGGGCGCGGCGAACGACTCGGCCGGGATGCCGGCGAGCACGGCCTTCGTCACCGGCGTCGCCTCTGCCTCGCCGATGCGCCAAACGTATACGTCCGTCGGCGTCGTCGGCGACGAGAAGGTAAACAGGACTTTCGTTTCGTCGGGCGAGAAGCGTATGCCCCACATAACGCCCGCGGCGGGGAGCTTCGGCGGGGCCACGTCCTTATCCTTTTTCAGGTCGCGAAGGTGGAGTACCGAGTAGCCGTCCTCGTTCGTCGTCCAGAGTAGGTAGCGGCCGCTCCAAGATGTCTCGAGCTGCGTGACGTCCCAGGGCGGCGTCTCGAGCCATTCGCGGCGGCCGCTCGCCAGATCGTAGTAGCCGAGCGAGAGGAAGTCGCGGCCTTCGTCGTGCGTATAATAGAACCCCGAGCCGTCGGCGGCCCAGGCGACGGCGCCTATCTCCAGCTCGCCCTCGTGGGGGGTCAGGTGGCGCGTCTCGCCGGTCGTAAGGTCTATTAAGTAAAGGTCGGCATCCTGCGAGCCGCGGGCGCGATAGGTTATGAGGCTCGAGCCGTCGGGGGAGAAGGCCAACGCCCGGTTGTAGCCGTCGTGCTGCATCACAAGACGGCGCTCGGCGGTTTCCAGGTCGTAAACGTATATGTCGAAGTAGCGCTCGTCGCGCTCGTTGGCGGCTACCGCCAGGCGGCGGCCGTCGCGACTCCAATCGCCGTAGTCGTAAATTACTTCGGGATTATCGGTGAGCGGGGCGAGGCTCGAGCCGTCGGCGTTCATTACGCACAATTGGTAGCGTTCGTTGCCGCCGACGTCCGTCGCCGCGAGGACGTTCCCGGTTACGCGGTGCGGGACCGCGAAAAAGACGCCCTCGTCGAAGAACGTAATCTGCTCGGGCCAGCCGCCTTCCGCGGCCATGCGCCAGGCCTGCGTGACGCCGGTGGCCTTGTTGCGGAAGATAATTTCCTCGCCGCCCGGCAGCCAGTAACCTTGGAAGTTGCCGCGGATGTTTAAATATTGCTCGATGGTGTAGCCGTAGGCCGCGGCGCAACCGGCCCACAGCGCGATGATCGTCGCGACGTATTTCCGTGCCATGTCGGTACCTCGCCATTGTTTTAGCATAACGCGCGGCTGGCGGCAAGGTCGCTTTACGAGCCCCCGCCGTTGACGGCCTATGGCCAGCGTGCTACGATAGGCCGCGCTCGAGCCTATGTCCAAATTATCCCTACTGGTTATACTCGTTTTCATCGGCGCCGCGGCGGGTCTGCTCGCGGTCCTTCCCCCGGACGCTTTCTTCTCTTCCGACGAGGGCGTAAAATTCATCCAGCTCCGCTCGCTGGCCGAGAACGGCTTCCGCTCTGCGCGCATCCGATGGCCCGGCGACGAACTCGGCCTCGAGCGCCGCTACGCCGTCGTCGAGCGTTTCTTCGAGCTGCGCGGCGGCGAGCTTTACTCGCCACACCCGCTGTTGTTCGCGCTGGCCTCGGCGCCCGGTTGGCTCGCCTTCGGCTTTCGCGGCTTGTACGTTTTGCCGTTGTTGGCCGGCGTCGCGACGGTGCTCTTGACGATAATTCTCGGCCGCGCGTTCGGCGCGCGCCGGCCCTGGCTCGCGGGCGCCGTCGTCGCGTTCGCCAGCCCCATATTTTTCTACAGCCTTTGTTACTGGGAGCACACGCCGGCGGTGGCGCTATGGCTGGGGGGCTTTGTCCTGCTCTTGAGGAAGTCGACGGCGCGGCTTGCTTTCGCCGGCGCGCTCTGGGGCTTGGGGGCGGCGCTGAGGCCCGAGTTCTACTGGCTCGCCGCGTGGACCGTCGCCGCGCTGTTTATATTTCACAAAGGGGAGCGGCTGAGGACGGCGGCCTGGCCCGCGGCGGCCTTCTTATCTACCGCGGCGGCCTTCGAGTTATTAACCCGAATGGCGTGGGGCCAGCCGGCGTTCATGCGCGTCGGCGCCAACCTCGGCTACGGCGTACCTCGCGGCCCGGCGGCGTTCATCTACGCGCTCGGGCACTCGCTCGTGGCGTTCGTGCCTTGGTACCTGGCCGTGGGTACCGCCNNAAGTGGCGCGGCGGCACGTACGCCGCCGCGGCGTGCGCCGTAGCGCTGACGTTGCTGTCCTGGCGGTTCTTTCGCGGCTACGCGACGCCGCTCGCGGCTACCTTCCCTGCCGCTTTCGGCCTCGTCTTCCTCGCGCTTCCCGAGGTAAGACGCTCGTTCCGCGGCACCGCCGCGCTCGAGAAATCGTTCTACGTCGCCGCGGCCGCGTTCGCGGCTACGTTGTTCGTCGTGATACCGGATACGAGCGGTTACGCTTGGGGCCCGCGGTTCCTGCTGTTCGTCGTGCCCGCGGCGGCTGTCGCGTTGGCCAAGGCAGCTGAAGGAGGTGGGGGCCGCGGGTGGTCCCTCGGCGCGGCCTTTGTCATTTCGTTCGTAGCCTTGTCCGTCGCGACGCAACTATTCGGCCTCGCCCGCCTCGCCGGTACGAAGGCCGCCCGCCACGACCTAACCGCCGACCTCGCCTCCCTCGTCCCGGCGCCGGTTCTAACCAATAAATGGTACTTACCGGCGTACGCCGCGCCCCTTTACTTTCGGCAACCCTTCGTGCTAGTTACCGAAGAGCGACGGCTCCCGGCGGTAGGGGAGAAGCTGGCGGCGCGGGGGGTCGGGCGCGCGTATTTCCTGAGCGAGCTGCCCCCGGATGCCGCCGAGCGCGACGACTATATCCTGGGACTGACGACGACGTTGGCCCGTGATTTCGACTTAACGGACTTANNCGCCGCTCGAGCCCGCGGCGCTACGGCGCACCGCCGTTTTACATCTGGTTTTTACGAATAATGGCCCCAAAGGGGTAAGGAAAACTCTACCTATTCTTTCCGGCCAAGCCGAAAGGCCGCCGATTCGCCCGCCGTTTAATACTCCGGACGTCGCTTTTTCGCTAATTATTTTCGATAAATTAATGTTGCAAGCGCGGCATTTTTATGTTAGGGTGGCGTCCCCGTTGGGCTCGAAAAGGAGGCGGGTCCTCCATGGTGAATAAAATCGTTATAGTCGGCGTGGCGTTGGCGCTGTCCGCCGCAGACGTGGCGGCCCGGGTAGACGTGCGCGAGGGGAATATCATTAACGATACGACCTGGAAACGCAAAGACGGCATCCATTACGTCCACGGCGGCGACATAACCATATGGAACGGCGCCACGCTAACGATTGAAGCGGGCGTCGAAGTTCGTTTTTACGAAGTTACGGGGACCGGCGGCTACGAAGACGGCGCCGAGATCGTCGTTAAAAGCGGGGCGCTCGTCGCGGGAGGCGAAGGCGGAATGCCCGTCAAATTTACCTCCGCGAACAAAGTCAGGAAGATGGGCGACTGGGGCGCGCTCGTCGTCGTCGGCAGCAATCAGCTGATTTTAAAGAACGCGGTCGTCGAGTACGCCACGAACGGCGTACGGCTCCATAGTACGAACGCGATCGGTGCATCCCGGTCCTCCTTCGAGGGCACCATAATTCGCCACTGTCTACATAACGGCGTACTTGCCTATAACTCCTACGCCAACCTTTATCACCTGAGCGTCGAGAACAACGGCTACGCCGGCATTAAGACCCTCTACGGCTGTTATATAACGGTCAACTGCAGCGACATTTGGGGCAACGGGTCGTACGATTTTTACAACGGCTCGAGCAAAAACGTCGACGCGACGAATTGCTGGTGGGGAACGACGACGCCCACGGCCATAGAAAAAAAGATATATGACCGTAAAGATGACCCTACCAAAGGCGAAGTGGACTACACGCCGTACCTGACGGCGCCTTGGCCCGAGGGCGGTCGCGTCCCCAACTACTCGCTGGGCTTCGTAAAATCGTTCTTTAAGTAACCGTATACGAGCGACGCAAGGTAAAGCCGCCCCGAGGGGCGGCCTTTTTTCTGGCCTTGGGAGGGCTTCCTATATATCGAGGTAAACGGTCTTGAGTTGCGTAAAGAACTCCAGCACCTCGCGGCCCTGCTCCCGCGAACCGGATGACGACTCCTTGTAGCCGCCGAAGGGGACGTGGCACGCGGCCCCTACCGTTGGCGAGTTTACGTGCACGACGCCGGCCTCGATTTGCCGTACGTACCGCATCGCCCGGGCGAGGCTCTTGGTGACCAGCGTCGCCGAAAGGCCGTACGCGGTATCGTTGGCTAGTTCTATGGCCTCGTCGAAGTCGTCGTACGCGGTGACCGCCAGCACCGGCCCGAATAACTCCTCCCGCCAAATAGTCATCTGCGGCGTAACCCCGACGAAGACGGTCGGCTCGACGAAGAAGCCGTGCGCCAAGTCGCCCTCCTCAAGGCGGCGGCCGCCGTAGGCCACCGTGGCCCCTTCCTTCTTCCCGACCTCGATATAGCCGAGTACGCGCGCAAGCGCGTCGGCGTCCACGAGGGGGCCCATATCCACGTCGTCGCGCAGGCCGCTGCCGACGACGACCTTTTTGGCCGCGGCGACGAGCTTCGCGACGAATTCCTCCAGCCGGCCGCGCGGGACGATGGCCCGGCTCGTCGCCGTGCACTTCTGGCCGGTCGCGCCGAAGGCGCCGGCGGCGGCGTACGCGACCGCGCGCTCGAGGTCGCCGTCGTCCGCCAGGATGAGCGGGTTCTTGCCGCCCAGCTCGAGCTGGACCTTTACGAGGCGTTGGTGGGCCTTCGCCGCGAGAGCTTTGCCCACCTCGCTCGAGCCGGTGAACGATATGGCGCGGACGTCCTCGCTCTCGCAGAAGACGTCGCCCAGCGCGGCCCCCGGGCCGTAGACCAGGTTCGCGACGCCCGCCGGCAACCCCGCCTCCGCCAAACATTCGAACATGCGTACGGCGGTCAGCGGCGTATTGGTCGCCGGTTTGAGAACAACCGCGTTACCGGCCACGAGCGCGGGCGCGAGCTTCCACGCCGGAATGGCGACGGGGAAGTTCCACGGCGTGATGAGCGCGACGACGCCCAACGGCTCGCGGAGCGTATAGAGGAACGTGTCGCGGCCGTCGGCCGGAAAGGTCCGGCCGCCCAGCCGCCGCCCTTCGCCAGCGAAGAACTCGAATATTTGCGCCGCCCGCAACGTCTCGCCTCGCGCCTCGCGCAGCGTCTTGCCCTCCTCCCGGGTGAAGTCGCGGCCTATGTCGTCGGCACGTTCGCGGAGCAAGGCCGCGGCGCGCGCCAGGTACTCGCCTCGAGCCGGCGCCGGCGTGTCGCGCCACCCGGGGAACGCGGCCTTCGCGGCCTCGACCGCGGCGAAGGCGTCGGCCCGTCTCGAGCGGGAGTGGATGCTGACGAGCTCGCGTACGTCCGCGGGGTTGGCGTTCTCGTGGAGCTCGCCCCCCGCCGCGGGCACCCAGGCGCCGTTAACGTAATTGTGATAAGTATCCGCCATAGCGACTACCCCTTCGGCTTCGTTCATATATGCGCCGCCTTTAAATAAACCAATTCGCCGCCGGTGTCAAGCGGAAACGCCGCGACGAAAAAGGCAACCCCGCGGGTTGCCTTTCCTCCGAAATAATTTGACCTCTAGCCGCCGGTCGTTATGCGGTTGGCGGTCTCGAGCTTTATGAAGCCCTCCTTCATCAAGAGCTGGGTCTCCTCGCGGGCCTTCTTGATGGTGTCCGCCGCTTTTTTGAATAGTTCATCCCTCGAGCCTTTGATGCGCGCGACGCCCTGCTCGATGGCCTTCAGGCCCACGGCGACCGCCTCCCGCGGATAGACCTCCCACTCGTCCATCGTCGGGATGAGGTATTCCTCGTGGATGCCCTTGTCGTTCGCGGTGTCGGCTAGCTCCTGGGCCGCGGCGATGCACATCTCGTCGGTGATGGTTCGGGCCTGGACGTCCAGCGTCCCGCGGAAGATGCCCGGGAAGCCGAGCGAGTTGTTAACCTGGTTGGGAAAGTCGGAGCGGCCCGTCGCGACGATGCGCGCGCCCGCCTCCTTGGCCTTCCACGGCCAGATCTCCGGGATAGGGTTAGCGCACACGAAGACGACCGGGTCGCGGGCCATGCTCGCGATCCACTCGCCCTTGACGGTATCCGGGCCGGGCTTCGACAGCGCGATCATAACGTCCGCGCCTTTGCACGCCTCCGGCGGCCCGCCTTTGACGTTCTTCTCGTTGGTCACCTGGCAGAAGTGCCACTTCTCCTTGAAGATGCCGTCTTTGAGATCGTCGCGGCCTTTGTGCAAGGTGTCCTTCGAATCGCACATGACGATGTGTTTGGGGTCGATGCCGAAGTTGATGAGGACGCGGGCGATGGCGATGTTGGAGGCGCCGGCGCCGATCATCGTGATCTTGACGTCCTCCTTCTTCTTGCCGACGATGCGCAGGCTGTTAATTATTCCCGCGGTCGTGACCGCGGCGGTCCCCTGTTGGTCGTCGTGCCACACCGGGATGCGGGCCTTCTCGCGCAACGTATCAAGGACGTGAAAGCACTTCGGTTGGGAGATGTCCTCGAGGTTGACGCCGCCGAAGCACGGTTGGAGCTTTAGGACGATATCGATTATCTCGTCTGCGTCCTTCGTGTCGACGCAGATGGGAAACGCGTCCACGCCGCCGAGGTACTTGAACAGCAGCGCCTTGCCCTCCATCACCGGAATCGCGGCCTCCGGGCCGATGTCGCCCAACCCCAAGACGCGCGTCCCGTCCGAAACGACGGCGACGAAGTTGGCCTTGTTGGTATGGACGAACACCTTCTCCGGGTGCTCGGCGATGTCTTTGCAGGGTTCGGCCACGCCCGGCGTGTACCATATAGCGAAGTCGTCGAACGACGCCACGCGGCATTTGGGCGTAACCTCCACCTTGCCAACGTAGAACGGGTGGAGCTTCATCGCGTCTTGCCCGGGCTTTTTAGCCTTTTCGATTAACTCCTTTTCGTTTTTCAATTTATCCTCCTGGGCAAGGGCTCGGGCCTCGGGCGGTGCCAGATACCAAATCCGGGGCGAAAGAGCAACTGTGAAAATGGTAACGATTTTTTTATTTAGTAAAACGCCGCGACGGGCAGCGAGCAGCCCCGTAGCGCGAACCTTTTATATATTGTATCACATAAATCCCCGCCCCGCAATTAATAAAAGCGGACATCGTCGGGAACCGGGCGGTCGAGTTTCCGTTTTTCTAATTATTTTGTTGAAAAAGGAACCGCCGTGTATATAATAGCGATTTAACGGAAATTGGAAGGTAGCGTCGGGGTGCCGCGAACGGCCTTTTACCTTCGGTCGACGCCCGACCCTGTCGCGATACCGGGAATCGGATGCGCCTTCTCGTCATAACCAACATGTACCCGCGGGAAGAGGACCCATCGTTCGGGTCTTTCGTCTACGAACAACACGAGTCGTTGAAGGCCGCGGGCATCGACGCGGACCTATACTTCATCGAGGGGTACCGCGGCCGCCTCGCGTACCTCCGCGCCGTAAGGGCCCTGCGCGCCCGTCGGCACGACTACGACCTCTTTCACGCGCACCACGCGTACTCCGCCGCGGCGGCCCTCGTCGCCGGCGCCCGCCCCCTCGTCGCCACGTTCCACGATAACCCGGTGGTTACGAGCCCGCTTTACCGCCGCTTCGCCCGCACGGTAGCCCGCCGCGCCGACCGCTTCATCGCCGTAACGCCCGCGGCCGCCCGCGCCCTCGCGCCCGTTCGTTGCGTCCACATCCCGATGGGGACGGACCTGGAGCTCTTCAGGCCCCGCGACAAGTTCGCTTGCCGCCACGAACTCGGCCTCGCCGCCGACAAAAAATACGTACTCTTCCCGGCGGACCCGACGCGGCGCTCGAAGCGCTTCGACTTGGCCGCCGAGGGCGTTGAGCTCGGCCGACGGCTCGAGCCTTCCCTCGAGCTTTTAACTTTCCACC
>JABAOF010023386.1_pt2 | contig 10133 bp, 8 predicted proteins | sample 7062171 | NCBI WGS metagenome assembly JABAOF01 (sample SAMN14538628, study PRJNA623070) | marine sediment metagenome | biome: marine biome [ENVO:00000428]; feature: marine pelagic biome [ENVO:01000023]; material: deep marine sediment [ENVO:00002113] | place: India: Gulf of Khambhat ...
CGTCCTCATTCATCGTCAAGAAACGCTTGCCCTACTCGGTTTTCCACTCGCACGCTATATCGACATTCAAGACTCGGAAGAGGTCCTACGTGCGATCAAGCTCACCGATCCTGAAGTGCCTATCGATCTGATATTGCATACGCCTGGAGGGTTGGTGCTGGCGGCGGAACAGATCGCGTTTGCCTTGTGCAAACATCCTGCAAAGGTCACCGTTTTCGTGCCACATTATGCCATGTCAGGTGGAACGATGATCGCACTAGCGGCCGATGAGATCGTCATGGATGAGAACGCTGTCCTCGGACCGGTTGACCCACAGCTAGGCCAATCTCCCGCTGTCTCTATCCTGAGCGTCCTCGAGCAAAAAGATGTTAATGAGATTGATGACCAGACGTTGATTCAGGCTGATGTGGCTCGTAAGGCGATCGATCAAGTTTATTCCACAGTGAAAAGGATCCTTGGTGCGGGAGGACAGATGCCAGAGGAGAAGATCGAAGAGATGGCCAAGGTCCTCTCTTCTGGGTGTTGGACTCACGACTACCCGATCATGGTTGAAGAGGCAATTGAACTGGGATTGCCAGTCACGACCGAGATGCCAGAGGAGGCATATAAGCTNNCCACAACGGTCACAGAGGCGCCCATCGGTTGAGTATATACCCATGCCATACACCCCTCGATCACCGGTACCTCCACCGCCAGGTTCAGAACGATAATTGCTATGAGTATCGAATGGTTTAAATCTTGCTATGAGAAATAATGTTGGATACAACAGTAATAGGTTCTAGAAGGGATGGGGATTATGTCTGAACGAAAAGACTTGCTTGTTAATCCGAACAGCGCTTCGGTTGAGACTCTGATTCAGCTTCCTGGTATCGGTGAGGTATTGGCACAACGGATCATCGATTCGCGCCCCTTCGCTCAAGCCGAGGATATGCTTCGTGTACCTGGATTGGGGGAGGCCAGCCTCGCCCGACTGACAACCTATTTCACCTTCGAAGAGGAAATTGAACCAGGGCTGGAAGCTCCGGAAGGCAAAGAGGTAGAATCAAAAACCCTTCCAAGGCCCTCGCGACGAAAGCTCATCCGAGAAAAGGCGACCTACAGCCGCGAAGCGACGTTGTGGTTGATCGCTGGAGCCATGGCACTTAGTGTAGCGCTCTCTATCCTGCTTGGTCTTTCAATCATGGCTGGAATAAATGGGACACTCATTTATGGTCGACATGCCACAATCCGACAGTTATCGAGTGATTTGACTGAGATCGAGGCTAATGTAACCGATATGTCCTCGCGTATCGATGTGATCGGGAGACGGATAGACGCTGTGGAGGGCTTGAGCGGTCGTGTAACGGGAATTGAAAATGATTTCTCTTCCTTACGTGAGGAGGTCAGGGGATCACTTGATCAGATGAGTGCAATTCAAAGCACGATGGATGACATGATGGAAGAGATGAGGTTTCTCTCTGAGCGGATTAGCGTTTTTGATGCATTTCTAGATGGACTGAGAGAATTGCTGGGGAGAGGCCTACCCGCGAATATGCCTTAATAGACAACCTGGTTAATATGGAGGGCATCATGGAAAACGAGACGGAAGTAGCTGAGCAAGTAAGTGAGGAGGGTCAAACCTCCGCTTTCTCCCGAGTGATGCGCTTCATTCTGCGTATCATATTTGTGGTGGTGTTTGGGATTGTGCTTGGGGCGGCGCTATACTTAGGCGTCCCAGCACTTTATCGGAGTACGATCGAACCGATGCGAGCCAACACGGAGCGGATCGAGGAACTGCAGGGGACTTTGGCCATAGGCTTGTCTACGAGCGAGAAGCAGGTGGAACGATTAGGAGAGCGTTTGGTTGAGGTCGAGGATCGACTCGCTGAGCAAGGTGAGGCGACAGGAGCTTTACAAGCTGAATTGGATGGATTTGGGGAAACATTAGATGAGCAAGCAAGTACAATCTCCAGGTTGAGGTCGATGTCCGCTCAATTGGATACCATTAACGACGATCTTGACGAAACGATTGATAGGGTAAAACAGTTAGAGGTTGCCCTTTCAGAAATCGAATTACCTGCTGATGAATTCAGAAGACAAGTACGCATGATCTCCGCCATGACCATGATTACGAAGGCTCGTTTGTGGTTGATCCAAGACAACCTCGGTCAAGCGGCCGAGGAGATCTCTGCTGCCAGAGAGCTTCTAGCTAGCGAAGTTGTGGACATGGATGCGGAAGATGAGGTACTGGCCCAGATCATCGAAAGGCTTGATCTTGCCTTAGCAGATGTACGAACAATGCCGATCGTTGCTGCCGACGAATTAGAGATCGCCTGGAAGTTGTTGGTGGAGGCGACGAACCCCTAATCCTTCACATCGTTGCGTGGATTGTGTGATGTGAAGAAGAACCTAGAGGAGATGTGGGATGAGCGAGGAAGATTCACAAATTCACGATGAACAACCTGAGATTGAACCCTCGGCTTTTGAAGGCGAGCCTGTGATAAGTGAGCCTATTGAGCCCGAGATTGAAGCTCCTCCAGTTGAGCCTGAGCTTCCGGAAGAAGAACCCCCTGAGATTCTGCCGGAGGTTGAACCTCCACCTCCACCACCAAGTAGGTTCCGCCTGGTCCTCAATCGGGCTTTACGTTGGATAACCGGTTTTATGCTGGTTTTTGTGCTCGGGGTGGCTGCGATGTGGGTCATTCGTGTGAGGCCTGCGCAGTTAGAGCTTCAATCCCTGAAGGCCGAACTGGATGCGCAGCAGCTCCAGATCACGACCTTCGAAGATCAGGTACGATCACTTCTTCCACTGGAAGAGGAAAACGCGTCATTAAAAACCGAATTAACGAACACCGGACAACAGATGACTATTATGCGTGTACTGGTCGATGTAACTTCAGCCCAGCTGGCCATGGCTCAGGAAGATCCGGTTGCAGCGAAAGCTGCTCTGGCAGGCACGGACGATCGTTTAAGGAAGCTGGACGTGGAACTCGTCGGCACGGATACCTTAGAGGGATTAAGGACAAGGCTAGAGCTGGTCGTAGATGAGTTAGACAGCGACACCTTCGCTGCTCAACGCGATCTGCAGATTCTCGCGAACAACCTGATCTCTCTTGAGCGTTCGTTGTTTGGTGAATAGCGGCTGAAATGTCATCTGATTGCAGTAAACCTCTGGGCAAAACGTTGGGCTCAGAGGTTTCATTTTATAACCAACCAGTCCTGGTTTCACCAAGTCAGAGACCGATGGTGAGGTATTATGATGATCGTTGGTCTCATCATGTTCTACGCTATCGGACTCATTTTGCCTAGCTTAATAGTACAGGNNGGAAGGTTTCATTCTGCAAACTGATACAGGATTTGTTAGAAGCGCAGGTACAGTAGGGGCGCAATGTTTCGCGCCCCTACAGAGCTGAAGAAGATCCAATGTTTATTTGTAAGTTGTCAGTACCGCAACAGGGCACCGATCCCACCCGCTTCCTCGAGCTCAGAACTATCGCGGATCACCTCGACTTCACCCCCATCCGAGAACACCTTGCGCACGGCCATCTCGATGGCATCTTCGATCTTCTCGATGGAGTTATCACAGAAAGGACATATTTCTAACGCCTGTGCGGTTAAGTAGCTACAACCCTTGCAGCGATATCCAGGCGCTCGGTGCCCCTCACTGATGATCAACGTTTGAACCTGACCAGCGTGCACCGCGCCTAAGGTATCGTCGAGACGGATAACACCCTCACGGCCTTTGGCGGCAGCGGTGATCACGGCTCTCACCAAACGCGCCTCATTTTTCTTCACCGCCTTCTGAGCGACAGCCATCGCTTTCTCCAGCACCAATGCATGTCCAGCTGTCATCTCAATAGCGAAGGTACCCATAATGAGACTCTGCCAGGTCTTTGGAAGTAGATCAATAAAACGCGCCACATTAGCTTCTGTACCGCCCACCAACACTCGACGTACGCGCTGTTCAGAGAAAAAATCCGCCATGAAACGAGCCGACTCCTTCNNACGAACGCGCTGTTCAGAGAAGAAATCAGCCATAAGACGGGCCGACTCCTTCAGGTTTCTCTCTGCAACCTCCTCCGCGTAGCGCGTCAGGCCTGCCGTGCCACCGCGCCTCCCAAGAGCCTGTGATCCACCACCGCGCTTGGTGTGACGGACAGCCTCCCCCGTTGTTCCCTGTTGTTCTTGCAGTTGACCCAAGTGGAAGTGGAACAGACGGGCACCTTGTTTATCGACCAGCGCGACGCCATAATTACCATAATTCGTAAGCAGATCTACTAAAGGTTTTACATAGGGTCGGTTCAAACGACGTGTGCGACTTCGCACAGGTAACGAGAGGGAAAAGCTGCGAAAGAAATCGTCCTCTGCGCAGGAGAAAATCACCAAACCTCGACCGGACCAATCGTATTCATGTTCTACGAAGCGTTCGATGCTTTCTGTGTCTTCCGGGGCGATTTCATCAAAATCCTTGAGCATCTGCCGAAGGCGTAATTTGTAAGCATCCGCGGAACCGGCGGAAGGATCGGTATTGAGATAAACACTCAGTACAGGGTGCTTCGGACGATATGAGATCAATTCCTGAAGGTCTTGCTCGGTGAACATAGGGAACCTCCCTAGAGGGTGATCACATGTGTTTGACCTACAGGGCGAGGTTATGGGCGCGCACCGATGGTCAATGAAATGTCAATTTCTTCTCCGTCGCGTAAGATGGTCAAGGTCACAACCTGATCAACCTGCGTGTTGTTGATCAAATAGGAAAGCAAATCACCGTTTCGTCGGATCGGGTGGCCGTCAAGCGCGATGATCAGATCACCGCCCGCATCGACACCTACCGTAGTTCGTCGGTTGCCACCTCTGAGCCCAGCTTGCTCGGCAGGACCACCAGGAGTGACCTCAGTAATATAAACACCCGCTGCGTTCGGGGGTAATCCTAACGCTTCGATTATTTTAAGGTTCCACAATTCTTCACTCATCATTGCGATGCCCAAGTATGGGTAGCGATAGCTGCCGTACTCAATGATCGAGGTGACCACCTGTTGTACTGTGTTCACAGGGATGGCAAAGCCCACACCCGAGTTCACCGATTCCCCTACGATAGAAAATGACTCTGTGCGAATAGCTTGGTTAACACCAATGACTTCGCCTCGTAGATTGAGTAGCGGTCCTCCAGAATTACCCGGGTTGATGGCAGCATCGGTTTGGATGATATCCCCACTCGTGAAGATGCCGCCCCCAGGTGCGATATTTTGGGAAGCAAGTGTGCGATCCAAAGCTGAGACGATGCCGACAGTCATCGTGCCAGAAAGACCGAAAGGGTTGCCAATGGCGACGACGAAATCCCCGACTCTGACCTGGTCTGAATCTGCAAGTGGAAGTGGAACAAGGGCTTCCTGGGCGACATCAACCTTAAGCACGGCAAGGTCTGAATCGGAATCGGAGCCGACCAATTCTGCCCAAGCTTTCAATCCGGATGAGAAATTTACCTCGATTTCGTTGGCTCCATCGACTACGTGTTGGTTGGTCACGATGTGTCCATCATAATTGATCACAAAACCTGAACCTTGCCCAGTCGGCAGGTTCGGATCCTGTGATGGGCCAAGGGTATCAAATCTCCAGATTGTGACGACACCGGGACTGACGAGTTTATAAAGTCCTGCAAGATCAGCAGCTAGGATCCGTTCTTCCCCGAAGATGGTTGGTATGGCTTGTGGTGGAGAGGGCGTCCTAGTTGGCCTGGGTGTTGGTTCCGATGTGTGCGTTGGGTTTCCTAAAACCGCTGGGGAGAGAGAGCAAGATGTGGAAACTACAAACAGAACCACTACAACGATTACTATTATATTGAAACGAGATTTCATGATTACCTCGTGGATTGAGATTGTGGATCCGTGCAGCAAGATCGAGGGTAAAAGATAATTCTGGTCGGCGAAAATCGATATGTGGTGTGCTCACTTGTCGCATCGATGATATTTTCATCTCCTTTTTGTGAGATAGCAAGTGCTGTGGGATTTTCGTCATCGCCGTAGTCCGTTCCGAAAATGAGCCTACAGCCTTGTTCAATCTGCGGTCGGATCACATATACAATACTCAGGTGCGGAGTTTGGCAAGCTGTTGGAACAGATCTCGCTCCTGATCGCTGAGCCGTCGCGGTAACTCGATCTGAAGGCGGGCGTAGAGATCACCATACTGCGATGGTTTCTGTAACTTCGGCATACCTCTACCTTTGAGTCGGAAGGATTGTCCTGGTTGGGAACCGGGTGGGATGGTGAGCATAACATCACCAGCGAATGTCTTTATTCGAGTCTCGCAACCAAGGATAGCGCTATAAAGATCGAGATCTACATCGATATAGAGGTCCTCTCCCTTTCGCTCGTAGATAGGATCGGGCGCGACATTAACCAGGAGGTAGAGGTTGCCCATATCCAGTTGTCCGGACCCCTTCTTGAGGTTGATACGGACCTTCGTGCCGGTCCTGGCACCTGGGGGGATCTTTACTTCGATTTGTCGCCCATCAACTCGGACAACCCGGGTAGTGCCATTATAGGCCTCGGCGAGGCTGATATTCACCGGTTGTTCGATGTCGCGGGTACGGCTTTGAGTGCGACCGGTGAAATCCTGGCTCTGACCGGCCATTCCCCCAAAGATGGTATTGAAGAAATCGGAGAAACCACCGAAAAGGTCGCCGAGATCGCCAACCTCAATGCGCACACCTCCCGGGGTTCCGCTTGCCCACTGTGACCAATCAAAACCCCCAGGCTGGCCCCCCATCCTCTCCCAGGCTCGATAAGAAGACCCCAATTGATCATATTTGGAGCGTTTAGTCGGATCGCCGAGGACGTCATAAGCCTCGTTAATTTCTTTGAATCGTTCTTCTGCCTTCTTATCGTCCGGATTCTTGTCCGGGTGATATTTCAATGCCAATTTGCGATAAGCGCGTTTGATTTCTTCCTCGCTCGCGTTCCGCTCGACTCCTAATATCTTATAGTAGTCTTTGTACTCCATAGATACCCAACTTTCATTATTGATTCTAAAGGTGGCTGGGAATTCACGTCAAGGTAGACTGGGTGGTTCTAATGCGATTCTAACATTTGAACGACGGTAGGTCTAAATCACCACAGCAATTTGACTCCCTACTCGTGCTCTTCCATGCTATCATACCCATATGACCACACCTACACAGCTTGAACGTGTTCTGGTTGTAGATGAAGATCCTGAGGTGCTGGATCTGGTCGCACGACAAGTTCTGGAACCGCTTGGTTACAATGTAGCAACGGCCAGTGATGCAGCAGGAGCAATTCAGCACGCCGTGACCTTCGCGCCTGATTTAGTGATCGCTAGTCTGTCGTTGCCAGGTCTCAGTGGGAAGGATTTGTTGGTAGCTTTACGTTCGCAGGGCATGGATGTGCCAACGTTAGTGACGGCGCGCGAGGGGATGGATGCGGACGCAATACAAGCGTTTCGTCTTGGCGCAACAGACTACCTGGTCAAGCCGCTCCGTGAAGCTGAATTGGTCACAGCTGTTGAGCGAGCGATCTCAGAGATTCGATTACGTCGCGAGAGGGAACAGTTATCAAAAGAACTGGCAGAGAGCAACCGACAGCTAGAACGACGAGTGCGAGAGTTGACCACTTTGTTCGGCCTCGGGAAGACCGTGACCTCAACGACTCATCAAGGACAATTATTCGACAAGCTGATGGATGGCAGCTTATATGTCACCGAAGCTGATATGGGCTGGGTTTTGGTTCCAGAGGAAGAGGATCAACAATTACATTTACGGGCACATCGCAACCTGCCCTCTAGTTTGGCTAGCAAGCTGCATCAACCCTGGGACGATGGTGTGAGTTCATTGGTGATGCTTTCGGGTGAAGCCCTCGCTATTCATGGCGAAGGGTTGTCCCAGTTTAAATTAGCTCGCTTCGGCGAAGCGGCGTTGATTGCGCCGATTAAAGTTAGAGATCAATCGATCGGGGTCATCGCTGTTTCCCGAAAAGAAGCCCGTCCGTTTTCCGAGCGGGATCAAGCGATGCTGGAAGCGGTGGCCGACTACGCGTCGATCTCATTGGTCAACGCCAGACTCTTCCAGGCACTTGAAGCCCGGGCCCAGCGGTTACAACAGGTGATCGATGAAGCCCATATGGACGCTGAAGCGCGTGCGGAGTGGAGGGCGGGGTTGAACCGAGGCTTACGAGCAGCGCAAGCCCAGATCGCACGTCTATTGGATGAAACCGATGAATCTAATCTCCAAGCTGGTTTGGAGACTCTGAATGGCGATCTAGAAGCGTTGCTTCAAGTGGTCACTTCCGTTTCCCCATCAGATCCTTCAGAGGAATTGTCTTCGCTTGGATCAAAACCCTCGTCTTGAACCCCACTTTTTTATCTCCATTCGATCAATATGGAGCAAGGGCTAAGACCGAAGGTGATATAGATATATGAGTGAACCTCTGATCTTGGTTGCCGATGATAGTCGCGAGATTCGAAACTTCCTTGAAGAAAATGTTCTCGTTCCGGCTGGATACGTAGTTCGATCGGCAGAGGATGGCATGGCTGCCTTAACCCTCGCCCGTGAGATCAAACCTGACCTTCTCATCACCGATCAACAAATGCCCAACCTCACAGGGATCGAATTAATTCAACAATTAAAACGTGAGCTTCCTCATCTCCCCACAATTCTCATTACGAGCGAGGGATCAGAGCCCTTGGTCGTGGAGGCGTTGCGAGCCGGGGCTGTAGATTACTTAACCAAACCTTTCGAAGCCGAACATCTGCTAGCGGCGGTTGGTCGAGCTTTAACCGAACGACGACGCTGGGAATCGCTGTTGGAGGCCAGATCCGAAGCTCAAGCTAGCGCTGAGGATCTCGCCAGCCGCTTACGGGCGCTGGAAGCTTTGTCACTGGTGGGGCGAACAGTGACCTCTCTCTTGGATCTTGACGAGGTTTTGACTACAGTAGTTGAGGCCGCTGTCCGACTTACCGGGGCCGAGGAAGGGAGTTTATTACTGGTTGACGATGAGAGCGGCGAGCTTTACATGCGAGCGTCAAAGAACTTCGATGAGGAGTTCGCGCGAACATTCCGTTTACACGTCCGTGATTCGCTTGCAGGACAGGTGATCGCATCAGGAGAACCTATACTCGTAGATGAAAGCTCTCCCCAAAAAATCTTGACCTCCTATCTTGTCCACTCGTTGATCTATGTGCCCTTGCGACTGCGCGGGAAGGCGATTGGGGTGCTAGGGGTTGATAATCGCAAAGCGGGTTTGTCTTTGACTCATAAAGACATGGACGTAATGATGGCGATGGCTGATTACGCTGCCGTCGCTATCGAGAATGCTCAGCTGTTCCAGCGGTCAGAGGTGGAGCGTAACAAACTCGAAACAATTCTTACACAATCAGAGAATGGAGTGATCGTTACCGATCCGGAGGACCGATTGCTATTGATCAATCGTGCTGCCATGCAAACATTTGACGTCGATGGAAGACTGGTCGGGAAGCCTGTGGTTGAGATCTTCGAGGATGAAAAGTTAATCTCGTTGCTATGCACCAAGGGAAGGCATCCGCACCTGGATGAGATTGAAGTTGAAACTGGGCATTTTTATAGTGCTCAGCGGACGCCGATCGAGGGCGTCGGGCAAGCAATCGTATTCCACAATATCACCCATCTTAAGGAACTAGATCGTATCAAATCAGAATTCGTCACCACCGTGTCGCACGATCTGCGGTCGCCGCTCACCGCTGTTTTGGGTTATTTAGAGTTGATTGAGCGTGCTGGGAAGGTCAACGAGCAACAGGGCGATTTCATCCATCGAGCACAGATGAGCGTAAAACAGATCACGGATCTAGTTAATGATCTGCTCGAGCTTGGGCGAGTTGAAGCTGGCCTGGATATGGCCAAGGAGGATACACCTCTCACGGTTTTGGCTCGCTATGCAATTGAAGGTTTACGCGGCTCCGCAGAAGCGAAGCAGATTGCCTTGGAGGTGGATTTGCAGGAGTTTGTCCCTTTTGTGAATGGTGATCCCGTTCGTTTACGCCAGATGATCGGGAATCTGCTCGACAATGCAATTAAATACACACCCGAGAATGGTGTCGTGCGTCTGGCTGTTGAGGCCGAAGGTGACCAAGTGATCCTCCATATCAGTGACAACGGGGTGGGCATTCCC
>JABAOF010051976.1_pt1 | contig 10130 bp, 6 predicted proteins | sample 7062171 | NCBI WGS metagenome assembly JABAOF01 (sample SAMN14538628, study PRJNA623070) | marine sediment metagenome | biome: marine biome [ENVO:00000428]; feature: marine pelagic biome [ENVO:01000023]; material: deep marine sediment [ENVO:00002113] | place: India: Gulf of Khambhat ...
TGTGGAGGTAGGCGTTGATGTCCTCGGGGTAGCCACGCCGGCGGCGCTGCTGCTCCTCGCGCGGGCTGAGAACGCTGGTCATCGGGAGGTTCACGACAACGAGGATGCCGCCCCCGAGCCACTTCACGAACTCGCGCCGCTTCATACGGGTCGCGTCACTCATGGCTCGCCTCCTCAATGGCCTCGACGATCCGCTGGTGCGCCCCGCAGCGGCACAGGTTCTGCTCCATGCCCTCGATGATCTCGTCGCGCGTGGGCCGGGGGTTCTCGAGCAGCATGCCGTAGGCGTTCATGATCATGCCCGGCGTGCAATAGCCGCACTGGTATCCGCCGTGCTCGTGAAACGCCTGCTGTAGCGGGTGGAGCTTCCCGTTGCGGGCCAGGCCCTCGATCGTGATCACGTCCTTGCCCCGCACGTACTCGAGGTCGGCCTGGCAAGCCCGCACCGCCCGACCCTCAACGACCACGGTGCAGGACCCGCAGATACCCGCCCCGCACCCGTACTTCGTACCGGTCAGCTCGAGATCGGTGCGCAGCACCCAGAGCAGTGTCCGGTCCGCGTCGGTCTCGAGCGTGACGGGTTTGCCGTTCAGCGTGAAGCTGATGGTGTCCGTCGTCTCTCCCCCAGCGTCCGCGTTGTGGATCGAGCTGAGATGGCAGCTTCTATAGCAGGTAGCCGGGACCGGGAGGTGTCAAGATCCGGCGGCAAGGCGAGTTCGCGCCGGCTAGACGAAGTGCGCGCCGGGGTTGATCCCGTACTTACCCGGATCGGTGACCTTGATGATCGACCGGAGGAAGTTTCCGCTCCCATCCGTCTCAGCGAGATCCACCCGCTGTCCGGAGGTAAGCCTGGAGCCCGCCGCGTCGCACACGATCTGCACGATCGGCCGGTGTAGCTGCGTGGGATCGGGGTTCGCCGCCTGCACGATCCCCAGCTCGTAGGTGTCCAGAATGACGCAAGTGCCCACCGGGTAGATGCCAAGGAGATTGATCAAGGCCTTGACGAGTCCGGCGTCGTAGGCCCGACCGCGCGCCTCCCACATCTCCAACAAGATCCTGTCGGGCTGCAGCGGCGTGGTCCGGTAGGTCCGCCGATGCGTCGCCGCGTCGAACGTGTCGGCGGCCGCAACGATCCTCGAGTAGAGCGACAGTTCCTTCAGGCGAAGCGCCTTCGGGTAGCCACCGAGGTCCACCCCCTGGTGGTGCTGGTGCGCCACGATCATCGCGCGGTACGGGATCTCGGCGAAGCCCCGAAGGTCAAACAAGGTGAGCACGCCCCACCAGGGATGCGTTCGAATGGCGCGCCACTCGTCCTCGTCCAACTGACCGGGCTTGTTCAGGATCTCGATGGGTATCTGGCTCTTTCCCACGTCGTGCAGCAGCGCCGCGATGCCGAGATCGTAAAGCTGGTGTCGGGTGAGACCGAGGCGCTTGCCGATCGAGACGCTCAGAATGCAGACGTTCACCGAGTGCGTGAACGTGTATTCGTCATAGTCGCGAATGGTCGTGAGGCCGACCAGCGACACTTCGTTCTTCAGCACCTGGTCGACGATGCTCTGCACGGCGCGCTTGACCTTCTTCGCGCTCGCGGCCCGCCCAAGCCGGATGCTGTTGATCATGTCCTTGGTGACGGCGACCGACCTGCCGTAGGTCCGTTTGGCGAGGTCCTTGGCCTTCTCCGCATCGCTCAGCAGCTCGTCATGCTCCGGCGGGGGCTCCAGCACGACATTGGTGACCTTGGCCGCGTCGAGCTTGTCCCGCAGCGCGAACAGCTTGTCCTGGGTCGAGCTGCGCGCAGCGAAGGCAAGGAGCAGCGAGAGAAGAACCTGCCACTCCCGTCGCTCCACACCGGCGAACACCCGCACGGCGCCGACGCCGCACTCGCGCAGCGTCGTGAGGACGTGACTGAAGGTGGCGTAGTTGTCCAGACTGAGGCGCAGACGCACCTCATTGATGTAGATGAATTCGCCGGCGATTCGGAGCTCCAGCTCCGCATCGAGCTCGTGCAGCGCCTTGCCAGACGCCGAGAGGTCATCCAGAGCGCGCTGCACCTGGGAGTTCTCGATCGGATAGAGGTTGAGGCTGCGCAGCACCGTGTGGAGCGTCACCAGGAACTCACGCCCCCTCTGCCGCACGATCCCAGCTGCGGCCGCTTCGGTGTCTACCTGCGACTCCTGAGCTTCGGGCTCCGACGGCGTCGGTTCCGTGGTCACGTGATCTCCTTGAGCGCCTGACGAACCGCGTTTCGCACGAGAGGGTCCTTGTCGCCGGTGGCGGCCTGGAGCACGGCACGAGCCTCCGCCGTGCCCATCTTACCCAGAGCCATGGCGGCACACGCACGCGTCTCGGGATCCGCCTTGCGACGGAACAGCCCCCCACCCAGCAGCATCCGTCGCAGCTTGGCCAGCCCCGACTCATCCGCCAGGAGGCCATAGGCCTCGAAGAAGGATTGTTTCTCGGTGAGCTCGGAGACGCGCAGGGCTCTGCCCCCAATCGCAGCCTCGATCTTGGTGAACGACCCTCGGTGTCCGTGCTCCGCCATGCACAGGACGGCAGCGCTGCGCACCTCGGCCTCGGGGTCGTCGAGCACCCGTTCCAGATGCTTCATCGCCGTCGGCGAACCGATGGCGCCAAGCGCCGCCGTCGCATCCCGTCTAATCCGCGCGCTCGGATGATCCAGCAGCCCGCCAAGCGTGGGCACGAACACAGGGAGCGGGATCTGAGAGACGAGGCGCAGTACCTGGAGCAGCAGCGCCTCATCCTCGGTCTTGAGCACGCTCGTGACGTGGTCGGGATGCGCGCGGCCGACTCGCTGCACGGCCTGCTCCAGCAGATCCCGTACTCGCTCGTTCTTGAGGCCTGCGAGCTCCGTCAGGACGGTCGTGAGCGCCGCAGGGCGCAACTCAGCGAAGAGCCCGCTCAGTTCGTCCTCAGTCGGGTACGCCACCGTATCGTCCAGCGACTGTAGCAGTTGGGAGATTGCTTCGGGCTCCGACAGCGTCGGTGGAAGATCTTCCAGCGCTTTACGGTGCTCGGGCGCCAGGGCTTCAGCCCGCTCGAGCACCACCTTCAGCTCCCGCAGGATGGTGGCCACCGAGTGGAAATCACCCTCGGCGAGTGCATGGGGAAGCAGATTCTCGATGATCGAGATCAGCCTCTCGCGCGCCTCCACGTATGGTTCCAACTCCATGATGTCGAACAGCATCGCGAGCACGCTGGCGCGGAGATCCTGCTGGTACTCCTGATTGATCGCGTTCCTGAGGTGGTTGATCTCGCTCTCGTCGAGGAAGTACAGCGTGGAGTCGAAGTCCTCCACCTTCAGGATGTCGGACGGCGCTTCCCCAGCCTGCGGTTTCGTCGCTTCTTCAGCCACCAGCTGCTGGACCTCCACCGGCGCCGGACTGGCCGCGGGTACCCCCCACGCCGACTGCGGGGCGGCCGAGGGCTCGAACGACGGAACCTCCTCTTCGCCGAGCTCTATGTAGGTGTAACGGATCAGCTGGAAGTTGTACTGCCACAGCAAGGTGAGCAGATCGTCCGGCGCGTCACGTGGCAGGTGGCGAGCCTGCTGGAGCGCGTCCAGGAAGCCGACGATCTCACGCTCCTCCACGCCCGGCACCAACGTGAGAGTGCGCAGGCCGTCCTTGAACATGATCCACGCCACGCTCTCGGCCTTGTCCGGCTGGGACAGCACGATGGCCTCTTCCCAAACGAACTCCGTCTCGTTCACCTGGAGCTCGAGCTCCGTACACTCCTCCCACACGGACTCGAAGGCGGTCCTGATGTTCTCGACCGCTTTCTGGTACACCGGGTTGTTGGGGGGATAGAGCTGGAAGGCCCGCAGCCCCTTGTCCAGCATCAGCATGAGGCGCTCGACGGGCGCGGTGTCGAGGCTCTGCTCTGGCGCGGTCGGCTCACTCATGAGTCATCCGCGGTCGATGGGAAGCACTGTCTCGGTTTCGCAAATCATGCCCAAGCCGGCCATGCAGCTTGGAAAGCCTGCACCGGCCCGGAGCCGATTACCGTGGCGCACGTCACCGGACTCGACCCCCCAAGGTTGGCACGGTTGGGACCCAGGTGCAAACGCCGAGGTCCGCGAGTTGCCCGGTACGGCAGCCTGGAGCCCCTGCCCCACCGGGCCCAGCCCCCCGAGCACCGCTCCCGCGCGGCTGCCGCCGCGACCTGGTCGGGCGAGGCCGGCCCAGGCACCAATCGCTCCCGGCTCGCGCCCGCTGCAGGCCGGCGCTCGGCGCGACCTCACGCGAGCGACCCCCGGCCGGTGAAACGACCCCCTCCAGGCACTCACACTCCCCGAAACCGCCAGAAAACCTGGGGAAAGCCGGCCACCATGGCGTCACGAGATCTCGCAAATCCATTCGCGAGATCTCGCGACTCCGGCTCGTTCACTTGCGCGGGCGCTTGATCTTGAGGGCCTTCATCCGCGAGGTCAGGGTGGAGGGCTTGAGGCCCAGCAGGTCCGCCGCACCCCCGTCTCCCGACACCTTCCAGCCGCAAATCCCGAGGGCCCGGATGATGTTGGCCCGCTCGAGTTCCTGCATCTCCCTGGCGCTCAGGACCGGCTCCGGGCTGCCCGGGGCAGCCGGCGCTCCGGGCGGCTGCGGGGCTGTGTCGGGCAGGGCCCGATCGAGCTCGAGCCGGCTCCCCGGCGAAATCATGACCGCCCGCTCCATCACGTTCTCCAGCTCGCGCACGTTGCCCGGCCAGGAGTAGGCGCGCAGGCGCTGGACGCACTCCGGCGACAGCGGCTCGAGCGCGCGCCCCGTGCGCCGGGCGAAGCGCTGAGCGAAGGCCGCGGCGAGCAGCGGGATGTCTCCGCGGCGCTCCCGCAGCGGCGGGAGCGTTACCGTGAACTCGCTGAGGAGCTGGTGGAGATCTTCGCGGAAGTTGCCGCCCTCGACTGCCTGCTGGAGATCGCCGCTCGTCGAGGAGACCACCCGCACGTCCACCCGCCGGCTCCGGGCTCCACCGACTGGGCTGTACTCACCGTCCCGCAGCACGCGCAGCAGCTTCGCCTGGAGCTCGGCTGGCAGGGCGCCGATCTCGTCCAGGAATATCGTGCCGCCGTCGGCCAGGGCGAACCGGCCGCCGCCCTGCGCGACGCTCACAGCGAACGCTTCCTTCTCATCCCCGAACAGCTCCAGCGCCTCCTCCTCGATTCCGAATAGCTCGCGCTCGAGCAACGCCGCCGGCGTCGCCGTACAGCTCACCCTCACGAACGGATTGTCGCTCCGCGGGCTCGCGGCGTGGATGGCACGTGCGATGAGCCCCTTGCCGGTGCCGATCTCGCCCTGGATGAGGACGCTCGCGCCGCCGGGCGCGACGCGGTTCACGTCAGCGAGCACGTGTCTGAGCGGCTGGCTGCGCCCCACGATCTCGTCGAAGTTGTGCCGCTCCTTGACTTCTTGTCTGAGATACTCGGTCTCGGCCGCCAGCGAGTGGATCTTCCGGTCGGCCTCGAGCCGCGGCTTCAAGTCGCTGAGCATCAAGGTGAAGTAGGTCGCGCCGCCCTTCGAGAACTGCGACAGCGACGCCTCGGCAGGGAACTCCGTGCGGTCGGCCCGCACTGCCCGCAGGGGGCCGGCCAGTGACGGACCGGGCTGGTCGGCGGGACGCGCGTCGAGCGACGCGGCTAGCTCGGCGACGCGTGCGTGGCTCTCCTTCGATAGGAGCCAGCCGAGGTCGCGGCCCACGGCCGACTTGGCGGGACAGTGGAACATCTCCTCGGCCGCTCGGTTCATGCGCGTCACAAAGAGTTTCCCGTCCAGCTCGATCACGGCCTCCATGGCGCCGTTCATCAAACGCCCGACCTTCTTCTCCTCCTGCCGTACCTGCGCCTCCGCGCGCAGCCGCTGCAGCTCGGCTGCTGCACGGGCGGCAAAGATGCGCACCAGCGCCTGGGCACGCAGTTCATGCGGCATGGGGTGGCTGTCCTGCACGGCGAGGTGCCCCAGCACCCGATGGTCGAGATCCAGTAGCGGCACCCCCAGGTAGCTCACGGCGCCCCGCTCCGCCAGGCTGGCATCGTCGGGAAAATGCCCCGTGACGTCTTCGGCGATGTGAATCGGGAGGCCGCGGTCTATGACCTGCCCGCACGGGGTCCCCGCGACGTCGTACTCGTAGGACGGCACGGGCTGCCCGCCCCGCCAGCACCCGAGCACCCGCACCCGCCCAGCCTGCGGGAGAACCTGTGTGACCCATGCACTGCTAGCGCGCAGCGCGTGGCACAGGTGCTCTACGAGCGCGGCGAAGACCTTATCGCCGGTCTCGCTGGCGGTGCCCTCGTGGATGCTGCGCAGGAGGGCGTGGTCGTCGAGGCCGTGCGGCGGCTCGCGTTCGTGGTCTGCCATGCTTCGCGGCTCGGAGAGGCCTCCGACGTTGGGCGCGGACGGGCAAGAGTGAAGTTGCGGCTCACGGTGGTGCCCCGCAACCGTCGTGCCTCGCTGCCTTGCCACCGCAAGCCGGCCGCCTCTGGCCCCTCCCTGCGCCGCCATGCACATTGAGGAGTCCCGGCCGGCAGGGGTATTGCAATGGCAATCATCAGCCTTTCGGGGGGGGCGTACAGCGGCATTGACGCTCTGGCGGGTCGCCTCAGCGAAGAGCTGGGCTATCAGCAGCTATCGCGAGAGGAACTCTTGAACGACGCCGCCGAGGAATTTGGCCTGTCGGAGAACCAGCTCAAGTCGGCCTTCCAGCACATGCCGGGATTCCTCGAAGGGCGCGGCCTCAAGCGCCGTAACTACATCCACTGCGTGCAGGCGACCATTGCCAAGGCAGTCCAGAGTGACAACGTGGTGTATCACGGGCAAGCGGGGCACCTGCTGCTCAAGGCCATTCCTCATCACCTGAGAGTCAGGGTGGTGGCCGACGTGGAGCACCGCATCGCTGCCGTCATGCAGGGATGCGACCTCACGCGAGACAAGGCGATAGAGTACATCAGGAAGTGGGACGAGAAACGGGACCATTGGGTGAGGTGGGTCCATGGGGTAGATGCGGACGATCCCACGACCTATGACCTCGTGGTCAATCTCGAACGCATCCCGCTGCCGAGCGCCTGCGCGGTCCTCATCCAGGCGGCCGATCGTGATTTCCGTACGACCCCACAGTCCCAGAGAACGTTGGACGATCTGGTCATCGCCAGCCAGATTCGGGCCAGGATCGGTCTGGATCCAGGCATTCCAGACGATAGGATCGATGTGCAAGTCAACGACGGCGTCGTCAGCATCGCCGCGAGCGTGCGCTACCAGCCCGATGCCGAGAAGGTAAGGGAGCTGGCAGGTCGAATCCCCGGCGTCAGGCGCAGTGAGACCAAGATAGAGGCTTGACGGCGGCCCGTACTCTCATCCAGCCCTCCTGGCCGGAACCGTAGAGTCGCGATGCCTACCAAGCGCCGGGCTATCCGACTGGCCGCTACTCTCCTGAGCTGCGCCGCCCTCCAGCTCGGCGGTGCCGCGCCGGCGGCCGCCCAGGCCGACAAGGAGCCGGCAGTCCCCGAGAAGGCCGGTAAGGAACTGCGCGCGCTCCGCCTGTCGGGAGACGCCCCCCACATCGACGGACTTCTGGACGACGCCGCGTGGGCACTGGCCGACTCGATCGACGACTTCGTGCAGTGGGAGCCGGACAACATGGAGCCGTTGACCGAGCGCACGGTGATCCGGGTGGTGTACGACGACCGGCACCTGTACGTCGGCGTCTACTGCTACGACTCCGAGCCGTCGCAGATCGGGAGCGGGTTCGGGCGGCGTGATGACCCGCCGCCGTCCGACGAGATCTTCATCGGCTTCGATCCCCGCCACGACCACCTGACGGGCTACGTCTTCGGCACGAATCCATCGGGCGTGTTCAGCGACGTCAAGTTCTTCGACGACGTCTCCGCCGACTCTGACTACGACGCCGTGTGGGAGGTGAAGACGGCCGTCACCGAGGATGGCTGGACGGCCGAGTTCCGGATTCCCTTCTCGCAGATGCGGTTCAGCGTGCCGGACGCGGCCGAGGCCCGCTGGGGATTCGACGTGCGGCGCGAGATTCAGCGCAAAGGGGAGCAGGGACAGTGGGTCGGGCGACCGCGCGGCGAGCGAGGTCAGGTCTCCCGCTGGGGCCATCTCATCTTCACCGCGGAGCTCCCATCTCCCCACCGCATGGAGGCGTTGCCGTACACCGCGGCACGCAGAGAGGATCTTCCAGGCGACGCCCCGAGCGATCATGACGTGCTGGTCGGAGCCGACTTCCGGATGGGGCTGGGGACGGCGGCGACGCTGTCAGCCACCGTGAACCCCGACTTCGCCCAGGTGGAGCAAGACCCAGCGGTGCTCAACCTCACCATCTTCGAGTCGTTCTTCCCAGAAAAACGCCCGTTCTTCCTGGAGGACGCCCGGACCTTCATTCCTCCGTACGGCCTGTTCCGCCTGTTCCACTCCCGCCGCATCGGGCGCCGGCCCGGTCGCTACGGCCTCGAGGAGGGCGACGAGCTCGTCGAGTGGCCGGTGCTGACGACCATCATCGGCGCGGGGAAGGTGACCGGGAAGTCTTCCGGGTGGACCTACGGCGCGCTCAGCACCCTCACCGCACGCGAATACGCCGTCGTGGATTCCATTGGCGTTGACAGCACGGGTGCGGAGACCGCTACCCGGATCTCGCGGCTGATCGAGCCCCTCACCTCGTACTCCGCCGCGCGCATCCAGCGCGACATCATGGGCGGCTCCTCGAACGTCGGGGCCATCGCCACCGCGGTGATTCGTGAAGGCGACGCCGACGCAGCCACCGGGGGAATCGACTACAAGATCCGGTGGGACCGCAACCGCTTCGAGTGGAACGGTCACTGGGCGGTGACGCGGGCGCCCGGGCCAGGAGGCATGGCGACCGGGTTCGGCGGCGTCTCCAACTTCGGCTGGAACGGCAAGCACTTCGAGTTCAACGTCCACGTCGATCACCTCGGGCGCGATTTCCGGGTCACCGACCTCGGCTTCCTCTTCACCCGCATCGATCGCAGCAACGTGAACCTGGGCCTGGGCGTGAAGCAACCCGACCCGTGGGGCATCTTCCGCAGCGTCTCGGTCCGGGCCGGTGCGGATCGAGCGTGGAACGGCGACGGTGTAGTGTTCGACCGCGAGGTGTGGCTCAGCACCAGCGGTGAGTTCCGCAACTACTGGAGCTGGGAGTTGGTCGGCTGGTACGAGTTCGAGACGCTCGACGACCGGGACACCCGCGGAGGGCCTCCAATCGTGAGCCCCGCTTTCCCTGGCGGTGGGTGGCCTGTGGATCGGCACAGACTCGCGCAAGAGCTGGCGTCTGTCGCTACAAGCGTTCGGAGGGAAATCGGAGGTCGGGAGTTGGAATATCCTCGTCGGCCCCAGCCTGTCCGTGAACCCGTCCACGCGGCTTCAGGCATCCCTCTCCGCCGACTACGAGTTCGGCGTGGACGACGCACAGTGGATCACCAACGACGACGTGGACGGGGACGGCGAGACCGACTACGTGTACGGCACGTTGCGTCGGGATGTCCTGAGCATAACGGCGCGTTCCACCCTCTCGCTCACCCGCGACCTGACCGTCGAGCTCTTCATGCAACCGTTCGTGGCCGTGGGGGATTACTCGAACATTCGAAAGCTCGCCGAGCCAAGTTCCTACGAATTCGAGCCCGTCTCGCTGGACTACGACCCCGACTTCAACTCCAAGTCACTACGCGGCAACCTGGTGATCCGCTGGGAGTACCTGCGTGGCAGCACGCTCTTCGTGGTCTGGAACGTCTCCACGTTCGACGGATCGAACGCCGGCGTGTTCGATCCGCTGCGGGACCTCAGCAGGGCGTTCAGCGCGGACGGCATCCACGCCTTCATGATCAAGGTGAACTACTGGCTCAACCTGTGACAAAGATAGCGGCTTAAGCGACCGCGTCTCACATGCTGGTACAGGGCGAGACCTCTGGATGGGCGGTCCAAGTGTCGAAGACCTCTCCCGCCGTCGGCAACTCCACGGTGGCAGCTTCCCCGGAAGGGAGGTCCGTTCTCTCCGTTGGGCCCAACTCGGTACCTGTAGACAGGTGCACCTCGACTCGCACGGCACACAGCGTCTGTCGGGTTGTGTTCTCGACCCTCCCCACGAAGGCGCCTGAC
>JABAOF010010427.1_pt3 | contig 10127 bp, 12 predicted proteins | sample 7062171 | NCBI WGS metagenome assembly JABAOF01 (sample SAMN14538628, study PRJNA623070) | marine sediment metagenome | biome: marine biome [ENVO:00000428]; feature: marine pelagic biome [ENVO:01000023]; material: deep marine sediment [ENVO:00002113] | place: India: Gulf of Khambhat ...
TCGTATATTGAGATATGTTTCTTTCTCATCAACCCGAAGAGTTGGTACCAATAGTCTTTTGGCGGAGAGGAGTGTGGGTCCGCGATAATAGCCATTTTGTATCTTAATTTATATCCATTTTCAAGGTAGGCTCGAATCCATAGCGCTGCGTCAAAACTCTCACTATTTCTGTCAAAAATTACAGTTAGAGGTATTCCTGTCGAGCCGCTTGTTGTGTACTTGATGCAGTGGTTTATATTAGCATTGTTAGCGACTACTTCGCTGATGGGAGTGTTATGAATTTCGGATTTAGTTGTCAGAGGAATCTTTGTCAAATCTTCCATAGTCTTAATGTTGTAAGGTTTGATTCCTGCGGCGTCAAGTTTTTTGTGATAAAATGGTACTTCCTCATAGGCAAATTTTATGGTTGCCCTCAATTTTTTCTCTCGTATTTTCTCTAATTCCTTCTGTTCCAGCCACTGATTTTTTCTTAATTCGTGCAAATGGTAGAGTGTGCGAAGAATCATGTTTTTCATCTTCAAATCTGGTCGGGTATTTCACATAAGAAATTTCAATTCAGCGTTTGCGACTAGCTAGCCCAAGGTTTATCTTCCCGTTTGGTCGATAGAAGATTCCCGCCTTGTCCAAAAAATCTTTGACAGGTATTTCTCCATTTGGGCTAAGTCTGCTGATGCAGCCTACAGTGAAAACTGTGCTAATGCTATTGGCAACATCTTCTAAGGCCTTCATTACAAGAGAGAGCTTGCTCTCTGGAATTTTGAATTCGATAATGCAAGAGAGAACTCGCTCGTTTATTACTTCTTTTGCGAGTATGCCACGCTTTTTGTCCACCATAAGCATTGTGACTGGATTTTTCGGTTCAAACTCAACACCTACTCGAGCGATTGCTTTGAGTATCTTCTCGACATCCTTAAATGATGTTCCAACTCCTGGCCGCCCCACATCCACCGTAAACCCAACTTCGCCAAAACCATATCGCCCAGTAACGTCGTTGGTTTTCACCTCTTCTGTACCTCTTCCACTTATTCCGGTCGATTCATGCGCCATTGGAGCAGAACTAAACTGATGCCTTATTGTTCTCGGCCATTTCAGAGGCACTTTTTGAAATGCCTCAACCGGACAGACTTCCGATCTATAGCAGACATAGCATTCTACGCACTCATCTTCGTAGATCACACATTTTTTCCCGACCGACTTTATTGCCCCTACTGGACAATAAGGCACACACATTCTGCACCCTACACATTTTCTTACATTTATTCTCATTTAAGATCACTTGAATCGAACCGCAACTACCTTGAACTCTCTCGATATCTTTTCCAAAGAGCCATTCTTTCTTATCTCTTCGTGTTTCCATTTGCCTAATTCAAACATTACTTTTTCGTGAATTTCAGTTGGGATACGCCACTGTTTAGATATAATGCGTTCATTCAGTCGATTGAAAATTTCATTGACATCGATGTCCTGCTTCCATCGGATAGTGTATCTTTGTGTTGAAGCTGCTTGTCTTCTTAAGTAATTGTCTCCGCCTCTCCCCAAAAAACTGTTACGCTCCAAGAGTGTTTTTGAAATGTTCTGCATAAGACTCGTATTCTTGTACTTAAAAACGCTATTTAGAATCCGTGTTAAATTTCCTCGCAGTCCTTTGGCTTGTGGAATCTTGTTTTTACTGCAAAGCTCAAAATATTTGCGACCAATTTTGCTCACCAGATCCGGGGCTCCATGAGTTGCAGCAACAAAGAAGCCCTCAAGTTTTAGAACACGTTTTGATTCTTGAACTGCCTTCCTCCATTTTTTTACGAGGTGCAATACATGTACGGAAATGACAAGGTCAAAACAACGTGGTCGAAACGGAAGCGTAGTCACATCACAGAGAATCAAACTTACGTAATTTGATACGGAGCTTCCTTTAATCTTCTCAATCATTTTCATAAGCATTTTTTTGGAAATATCTATTCCAACCAATTGAACACCTAGTTCAAGGAGAGGTCCAACTGTCCTCCCTGTACCGACCCCCGCATCAAGGACCAATGAATTCGGATTCAGTTGGGTCCCGTTGGCGATGATTTTCATGTAAAACCGATTCAGTACGCCGTTCGGTATTATTCTAGTTTCATCATACTTATCGGCTATGCGGTCGAAAGACATGTTGTTCAACTTCATTTTCAATTAATTATGGTGTTGATATGGCGAAACCTTCGAAACAATGCGTCGAATCTTGCCCGATTTGTCTCTTGGTATTGCGTTCAAAATGTCAATCTTGACCTTAATATATTCTTCGTTTAGGGCTTTTCTAAATCCTTTCTCGAATTGATCAACTATATCTTGACTGTATCCTTCATCTAGCACTAACTGTATCCTAAATTCATCAAGTCTTTCTTGGATTATTTTGTATCTTGAAATTCCTTCCATACGTGGAAACGCTTCAGAATCCCAAATAGAGAGTGATGTCACAATTCTGCCACTGGGCAAGACTATGAAATCATCAGCTCGTCCACTGATCATCTCCATAAGCGGTAATTCCCTACCACATGGGCATTCTTCTTCGCTGGGGACACCGACATCCTTGACGTTGTATCTTATCAAAGGCATTGCATAGTTAAACAGAGTGGTAAAAACGATTTCTCCTTCTTCTCCAGGCGCGACTCTTTCTCCGTCTTTGACGAATTCAACTACGTCTGCATCCACATCTATGTGATAGTATTTATGTTCAGTACACTCCCATGCGATGTCCATACCGGATTCAACGCATCCGTATAGAGTGAACATCTCAGTTTCGAACGTGGAGTTTATGAATTTTCGTCTCGTTTTGCCCAGAACTTCTCCGCCGCTGAAGATTAGTCTTGGCTGTATTGTGATTTCCTCTTTTTTTATTGCTCTTGCCAAAAGCTCTAGTAAGCTTGGGTATCCAGAGATGACGTCAGGTTGATATTTCTTAAGCGATGGCAATGAGCTCGCTATATCCCACGAAAAATGTCTTCTTCTGAAAAGCCCGAAGTATTCGAATAGAAACCTACGCGAAGATCCTGCTGGTCGGAAACCTGTATATATTGCCCATTTGTCTCTGAATCTGCCTCCGCACTCTATGAATCTTCGAAGTTCATTTGCTTGAATGAAGTCAAAAGCTTTTTCATCAAAAATTACAGTTAACGGTCGTCCAGTCGAGCCTGAAGTGTGGTCTAGATGGCACTTCTCTATTCTTACGTCCTTTGCTATAAACTCGTGGAAGTTCTTTTGGATGTCCGATTTTGTTATAATTGGAAGTTTATCTAAGTCATCTACAGTCTTTATGTCATCGGGTTTGATTCTTACGGAATCAAACTTTTGATGGTAGAACCTTACATTTTCGTAGGCATGTTTTACGTTTGCTCTAAGCTTTTTCTCTTGTATCTTCCTCAATTCTGAAGCTTTCAACCAAGTGTTTTTTCGCAGTGCACGTAAGTAGTACAGGATACGAGGAATGCTATAATAGCGCCGCATCGTTGCTACACTTTCCATCTATGTTTCGTATATGTTCAGAAGGCAAAACAAAGGAATAGGGGAAACTATCCCTCTATGGCAAAGGCTTTCATAAGTCCAACAGCCCTATTTATGTTGAATGCTCCGCAGACGCATTGTTTGGCCATTACTTCAGCTGCTTCTTCGTAGGTGATTATGTCTCTCCTTACGTCGGCACACAGCTTTTCCACCAGCTTAGGTGATATCATGTGGTGCCCACACATCGTAGTCATAAGCAATAGCTCTTCCTTGGGAAGTAGTTCTTTCTTACCAAATATCCCCAAAGACAACTCAACTGTATGTGGGCATATGCCAATCAATTTCAAGCAGTCATCGACTTCGGAAAATAAACCAGAAACAACAACTGATGCTCCAACGTTCAAATTCTTTAATTGTTTTAAAAAGAACATTAGATCTGCCTTAGTATTGAAAAGGCTTAACTGTGGAAGAACCGACTTTAGCAATGATTTTTCTATATAACCAAGAACCCCTGGAAATCTCGGGATCTTGGGGATACGTAAAATCACTTTCTTGATGTTTGAACGTACATTTGGGTTGCGCTTCAAAAATTTTCCGATTGTCTGTTTGAGAAATTTGCTTGCGGCAGAACCAGATAACGATTTGGGTGTAAGAGGCTCACGATCGATCTCTCTGCTTTCCATTATAAGAACAATGTAATCGCCTTTCAGCGATTTTATGTCCCCCAAGCGGTGTAAGGTGTGTGTCATGCAATCACCAGCTGAAAACTCACTATTTTATGCGTATTGCAATTAACCAAGTTGTTCACTGTACTCTATTTTCTTGAATTTTAAATAGATTGCGTGTGTCAAGTAGCCAATCAACACTGCCATACTCGAAAGCAATAGCAATGCTTTTGATTTCAGGAATCTTGCCGTAACAAAGCGTTTTATTGTCAACTGCAGGTGATTTGTTTCAAGCTTAATAACGTCACTTCCGTATATCCGATCTAGATAGGCTTTGCTTTTTCCTTCAATGAAGGATCTTGTTATAATGTTTCTTGTTTTTAGTCGTTCTTCAGAAATTCGGTGGAATACTGTAGCATTGGGATTCCACAAAGTAACATATCCCGCACTAGCTAGTTTAATCCCAAGTTCTGGTTCCTCTCCTGCCATAAGATTTCTTGGATTGTATCCGAAATCTTCGCTGAAACCTCCAATCTTTAATACCGTGTCTCTTTTCAAAGCAAGGTTTGAGGCGAAACCGTTTCTCACCTTTGTCACTTCTTTGATGGTCCATGGTGAACAACCTATAATCCAATAGAGTTCTTTCGGAAACCAAGCATTATCATTTTTTGTCCGAAATTCCCACCTACATAGAACAGGTCCTGCTACTGCTCCTGCTTTTCTATCCAGCTGTAGAGCCCAAATCAATTCTTCTAACCAACGATGATGAGGGATTGCATCATCATCAGTATATGCTATGTAAGGAGTTTTCGCATTCTTTAACGCCATATTCCTAGAATGTGAGATTCCCTTATCAAAGGGATTGAAAACCACGTTAATTTCGTAATTCAACCCACTCAGGTGTTTTGTAGCATCTAGTAGTTTCTTGAAATACCGTTCATTACGATTGACGATCACAATTACGTCAAAATCTTCAATCGTCTGCTTCTCCAATGCTTTTAACAATTCAATCACCCATTCGAAGTAGGTTTCTCTGAAAGTTGAAACAGCAACAGTGATTGTCTTTGACATAGTTGAAAACTCTCTTTCACGAGCGCGCGGCTTCATTGCCGAATTTTAGCAATGGACGAGAAAACCTCTGTTGACCCTGCATTTGTGTCTTTTTTGTCTAGCGACGTATTCACATGTCTTGTCTGCAGAGCATTTTCAAGAGGCTCTTAGTTTTTTCGCAAATCTTTGTTCCATTCTTTTAAGCAGTACTGCCGTAGTGCTTATCGTGAACATTTGCATCGCGATAAGGATTAGTATGGTTGCGAATATTGCCCATCCGGTATGCCATGAGCCAATTGTTAGCCATTCTACGAATATCCACAACAGAATTGCAATCGCAGGTGTCATAAGCAAAGCTGAGAACACAGAAAATAGGAAAACGGGATTGTATGATCTAGCTAGAAACCAAACGGTAGCCAAGATTTGAAAACCATGTTTCCAAGAGCTAAGCTTTTGAAAGCCCACGCGCTCTCGGTAGGCTATCGGAACCTCAGTGACTCTGCCCTTCGTAGCGGTCTGAGCAGCAATTTCTACTTCTACATCAAAACCTCTAGTATTTAGCTCAAGCTGACGAGCACGATCCATGTTTATCAAATACATCCCGGAGCAAACATCACTCAATTTGGTTCCCAAAAGCACATTAAAAGTTTTCGTAATGAACCAATTCCCAAACCGATTCAATTTGGGAATGTTTTTTCTCCCATTAGCCCGCACGCCAATTATCTGATCATAGTTCTCCGCGTGAGCCAAGAAATTTTCTATGTCCTTCGGATCATAAGTGCAATCTCCATCCATAACAAGCATATACGGAGTCTTCACATTCTCAATAGCCGTCTCAATAGCCCCACATTTGCCCATGCTATGTTGAAAAACAACATGTCCACCATTTGACTCAGCTACTTTGGTCGTTCCATCAGTCGAATAGCCGTCAATAATAAGAATATTGTGGTAACCGAACTGTTTCAACTCGTACACGATTTTCCCAATTGCTTCTTCCTCATTCAGAGTTGGAAGCACGATTGTAATGTCGTCTCTGCTCACAGGCACTCATTTCATCTCCGCAATTCTCAGTTAGATCTGCGTTCGCATGCAAGTTTTCAGTTATACATCTGATTATACCTTTGTTTTGTAGCTATTTAAGTGTCAATGAAACATAATGAGTAGATCTCTGTAGTTAAGTTCTATAGAGAAATTCCATTTACGTGCACATGTCCGAACGAGGCGCGGTTCCAGTTTGGCCCTTTGTTTGTTCAAAATTATGAAAGTTTATGCTGGGGTGGTCAAGTTGAGCCAAATCCCAACAAAACGGTTATGATATTGAATACTGCTTGAGGTTGCGTTGTAGATCCAAGTCTCAAAAAACAAGTTAACAAAAAACCCGTTGTTCTTAGAATCCCACGATACTATGTAGTTCGCTATATCCAATACAACATCGTTTAGCGTCAAATTGTAAAATTCAACTTGGAAAAGAACTTTGTTATACCAGTAGTCAAAGGAAAAAGTCAAGGGCAGCTCCCAAATATTTTCATTTGCAACAAAAGCGGTGATATTAAAGAGCGCTGTCAAGTTGCTCGGGGTACGATCAAAACTATTTGGAGCCGATTGAGTTTGATTACGGAACTTCACTTCTACCAAATAATAGGCGGAGTGTCCTATACGATTCCTGATTCCTAGAAACACGCTATAATTGTGGTTGCGCGTAATGTTGATCGGATAATTCTGAGCCATATGATTTGGACCAAGCAGCCAAAGCTCAGAAAATCGTTCGCTTTCTTCCGGAGAAGCCACGATCAAACTAAGCGTGGGAGCTGCCGCAACCAATATCAAGATCAGACTTCCCGCGGCAAACAGTGTGCGATATTCCTCAAGATTCACTCTGCGCCACCTCCACCTTCATTTTTGGAATCTGCCGAATATAACGACGTTTAAAAACACGCCAACTCCAGAAAGCCCCAAAAACAACAGCAACTACACCCACCAACGATCCGGTAATCGTCAACCAAAAACCCACAATCCTTGACTTGTGAGACATATCACGCAATTCATTAGTCTGACTCTTCACGTCCTCAATAATGTAGTAACACGCATTAGCAAAACTAGTTGCATCCTCAAAATCTTTCAATGTATATGCGATGTGTGCTTTGGCTAGAATGTCTCCTGCATCATTCAATTGAACTAGCAAATTTGAAACATCCGCCCCAGCCCGCTCAGTCTCTAGAATAGCTTGATAGGCGGAAACCAAAGCATTGTCAGCAATTTCGATGCTTGTAGTAGCTGTATCTACCAAGTTCGATGCAAACATCTTAGATATGAAAATAGACGCTGAAAGGACCAAAATAGTTAGCAAAACCAAAAGTTTTGAAGGAGACTTCACCGTTAATTTCCTCATTTCTTCTTATCGTCTGTGTTTGAGCACATGTTCTCTAGCACTAACTCATCTTTACGAGCGTTCCTAACGTGTTCTTGAAGTCGCGTACAATGCTCACAATATTCATCATACTTTTTGAGAAAAACTTCGCCTTTTTGTGTGATTACGTATAATTTTTCATCTTTATCGATGCTGATGAGGTCAGCTTCCAAGATCTCAGCTAGATATCGTTTTAGAAGATCATAGCTCAAATTGGCTTGATACATAATCCGCGTTTTCTTAGCGCCCTTTCCAGCTACAATAAGAATGTCTGCTATGATTTGCAGTTTACTTCTATACTTGCTATTATTCACAGTAGCCTGTACCATATTTCTATCCAACCAATTGCAGCTAAAAAGAATTGAAAATCAGTTATGATCTGATCTTGAAGCTATATATGGTGCACTACATTAAATTACAAGACTTCAAAAACATCTGTCAGTGGTGCAGCCAGCCTCGTCCACCCTTCTTTTTCTGTTGATTTTTAGAGTGAACCTTCTTCTGGGGCGCTTTTCTCTTTCTACTGGCGAAGTGTTTCTGTTTACTTAACGTACTTCTAATAAACTTGCCCCATCCGCCAACAACAGGGCTAGGAGGAATTGCGTTTGGGATTTCAGAAGGTTTGTGTCGTTCCAAGATTTCTATGAAATCTAAGGGCTGGAAGTCTCTCGTGGCGATGATGACTATGCCACGGTTCACAAACAGTGATGAGTAGTCTCTACGGGCGATTCCTTCCGCCCTCACTTTGTCGTCTATTCTTTCTCGCCACAGCGTTTTCCATGTGGTTCTTAACTCATCAACAAACGTTTTCCATTCCGTACGTTCCACTATGTAATCCCTCCCTGAAGGGAGCGGATGAGAAATGAGGCTTTAATTCTTCTCATCTTCACATGTCAACTCCTCACCGATATCCTTCCCATTTTCATAGTGCGCGCATTCTGGAGAAACGTTTCGCAATGTTGGTAATCTTCTCGTTTTTTGACAATGTTTGTGCTCCTTTAACTGCGCTGTCGCCCTGATTGACGGTCACAAAGGCAATGCAACAATTATTTTGTCGTTATCGGTTATATAAAGACGTAAGGAAAGAACTTCTTGAGCGAAGTTCTAGAACTTTATTACTGAAAGTTCTAGTAAATCCTGTAACGTTTTATAAAAAGAGATTTCACAAATCATTTATCTTTTCACAACAATTTACGCAGTTAGCGAGGAAGCTATATAAATGTTGGCCATTGATGCAGTTCTAAGGTTACTCAAAGATGGAAAATGGCATGATTTGGTAGAAATCGCAAAAAAACTTGCATCACATGAGTTTAGAGTGGAAATGATCGTAAGCTTCCTATCGGATTATGGCTTCATTGAATTTGACAAAAAAGATCGAAAAGTGAAACTCAACCCGTTGACACGTGAGTTCATTGATGAAATTCATCGTGTCGAAGAGGAGGAAGCCATGAGGGCTTTAAGGTTGCGGTAGGCTAGAAGAAAGTTCTGGCCCTTGGCTGTGGTTTCAAAAAATGTTGTTTTGCCACTTTTCTTTTCTGATACAGCTCTCAAGAGTTTCATGCCTAAAAGAAGTTTTAAGTAACTTTGAAGCTGTCTGTAGCTAAGATTGCATCCATACATGATGCGAGTCTTCCTTGTGCCTTCAGCTGCTTCATTCAAGATGCTTGCCATAATGTCTATTTGGGTTCGCATCTGACCTAGAGAGGGACTAAGCTCTCCCGTAGCCTTAGACTGCACCAAGGGAAACACCGAAACATATTCTTAATGAGCAAAATATTTGTTATAACTATATGTGCCTATTAAGCTTTTGCCAAAAAACTGGTACACACTTAGTTTCAAGTAAAAACGAACCTCTATTTTCGATTTCTAGAATATTCTTCTGAACGTTTTCCTCATAAACCATTTATACCAAAAACGTAGACTCATTAAGGAAGAGANNCTTCTTAGCAGAGTACGCCTTCATTGATTTTAACAAAGAGCAAAAAAAAGCAAAGCTTACTCCTACCACGCTAAAGTTCCTCAGAGGAATTCGACGCTTAGTGAAACTTACATAACACCTATCTTGGTATTGACGTTCGAAGTTACATTGGATTTACATAACTACGTAATGGTAATGCTACAAAATTTGATATAACTCTGAGATCGGAATAACGAATATGAATTTTGGTCTTAATATAAAAAGTGTTGTATAGTTTGCTGACCCTGCTTTGCCTTGCGTTTGAGGATGAGGCTGAGCAGAAAAGAGAAAGGAGAAGATGGGGTGGTTCTAAGAAACACTTTTCCATCAGCCTCATTTTCCTCCGCGTTAGGAGGGTCGTTAATAGAAAAGAAGAGCGTGGTTGCTAGCAAGTTTTCATCTATGATTGTACGTCTTTGTATATCGTGTTGTGATCAACGTTTTTGTTCATGAAGATGCTTATGCGATTGTTGCCGATTGTCAGTGTTAGAACCTTTACGTCTTTTCCCTCTATAACAATGTTGTTGACGTTGCCAAGTTCAAACGCGCTTATCATGCTTTCTCCTGAGTC
>JABAOF010027869.1_pt1 | contig 10126 bp, 8 predicted proteins | sample 7062171 | NCBI WGS metagenome assembly JABAOF01 (sample SAMN14538628, study PRJNA623070) | marine sediment metagenome | biome: marine biome [ENVO:00000428]; feature: marine pelagic biome [ENVO:01000023]; material: deep marine sediment [ENVO:00002113] | place: India: Gulf of Khambhat ...
GAAGGAATGATCTATATCGATCTCTCGGATCAGGGGCTGCGGGTCAATGATAAAAACGGATGGCGATTCCCCGATACTTCCTGGTGGCCGGAAAAGTTAGGGAGAGTTGAAGGAGCTCTGGGGGATGAGATCAGATACTTTGCAGACGGTGTTATGCTGGGGGAGATGCCTGAGGGGCTGGGAGACCCTCAGCGAGCACGGGATTCACTTGAAATAGTCATGGCCGCTGAAAAGTCGGCTGAATCTGGTAAAGTTGTTGAGCTTTAGGGAGGAATACCCATGCGTGTTATTGATATATCCGGTTCGATCTATACCGGCATGTGGAGCTATGCCGATTATTACCCTGATTTCAAACTTTCTTCTGTTGAGTTCGAGTTTGGTGGTGAGAAGTATTCGGTCGATGTGTTTGAAGGAATGCACGCGCAGACCGGGACCTATATCGAATCACCGGAGGTTTTTTCGGAGAGTGGGAAAACCGGAGGTCTGAGTGAAACTGTGCCGATTGAAAAATTGTTCATGATCGATACATACGTGTATCAAATACCCCATGATGAACTTAAACAGAAGGATGGTCGGCCATATGTTTCTTTAGGCGATCTGCAGAAGGCGGAGAGGGGAAACATACCTCAGGGAGCGGCGATACTGGTGGGAACAGGATACGGGAGGAACTGGAAAAAGTCCGACTACATTGAAAAGTCCTGGTTTTTCAAAAAAGATGCACTGTACTATCTGATCGACAAAAAACCTTTTATGCTGGGGGGAGATTCTCCGGTATGGGAAAATGCGGTTCATCCTGAGGGCGCTTTTGAACGATTTTATAAATCAGGTATCCTCCTCTTTGCACCTTGCGTTAATCTTGAAAGGATCAAAGGGTTTAAAGTAAAACTCACTGCTCTACCGCTGCATATCTTAAAAACGGGCGTATGCCCCGTACGAGCAGTTGTTGTAGAAGAGTAAGAGCTGCATTGAAATGTGGAAGTAGACTAATTTGTAATACATGGAGAGCCACCTTCGGAGAGGGTGGCTCCATTAGTTAGACGAGGGTATGGGTGGTGAAAGTTATTGATATTTCCGGACCAATTTATGAAGGGATGTGGAACTATCCCAAACCTTTAGCAAGGTTGTTGAAGGATTTCAAACTTTCATCGGTTAGATTTGAGCACGGCGGTGCTAAGTACTCTGTGGATGTTTTTAAAAATATGAAGGCACAGACCGGAACCTATATTGAATCTCCAGGCCGATATTTAGGTGAAAATCCATATACAGTTGATGAAATCCCGATTGAAAAACTATTATTAATGGATACCTCTGTACTGTTTATACCCTATGAAGAGTTGGGTATACAGAATGGGAAGCGTTTCGTTTCATTTCGCGATTTAGAGAATGCTGAAAAAGAGCCAATTCCAGAGGGATCGGCGATACTGGTTGGGACGGGGTATGGAAGATGTTGGGATAGAACGGATTTTTTTACCCGCTCATGGTTTTTCAAATTGGATGCAATGGAGTATTTGATAGAAAAAAAGCCCTTCCTATTGGGAACCGATTCTGCAGAGTGGGAAAACCCACACAACCCGGAAGGAATCTTCCCAGTTTTTTTTCCGGCAAATATTCTTATTCTTGCATCATGCATAAATCTGGAACGTATTGAGCGTTTCAACGTAAAGCTCACGGTTTTACCCTTAAAAGTTACGGGATCTTATATCTGTCCTGTTCGGGCGATTGTAACAGTGCACTGAGAATAGTGGGACCAATGATCCATGAATCTGAGTAATTTATTCAGTCCAATCAAGCTCGATAAACTCGAGCTGAGAAACCGAATAGTCCTCTCGCCAATGGGCATTGGCGCATACAATGACGATGAGACCGTCCCTGAGGAGTACGTCTCATTTATTAAAGCCAGAGTGCAGGATACAGGTTTAATTGTTACAACAGGTGTCCGAGTGTCGGCAAAGTACAGTTCATTTAAGTTCATGGGATGCTATGACGATTCACAGATACCTGGTCTTCGGAAACTGTCAGACGTAGCTCATAGAGCCGGGGCAAAGATATTTTTACAGATACTGGAACTTGGAGGCGCCGATGAAGTGAGCGCCTATGTCCCTTCTGTGGACGCTCCCCCTTACAGAGTGGAATGGCAGGGTGAGAATCCACCGGTTGAGTTAAAAAAAGCACAAATAGAGGAAATTAGTGATTCGTTTATCCAAGCTGCTCGCCGGGCTCAGGAGGCCGGCTTCGATGGTGTTGAATTAGACGGGGCAGAGAATTTTCTCATATCCGATTTCATTTGCCCAGCTCTAAATCTCAGAACCGATGAATATGGCGGCAGTTTTGAAAATAGGATGCGATTTCCGGTAGAAGTGGTACAGGGCATAAAGAGGGTATGTGGGAGTGATTTTGCCGTTGGCTTTAAATTCAACGCTTACTACGATCTTCCCGACGGTATCGGTCTAAAGCTGGGTGTTAAGATTGCACAGAGAATGGCGTGGGCAGGAGTATGCTACATCCATGAATGGTCTTTTGCCAAACTCGATAAACCGATGTCGTTGTTCAAATATCCGCCCATGCCAAATTTGTATCAACCGCGAAATACGACTGTTTCCATAGCCAAGTATTTGAAATCCCATTTGTCATCTGTTCCCGTTATTGCTGTTGGGGGTATTGGAAGGCCTGAAGAAGCGGACCGTATGATCGGGGAAGGCAAGGCGGATATGGTTGCAATTGGAAGGGCATTCATAGCGGATCAGCAGTGGGCATACAAGGCAAAGAGGGGCTTGAGGATCAGACCCTGTATCAGATGTCATGTTTGCCATCACGAGGTGGCCCAGCTCGGTAATCTTATTGTGTGCTCGGTAAATCCAGATGTCCTAGGGTTGAAAAAGACGAAAAAAACCAAAGCACCGTTGAGCGTAATGGTCGTTGGGGCCGGTCCGGGAGGGATCACTGCTGCACTTGCAGCTTCGGAGCACGGTCACAAAGTGACCCTGTATGAAAAGGATGTTGTTATAGGAGGCAAGCTCATAGCGGGAAGTGCCCCGGATTTCAAAATTGAATATGACAGTTTGCTCCAATACTTGAGAGATGAGATAAACCAAAGCAGTGTGAAGCTTGTATTAAATAAAACTGTTACACCTGCGTACGTCATGGAGAAGTCGCCCGAAATTCTTGTCGTAGCGATTGGTGCCGAGCCCGTTGATCCTGGTATTGGGGATATTACAAAGAACAACATCCTGTATGCAACGGATGCTCTTACACATGCAAGGGCGTTAAAGGGCAAAAGGATCGTTGTTATCGGCGGCGGAGATGTCGGTTGTGAGACGGCTCTTCTTCTTTCGCGAATGGGGAATAAAGTATCGATAATCGAAGCGCTGCCATCGCTGATGGAAAATGAGGAGATAAAATACAATACGGTTGTGCTCGAAGATATGCTGCACAAAGAAGATATTCAGCTGTACACCGGTACCGTTCTCGTGGGTATAGAGGAAAAATCTGTCAGGATAAAAGCTCAGCAGAATGGTGAAAAAAAACTCGAAGCAGATATTGTTGTTATTTCAACTGGATGGACGTCAACACCAGGGATTGTAAGAGATTTGAGAGCAGCCTGTGAAAACTCTCATGCCATCGGCGATTGTGTAAACCCCCGAAGACTCAGGCAGGCCATCCAGGAGGGATACAGTATTGGCTGTTCGGTGTAGAGTTAAATGCTATTGACAAAGGTATGGTTTTACCCTATTCTGTCGTGGAAGGTAAAGATATCTTACCAATTTCAATAAACGATGAGGCTTTGACTGGAGGGGTACGGTTTGAAAGCCGGCAGTAGAAATCGAAAAATAACCAAGTCGCAGGTAGAGCAGGTGCATGAATATGCTTTGAGGCTCCTTGAAGAGGTCGGTTGCACAGTGCTCTGCGAAGAGGCACTCGATATTTTGGACCGTACTGACAGTAGTGTCCAGAAGGGAGGCCGGGTGAGAATCCCCCGCACTCTCGTTCAGGATGCACTCGAGAGAGCGCCGAAAGAGATTGAGGTATTCAACAGAGAAGGCGAATCAGCAATGGTGCTGAAGGGTTGGAATTGTTATTACGGCACCGGGTCCGACTGCGTCAACACCATTGACCTCACCAGCGGTTTTCGGAGAATGTGCACAAAGAGTGATGTAGAGAAGCTTGCGAGTTTTTGCGATGCTCTTCCCAATATCGATTTTGTCATGTCTTTCGGTATAGCACACGATGCACCCCAGGGTGGTAACTTTGTCCATCAGTATGAAGCAATGTTACTCAATACCCATAAGCCCATCATCGTAACAGGTCATGGAAAAAATGACATGCGCACGATGATTGAGATGGCAGCTGCAGCAGTGGGAGGCGTGGAGAACCTGCGTGCAAGACCACCCATGATACTCTACACTGAGCCGCTGTCACCACTTGTACATACGGACATGGGTGTGAGCAAGGGGCTCCTGTGCTGTGAATATGAAGTACCCTTTATTTACATTGGAAGCCCATACATGGGTGCTACGGCACCAGCAACGCTCGAGGGTATTCTGGTACAGGCGGTGGCTGAATCCCTGTCCGGTCTGGTAATTTTTCAGAATAAACGTCCCGGAGCCAAGTTTATTTTCGGCGGTGATGCAACAGTCATGGACATGCAAACAACAATATTTTCCTACGGAGCGCCAGAACTGAACATCCTCAATGCCTGCCTCGCCGATATGGCGCATTTTTATCAGCTTCCCTTTTTCTGCATCGCCGGTTCTACCGATTCCAAAATCCTCGATGCTCAGGCCGGGCTTGAGTACGGCATGTCTATATACGAGGCTACGCTAAATGGGTGCAATATCATTCATGATTGTGGATACCTTGAGTCAGGGCTTACCTCCTCCTTTGAGTCGGTTTTGCTTTCCGATGAGATAATCGGTATGGTAAAATACATGCTGCAGCCTTTACAGTTCAATGAAGAAACGGTTCCCCTTGAAGTTATGAAAAGGGTCGGTCCAGGTGGGAATTTTCTCATGGAGGATCATACGGCTAGTAACTTTAAAAAGAAGTTCTGGTTTCCGCGATATCTGGACAGGAAGGTGTGGGATGGGTGGGAAAGAGCCGGATCCATGGATATACGGCAGGTGTTGAATGAAAGGGCGCGGGATATAGTGGAATCGCACAGACCAAAAAATCTTTCCGAAAAAATTGTACAGCAAATTAAGGCTGTTGTGAAAAGACACAAACCCGATGTTGGGTGATGTCCCTGCGCCCCACAATCCTAAAATGCTGAGGGGCGGGGGAAAAACTTGGACGGCAAAAGGAAAATGTAATGCGTGTAAATTATCAGGAAAACGTTACACCTCAATATCGCGTTCTCAGTGACGATCAGATTGAGGAAGTAGTAAGTACAAGCATGGAGATACTCGATCGGATCGGGGTACGTATAGAGGATGAGGAAGGAGCAAGGCTACTCACTAAAAATGGAGGGTACAGTAAGGATGGAAAGGTGGTTAAAATTCCCCCGTCCATGGTTAAGCGGGCGCTAACCAGCGCACCGGGACGTATCGTACTGGCCGGACGGAACGGAAACAGAGAAATGGTTTTGGAAAAGGATCACATTTATTTTGGTACCGGTTCTGACCTGCCCTTTTTTATCGATCCTGCAACAGGAGAGAGGCGCAGAACAGTTTTCAACGATGTGCTCAACGCAGCACGAGTAACAGATGCGCTGCCCAACATTGACTTTTTCATGTCCCTCGGATTGGTTTCAGATGTAGCACCGGACCATTATGACAGGCATCAGTTTCTCGCAATGCTGATGGGTACTACAAAACCGTACATCGTTACCTCTGTTGACGGACAGGGTTTGAAAGACCAGTATGAAATGGCGTCAATGGTTGTTGGCGGAAGTGATGAAATGAGACAGAATCCGATTTTTGGTATATACGCTGAGCCAATTTCACCACTGGTACATCCTAAACCAGCGGTGGAGAAGGTACTCGTTTCTGCAGAACAGGGGATACCCCTGGTCTTTGTTCCAGCACCAAGCGCTGGTGGTACAGCTCCAGTTACAATGGCTGGTATACTAGCGGAAGGGCTGGCCGATACGCTTGCTGGACTTGTTTTATCTCAGGTAAAAGGTCCCGGGACAGGATTCGTTATGGGCGGCGTTTTTACCAGCCTCGATATGAGAACCATGATTTTCACCTACGGGTCTCCGGAACTGCTCTTACTCGATGCAGCGTTGAGTGATATAGGCAAGTATTTAAGAATTCCCGTATTTTCCACCTCCGGATGTACCGATTCGAAGGTCTTCGATCAGCAGGCTGGACTCGAAGCGGGGCTTTCGATCCTCATGGCAGCACAATCAGGTGCTAGTTTGATTCACGACAACGGATACATAGAGTCAGGGCTTACGGGCTCCCTTGAGATGCTCGTACTGTCAGATGAAACGATCTCCATGGTAAAGAGGATCATGCGCGGTATTCAGGTAACCCGGGAGACCCTCGCACTCAATGCTGTTGAGAGAGTCGGTATAGGGGGGAATTTTCTTCAGGATTCTCATACCCTCGATCATTTCAGAGAGGAAGTGTGGTCACCCACAGTACTGGACAGGCAGATGTTCGAAAGCTGGAAGAACAGTGGATCGAAGACACTGGGAGACCGATGCAGGGAAAAGGTCATTGGGATACTGGAAGAACATCAACCCGAACCGATGCTCGATGACAAGCTCGTTGCTGAACTGAAGGGTTTTATCCGGAAGATCGAAGGTAATTAGCCGTTTTAATGAAATGTTTGAAAATCATGAGTTCATGACTCATCAATATATCGAAGTTACTGTTGATTTCCTTATATATATTGGTGCAAGATGTAATTTGTTTGCTAAAACTAATGAGCCAGAGTAATGGAGGAATACTTATGGGAAACGAATTATACGGATATGCTGGAAGGCAGTTGAGAATATCGCTCAAAACGGGAGAGGCGAAGGTGGAACAGATCGATCCCGGCGTATTGAGAAAGTATCTTGGTGGCGCAGGTTATGGTGCACGGGTGCTTGCTGTATGATGAGCTCTCCCCGGGAATCGATCCGCTTTCGCCGGCAAATAAGCTCATGTTTGTCACCTCACCATTAACGGCAAACAGTATTCCCGGAGGTGGAAGTATCATACTCTGTTTCAAATCTCCGCTGACCAATGCATGGGGAGAATCGCGGTGTGGGGGAGACTTTGGTCCTGATCTGAAGAGAGCAAGATTCGATGCACTCATAATAGAGGATAGGGCGATCGAACCTGTATACATCGTCATCATGGACGACAAGGTTGAGATAAGATCTGCCGAACATCTACGGGGCGAAAAGGTCATGGAAAAAATAAACATGATCCGTAAGGAATTAAAGGATGAAGAAATTTCCGTGATGTGTATAGGACCTGCTGGCGAGAAACTGGTAAAGATATCGACCGTCATGTTTGAGCAACGTGCGGCGGGAAGATGCGGTACTGGCGCCGTCATGGGATCGAAGAATCTCCTTGGTATAGCGGTAAAAGGTTCGGGTAAGCTCAAATCCGCCGATCCGGAGAAACTGAAGGAGGTTGTAAAGAGTGCAATAAAGATACTTCGGGAAAACGAAACAGCCCAGGGTTTCAAGGAGCACGGGACAACAGGAGATATGGTACCAAACGATGCTGCCGGTGACTGGCCGACAAAGAACTGGCAGTCCAATAACTGGGGAAAAGCGGAACAGATCTACGATCAATTCTACAACACTTACCTATTGAGAAATCATGGATGCTATAGGGGATGTCCCATCGCATGCGGCCGTATAGCAGAAGTTAAGGAGGGAAAGTATAAGACTCCGGTGCATGAGGGGTCCGAATACGAATCTCTTTCGGCATTCACCGCATTTGTCTTCAACGAAAACCTCGAAGCAGCGATCCATGCCACCTATTTATGCAATGAATATGGAATTGATACCATTTCAGCTGGGGGTATCATTGCCTTTGCAATGGAGTGCTACGAGCATGGCATAATTACGGAGGAGAGTACGGGAGGTCTGGATCTCAGCTGGGGGAACCCGGATGCCCTATCCCAGCTGGTAAGGATGATATCGCTGAGAGAGGGAATCGGTGATATCCTTGCAGAGGGAGTCAAGTTGGCAGCGGAGAAACTAGGTAAAGGCGCAGAACGGTATGCTATTCACGGAAAGGGGCTCGAGGCTCCCGCCCATGATGCGAGATCCGGGAAGGTGCTCGGCGTCGCCTACGGAACTGCAAACAGGGGAATGTGTCATATTCACCCCTTGGAGGGAATGGTTTATGATTCTGGAAAGTTCGACTGGGGTCTCATGAAATACGGTATTCCCGATCCTAATACTGTAGAACGCTGGGATGAGAAGGGAAAGGGAAACATCGTCAAAATTCTCCAGGACGGTCTGGTGGTACCCGACATATTGAACACCTGTAAATTTTTCATGTACTCAGGTCTCTATGTAGATCATCTTGCAGATATGCTTTCGGCCGTTACAGGCTGGGAAATCGATGGATGGGAATTGTTGGAGGTAGGGGAGAGGGTTATCAATCTTCAGCGGCTCTTTAATATACGGGAAGGTTTCAGCCGCAAGGACGATATACTTCATGAAAGACAGAAGCTGAAACCGGCATTCGGGATATATGAAAACGAGGAGCAATGCGCAATCAAGGATTTCGATGGCATGATCGATGATTTCTACCAAGCGAGGGGATGGGATCTGAAAACTGGAATACCGAAGCCTGAAAAACTACGTGAGCTGGGGCTCGAAACTGATTTAACTTGAATTGTAATGATTGAGCTGGGACCAGAAGCTTATACAAAAATTTGAGGTTGGAGCTATGAAAGTAAAGGTTAAGCTCTATACAATACTGAAGAAATANNATCAGGGATGATGATACCCTCACCATCCAGGACAACTTAACACTCGAAGGTCTCGCGTTGCATCTCAATATTCCTGCAAAAATTGGAAAGGTGTTTCTCGTAAATGGATATCCAAAGCAGAGAGAGCATGTCTTGCAAGAAGGTGATGAGGTTAAGATTCTTTCATTTATCGGAGGCGGCTGACCGAGTCGAAGAGTAAACCGGGAGCATCATCTAAAGGAGAGATTGCCCTATGATAAAAGAGGTTTTAATGAGTAAGCTTGGACTCACGATGGAAACTGGAACTATCGTAAGCTGGCTGAAAAGCGAAGGTGACATGGTTCAAAAGGGTGAGCCACTCTTCGAAGTGGAAACCGACAAAGCCACGCAGGTCATAAACTCGTTTCACACCGGGTATCTGAAGAAAATTCTGGTACCCGAAGGCGAGGAAGTTCCCGTTAAGACAACTATAGCCTATATCGGTGAAAAGGATGACACGATCCCCACTGTTACTCGAAAGAGCGAGGAGCAGAAAGCTCAGCCGGTTACCACTGAGACAAGAGTTAGGGATAGAGCAGTTGGTAAAAAGGGAAGGATCAATGCATCACCTCTGGCCAAACGTCTCGCCGCGGAATTAGGCATCGATTTAACGATGGTAGAGGGGAGCGGTCCCGACGGGAGAATCGGAAAGGAGGACGTGCTTGCTGCGAAAACGCAGATGAAAGGAACGCAGGCAGCAAAGGCTCAGGAGAAAAGAGAAGAGCCTGCTGAAAAAATTAAAGTTTCCTCACGGGAACGTTTAACTGGAATAAGGAAGATAGTTGCCCAACGAATGAAGAGGAGCTACACCGAGGCCCCCCATATACATCTGGAGCTGTGGGCTGATATGACTGCGGCTTCCAGGCTTCGTGATAGGATGAATAAGGGTCCCTCGGCGAAAGTTCATGTTACCTACACTGACATAGTCGCATTGGCTGCTGCAAAGACACTCAGAAAAAACATGAGGCTGAATGCGAGTCTTCAGGACGAAAACGTCGTTATTTTTGATGACATTAATATTGGTGTAGCCGTAGCAACCGATAGAGGTCTCGTAGTGGTTGTTGTAAAGGATGCAGACAGACTGAGGCTTTCCGATTTATCCCTTAAAAGGCAGGATCTCGTAGAACGAACCAAATCGGGCAAACAGACACCCGAAGATCTAAGCGGTGGAACCTTTACCATTACAAACCTCGGAATGTTCGGCATCGTATCCTTCAAGCCCATC
>JABAOF010020438.1_pt1 | contig 10125 bp, 9 predicted proteins | sample 7062171 | NCBI WGS metagenome assembly JABAOF01 (sample SAMN14538628, study PRJNA623070) | marine sediment metagenome | biome: marine biome [ENVO:00000428]; feature: marine pelagic biome [ENVO:01000023]; material: deep marine sediment [ENVO:00002113] | place: India: Gulf of Khambhat ...
GACCGGCGGTATAACCCGGGTCGGAGGTATCGGGCCAGGGATAGCTTTCCAGGTCTTCTAGGCTGGCCTCCGCCAGCGGACTGCCTACCTGCTCCCAGTAATAGCAGCCATCGCCATAGGGCACTTGCTTCCAGGTGATGCCCCATATGTCCTTATACGTCCCAGGTTCCGAGGGAGGTGGTGTCCAGTTCACCGGGGGCTTGATCCCCAGCGGGCGGCAATCGCTGCCCAAGTATTGCATTACGCTCTCGTCCAGGCGGGCAATGCGAAACGCCTTGTTCAGTATCTTGGTCTCTCCTGAGACGCCCAAGCGCTTTTTAAGCTTTTCATATCCTTCCACCAATATGCTTGTGCTGGAACCACCTCCGATGTCCAAGGGGACTCGATCTGGCTCCTGATGGTTTATGGCAGCCCATACTCGTTCTCGTGGAGTCATCTCAGCCACGATGTTCCTCCTTATTGATTACGGTTATCGCTTCGGAATGTATTGAGGCAAGGGGTTCAGCAACGAAGGGTGTATTACAGAAATTCGTTTGAATCGACAGGTCTTCCTTCTTCCGCCGAGCGATAGCATGCGTAGACTAACGCCATCGTCTTGAGCGTTTCCGAACCGCTCGTTTCGAACTCAGTACCACTTTCCAAGCAATCGATAAAGTGTTGCTGGGCAGAGACAAAGCTCTTATGTATCGTCTCGCTGGGGAACTGCCACTGTTGACGGTCCGTGTCGGTGACCAGGGTCAGTGAGCGATCGACACCGAGGATTAATGTTCCCTCAGTCCCTTCAATCCTGAATTGTGATGGTGACCACGTATCCGGGTTTTCTTCGAGCACATCCACGCCCGGTACTTCGACAGAAGCGAAGCTGGCGTCAATCACACACGTCATGTCGTCATATCCCACGACTAACACATTTACATCCTCGCCCTTCATGTCGGGTCCCAACCGATGATGCCTGGCAAAAACAGAGTTCGGTTCACCAAACAGGTATCGACATGTATCCAGGTAATGGACACCCATCTCATAAGTTATGAAGCGCTCCATCTCCGGGAAGTAACCTTGGTTGAAATCAAACCTGGGAAGAGTCATCCTGAGACGCCAGCGAATGGTCACCAGAAACGGTTTTCCCAAAGCGCCTGAATCCAGCAACTCCTTGGCCTTGCGGTGCCATGCGTGCCAGCGCCAATTCTCGTTGACCATCAGTCGAACGCCGGCTCTGTCGCAGAACTCGGCGACCTCCTTGGCCTCCTCCATGCTGGTGCAGAAGGGCTTCTGGCACAGGACCGGCAGCCCTCGCTCGGCCGTCATCTTGGATAGAGAGGCGTGGGAGTAGGGACGCGTACAGATGTCAACAACGTCCAACTCAGCATTATCGAGCATCGATTCAAAATCATCAAAGCCTTGGGGGATACTGAAACGACGGACAACTGGGTCTCGCCTGTCGGGGTGCCTGTCGCATAGGGCAACCACTTCTGCGTTTGTCACACCAGCCCAGGCGTTGAGTTGGATCTCGCTCCACGCCCCAGCACCGATCATGCCAACACGCCATATCTTCTTCGACATCGTGGGCTCACTCCCTTCCATTCCTATTGAAATGCGATTGATACTCACACTTTGTATGGCTGTATGCCTACGCCCTTTAAATGAAGTCTCGGTTCAGCTCTCGTCAGGATTAGGTGATTTGAGCTAGAGATGCTGGCGCATCTGAAAGACTCGATACGAGCGGGAGAGAGCATCTTCCATATGGCGCTCTACATTTTCCAGGGCTAATCGTACGTCGCCAGCATTGATGGAGTTGATCAAATCCTCGTGCAATTCGAATGCCTCATCCCAGCCGATAACGTTGGCGTTATCAGCCACAAACATAAAGATGGGACCGGTCAGAGCTCTCAGCACGTCAAAAAGATAGGGATTGTTCGCCTGGCTCCAGATCAAACGGTGTATCTCAATATCATTCCTGACGTACGCGCTGCGATCCTGCCGGGCCACAGCCTGTTTCATATCTTGCAGCTTGTTTCGGAGGGCATCGGCACGCTCCGGTGAAGTATTCTGGGTTGCAAGTTCGACCGCTAGCCCTTCTAGCACCCGGCGCACCTCGTACAGTTTGTGAATATCTTGTTCAGTCAACTGAATGACGTACCGACCGTCAGGCTTGGAGATAATCAGCCCGTCCTTTTCGAGCTGAATTAGGGCCTCACGTACTGGCACCCGGCTTATGCCAAGCTGCTCTGCCAGTTGTCGCTCCACCAGCCTGGTGCCAGGGGGTATGCGTCCGTTCACTATACGTTCCCATAAAAACTCGGTGATGCGATCCATCAACAAGCTGCGTTCTTGAACAAACAGTTTCTCTTCTTCGGTAGGTAGTACAAGTGAACCCTCATTGTCTAGCATAGGACGCTGTCCTTATAAATACGATACGCTTTGTGGTATACTGGTATACCAACTCTATGGTATACCAGTATACCATAGAGTGTTCTTGCTGTCAAACTATCAAGGCAGGTCTAGATTTCCACCTCTGGAGATACTTGACATCGGGGAAATATCATGCTATACTTGATAAAACGTTTTAGCTAAAACCTTTTATCTAAAACGTTACCGCTCGATTACCCTACCTAAGAAAACATCTGAGTGCCACATGTCGAAATCAAGGGAGCCAAGCGTGATGGCACAACGACCAACTAGAAGGCGCCCCACCAGCCAAGACGTAGCTGATCTGGCCGGAGTTTCGGTCACGACGGTCTCCTTCGTGATTAACGACAAGAGTGGGGGCAACGTCCGGATCAGCGAGGAAACCCGCCGCAAAGTATGGGAAGCCGTCAAAGCCTTGAACTATCGCCCTTCAAGCGCTGCCCGGTCTCTACGTACCAAACGCTCCAATCTGTTGGCCCTGATGGTCCCCCACATCGAACCTCCTTATCATCCCCTGCTGGCAGCAGCCGTGCAACGCGAAGCCGAAAATGGAAATCTGGATGTCATCATTTACAGCACCCGAGACGAACTGCAGAGAGAGAAAGACTTTCTAGACGTCTTGATCTCACGCGGTGTAGACGGTGTCATCATCCATTCCCACCAGCTCTCCGGCGAAGATATTGATAGCTTGGTCCAGGCAGGTATTGCTGTGGTGATTCACGGCAACACCCCCACGCACCCCTTTGCGGACAATGTGATGATCGATGAGGTTAAGGCGGCGGAAGAGGCTGTTTCCTATCTCATAGACAAGGGGCACAGACGAATAGGCACCATTGCCGGCCCTGAGGCGACATGGGACGGGCGGCTGCGAAAAGAAGGATACCTGAATGCCTTACAGGCCCGCGGCATCCCCGCAGACGAAGAGTTGATATGCGAGGTTGATTTTTTCCGACAAGGGGCCGGCGCCCTCGGAATGAATAAGTTCTTATCCTTGTCTGAACCGCCTAGCGCCGTGTTCGCCGCCAGCGATCATTTGGCCGTTGATGCTCTGCTGTTTGCGCTGGACTCAGGACTATCAGTCCCGGAGGATGTGGCGATTATCGGTTTTGATGACACGCCGACGGCTACCCAAGTCAGACCCAGACTGACCACGGTTCACAAAGACATCAAATCGTTGGGATCTACCGCCGTTCAACTGTTATTAGAACGCATCAACGGCGGAGGATCACTCCCGGCGCGGCAGAAGATGATCGGTCACCGACTGGTGTGCCGGGAGTCGGCATGATCAAAATCGTACGGCGCCACCCAACACTCAGTGATGACGGAGATCAAAACAGTCCGCAGTTCTTATCACTGTAGAAGGATTAAATGCAATAGAAGCCAATATGCGAGGAGACGATAGAAAAGGAGGTGTGTATCGAACAAGCAATTTACTCTTAAGCTTGCAGAAGTGATTAGCGACGTTGTACACTGTATTAAACGTAATATCAGGAGGGTAAAAAGCAATGTCTGTCAACAAGAAGCTCTCTCGCCGCGATTTTCTCCGCGCCAGCGCCTTGACGGCGGCTGGCCTGGTAGCCGCCGGGTGTGTCGTCCCCGCTACTGAGTCACCGTCCGCGGCTACCGAAGCACCCGCTGCCACCGAGGCACCCGCCGCGCCTCCCCCCGAGGCTGAGGAGGTAACACTGGAGTTCGTATCCAATCTGCCTGAGTACGAGAACGGTCACCGGCAACTGTTGGATGTCTTCGAAGCCGAAAACCCAGGTGTCACCGTAAATATCTTCACCTTTAGCGAGGACACCGAAGCCGCCTACCTGGCCAAGGTGGCCGGGGGATACCTGTCCTCCATGGAGAGAATTCCAGGCAATTCGGGGCGCAACGTCAACAAGGACAACTACACCGAGTGGGTCAACCTGGGAGAGATTGGCTTCCCGTGGTTCGACCGGTGGCAATATGACGTCGAGAACGAGTGGTCTAACCGCTTCGGCCTGCCCGGTCCACGCACCCTTGATGTTTTCATGGGAATTGTCGCCAGCTTCATATACCACAAAGACATCATCGACCAAATGGGCTGGGATCCTCAGAGAGATATCAAGACCCTGGATGACCTGGAGAAGTTCCTCGACGAATTGGTCGTTTTCGCCGAACAAGACCCCAACCTGGAGTTTGGTTGGGATCGGGGCTGGATCAACGGGTTCATGTATATGCGCTATATGAATCTGATCCCAGTGGCTTTCCCGGACGGGCAGCGGGAGAGGCAGTTCGATGCCTGGATGGGCAACGCCAAGTTCAACGCCGAAGACTCGCCCTATCGCCACACGTTCGAGTTCAGCAAAAAGGCACTCGAAAGAGGTTGGAACTCCGACGGCTGGTGGAACCGGGAATGGGAGGCCGACCAGGAAGCCACTTTCTCCACCAAGACGGCGGCTATGGTGATGCATGGGCCATGGATGTGGGACAAGGCGCTGGCCGCCGACCCCAGCCTGGAGCTGCTAGGCTTCCCCTTCCCCTCAGTGGATGGCGAAGAGACCATCCTGCATATGGAAGCGCCGTCGATTGACGTTAGCTGGGGGATTCGTGCCGGGAACGAGGAGACGGACTACTGGGACACGACCAAGGAGCTCTTCTCCTTCTGGTTCAGCCCCCCGATCATCAAGGCCAGGGCAGAGCTCGAAGGCCGCGTTCCCTTGTATGAACTGGATGAACCCCTTGAGCTGGATGCTCCCCAATGGAACGGTCTCCTGCAGTACGTGGGCAAGGATTTCTTCTCCAACGTCAAACTGGACTCCGGGCCGTGGGGCGAGCAAGCTGCCGCGCCCTATCTGAAGTCAGGCGCGCCAGGCCCCTGGGATCGGTTCACCGGCGGTTATAATGACACGTTCATTGCCGCGATCAAAGGTGAGATCTCGATCCAGGAAGCCCTAGATATCGCCCAGGCAAACTGGGATAAGAGTTACGAAGGGCTGCCTCTCGGGTAAAGCGTACAATAGGCGGGTGGCCCGTCGGAAAGACACCCCGACGGGCCACCGCTTTTAGACAGCCTCCGGGCACAGCAGGTAGGTGAGTGTATCTCCTGCTAGGTGTTATCTCAGCAGGAATGCGAGGAGAAACACGATGCCAAAAAGAAAGCGCTTTAGCAAACGTCAGGTACGCAAGATTGCGTGGAGTTACGTTTTTCTGACGCCTCAACTGGTATTGTACTTGGCGCTGACCATTCTCCCCATCATCGTGGCCATACCGATGCTGTTTACCGACAGGCTCAATTATACCGATCGCGACTGGGAGTATATTGGAACCCAAAACTTCACCGAGCTTGTTGAGGATGCTTCCCTTCGTAAAACCTACTTGGACGCCCTGGGCCGAACGGTTCGATTCACGGTGTTTAACTACGCGATGGTCTACGTCTTCGGCCTGGGTCTAGCCCTCTTGATGTATGAGATCGGTTTTCGAGGTGGGATTTTCTCAGTGATCTATTTGCCTTATATGCTCTCGGGCCTGGCACTAGGTTTCATGGCCGTGATGTTATTCTCAGAGTCTACTGGGACGGTGAACCTATTGCTCAAGGAATTGGGATGGATCCAGAAACCTATCAACATCAAGGAGCCATCGGGTACCACTATCATCCTGCCCGTCTTGGTAGGTTGGAGAATGGCTGGATTCTACCTGGCCATCTTCCTGTCCGGCCTCCTCTCGATTCCAACCGAGACCATCGAGGCGGCCATCGTAGACGGTGCTGCGTACTGGCAAAGACTCATCCGGGTCTATTTTCCTCAGATGATTCCTTCCTTTATTATCGCCACCATCTTTGCTCTGCTCAATTCATTCAACGTCTTTGACGAACTGGTTGCTTTAGGTGGACTCTTTCAAAATCAGGCAGCGGAATTTCTCTCGATCGTCGTCTTCAATTATGGTTTTCTGGCAAACCGATTGGCTATGGGCATGACCATGGCAGTGGTCGCCTTTGTACCGCTGACCATTTTTTCTATTTTGCTACAACGTTTGCAGAGACGGCTGCGGTACGAGTCCTAGTGCTCTATCAAAGCTGAATTGACAGGTCGTGCTGATTCCCATAGCGCGTGCTGCTACTCGTCAATTCACCCTTGACAGAGTACNNCTCACCATCCAGAAAGTTAGCACTACCCAGCAGGAGGACCAAGCTTGGGCTCGCCGAGCGGAGGCGCATTTTCGAACGAGGGGTGGTGTTGTTTTTTATCGTTTACGCCTTGTTCACTCTCTTGCCCTTTTATGGCCTCTTCGTGCGAACCTTTGTGGGAACCAAGGATTCCACGGAACTCCATCTTTGGATCCCGCCCAAGGAAGAGGTCAATCTGGACGGAGAAATTGGACGCCTTGCAGTCTTCTACAATCTGGATCTGGCCAAGTTCAAGAAAGATATGGGCATACCCGCCACCGAGTTGCTCTCAGCCCGGAAAAGCCTGAAAGAGATTGCCGAGATGTACGACATACCCGAAGAGAGAATGAAGGCGTACTTTGCCCCATTCAGTCTGTATAACGGGTGGATCGTCCTGTTTGGCTCGGGAGAATTCTTGCCCGCCGTGGCCAGGACGGCCTTGATAACTGTCTTAAGCCTGGTGGGAATGAACATCCTGGCTGTATGTACGGGATACGGCCTGGCAGGTTTGAGACGGAAAGATCAGATGTTCTGGTACAACCTTTACCTCTTGAGGGCAGTTATCCCCCCTATGCTAGTCATCCTGCCCCAATTCATCATCGTTCAGTGGTTATTGAGCCTGATTCCCGGCTACGACACACCCGGGTTCACACGCAGCGCAGGACAATTGCTGGCGATTGTCTTGCTCTGGATCAGAGGTGGGGCATTGCCGGCCATGTTGATGACTGCGGCCATAGAGGCCATTCCATCGGAGATAGAGGAGGCAGCTGAGATTGACGGCGCCAGCCCCCTGCAGTATTTCTTCTATGTCTTGCTGCCACTTATGAAAGTGCCTATGGCGTCACTGACGGTGATATTCCTGCCCCTGATATGGAACGATTTTGTGCATCCCTTTGTCTATCTGGATCGAAGTAACACAACCATCTTGCCACTGATCCAGACTTACTCAGGACAGTACGCATCCAACTTCCAGGTGATCTACACCGGAGTTTTTCTCTCCATTCTGCCCTTGGTTATTATATACCTACTTTTCCGGCGCTGGTTCGTGGAGGGGGCAATGGCCGGCGCCATTAAAGGGTAACCCTCGCTGATGGCGTATATAAGAGTAACCACTAAGTGCACGCTTGATTCAGACTAATTACTTGGCTAATAGTTTCCACGAACGGGCGATGCGTGCCTCGCCCGTACCAATGTTACCCGGACTTTTGTTATTCGACCGATAGAAGGGGGTAAAATGCGAACCAAGAGATTCTTAGGAATCTTCGTCCACCCCCTCTATGTTCAATACGAAGGTGTTCAGCAGGTTTTTGACAATCTCGAGTGTGTGGGAGCCAGGGGGATTTTGATATCGCCTTTAGTCGCCCGCCCCGCGGAAGCGGGCAAAGGCCGCCGATTTCCAGATTTGGCCAGGGACGGTTATGAACAAGTGGTGTCCCGCCCCATTCCCTTACTCCCAGGGAATTAGAGCGCTCCCGTCGCCTGCTCCGTAGCCCGTCAGAGTTATTGGAGTTGCTCACTCATTACCCGGGCTTGTTACAGTTCTTGAAGTTCAAGGCGGAGAGCGTGGTCGGTTTCTATCCCGACAGAATTTCACCCGGCCAGGATGGAGATCTATCGAGATCGAATTGATGAGGTGGTGGACCAAGCCAGCGGGAAGGCTTACTGTTATCCCTTTGCACACGCCTATCTCCCAGAACCGCAATGGAAACGAATGATTGCCCTGATTCGTGACAGTCGAGCGGATGGTATGTGGGTGCAGATGTACGCATATTCATCGGATCGGAAACTGGAGATCCTGAGAGAAATGTGGAGATAACACCCGCCTGATTAACCAAAGGTAAATCAACTCAACGGAGTTGTCAAGACACCAGCAGATGTAAAGGAGAAGGAAGCCATGATCGACAACGTCAAGAATCTTTTTGACTTGAGCGGAAAGGTCGCCCTGGTTACAGGCGCAGGCTCAGGCCTGGGCCAAGGTATCGCCGAAGGATATTCTCAGATGGGTGTCGCAGTATCGGTAGTGGACATCAACTCGGAGGCGGCCCAGCGGGTGGCCGATGGTATCAACGCCGCGGAAGGCAGCGCCATTGCGGTGCAGTGCGATGTGACGCAGCCGGACCAAGTGCAGGCCGCTGTGGCACACACGCTAGAGGAATTCGGCAAGATCGACATCCTGGTGGCTAATGCGGGGATAGGCGATCGCGCCATGGCCGAGGATATGACGTTCGAGCAGTGGGACCGCGTGATGGCCATCAATCTCACCGGGGTGTGGTTGTTCGATCAGGAGGTGGGCAGACACATGGTCGAGCGCGGCGAGGGCGGACGCATCATCAATATGTCCTCTATTGGGGGTATTATCGGTGTCGAGACGGGCAATGCGAACTATTGTGCCAGCAAGGGGGGTATCATCGCCATGACTCGCTGCCTGGCCCTCGAGTGGGCCAAGCACAACATCTTGGTTAACGCCATTGCGCCAACCCACAGCCGGACGCCCCTTATCGAAAAGCTAATGCGAGAGAAGCCTGAGGTCAGAACATATTTCTTGGGCAACATCCCCTTGGGAAGACTTGGTGAGGTAGTCGATGTGGTCGGGCCGGCGATCTTTCTGGCGTCTGATGCAGCATCATTCGTAACCGGCCACGTTCTGGTGGCCGATGGTGGGCACACCGCGAAATAGAGTTTGGCATGGCCAGCGCCTACCCGAAAAAGGAAGGTAAAGTCGTCTGCCGTAAGGTGCATGGGAATTTAGACGAAGTAGTAACCAACCTGGAGATGTAATCTATGACAGACCCGAACAACAACGGGAGACCCAATGTTCTTCTCATCATGGTCGATCAGATGACGCCTTTTCTGACTGGCGCTTATGGACATCCGGTGGTGAAGACCCCAAACTTAGATCGTCTGGTGGAAGATGGCATCCGCTTTGACGCTGCCTACACCAACTGCCCGCTATGTGCTCCGGCCAGGGCTTCCTTCATAACCGGCCAGTATGTCTCGCGGATCGGCTGTTACGACAACGCCGCGCCCTTATCCTGCGCCGAACCGACTATGGCCCATTATCTATCTCTGGAAGGTTATGACACCGTCCTGAGCGGGAAGATGCACTTCATCGGCCCGGACCAACTGCACGGATTCCGAAGACGGCTGACCACCGATATCTATCCGGCGGATTTCGAATGGACGACAACACGGGAGGTGATGACCAAGCCGCAATTCGGTAAACCGATAGCGGGCCAATACGTGACAGCCGGAGTACGACCGTGGAGCAAAGGATTGGCCTATGACGAAGAAACGCATTTCAGGGCAATCGAATACCTTCGTTCCGGGGTTGAGGGTGTAGAGGCGTGGCAGGGGGGAAGAGCACGTGAGCCGTTCTTCCTGTGCGTATCTTACCATCATCCCCACGAACCCTTCCACGTGACCCAAGAACTGTGGGATATGTACGAGGGCGAGCCGGTCGACATCCCGCACTTTCCCGAGGATCTGAAAGCGACGTATTCAACCATGGATAAGTGGTGCCAGATATATCACGGGGTTGACTGGGTTGACTTGAAGAACTCCCAAAATCTGTACAATCTCAGGCGAGC
>JABAOF010008664.1_pt2 | contig 10123 bp, 13 predicted proteins | sample 7062171 | NCBI WGS metagenome assembly JABAOF01 (sample SAMN14538628, study PRJNA623070) | marine sediment metagenome | biome: marine biome [ENVO:00000428]; feature: marine pelagic biome [ENVO:01000023]; material: deep marine sediment [ENVO:00002113] | place: India: Gulf of Khambhat ...
TGTCTTACATGCCGAAAAAAGTTGAGATCAAGCCCGCGCAGGAATAAAAATGGGGAAGGTTAAGCTTTTTCAAATTTTTTGAGATCTAGAGTCTCGGCGATTATAGCCATTTCCTTCAAACCTAGTGGTCTGTTGGTTGCCTTTATGACTAGGCGTTCTCTCCATCCACAGTCTTTGCACTCGTATTTTATGGGGGTTAGAGTCAAGTGGCTTGACATGTCACCTTCCATAGTGCGAACCCTTCTAACTCTGGCACTTTTGCATCTTGGACAAATCTGTATATCTACGAATTTCCCTTCTTCTTCTAATTCTTCCAAAAGCTTGAGTAGTTCGGGAAAAGTTTCACTAACAATTTCTTCTTCTTTTAAGAGAACGAGTTGTTGCTTTTGCTTCTTCTTTTTCTTCTTCTCTTTAGTTCCCATGGTTCTCAACCCAGTTGCAATTCACTCTTGATACTTATCTTCATACTCTTCTTTAAGCTATGAGCTGCAGAACCTATTTACGATCACGCAATTTAGTAACTTGCGCGCGCTTCTTTTTCTTCTTTTCCAGGTACTTTATCCCATCGTACAGTAGGTTTGTTTCACCCTTTTGCATTCGTTTAACCCTCAGTGTGCCCGCGCGTTTCATTTTGCCGAGTGGAGGTTGCCGGATTTAAGTTGTATGAAATTGGAGTCTGTATTAGTAGTTAACTATCCATCTTAGAATCTGAATCATGCGCGACAGCGTTCTAATTCAACATTGAAGAGTCGCTTTTTAGGGCAGGTCCCCAAAATTTCAGATCAGAATCGAGGAGATATTCTCTCGTGAGAATTGTATTCGCACGGTAACAGGTTATTAGAAGCGGGTCATGTTAGACAGGAAGCTAAGCCTCAGTTTTTTCTTTCCATTTCTCTATGGTTAACTTTTTGTCTCCAACTTTGAAGCTGATCTTGACTCTAACCGCTGGGTTTGCTTTGAATGGGAACATACTGTCCTCAGCTAAATCTTTAGGAATGTACAACAGATACTTCCCGTCTTTTCTTCGGAATAGTCTTCCTTTTGCTTCGTTGACCATTGTTGAGTAACCACCTGAGTTTGCTCAAAAATGTCAATCGTAATATTTAAAGACTTTCTCTCCCTCTACCCGTGCGGCCACAAATGGCGAACCTTGCAAGTTTTAATTCTTTAAATGGTTACCTTGTAGAACTGGAAGTTTTGCATGCATGCATGCGCGCGTAGTCCTCATTCTTGACCTTTGCTCAGTTCCTTCTCGATTTTGCTAATTATTCGACGATGCCAAATCCATCGTCTGAGCTTGTGATACCATCGCATGTGAGTACCTTCTCCCCTTCTTGTCAAAGAAACCTAAAGTTAAAAGGAACGTTTCGGATGGAACAATATTTTGAGATTTGTGATATTCAGTTTGGGTTTTGGGCTTAAAATTTAACATAACAAAAAAAGGGAAGGCGTACGCGCAGAAGTTATTATTATGCTTTTCGCATATTCATAAATGGGTGAACGGTAATGGCTAAAAAGCTTTATACTGGAACGCTAGCCCCGTACGATGAACCGTTTCATTTCATTAAACTCGGGAAGTTTACCATAATCAACAAGACAGCTAAAAGTTTGAAGATTACGGTTTATGGTTTCAAAATAACTATCGAGGAAGCAAAAAAAGAGATTCATTTCTGAGGGGCGCGCGCATAGCGGTTGCCCGTTAATCAAAGTCCTGGGAAAGGCGGGGGCATCCGTAGAACAACTGGAATAGGATATTTTGCAAGTTGCTGCGCTCTCATTCCAACAATTATATCTTCTGCCTTCGCCGCGGGAATTGAAAACAGCATTTCATCGTCGTAGGTGGCTGCAAAAACGCGATCTCCATTTCCAGGTATCACCACCTGACATTCACCAGTATTAAATGTGCGGACAATTCCTCCGGTGCAAGAAGCAGTTATTCCAACCAATTCGCTTTTCACCTTCTTTCCTTCTTTGTGCATGGTTCCTTGGATAAGCCGCATGATCTGAGCAGGATTTCCGTAAACTAAAATGACGTCTGGAACGATTTTCGTTCGTGTTAGCGGGGAAATAACCACACCGCCATACTTGCCTGGTTCCAAACGATCCACGTTCTCAACGATTGTTTTTGCTGCGTCTTCGTCTGATGCATATCCAGCTCCCAGAAAGAACTGTACCATAGTTGGTTCGTCGATTATTTTGGTCCAACCATAGGCCATGTTGACTACTGGACACCCGCTATCTTCTTCGGTTATTCCCATGGTCCAACCATATCTGCGACTTATTGTTAAAGCTTGGCAGACAGCTGTTTTTTGTTCTGGTCTCCGCGTTCTCTCGGGAAATTCAGATTCATCCTTCACTAATCTAACTGCCAAAGGATACGTTTGAGGTCTAAGTATTTCCTCCAAGGACTTTCCAACGCTCATCCACTTCTCCAAATTCAAGCCTCCATAAGCGAACCACTATCCTTTGTTAAAAGATTTTCTTCTTATATACGCGCGTTTGAAGTTTAATCTCTTTTGGATGACTTGTGCTTTCCGGCACAAACGATTTTGTCACCACAGCTGGGACAAAACTTCCAGTCACTTCTTATCTCAAACCCACATTTTCTACATACCACCACACATGCCACCCTCGGCATTATTCTAACCTCCCCCCAACCAAACTATAGCCAACAAGAATTTTAGGTTTACCTACACATGCATGCATGCTGACGCCAGAAAGATCCTAAACTTTTGAATGAACCATATGTAAAGGTGAACAAAGAGGATGCAGTTATTCGCCAAAACTACCGACCCATTTTTGCTCAAAAAGTCGATACATCGTGACGGCATCGCCTTCTACCACCTATGCAGCGACGACACCATAGAAGTTGCATATTTCAGCGGCAGCAGAATCATCGATTTCAAAGGCACGGATGCAAAAAGGTACGTAGTTGTATCTCAGGTAACATTATGTAGGTACGCAGTCTAACCCTCAACCACATACCTATAGGCAACGTATTTCCCAGCGGTTGAACTCTTCCTAATAACTCTAACTATGTCTCCAGACCTAGCGCCGATGGCCGTAATGGCGGGATCCGAAGCTTTGATGCTCTGCAACTGATAGGGGTGCACCTTATATTCTGCCAGAAGTTTTTCCCTTTCCTCCGCCGTGAGAATCTCGTGTTTCGGCACGAACTCGTGGTCGAAGATGTTGAAGGACGGGAAGATTCTTGGAATTAGTTCTATTCCCTTTTTCTTTGCGTGAGCCTTAGCGGTATGAGTGTACCTCCCGCTGGTGACAATGATTCCCCTTTCAATTTCCGCCTCTTTCATGGCCTTTTTCAACTGGTTGATATATTGAACTCCCACGGTTCCTTCGGTTGGGATAACCCAAATAAACGCCTTCGTTCTATCTTTCAATTCAACCGTGAAGCTGATGACGTTCTTCAGCTCCTCCCGTTTCAACAACTTGTAACCTCGAAGTTTTATGAGAACTTTGGCCTTCCTTTCCTCCAACGTTTCTTTTGAGCTCAAATCGTCAACCCTCACGCTTAGAGAAGGATTGTAAAGTGGAAATCATCTGCATAACCCTTAAACTTTACGCTAAATTTTCCCGAATTTACATTTTTCCATGCATAACTGGTCCGTAATCAATGTTCTTGTGTCTTGGTAGAACAAGATATTCAAGCATTTTCTATTTACCATCTACAGCGCGTAATTGTTTTCATCTGGCAAAACCTTGCGAAGCCAAAATCCATAGTCAAAACCTACATAAAAAGAGAGATCAAAGGAAATCTAGAGACTTCATACGCGTTTAAACAATCCATACGATATACTATACAAAACTTAATAATATTAGCAAAAAAGGATGAATAGGGATTATTTCCGGCAAATAACTCCAAGAGCAGCTTAGATTTCGTATCCATTAGCGGTTACGCGCACGCCGAGTGCATGCATGCTAGAGTCATAGTCTAGTTTTTGCAGAGCTACTTTCTCCTTATCACTAAAACTTGGAATCACCTACAAAACCTTTTCCATTGTTCGATACTGTCAACTCATTGCGCAGCTTATTTCTGCGCTATCTCTCAATCGCTCTTCTAAGCTTTTCCAACTCTTCTCTGATGCCAGTCTCTAAGTCCCCAGTGAGTTCCTTTATCTTTTCGGATGCTTTCTCTAAGTTGGCACATTGCGTTTTGATTTGAGACAGTTTCTTGATTTTCTGATCTAAGTTCTCTGTAATCCCTCGGATATCTTTTAAGTCGATTTCTTTCTCTTCAGCCTCCTTTGAGAGAAGTTTCATTCTTCCCCAGTGATACGCAATATGAAGTATTCCTGGGAAGAAAGTGCCCATCTCGCTGCTCCCCAATGCGCAAACCAGCATTTTGTCTCGGTATTCGTTAAACCAACAATGGATGCATGCACGGATGCGTAGCTAGGGCAAAACTGAAATGATTTTAGCTAGCTCTTCTCTTCCCCTTTTTTCTTCCATTTCACTATAAGTTAACACTTTGAACTATGAACCTTGACTTTAGGTTCTGGACTATTCTGTTCAATGAAAATCTTGTTCACTGAAAATAGTAGTATCTTCTATAGTAAAGCTGGAGAGTTTATATTACAGGAACATGTAAAATAGTATTCTGGGTTAAATTGATGAAGAGTCTTTTGTTTACTTTTGTTTCGGTGTTTATATTGTCTGCAATGGTTGTGACATCATCGGCTCAAGAGAGAGTAGTCGGTGTTACTGTAGGTGACTGGTTTAGGTATGGTGACATTATTTTCAACTTTAACTCCAACGACCCAGATGCGACAATCCCCTTAGCCATGAAACAGTTGAATGAGACAGAATGGACGATGTTAGCGATTGTAGATGTTTCTGTCACAAACGTAACTGGTCAACTGACAACACATTTCAAAAATGGAACTGAGGAAATTGTTGGTGGCTATGTAGATATAGATACTGGAGAGGGCGAGAATATGACTACGTTTGTTGTTTCAGCTAATCTTGAAGAAAATGACACCGTATACACTTCGGTGATGTATTCCATATGGAAGATAAATGAAACTATTGTCCAAACTTATCCAGACAGTGTAAGAGACACAAATCACCTAAACATGACATCCGAATCCTCATGGGGCGGAACCTACGTCTATGTGTCCACGAATTACTACTGGGATAAGTCAACTGGAATCCTTGTGGAGCTGTCACAAGAATACATCTTACAAACAGAAGATTACGCCACTACTTGGTCAATGTTGATGGGGATTACCGAGGCAAATGTGTGGGTAGTACCTGAGTTTCCTACATGGACCTCAGTACTTATGCTAATTGTACTTACACTTACCATAGCCATCTACAAAAGAAGACTACTCAAAACACCAATCCACTAACAATAATCTTCCTTCCCTTTTTTAGGGCTTATGAATAAAAATCGAATGGGCAAATGTCTATTTCATATTAACATCATATGAAAAGGCGAAACAAAAATCGCTAGATTGTCTCAACTTATTCTTTGATTGTTTGTTTAAGAGACACATGGATTTCCATAAGCCCCATTTAGATGCAAGCTTAAACCACCTTACGTTTGTGAAGAAATCTCCAACCCTTAATGGTGCAGAGAGATGCATGCATGCAAAATCCGTGGAGCAACCGGAAATGCTCTCTAATCTCTCCCCAGCTTCTTTGCCAACTTAGCTAGCCCTGGATGAATGACCCTTCCTCTATCGGTTATTTGCTCGTCATCTAGCCAAACCGAGGAATTCAAGCAGATGCCGTCGCAATGTGAAACCGCGGAAATACCTTTAGCCTTGAACATGGGTCCCTGATGACCGAAGCCCCATTCAGTGCTTCCCCAGACCCTCTCATCTTCTGTGCACAGTCCAGAAAGTCTTGCGCCCGGGTTGAAACCGTAGCATACATGCGCCGCGTGATACATATTTGGGTCTCCGAGTTTTTCCAGCCATTTCTTTACGATTTCAGCCTCTCTTCCACCCGTTATGTTGACTATCCTTCCCTCTTTAACTTCAAGTTTGATAGGTTCTGTTAGAATGCCTAGGTCAGCTTCACCGCCTCCAGAGAATGAGCCGTCGAAGACTATTGTTCCATTTATCGTCTCTTCGATCGGAGCCCAGCCCATCTGGCCTAAGAGAAAGTGGGGGCCGGGAACATCGGCGAAAAGCTCGTTTGTAACCGGTCTTTTAGGATCATTTTCAAAGGACACGGCATTCCCAACCGGGGTCGTTATCTTCATCTTTCTAGCCTTTTGAGTCATGCTAACGATCATGCTTTGAAATTTTGCTTGAGTATCTATGTCAACTTTTCCGACGCACCGAACGATCTGATCTACGTTTAGACCCCCCAGAAATAGATATCTAACACGTCCCTTTCCTTCGGCCGCAGATTTCATCGCAACATCCCAAGGTGTTGAATATAGCAGCCACTGGTTGTTCAGTTCGATCCAGACATCCGTGTTTGGAATCGCTACCTTCAACGGATCTGGCAAGTATGGATCTCCGACTTTACCGTAGCCAGGTGGCGTAGAGTGCCACGCGACCATCACTTTCGCGTCAGCCGCTTCGGCAGCTTTGGCAATCTCTTCCGCGACCCTCCATTCCTGTGGTCCATCTACCGTTATGAGAACGCTTTCACCAGGCTTAACCTTGCATAGCTTGTTAATCACGACATAAGCTGTTTTACCCAGTTCGAGAGTAAGTATATCAGGCAAACGATTACCTCCACTCATCGATGTTATACTTTAAGCGCAATCATCCATTTACGTCAAATCTATAATAAATTATTTGCGCGCATGCATGCACAAAAACACAATAATAACATAACACGGTTTTAGTGCGTGAACATGGTCTCCTTTGGGGGAATCCACATGTTCCGAATCGTATTGGTATATCTTGGGGCTAGAAGAAGAGAGACCATATTTCTGACCAGAAATGTCTTCAAAGGAACATCCTTACCTGTGGTCATGTAATATCCTTCAAGAAAACTTTGAACTATACGCTCATACTTCGAATGCTCCAAATCCAACAGACTACCTAGAAAAGTCCCAATATCCATAAACTTTTGGAAATCATCGGCCGTTTTCTGCAAGAACCCGGTATCTACACGGTAAATCTTCTCATACTCATTAACTAGATAGTTTTGAGCCTTGTTGTCTATGAATGACCAATTATTTTTATGAAGCTTTCCTGTCAAGCATCCAACCTTGTACACGATCCTACAAGCGCTCTTTAGATTGGAACTGTGTGACCATTTGTAAAGATCGGTTCCCTCAACAAATTCTTCAATCAAATAGTTATCGTTTACAGCGTAAAGATCGGGGGTGTATATTTCAATTCTTCTGAGCTCGTTTCGAGTTTCCCTCTTCTCGTTTTGCGTCATAACATGTGTAGAGAGGATTAAGGAGGATAATGACAAAGAAAAGAAAGAAACTAAGTAGAACGAGAACCACAATGATAAGGTTCGGAGTAGCTGTAGTTTCTTTTTCCTTTTTATAACAATTTTTCTTTTTCCAATCTGGTACAATTCTACTTTTCTGTGCCACGATTTGTATGTCAAAATTTTTTTGACTTCTGAGAGACTTGTATTGAATATCTCAGAGAGAAGGTTTTCTGTTCTACCTTTATTCATGGCTCTCAAACCAGACTTCTAAAATCACTGAGAAGCAAAAGCAACAATATAATATTAAATACTTGGGTGCGCGCGCGCAAAAAGGAAGGGTTAAGTCCGAGCGGATGGGCACACTTTAACTATCTTGAATCCTTTTTTCCTCCAATTCTTCTACTCTTCACATTCATGCATGCATGCGATGCACATAACAATTAACGGAAGAATAGTTTAGATTTTCCTAAGATTTTCGCAGTAATATATACAAGTTTAAAGAAACCATACGAAATTCTTATTTGAGTAAGACCGTTGATTTTGACAATTCCCCCTAACAAAGTGATGAACATTAGCATGAAAGAAACTAAGACGCAGTTTTTAACGCCTCTACAGATTGCGATGACGGCAATCAATGCCGCTCTATACGCGGCAATAGGAATTATGACATACTTTGGTATTTTTGCCCCGCCTCCTATAGGCATTGTTAGATTTTGGCCTGTCGTAATCATCCCTGGAGTGTTCGCTACGCTTTTCGGACCGTGGGTAGGTGGAATTGGAGCAGCTATCGGGATTTTTGCGAGTGACATGTTTGTTCATGGAAATGCTCTTCTGAGCGTGACCGTTGGTGTGTCTTCAAACTTTATAGGTTTTTACTTGCTTGGTTACATTGCAAAAAAGGAGATAAATTCGCGGAAACTCATACTGATTCTTGCAATTGGTACTCTCATTCTAGTTTCGGGTGTTTTTTCAATAATGTTTTATGAGCCAGACACTTTCGGATTTACAGGTCTTTCGACAACTGACAGCATCCTTTTGTTCCTCAGCGCTATTGGCGGAAGCTATGTTTTGATAATTATCGTTACCTATTTGTGGCCTGAATGGAAGAGCTATGGTGTTGCGTCAATTATAGGGCTTGGTGTGGGAAGTGCAATTATAGGTTTGGGACTCTGGGCTTGGACCCAATTCTTCTATTTGGGTGAACTCTTCAATGCGCCATTTTACTTTAGTTTGTTGTGGTTTATTTGGACTTTCACCACAGAAATTCCCTTCCTTCTGTTGCTTGGTCCTCCAATTTTGAAAGCGTGCTACAGAGCCTTTCCAGCCATAGAGCCTAAAAGAAAGAGGAGCAGATAGCGCGTGGTAAAAAGGGCTAGGGCTTTTTCTCCAGCAGGTATTTCCAGTTTCTTCGAGATTTGTGACCGAACACCCGATGGAAAACTCATCCCTGACCCGGAGCAGATTGGCGCTCGTGGCGGAGGATTTGCCATCAGCAAAGGGGTTTCAACTGAAGTTAGCTTAGCTGAGGCAAAAGGAAAACAAATTCGAGTGTTCATTAATGGAAAGCTCTGGCCGGAAGCTGAGACAACCAGAACCGTAGTTGAAACATTGTTAGAAAAGGTTCTTGAAACATACCATGTTACTGTTAGGCACCGTGTAGGGGTGCCCATTGGGGCTGGTTTTGGGTCGAGTGCCGCTGGCGCCCTAGGCACGGCTCTGGCCCTTAGCAAAGCCTTGGACCTCAATCTTACATACAACCAGCTGGGTAGAATAGCCCACGTGGCTGAGGTGAGATGCCAAACAGGTTTAGGAACCGTTGGCCCATTAATGTTGGGAGGCTGCATAGTAACGACTGAGCCAGGTGCACCTGGATACGCCTCTATAGACCGTATTCCCGTTTCTCCTGATCACAGAATAGTTACAGGCACCTACAGACCTTTCTCAACCAAAGAGATGCTTTCATCCCAAGAAAAAAGAGGGATAATCAATGAGTGGGGACGAAGAACTTTGGAGAAGATTCTTGCTGACCCTTCTCTCGAGAACTTCATGCGGGCATGCAAAGAATTTGCGGTAGGGACTGGCCTTGTTACGAGTCGCGTTCGAAAGCTGATTGAACTTGCGGAGAAGGCTGGAGCTGTTGGTGCTGCACAAAATATGGTAGGTGAAGCTGTTCACGCGCTGGTTACAGTAGACAAAGTGGAAGATGTTGTTCAAGCTTTCAAGAAAGTTATGCCAAGTGAAAAAATTATTATAGCAAAAATTGACCTTCAAGGTGCACGCAGGCTCAGGTGATAAAGCGCCGTGGAGAAAAAGTTCGAGACTGTGGCTGTAGGCGGAACTTTCGACGAGTTTCACAAGGGTCACCGAGCCTTGCTGAAAAAGGCTTTTGAAGTTGGAAATCGCATTCTTATCGGCCTGTGCTCAGCCGTTTTCGTGAAAAAGTTGAGGAAGCCACATAACGTCGCACCTTATGAAAAGCGCTTAAAAGAATTGAAAAGTTTTTTGAGAAAACGTGGAGTGTTAGAGAGAGCGGAAATCTTCCCGCTAAATGACCCGTATGGTGTCACGGTTTCAAGAAATCGCCTCGACGCCATTGTGGTGAGTAAAGAAACAGAGCCACGAGCCCATGAAATCAATGAAAAACGGAGGGGTAAGGGAATGCCTCCCTTAAAAATCGTTGTTATTGACATGATCCTTGCAGAAGACTATTTTCCCATTTCATCCACCAGAATTTGGCTAGAGGAAATCGACC
>JABAOF010083698.1_pt3 | contig 10121 bp, 8 predicted proteins | sample 7062171 | NCBI WGS metagenome assembly JABAOF01 (sample SAMN14538628, study PRJNA623070) | marine sediment metagenome | biome: marine biome [ENVO:00000428]; feature: marine pelagic biome [ENVO:01000023]; material: deep marine sediment [ENVO:00002113] | place: India: Gulf of Khambhat ...
TCCTCTGATCCGCTCTTTTTCCTGGGGAGATAATTGGCCGCCTGAGTTTCCCCTTTTTCCGGGTGAGCCGATCCGCTACCATTTTCTTTTTCACCTTTTGGTAGGCTTTTTAGAAAAAGCCGGCCTACCACTAGATTGGGCCCTTAACCTGCCCAGTATCGTCGGCTTCTTTGGCTTAATGATCATGATCTACTTTTTAGGCCGACTGCTTTTTCCCAAAAAGGCCGTGGCCATCCTGGCAACAACCTTTTTCTTACTCAATGGTTCACTGGCTTTTCTTGAATTTTTCTATCAACAGCCTCTCTCTAAGGATATTCTTGCAGCCATTGCCAACAACACCACCTTTCCCTCTTTTGGGCCCTATGATGGCAAAATCGTTTCTGCCTTTTGGAACTTAAATATCTATACCAATCAACGACACTTGGCTCCTGCTTACGGCGGCGCCCTTTTGATTGTCTATCTTCTGGTCCGCTCCGTTAAAACCAAAAAAGAACTTTCCGTCCGGCAAATTATTTTCTTAGGAACAGTCNNTCACAAAGCCGTTTTTGTGATGATCGGCCTTTTGCTCGGCTGGTTTTTCCTCTGCTTTCCTAGGCTCCGCTGGCCGCTGGTTTCCATTATTCTCATCGGTAGCGCCCTGGCGCTCCCTCAAATTACCTATCAACTTGGCCCTCAAGTTTGGCAGCCTCAAGGATCGTCATCTGCGATGATTACCATTAACCCCGGCTATCTAGTTGAAAAACCGCTTGCCCCGGGAAAAATCATCCACTACTGGTTTTTTAACCTTGGGCTTTCACTCTTTTTAATTCCTCTGGGCTTTATTCTGGCACCAAAATTGGGAAAAAAAGTCTGGCTTGGTTTCTTATTCTTGTTCATAATTGGTAATTACTTCCAGTTTTCTCCGGAAATTGCGGCCAACCATAAATTTTTTAATCTTTTTCTGATCGGCGGCAACTTATTCTCGGCCTGGGCCCTATATCTCATCTGGCAAAAAAATATTCTCGGTAAGGTTTTGGCTCCAGTCCTGGTTTTCTTCATGATCCTTTCCGGCGTGATTGATTTCTTTCCGGTTAAAAATGACATCAGCGGCGGTGGTATCATTGATGCTCCGCTTAACCCTACTGTCTTATGGATCAAAGAAAATACTCCCCGAGACGCGGTTTTTCTCAACTCCTCGTTTCACTACCATCCGGCCAGCTTAGCCGGTCGGAAAATTTTTTCAGGCTGGCCCTATTTTACCTGGTCTTTAGGCTACCCCATGAACCAAAGAGGCGACATTTTCAGAAAGATTTACGAAACCAGAAGCAAGGGAAAAATCTGTCAGCTCCTGATTGAAAATCAAATTGACTACTTTACTGTTGAAGACACCCTGGGTGACCCCAACCTCCCCAACATTGATATCAATTACTTTAAAAACAACTTTAAAGCCGCCTACTCCAGTCCGAAGCAGGAATTTTTCATTTATGAAACTAAAACTAACTGCCTTGTTTAAAAAATTGCAATTGTCCAACTGGCTTTTGATTGGCTCAGTTTTACTGGGGGCCCTCGGTCAACTGATTATTAATCAAGGTCATTTCTTTTGGGGTTTTGCTTGTTATTTGGCAAGCGCCGGCCTGTTTGTCTTCAACTTTAAAACTACCAATTGGGGCAGCTCAGTCACCAAAGAGATTAACAACCAAAAAAAGCAGGGGGTGACAAAGCCAGGGTTATGGCTTTTTTTGGCCATCATCATTCTGGCCACCGTTCTCCGTCTTTACCAGCTCAATTCGGTTCCCTACGGCATTGATGAAGATGAGGCTCGCTGGCTCTCAACTGCTCATCATCGCTTCCTTCAAAAAGACCTCCTGGGAGAATACGACCCTTGGGTTGATTATCTCCCGATTGGTTTTTATCAAATCCAGATTTTTAACCTCATTTTCGGCTCAGGTCTGATGGCCGGCCGGCTGGCAGTGATCTTTAGCAGCGTCTTGGCATTGATGATTTTTTACTTTCTGGTTAAAGCCTTATTTAACCGACCCGTCGCCCTGGTGGCTTCTGCCTTGCTTGCCACTTCCTGGGTTGACCTAACCACTTCCCGAATCATTATTTTTGATAACCTGATTAAACCCGTGGTGGTCGGCAGCTACCTCTTCCTCATCCTGGGCCTGAAAAGAAAAAAAGGGTTTTTATTTTTAGCCTCAGGAGCTTTTCTGGCCCTCGGCCTACTTACTTTTATTAATTTTCACCTCGCCCCGTTTATCGCCTTGAGTTACTTCTTTTTCTTCTGCTTGCTAATTAGAAAACAAAATATCAAAAAAATTTTAATTTGGGCGCTTTTGATCTTGATTCCCATACTGGTCGTTTTTCCCAGGGCTTACACTTATTTCAACTGGCGATTTCCCGAAAAAAGCCATCATCTAAAAGCGGCCCTTTTCAATCAGTCTGACCCGTCGTCTCCCTATCAGGTCACTGACTTGTCTCTTTCTCAATATTTGATAAAAAATACCCAAACCCTTCTTAAAGGCGTCTTTTACCGTGTTGACTATCAGCTTCAAGATATGAGTTATCCCCCTCACCCAAGACCCTACGAGCCTGCCTGGCTAATTCCTCTGGCGGTTTTGGGTTTTACCTTCTCCCTGCTTCACCTGGGGAAGTCTCTCTGGGGCTTTCCTGCTTTTTGGTTCCTGTGCCAGCTTTTCCCCTTTCCCATTTTCTTGGGCTATTTCGGCTCGAGAATCATTCTACCTGCCTGGCCGAGCTTTTTTATTTTTGCCTCCCTTGGAATCTACTTTCTCTACCACCTGATAAGTAAAATCCTAAAAATCCGATGGAAGTTAATACCGCTAGCTTTGTTATTTCTGGCCCTCCCTTTGATGGTCGCAAATTACCGCTATTATTTCCGGGAGCTGGTCATTTTTCCTTTTGATACCACCAGAAGTATCCGCCGTGATCTCTACGAGATTTTGCCGAAAAAAATCAACCAGGGCAACTTCGTCATCTTAACCTATCAGGTTCCACCCCCTGCCTATATTTCTTTATTCGCCGAAAGAAACAATCTTGACTTTATGGCCTTTAGAGCCCTGAGTCCGTCTCGCCACCGAGCCTATGATTTAATCCCCAACAATTTATTGATTGGGAGACTTAACGATCGAGGCTGTCACCCAACGGCCGTTATTTTCTCAAAACAGGAAGCAAGCCAAAGCCAGTCAACAACGCATCTTGATCCCGAAAAGTGGTTGCGCCAAAATTATCCCGAAATTAAGCTGGAACCACATCCCCGCCTGTGGATCTTCAACCTCCCCAAGCCAGATTCCTGTTCGCTTCTTTAAACCGCGCTGATAAACTGATAAAATTGTTGCGTATCAACGCTCCCTGGGGTGAAAAAGAGGCTAAATTAAAACGATGAACGACCATGAAAAACAAAAGATTAATCCTTAAATCCATTTTTCTGGCCAATTTAAAAGGCCAGCCTTATAAGCTGAACTTCGCCATCACCTCAGCCTGCAACTCCCGCTGCCAAACCTGTCAAGTCTGGCAGGCTTACTTAAAGCATCCCCAAATAGCCAAAAAGGATTTGAAAACCGAACAAATTGAACAAATCTTTAAAAGCCTGCCGAGTCGTTTTGTCTGGCTCAGTCTTTCTGGAGGCGAGCCTTTTTTAAGAAACGATCTGGTTGAAATTTGCCAAGCCGCGGTTAAGCATCTGCCTAATCTGGGACTGATTAGTATTCCTTCAAACGGACTGCTGGAAGACAAAATCATCAAAGAGACCCAGAAAATCCTTTCCCTGCCGGTTAGAAATCTCTTTCTCAACTTCAGCCTGGATGGCCCACCGGCTATCCATGACCAAATTCGCGGCATCCAGGGCGCCTACCGAANNATTCTTAAAATCGCCAAAAAAAATCCCAGACTTCATGTTAACTTGGAAACCACCATCTCCAAATACAATATTAATCATTTGGAAAAACACTTGGGCCGGCTAGTTGGGGGCGGTCATAAAATTACCATTACCATCGCCCATACCGGCTATCTTTACAAAAATACTCAAAAAGACAATGACTTTACCAACCTCAGTCACGAAACCGAAAAACTCCAAAAGATTATCAAAATCGTCAAAAAAAGCCTCGCCTGGAAATCGCCGGTGGACTTAATTGAAAGAATCTATCTTAATAAAATTCTTTCTTTCTACCAAAACCCCGAAAAGCAACCCCTTCCCTGCATTGCCCTTAGAAGCTCGCTGGCAATGGATGCTCATGGCAACCTTATTCCCTGTTTTATGTGGGGGAAAAAGCTAGGCAATCTCCGCCACTACGACTATAGTCTTAAAAAGTTTTTCCAGGCCAAAAGAGAAGCAATTTTAAAAAACCGAGAGTTGATAAGCAAGAACCGGTGCCCAAACTGCTGGACCCCCTGCGAAGCTTACCAAAGCATCATTAATCAGCTTCTTAAAGGTAGACTTTGGAGTCTGATCTTATAAGGGTAAAGGTCCTGCCAATTCGTAACTAAAAAAAACCAACTCAGAATTAAAGTAAAAACTTCTCTTTTTCCCTCCGGGCAATCGCTTTTCAAGCCTAATCAAGTCTCCCCCCCTCTCCGGCAGGGCAATAAAAACCGTATCGTCGTACTCTAAGGGAAATTCTAAAATAAAGTTATTAAAGTTTTCCGGGGGGACATCGCTAATCTGATAATGCTGACACAGATATTCCCAGCTGGGAACGCTTTTCCAGCTCATCCTCCGGGAATTTAAAAAATAAAATTTGGTTGAAAGCGGAAACTCCAGAACATAGTAGCCGGCCGGGGTCGCCACGTTGGTATTTAGCAAAAGCGCCTGCTTCCAAACCTCATCAACAAAATAAATTTTCAAATTCAAAAACCCAGCGACAAGCAAAACCAAACCGATCAAAACAAACCGAAGCCTTTTGAGTGGCTGGCCTAAGGCATCAACCCCCAAGGCAGTCACGATCATCAACGCCGGCACCAGAGAGAGAAGCCTGTGGGCGTAGTTTATCTCCGGAAGGATGGTGCTGTTAAGAAAAATCACCAGCCCTGCCCAAATCAAAAGAAAATGGTACTCTAATTTTTTGATTTTCCTTGCTGCCACCAGTAAACCGGTTAAAAAGAAAAGGTTCAGCGGCAGTTTCAAAAAAGGACCGCCGTAATCATAATGAAAGCGGATGGGGTAAAAAATTAGCGAGCCAAAGGTCTGGCTGATCCTTGCGGGTAAGATCTCGATCAGTTCAAAGAAGCTTGCCCCCAAAATTACAGGCCGACCAGCGGTTCCCGGATTGAAAAACTCCTGGGAACGAAACAGAATGACCACTAACGAGGGCCCAAGGCCTACCACGAGGCCAATTAAAACCAAAATAAAATTTTTTAAAAACATTTTTATCTTCACCAAGACTATTCCCCTGGAAGCAGTCTCTAATTTTAGCCGCGCTAGCGACCAAGTAGTGACGATGGCAAAATAAATCAGGGAAACAGCCGCCAAGGCCCTCATTCCCTGATAAAAGTGGAGCGAAAGACCGGCCACCAACCCCAAAAGCAATGGCCAAACACCCCTTTTCTTTAAAGCCCAAATTAAGGTTAAAACCAAAAGCGGAGCCCAAAAAGCATCAAGCAGATTAATTAATTCGCTCCGGCTAAAGTGGAGATGAACATGGTAAAAGGAGAGCAAAAAACCAGTCGTCAATCCCACCGTTGGCCCAAACCAATGCCTGGCCAAAATAAAGGTTAACCAAACGGAAAGGACGCCAAAAAAAGCCGCCAAAAGTTTAACCGCCAAAACTGTTTCCGGAAAAAAGAGATGAGGAATACTGGCTAAAATGACAAAAAGATTAGGAATTCCGTAAACCCCATAACCAAAGAAGTCCTTTATCTCTCCCCGAAGAAAGGCCTGGGGCAACAAACCGGCATCGCGGGCTTCATCATGGCCAAGAATTGGAATCTCTACCAAGCGGCAAAGCCTCAAACCAGCGGCTATCAGTAAAAGTAATAACCATAAAAAAATTTCTTTTTTCCTCGCCGTAATTAATTTTTTCCCTCCTCCTGGCTTAGTTGAAGAAAAGGCAAAAAGAATTAAGGCCAAAACCGAACTTAACCAAGTCAAAAAAATCAAGCCTTGATTTTTAAAACCCTCATCAAAATAATAAGCAACAATTGAAACAGCCGCCAAGCTGAGTGATAAAATTAGTAACAACACTGGAAACACCTTGCTGATTTCGCCTAATTCGTCTAGGGTAATATTAACCAGTTCAGCGCCCTTGGGCAAGTATCTTTTTAACAAACCAGTTGAAGTCATAAAGAAAATCGCTTAAAATACAGCTGATGGTTTCCGATTTAAGCCCTATATTTCTTTGGTGGTTCTTGCTTTTTATCCTGGGAGCTTCTTTTCTCCCTTTAACCTTAACCCTTTTTCAAAGATTCTTTGACAAAGGCTATGCCTTTAGTAAAATCATTAGTCTTCTGATCCTTTCTTACCTTATTTGGCTTTTGGGGAGCCTTAAGATTTTTCCTTTCTTATCAGAAACCGCCTGGTTAATCGTAATTCTTGCGGCGCTCGGCAATTTGATTTTGCTCCAAAAAAAGCGCCGGACCTTTAAAAAAATATTCAAAAAAAACATTAAAATCTTCCTTTTTGAAGAGGTTTTGTTTTTTGCCTCTCTCGCGTTTTGGGCTTATATCCGCGGTTTTCAGCCCAGCATTCAGGGACTGGAGAAATTCATGGATTTTGGCTTTGTCAATTCGATTTTGAGGAGTCGATTTTTTCCGCCGGCGGACATGTGGCTGGCGGGAGAAACCATCAATTATTACTATTTCGGCCATTTAATCAGTGCTGTTTTGACCAAGCTCTCAGGCATCAAATCCGCCGTTGCTTACAATTTGATGATCGCCACCATCTTTGCCCTGGCTTTGGGGGCGGCTTTTTCCCTGGGAAGCACTCTTGCTTAGCCAGTTAAAAATTAAAACAAAATTCATTCTTGCTACTGGTATGATCACCGCCGCCCTCTTAACTCTTGGCGGAAATCTTCATCCGCTATATTGGTTTTTGGCCCACCGCGGCTTTAAAGGCTATTGGTACCCAGACGCCACTAGGTTTATTGTCGAAAAATTTGGCGCGGCCGATAACACCATCCATGAATTTCCAATCTATAGTTTTGTGGTGGCTGATCTCCACGGCCACCTGATTAATTTCCCTAACATTCTTTTAATTCTGGCCTTAATTTTTGTTATCAGCCAGGGTATTTATGCAAAGAAAAAATTAGACGAGCTGGGTCCAACCATTTTCCTCCTTACTCTTTGCCTCGCCATCGCCTTTATGACCAATGCCTGGGACTACCCCATCTACTTATTAGTTGCGGGCGGAGCCATCTTGCTCTTCAATAAATTAAAGTGGTCTTGGGAGAAAGCGCTCATTCAAACTGCAATTATTTGTGGTTTTATCTTGGCAGGCAGTATCCTTTTGGCCCTCCCTTTTCATCTTCACTTCAAAAGTATTGCCCAAGGAATCGCTTTGACGGATTTCCACACACCTCCCTGGATGCTTTTGGTCCTCTGGGGCTTCCCTCTATTTACGACCATCAGCTTCTTGCTTTTTCTTAGATTTAAAAAAACAACTAAGAACCAACAACTAATAACTAATAACTATTTCACCCTTGTTCTTCTGGGCATCTCCTGGCTTTTAATCGTCATTCCGGAAATTGTTTATCTTAAGGACATCTACATCCACTCTCACCAACGGGCCAACACGATGTTTAAACTCACCTACCAGTCCTTTGTCATGTTTTCCCTGGTTAGCGGCTATATTATCATCCAGCTCTTAACAAGCCACAAGCAAAAAATTCCTAAAATTTTATTTTTTATTCTTTATTTACTATTCATTATTCCCATCCTTATCTATCCTAATTTTGCCATTCGTTCATATTATGGCCTGAAGAACTATCAAGGCCTTTATGGCCTTACGTACCTGCAAAAAAGCTATCCCGATGATTATCAGGCTGTCCTTTGGCTTCAGCAAAATGAGGATGGTCAACCAATAATTGTTGAAGCCGTTGGTGAAAGCTACACCGACTTTGCCCGAGTTTCGGCTAACACCGGTTTGCCAGCGGTTTTGGGCTGGCGAGTCCATGAATGGCTCTGGCGAGGCTCTTTTGACGAAGCCGGCAAGAGAACCGAGGAGGTCCGCCAAATCTACGAATCAGAAGATCTAGAGGTAACAAAAGGGCTGCTTAAGAAATATCGCGTCCAATATCTCTTTCTCGGAAGCCTGGAAAGAAAACAATATCCCGAGCTTAAGGAAGAGAAATTTAGTCAATTGGGAGAAATCGCTTTTTCCTCAGGCAAAACCAAAATCTATCAATTCTAAAGATTGTTTTTGATCAAACCGGCCACATATTCCTGGACCTCATCCCAACTACCGGCGCGGGGGGCCAAAACCCATTGGCCGTCGTATTGATAGGCCGGTGGATTAATTAAATAGCCCTCTCCGCCTTCGGCGCCGCCATCTAGAACTTGGCTCCGTAAGTTTTTTCCTGCCTAAATTTTAAAGCCAATTTAACCAAACCCCCATATTCTGGCTGGCCAATATCAGTATCAATGTGTTCACCAAAAACATTTACCAGTTCGGCAATCCTTTGAGGGTTAAGTAAAATCTGGGTGGAAAGAACCTTCTCTTTCAGGGCCAAAAGTAGCCTTTGCTGGCGGCGAGAGCGGGCAAAATCAGTTCCTTCCTCGCCTTCAGCATTGCGACTCCGAACATATTTTAAAGCTCTCTCTCCATCCATTAGCTGCCTACCTGCATCAAAATGAAGATGTTCATAGCGCAACTCTTCCGGCTCCGCCTCTTCCATCCCTTGAATAGGGTATTTATAATCATCAAGGGTTCGCTCCACTTCAATCTCAACTCCCCCCAAAAGATCAACTGCTTTCTTAAAGCCATCAAAATCAATCAAAATCGCGTAATGAACCGGCTGATCCAGAATCTCTGAAACCGCGGCTTTGGCCAAAATCAATCCCCCTCCCCCCGGACGCCGTTCCTCGCCATAATGATAGGCGGTATTGATTTTTGCTTTCATTGAAGGCACCCAAATATCTCGAGGCAGAGAAAGGAGGAGAGTATCGCCTGTCTTAAGGTTGGTTGAGATAAAAATTATCGTGTCGGTCAGATCAATGCCTTCATGCCCTGCCCCCCCTGCTCCTAAAAGAAGGAGGTTAGACCGATCGTCGGTAGAAGACAGGTCGCTTGGGCCGCGGGAGAAAAGAGAGAAAACTAAAGCTGGCCCCTTCACCAGATTGCCAATCAAGCGGAAGGCTTGAGGGAGGACAAGATAAACGCCAAAAATAAAAATCGCCAAGACAAAAACAAGAATCCCTCCTCGGATCAAAGGGAAGTGTCGGGCCAGTCGACGTTTGGCTTTAGAAAAAAACAAGCTTTGTCGTGGGCGTTTGGTCATGATAAAATGAGTCTTGTGTCTGATATTCTAACTCATCTTAACCCCCCTCAGCAAGAAGCGGTAATCCATAAGGAAGGACCGCTTTTAATCTTGGCAGGAGCAGGGTCAGGCAAAACCCGAGCCCTAACCCATCGGGTAGCCTATCTTATCCAAGAAAAAAAGATCGACCCAGAAAACATCCTTTTAGTTACCTTCACCAATAAAGCCGCCAACGAGATGAAAGAAAGAGTGAAAAAACTGACCGGAATCATCCCTCCCTTAACCGGAACTTTTCATTCTTTTTGCGCCCGGATTCTAAGGCGTGAAGGAAAACACCTTGGCATTCCCCCCAACTATTTGATTTATGACGAGGCCGACCAGCTAGACACCATCAAGCTCACTCTGGAAAAACTAGACATCCCCACCAAATATTTCAAACCCGCTTCGGTTTTAGCCACTATCTCCCAAGCCAAAAACGAACTTATTTCAGCGATGGAATACCCGCAATACGCCCAAGGCCATTTCCAAAAAACAGTCGCCCGGATTTATCTTGTTTATCAAAAATTACTCAGAGACTATGAAGCTCTTGATTTTGATGATTTACTTTTTGAGGCGGTCAGACTTTTTCAAAAGGAAAAGTCTGTTTTGGGAAAATATCAAGAACGCTTCCGCCATATTTTGGTTGACGAATATCAAGATACCAATCGGGCCCAG
>JABAOF010002383.1_pt10 | contig 10120 bp, 9 predicted proteins | sample 7062171 | NCBI WGS metagenome assembly JABAOF01 (sample SAMN14538628, study PRJNA623070) | marine sediment metagenome | biome: marine biome [ENVO:00000428]; feature: marine pelagic biome [ENVO:01000023]; material: deep marine sediment [ENVO:00002113] | place: India: Gulf of Khambhat ...
TACATTATTCTAGCATCTCAGTCAAGGAAAATGTACTCATTTTCACAAAAGAAGAGGGATGTATGGGAACGTTAATCAGACGCGGATTCAGGACCTTAGGTGATCTATTCAAGTATATTTCCAACTTCTGGATGTCCTTTTGGAGGGAGACCTACCGGGGGACGAAGGAACATAAGAAGGGAGTCGTCCTATTCCTGGGCATCTGCCTTTTCATCCTACTCGTTTTGGCTGGGACTATGTACAAATTCACCGAAACTCCAACCTTCTGTAATCTCTGCCATAACATGAAAGTATACGTNNTCCCTGTGCCGGATGTCATTATGAACCCGGGGTTTTCAATCATTTGAAGGGAAAATGGAGGGATGGACAGGTTTCCCTGGTCATGTTTATCACCGGCAAAGGGCCGACTATGCCTCATGCGGAGATCAGTGATGCCAGCTGTCTTCAGAAGGGATGTCACCGCAGTGAGGATTTAAAGGGAAAAATGGTCTTTAAGAACGTTGCCTTCGACCACGGAAAACATCTGGAGGAGTTGAGAAGGGGGAAGAAACTGAGGTGCACCACTTGCCACGCCCAAATCGTTCAAGGGGCCCATTTAACCGTTACGGAAACGGATTGCTTCATCTGTCACTTCTATAAGGCAGGAACACAGGGTGAAGAGGATTGCCTCTCCTGCGCGGAATGTGGTTCATGCCATATCCAGCCCAAGGGCGAACTCTTGGTCAAGGGGATAAGTTTCAACCACAAGCGATACATCGAGCGGGGAGTGAATTGTCTTGAGTGCCACGTAGGCCATAACAAAGGCGATGGCCACGTTCCTGAAAATAAGTGCCTGGAGTGCCATAATGAGCCCAATCTTCTCGCGACGAAATATACATCGGAATTTACCCATAGAATGCACGTCACCGATCACAAGATCGAGTGCTATCGATGTCACACCGAAATAAGACACGAAGTAGGGGAAATGCCCACCATGGCAAAGTTTACGGAGAGTTGTAATCACTGCCATATAAACCAGATGCACAGGGGACCGAAGGAAATGTATACGGGGACTGGAGGGATCGGTGTGGCCGATTCACCGAGCAAGATGTTCACCATTAGAGTGGATTGTGTGGGATGCCACAAGACCCAAGAGGAGAGCAAGGCGGCTTTATATACGACAAAATATTCGGAAAGGGCCTTAGCCGAGTCCTGCGTGGGATGCCATGGGGAAGGTTACGATGAGATGCTCTTCCATTGGAAGGAGCTCCTGGTAAAGGCTGAAAATGAGGTCAACAGCCGAATATCTGACCTTCAAAGGAAGCTATACGAAGCGGGTAAGGCGGGACTGGAGGGGAAACGCTTCAAGAAGGCCCAAAATCTTATCAACGAGGCCAGGTACAACTATACGTTTTCCCTCATGGGCAAAGGGGTTCACAACGTCGAATACGCTCTGAAGCTCTTGAACCATGCCAATAATAATACGGAAAAGGCCCTGACCCTTATCGAGGAGGGGTATCAGCCCAAGGAGTATAAAACCGAATATACGTGTACAGGCCTTTGCCATGTCGGATTAGAAGAACGCACCGTGCCCTTCAATGAGATCCAATTCCCGCATGATAGCCACATGGGGATGGATTTGCAATGCCTCGACTGTCATTCCCCCAGGGAGAAACATGGCAAAACGTACTTGAAGAATTGCGCCGAGTGCCACCATGGCGAAGGGGCGGGCAAGGTAACGTGTGGGGATTGTCATCTTGGCGTAAAAAGGCTTTTTTACGGAAAGACGGGCATCGGTGTCGAAGACCTACCCAGTGTCAAAGCCGATGTGGTGGAATGTATGGATTGCCACCGGAGTATCGTGGAGGGACAGAAGGAATCCTTCAAAGCGATCAAGGCCACCTGCATCAAGTGCCATGATGAAAGTTACGGGAAGATGGCCGAAGATTGGAAGTCAACGGCGGATGAATTGCTCAAGAGGACCTCTTCAAAGCTGAAAAGGATAAAGGAACATATCCAAAGATTAGAGAAAAAGGGGCAGCACACCTTTGCCTTTACCAAATTGTTCGGGGATGCCGAATACAATATTAGTTTGGTGACGGAGGGCAAAGGGGTCCATAATGTGGAGTATGCAGCGGAACTGATCGAGGCTGCCAAAAAGAATCTAGATCAGATAGAACCTACCATGCTGGGCAAGAAGAAATAATCTGGATATGAAGCTTACATATCGATGACTTGATGTCACGATGGATGGCAAGAATATGAGGTCATTTTTCTGGTGGATTTACTACAGCCTTTTTTTGGGTCTCTGTGTCTTCATTCTCGTTACGGTAGTGATATACCTCAAGGGGTTATTGTTTACCGGGAACGTAAATTTGGGGAAATTTCTGTATGGCGCGGCAGTGGCGATAATGATCTTTGGATTACTATCCATGGCCATCGCTTATCTCGTCAAGACTCTGTTGGGCAAGATTACAGGGATTAGGGGGAAAATTTAAGTATTGAGATTAAACGTAACGGTTTGGGAGGACTGTGATAATCAATAATCGACATCTTACCAAGAGAGGCATCATATTCTCCTTTATAACCCCAAAGGATGGAACCCAGTAAGAAGAAAAAAATGGTATGGACGGAGAAAACGTGGTGGAAATATCTTTTAACAGGCGCAAATGTCATTCTGTTTCTTCATGTTCCCGCTTTAAGCGAGGAGATTTCCACTCATTTGCTCCAATCAAGGGAAAGGGTGATTAAGGAGGAGAGGGATGAAAAAGATCGATTTTTCAAGGAAAGCCCCAGATCCCCATTGAAAGCCCAGGATATCATCCATTTTGAGAAACTTGACTACTTTCCCCTCGATTTCCGATATGTGTTCGTGGGCGAAATCGAAAGAAATCCCAAAGGCCGCACCGAATACGTAAAGCTTCCCACCAACAAGGGGAATTTCCGAAAATATGTGAAACACGGCAAGTTCAGATTTGGCCTTGACGGCCGAGAATTCGTCCTCACGATCTACAGATATTTGGGAAGACACAATTTCTTTCTTCCCTTCAAGGATAACACCAACGGTTTGGAAACCTATGAAAATGGGCGGTATTTAGAAGTGGAACAGATAGGGATGAACCGGGTGATAATCGATTTCAATAAGGCCTCCAATCCCTACTGTGCGTATAACGCGAAGTATACATGCCCTTATGCAGATGACGAGAATACCTTGGATATCGCTATATCGAGTGGCGAAAAAAGGTTCAGATAGTTCGGGGTTCCAATTATACATTTCCTGGGGGAAAAGAGGATCAAGACCAATGATCGCTCCAAACATACAGGGTCGTAGTGAACACTGAAAGGGAGCAAGCACATGAACTTACTCTGGTGGGCCTTTACCATTCTGCTCGTCCTTGGCTTGGCAGTCTTGGCTATCATCGTCTCTATAGGAGCAGTGGCTCTCTTAGTGGTATCCATTGTAGAGTATATTGAAAAAAAGCTTTCGATAGTCACGATCGGTGACAACGAGGAAGCCCTGATAGCTCGGGCAGAAACGCTCAGAGAGGAACAAAAAAGAGAATTCAAAGGTCCCTGGACCCTTACTCCCAAGGTGAAACCATATAGTTCCAAGCTCTTCCAATTTTTCAGGGCGAAGGAGATATTGGAAAAGAAATAACAGAAGGATCTTGACGGTATATCCACATTCGATACCAAAGGAGGTCCTGGAATTCCAGAACTCCTTCTGCAACGCCCTCACAACACTGGCCTCACTGATTCTTATCCACCGTCCTTTCGCCGTTGCCCCCTTCCCCATACCCCCTTGAGCCAGGACTTAGGTTGGTCCCCCTCAAGGAGGTCAGCCTGGAGAAATCCAGAATGGTCCTCCTCCTTTTCGTTCAAGAAAGAGCGGATAGCCCATTGAACGGCTTGGGAAACCCTTCATGGTGTAAATGATATGTTGAAAAGGGCAAGGGCTTATGGTATGGTCAAATCCTGTCCATCGGTATTTTATCCTGAGAACACGACCAGTTACAACGTCAAGAATCCTTTACCGCCTGGGACCATTCGGCCTTTCGGAACGATTGGTAGTTCGTCTACCGCTCTTATTCAAAAGGGATTTCCCCCCCGAGCTCGACGGGAAGAAGGCCGAATGGGGAATGGAAAGGTGCATAGTTTACCATGAGAATTCTTTTTTTAAGGATGTGGAAAGGGAGGGATGTCAATGGCCGAGGAGAAAAGGGCGATCCATTCAATGATGGATGAGACCCGGATATTTGATCCCCCACCTGCCCTCAGCAAGAGGGCCCATGTGAAGAGCCTTGCCGAATATGAGGGAATTTATAAAAGGTCCATCCAAGACCCTGAGGGATTCTGGGCCGAAAAGGCCGACCAACTGGAGTGGTTCAAGAAATGGGACCACGTCTTGGAGGGCGACTTCGCCAAGGCAGAGATCCGTTGGTTCACGGGTGGAAAATTAAATGCCTCGTCCAACTGTCTGGACCGACATCTTCGGAATGGCAAGAAGGACAAACCCGCTCTCATCTGGGAGGGAGAGCCTAATGGGCAAAACCGGATGTATACGTACCAGGAGCTCCACCGGGAAGTCTGTAAATTCGCTAACGTCCTGAAAAAGAAGGGACTCAAGAAGGGTGACCGGGTTGCCCTGTATATGCCCATGATCCCTGAACTTCCCATAGCGATGTTGGCCTGCGCGCGAATCGGTGTGATTCATAGTGTCGTCTTCGGTGGTTTCAGCGCCGAATCACTGAGGGATCGGATATTGGACTGCGAGGCCAAACTTGTGGTCACGACGGATGGCGGCTTTCGAGGTGGGAAGGTCATCGGCCTCAAGGGGAATGTGGATGCCACCCTCAGGGAATGCCCCACAGTTGAGGCATGTATCGTTTACAAGCGATCCGGTGTCGATATCCATATGGAAAAGGGGAGGGACAGCTGGTGGGAAGAAGAGATGGATGCCGAAGACATCACGCCAGAACGCGAGCCGGAAGAGATGGATGCTGAAGATCCCCTTTTCATCCTCTATACGAGCGGGAGTACGGGAAAGCCAAAAGGGGTGCTCCATACTACCGGTGGTTATCTCCTCTACGTGTTACAGACCACGAAATGGATCTTCGATGTAAAGAACCAAGATAACTATTGGTGCACAGCCGATATTGGATGGGTCACCGGTCATAGCTATATCGTCTATGGCCCCTTGGCCTTAGGGGCCACGAGCGTGATGTTCGAAGGTGTCCCTACCTATCCGAGCCCGGACCGGTTTTGGGAGATCGTGGAGAAGCACAAGGTAAATATCCTTTACACGGCGCCTACTGCCATCCGGGCCCTGGCGCGGGAAGGAGATGATTGGCCTCGGAAAAGGGATCTGAGCAGCCTGCGCATCTTAGGATCGGTGGGGGAGCCGATTAACCCGGAGGCATGGATGTGGTATTACAACGTAATCGGAGGAGGAAGGTGTCCTATCATGGACACCTATTGGCAGACGGAGACGGGGGGAAGCATCATCAGCCCTCTTCCGGGTGCAATTCCCGTCAAGCCAGGGGCCGCGACACTTCCCTTTCCCGGTATCGATGCCGTGGTAGTTCGAGAGGACGGATCCGAATGCGATGTCAATGAGGGAGGCTATCTCTGCGTCCGCAAGCCATGGCCAGGAATCATGAGAACTGTCTACGGGGATCCAGATAGATTCAGGGATACCTACTTCTCTCAGTTTCAGGGGATGTACTTCACGGGAGACGGGGCCAGAAAGGATGAGGATGGTTATTTCTGGCTGATGGGGAGGGTGGATGATGTTATCAACGTTTCAGGACACCGCCTGGGAACGGCGGAGATTGAAAGTGCCCTGGTCTCCCATTCGCTGGTGGCCGAAGCTGCCGTCGTGGGGTTTTCCCATGGTATCAAGGGGCAGGGGATTTATGCCTTTGTGACGTTGAAATCCGGCGTTGAAAAAGCGGAAAATTTGAAGAAAACCCTGGTAAGCCATGTCCGTAAGGAAATTGGTCCCATTGCCACACCGGATAAGATCCATTTTGCAGATGCCCTGCCCAAGACTCGAAGTGGAAAGATCATGAGAAGAATTTTGCGAAAGATAGCCGAGGGGGATATCGACAATTTGGGCGATACTTCCACCCTGGCCGATCCATCCGTTGTTGAAGTCCTCATTGCTGGACGGGAATGAGGCGCTGCCAGTGGAGGTAACCTCCTGCCCTTTCAGTCGATGGAACTGTTCTCCATCGAACACCTTCCCGTCTCTCTGTAATCCTCATGCCCTGGCTCTCTCTTCATGAGAATCCTACACTATACATCGGTGCTTTGGTGCTTTAAGATGTCCAACGGCCGTCATCCGCCATGACAAATCCTCCAAATCTGGTAGAGGCAGTGGAGTTTTCTAAGGCCATAACCCTTCGATGTCTTGAGATTGCCTTCTATTCGTGGATCATTTTGATGTATAATTTTCGCGAATATGGTGTTTATCAGTTTGAAGGAGATTTTGCTGGAAAACCCCATGGAAGAAAAGCGGAATGGTAAAGCCCACTGAGCACATTCCGAACAACTCCCAAGAGGAAAGGAACACCAAGGAATTGGCGGATTTCCTCAAAGGAATCAGTTTATTCAAAGATATATCAGATGAAGCCAGGGCAACGGTAGCCTCGCGGCTCTTCGGAGAAGAAATTCCAAAGGGTCTTTTTATCACGAAAAAGGATCTTCCCGTGGCCTGCCTCTATATTATCAAGAAGGGGCACGTTCAAGCCATTGAGGTCAACGTTGAGGGGGCAGAAATCACCCTCGCCGACTATCATGCGGGAGACTATTTTGGGGAGATGTCGTTATTGACCGGCGAGCCTAGCGGAGTTACCACAAAGGCGGTTGAAGATACGGAAGTCCTGGTCCTCTATAAGATGCATTTTGATGAGGTATTACAGGAGAATCCTGCTATTAATGGACATTTCATTGCGATCCTCTCCCAGCGCATACGCAGGGTCAATGAGCAGATCGAAGAGGCCAGGGATAAGGAAATCGCCTTCAACCGATTTCTGCGTCAGGAGCAGGAGTTTCGGTATAGTCGCCCGGTGGGGAGTTCAAAGAAGATGCGTTCCGTCTTGGAGCTCGTAAGTAAGGCCTCTATGAACTCCCATCCGGTCCTCATTCGAGGAGAACGGGGAACCGGCAAGGAATTGATGGCTCGCACGATCCATTATGAGGGGGGGAGAAAAGAGGAGCCATTCATCGTCATCAATTGCGAATCGCTGCAGAGGGAGGCCTGGGGATCCGAACTCGTGGGCTATGAAAAAGGGACTTTTACCACGTTAACGGCTCGGAGATTGGGTTATCTGGAATTGGCCGATAAGGGAACCCTCCTTTTGAAGCATATTGATAGGCTCCCTTACGATAGCCAAAGGCTGTTGGCAGATTTCATGGAGAGAAAACAGTTTCGACGGCTTGGAGGCAGGGAGACGCTTTCGGTGGATGTTCGAGTCATCGCGACTACGGAGATGGATCTACCGGAAATGGCAAAACTGGGAACATTTTTCAAGGGGCTCCTGGACCAGCTTGAGGGGAATGATATCGCAGTCCCTCCCTTACGAGAACGGAAACGGGATATCCCCGAATTGGTGGGGCATTTCACCCAAAAATCAGGGCAGCAAATGGGGAAGCCTGTTTCAAGGGTTTCAACGGATGCCATGAATCTCTTCCTCTCGTACCATTACCCGGGTAACGTGGGGGAGCTGGAAGAAGTGGTCGAACGGGCTGTCGTCTTGACCGAGGGGGATACCGTTTTACCCGATCAGGTCTATCTGGGTCTCCCCTCCGTAGAGGGAAGGGGAAAGTACAACCTGCTCAGAAACACATTAGTTCGGGGATATTTCCAGAGCAGCATGTACCCCTACCTGGTCCGTGCCTTCACCGTGGCAGTATTCGGGTTTATTTTTTACTCGCTCTTTTGGGGCACACAGGTGAGCGGGAAAAATATCGGTAACATCCTGGTTTTGTCGGTTTGGTGGCCAAGCCTCTTTCTCCTTTCCTTCTTCTCCGCCAGAAGCTGGTGCGCTATCTGTCCAATCGGGACGTTTTCAGGGTTCATCCAGAGGTTTTTCAGCCTTCAACGGAAACTGCCGGGAATCTTGAAGAGGACGGAACTCTGGTTACCCGCCTTTCTCTTCGTGCTTATCCTCTGGTTGGAGAAGGTGACGAGGGCCCGTGAATTCCCCATGCCGACCGGGTTCGTTTTACTATCCATTATGTTAGGAGCTATCATTTTCAGCCTCATCTTCGAAAGAAAGGTTTGGTGTCGGTACATCTGTGCCCTTGGCAATATGTGCGGAATCTACGCGATGGCCTCCATTCTGGAGGTGCGAGCTAATACCAACGTCTGTATCAATGAGTGCAAAACCCACGAATGTTTCAAAGGGGGAAAGATCTATGGATGCCCTATGTTTCGCCACCCCCTTTTCCTGGAAGATAACCAGAGCTGCCGGGTTTGCACCTACTGCGTCCAAAACTGTCCTTACAGGTCGGTCCAGTTAAATTTGCGTGTGCCGGGACAAGAGATATGGACGCGGACCAAACCGGTGAAAGGAGGGGCATTCTTTTCGCTCCTTCTGGCGAGCCTCCTGTTTGTGGAAATCCTGCCGGATTTGCCCCAATTTGAATTGTTCCTCCAGCCCCCTTTTCCCTTTCCAAGGTTCACTCCCGACCAAGGTTACACAATCCTCCTCGTTATTATCGTTTTCTTTTCCCTATTCCTCGTGGAGTTTCCCCGGCTGGTCTTCTATCGGGATGCAGAACGAACGGGAACGGATACGAACGTTACGCGCTATAGCTTCGCCTTTATCCCCCTGGCCCTATGTGGTCATTTTGCCAATCATATCCGCTATGTGCCGGGAGGCAGCGGCCTGGCTCTACAATTTATTAAGATCCCATTTGCGGCCGGGGCGGAGACTTCATCTGCCATCATCACCATAAACCTCATATGGGCGGTACAGATTGTTTTGACCATCATCGGAATCGGATGGGCCTTCTACATCCTGCACAAGATCCACGCAATGGAGCGTGAGACACCCGGGTCTCCGGGGGATTCCCACATCTTCTCCTTCCACGCAATCCTCCTGGGTATCTATGGTGCAGTCTATCTTCTCCTTTTCTCCTCCTTGGGCAATTTAGGATAAACTAATTCTGTGAAAAAGGTGCCACAGCTTCCGCGGAGTTGACCCAAAAATCCTTTGCTTTTGAGCTCGGACGTGCGAGAAGAGTCTTCCCGGTCTTCAGTTCAGAAGCCATCCGATGACTGGGCCAAAGTTTCACCACCTGTTGTGCGAACTTTCCTCGCACTCTCATCTTAGCCATGGCGAATGATCTTTAGTCCCGAGGTGAAGTATAGATGATTCCTTCTTTACAGAATTACGAAGTTGTATTAATTTACACTGTACAACACCATGTTACGAAGCGGCCTTCCGTTATAAGCGCTCAAACGAGCAAAGCACTGCCAAAAAGAGTTAGGGCATCCCAATGAAAGGAAAGAACAAACTAGACACAATTGCCCGAATTATCTCACGGATCCTTTTTCTTTATGAACATTTGAACTTTTTGCAGCTCTGGTACGAATGTGGTGAAGACGACGCATGAAGGGGGCGTACAACGAAAGAAGAAATTTCAGAGAGGCTGGAGTATCTCAGCGTCAAAGGGTTAGTAGAAGGAATCATGGGGGCAGAAACCGATGATGACTCTGGCGGTCTGATTTACCGTTTAAAGAGGAGGGCTGATGGTCTTGACAGCCAGGTTTAGTGTGTTCAGCCAGCGCTCACCTCAAATAGAGGTTTTTAATGCTCAAAATGCCCGATAAAGAGAGGTAGATAGCTATGGATCTTGATATTTCATATCTCAAAGAACACGACATTCACCTCATCAAAGTAAAGGGAAGACTAGATTCCTATTATGCTTCACAACTAGAGGACTCCCTTGAACCCATATTGAGAAGAGCTACAAAGATCATCATTGAATGCTCAGGGGTCACTTTTTTGAGTAGTGCTGGAATTAAGGTCCTTCTTTCATTGGCAAATGTACTCAGGAGTAAGGGGGGCGACCTGATACTGCTCAATGTGCAGGAAACAGCGAAGAAGGTACTCAGAACCTCTAAGACTCT
>JABAOF010064204.1_pt1 | contig 10118 bp, 10 predicted proteins | sample 7062171 | NCBI WGS metagenome assembly JABAOF01 (sample SAMN14538628, study PRJNA623070) | marine sediment metagenome | biome: marine biome [ENVO:00000428]; feature: marine pelagic biome [ENVO:01000023]; material: deep marine sediment [ENVO:00002113] | place: India: Gulf of Khambhat ...
TCTCGATGAAGAAGCAGGGAGAAGATGTTTATGTTTTCTATGAAGCATACAGGAAAATGGAAGAAAATGGTTCGTGGTCCCTCTATGAAAACCTGAGACCTGATGATCCGATGGGTATGATATATACCGTAAAAGATGAATTCTATTATTTTGAAATAACCTTGCTACAGTCGTACGGCATAACGAACAAAGTTCGATTCTACCTAAATCTACAGAAAAAGGGAACCCGTTTGAGCGGAACCTATCTGCGAACAGTCTCCTTTCCTCTCGACCAGATTGAGATGGCAGAAAAGATACTGGGAAGTAATAGAATACTTGAAGGAACCCAGAAATGGGAGCTTGACTCCCAGGGGACAGCACGGCAGCTTGTTGATATAGTTGTTGGTTCCTGTGAAATCCGCTTCGTTCGTCTTGATTGAGCAAGAAAAGAATAACCTAGCCTGTAAGCCAGTGAAAAGCTCCCAACTTGCCCTTGGAATATTCACCAATGCTTTTCCTACCGAATAAGGAAGGACGTGCCTCTGCACCTGCCAGCAATAAATTTTCCCATTACCCGTAACTTTTTCTCCTGTCATGTATCTAAGTATGTAGAAGGAGGAAAAAAATGAGTACTTATATCACATTGGACCGAACAAAATGTAGAGCCTGCGGTGCCTGCACCCGAGAGTGTCACCGCCACCTGCCGGTTTTCCGCAGAGCCCAATTGCATCCTGATAGTATGGAATGCATTCGCTGTTTTCATTGCTACGCTATATGCCCCCATCAGGCAATAGGTATTGGTGGGGGTAAGCTCGACGTGCTGTCGGAAATACAACCCATGAGACTGATCGGGGAATCTCAGCTCATGCATCTGCTGGCACACCGCAGAAGTATCAGGAGTTTTAAAGACCGCAAGGTAGATAGGAGCGTAGTAAAGAAGNNGCATAGTAGAAAAGTTGATCCGCGCGGCTGGCTATGTCCCTTCGGGTGGTAACAGCCACTCATACAGGTTTAGCGTTATCACCGAAGGAGATATAAGAGATCGATTGTACAGCGAGCTTGAGAAAATCTATTTGAAAATGAGGCGCGTTATAAAATGCAAACTATTGAGAAGCTTATTTACCCTTTTTGCAGATCCTCAAACCCGCGCCTTTCTGCAGGACACCACCTATCTCACACGGGTCTCCTTTTTACTGGATCAGATAGGTCGGGGCGAAGACCCAATCTTTTACAACGCGCCTTTGGTCATTGTGATTCACTCCCAGAAATTGATCCCCACGCCCAAAGAGGACAGCGTGCTCGCGGCCTACAATATTGTTCTGTTGGCCCAAACATTGGGATTGGGTTCGTGCCTGGTATCCCTTGCACAGAATGCGATCAATACCAACCGGGGATGTAAAAAGTTGCTCAATATAGGCCATGAGGACACAGTCCATGCTGTCATTGCCATAGGATATCCGGCAGTGCAATTCTACAGAGCCGTTCCGAAAAAACCGAAACAGATCAACTGGTGCAGTTCGAAAAGGTGAGGAAAAAAGGATGAGTAAGAAGATCATAGCCATTCTCTTTTTACTGGTTTTCATTGTGGGCTGTGAAGAAACGGTAAGTCATAAAATAAGAAATTTTCAACTGCCCTCAATCGATCTATCTGTTGCAGGAGATGGCAGGTATACAGGCAGGTTTAAACATTACGACTACTACTATGAAACAGCGGTGATTGTGCAAAACAATATGATAGTGGATATAGAGGTTTTAAAATCACAGGGAGACAAATATGATCAGGAGGCATTACCCGTATTAAACAGAGTGATCGAAGCCCAATCATTGGATGTGGATACGGTCACCGGGGCGACAAAATCTAGTAAAATATACCTTATAACGATCTACAATGCCTTATCTAGAGAAAAGGTGGAAATTCCCTGATAAAGGTGCAAAGAAATGCATACTACTTCGAGGAGGTATATATGCGTATCATTTCTCGGATCGCGATCTGCGTCGCTTCCCCTGTAGTTCTGATATTACTGGGGGTTATGGTATACGCACTACCGCCGACCTTGAGCCTCCCTTCTGGGCCAAGGCCGGATATTGAACCTCTTTCCCTGTCGGAGGCTGCAGAACGCCTGGTCCAGACCGGTATGAAAGGCTGGGATCTGGTCGAAGAGGCTCGTCTTATGGTGGGGGAGCGTATGGAGTACTCCCGCCGCAACAGCTTCGATTCTTATAAAAAAGCCTTCCGGAGAGGGTATGGCTACTGCCAGCAGGAAGCCTTCGCTTTAGCTGGACTATTGCGAAAGCTTGATTTTGACGCCTGGCCTGTCCATTCCGAACACTGCGACTTCCCCGAAAAGAAGAATACCGGCCATGCCTGGGTTCGGGTATCCTACAGGGGAGAGGTTCGCGACATCGATTCCACCTTTATGGATCCTCTCACAGGAGAACTCACATTTGTGACCAGAACTCCGGCCAAAAAGTACACACCGCTCTTTCGCATCTTTTCGGGTTGGGGTGGAACAGCTGCCAATGCGTACAGATACTACAGGACTGGAAGCGATCAAAGTTTCACTTTTTAAAGCTGCGGCATGTGATATAATCGTCGGCAAGGCTACTATACTCTCTATTTGAGAGTATTTGAAGGTCGATACCTGCGTATCACGGAGCTTGCCATGCCGCAGAAAAGGACGCTCAATCGATGTTGTTCTATCCTGTTCAGAACACCGCTGATAGCTTTCTTGAGTCTAGCAGTTGTTTCCTGTTCCTCTCTTGGAAAAAGCTCACGGAAATATTATTCCAGACATCCTGCACGGGCATATGCTATTGTGGACGTAAACCTCATCAACATGGAAATGGACCTGGTTTTGAAGCATCAGACAGTCATTGTTGAGGACGAAACAATTTCCAAAATCGGTCCTTCCGATGAAATCAACCTGCCCCCAGATGCGCAGATTATCCCGGGAAGTGGAAAATACCTGCTCCCGGGATTTATCGACATGCATGTCCACATTTCGGATGAGAGCGATCTCCTGAAATTTCTTAAACATGGAGTCACCACGGTTCGGCACATGTCTGATGTTCCAAGGTGGGCCAAGGCTATGGGATTTCCAGATGCCCTTTCTCTGCGTAAAAAACTGAGCAGGATAAAAATCATTGGACCGGACATTTACGCAGCTGGATATACCCTTGATGGAGATCCTGCGGTCAGCCCGATGAANNAAGGAGATTAAAAGGGAGAAAGAGGCGGGTTACGATTATATAAAAATTTACGACAACCTGACACCTGAAATTTTCGATGCCATTCTCTCAGCTGCCCGCGCGCATGATATACCTGTGGTGGGACATGTTCCCTTTGAGGTTGGAATCGATGCTGCGCTCCAGTCATCCGTCCATTCAATCGAGCATTTGACAGGCTACATAAACAACAACGCCGGCACATTTATCATTCCTGAAGACAAAATCGAATACTATGCTAAAACGACAGAACAATCCGGTATCTATAACTGTCCCACACTGGTGATATGGGACAACCTGCCTCCTGAAGACCAGATTGAACAGCTGGAAAATGATCCCGAATACCAATATGTCTCATGGCGCATCCGATGGCTGTGGAGAAAATCCCTGTCCTATGTGTATGATATAACCTATCCCGACAGGAGCGGATACGCCGCCCACATGATGGAAATTTCGAAAACGATGCTGATGGCTCTCTACAATGCGGGGAGCCCCCTTATCTTGGGTACGGACGCAAATTTTGTCGGGGTTTATCCCGGAATCTCCGCCTTGCGTGAAATGGAACTGATGGGTGAAGCAGGTATGTCAAATATGGACATTTTGAGAGCAGCCACTTCCACAGCAGCAAAAGCGCTCGGCACCGAGGGGGAAATTGGCACGATTGTGGAGGGTAAAAGGGCCAACATGGTTTTACTGGAAGGCGATCCATTGCAAGAGATCGATAATGTGTATCGCACGTATGGTGTATTTATAAGGGGAAGGTGGATGACCCGAGAGGAAATAGAAGACATGCTGGAAGATATATACTGACGCTAATAATTATCTGTTTCCTATTATCTTTTATTTTCTTGTACAATACAACCAAGTTACTCTACATAAAGAAGGTAGGGACTCATAATTCAGCAACAAGCTGCTGGAAAGGATCTAGAAATGGCAGTGCCACTGCTAATCACAAAACTCTATATCCCCAAAGTCAGGCCTGAACTGATATTGCGCCCACATCTGATCGAACAGCTGAATGCGGGACTTCAGCGCAAGTTAACACTCATTTCAGCACCGGCTGGATTCGGTAAAACCTCGATTTTAGCTGAATGGGTAAGCAGCTTTGATCTTCCCTCCGCATGGTTTTCCATGGATGAAAGCGACAATGACCTGGCACGTTTTTTTGCCTACTTTGTTGCTTCCCTTCAGACAATAAAAGCAGACATAGGCGAAGCAACGCTTGAGGCAATCCAATCCCTGCAGCCAATGCAGTACAAGGCAGTGATGACACCTTTGATCAACGAAATCCATGATATGCAGGAAGCATTCGTTCTCGTCCTCGACGATTACCACGTTATCAATGCCGAACCGGTACATAGAACTCTTACCTTTTTACTGGATCATTTACCACCAAAGATGCATATCGTGATAGCCAGCCGGGCAGACCCTCCCTTACCGCTGGCTCGCCTGCGTGGTCAGGATCAGTTAATTGAAATACGCACTGCTGACCTGCGATTTAGCTATGAGGAAGTATCCAATTTTCTCAATAAGGTGATGGGCCTGAACCTCTCACGTGAGGATTTATCGTCTCTGGAGGAACGCACCGAGGGCTGGGTGACAGGATTACAGATGGTTGCTCTCTGGTTGCAGGGCAAGCCTGCAGAACGAGTTCCCGATTTTGTAAAAGCTTTCTCTGGGAGTCACCGCTATATCATTGACTACCTGGCTGACGAAGTATTCAACCGGCAATCTCCCAGTATTCAGTCATTTCTGTTAAAGACTGCGATCCTCAACCGCTTGACCGGCCATCTGTGCGATGCTGTAACAGGAAATAATGACGGGCAGGAGATGCTAGAACGTCTTGATGACGCAAACCTTTTTCTTTTTTCGCTAGACAGCGAGCGGCGCTGGTATCGGTATCACAGTCTTTTTGCCGACCTCCTGCGGAATCGTCTCAACCTCTCCTTACCCGAGCAAATACACGAATTACATCGCCGCGCCTGCCGTTGGTATACCGACAACGGGCAAATGGACGAAGCGGTAAACCATGCTTTAGCGGCTGATGATACAGAGTGGGCAGCAGACCTTATCGAGCAATGCGGTCGTTCAGTGGTGACACGCGGTGAATTCAATACGCTTTCAGTGTGGTTAAGGACGCTGCCAGATCAACTGGTGCGATCACGGCCCCACCTATGTATATATGATGCATGGGTCTTGTCCGTCAGCGGGAAATTCGATGATGCAGAATCCCGCTTACAAGACATTGATACATGGTACGAATCTCAGGTTTCGCGGGATGATGATTCAGAAAACCAACCACTTCTTGGCGAGGTGGCCGCAATTCGGGCAATCATCGCCCATTTGAAGGACGAAGTTCCGTCCGCCATCGAACTTTCAAAAAAGGCACTTGACCGCCTACCCGCAGATGATCTGTATCTAAGAGGATTGCTCGAAATGAATTTGGGCTCTTCATATCGCGATAGTGGCGCAATTGACGCGGCACAAATCGCCTATACAGAGGCCTGGAGAATAGGCCAGAAAACTGGCCATGCAATCACCGCTACCATTGCTCTCACAGGACTGGCCAGTTTGCAGATGATGAAGGGTCATCTCCTCCATGCGGCCGAGACATATAAACAGGCTCTGCAATTCGGGACAGAGCGAAGAGCTCCAGTTGCCAGTGTAGCCTATATAGGAATGGGCGCGCTGATGATCGAGTGGAACGATCTGGAGGCGGCAACGAGCCATCTGCTGAGAGGCCTCGAGCTGGCAAAGCAGCTGGGAGTCTCCTTACTATTAACGGAGGGCTACGTGGGTCTGGCGCGCGTGAAAATGGCACAGGGGAACCTACACAACGCAGGTAACCTGCTTCAACAGGCAGAGCAATTTTCACAAGGAGATCACACAACTCGGTCATTCGCACAGGTAACAGGATGCCGGGTAAAACTGTGGCTGGCCCAGGGCAGTTTAACGCCTGCCATCACCTGGGCGCAGGAGTATGAACAGAACAAGCTGGATTACCCAGGAAACACAATAAACTATACGCACCAAATCGAACACCTTGCGCTTTCACGGGTGTTCGTTTCCATGGGACAGGCTGACAAAGCAATTCGCCTGCTTGAACAGCTTCAAGCGGCGGCTGAAGCCGCAGGATGGGTGGGTAGCATCATCGAGATATTGTCGCTTCAGGCACTTGCCTTCCAGGCTAAGAGTGACAGTGCACAGGCATTAAACACCTTTCAAAAAGCGCTGACACTGGCAGAGCCAGAAGGTTATATCCGTACGTTTGTGGACGAAGGGGAACCGATGGCACAATTGTTGCGTTCGTTGATCACTACCCGCAGATTGCCGATAGTTTCTGATTACATGAAAATACTCCTGGCTGCTTTTCCCCTCGGGGAGCGGGAACTAAAAATATCTCTACAGCCATCCCCTTCTTCTGCTGAGCTGCATCTACTTGAACCGCTTACAAAACGAGAGCGCGAAGTACTCAGAATGCTCAAGACCGACCTATCCGGCCCGGAAATTGCTTACAAACTCTATATATCACTGAACACTCTCCATACCCATACCAAGAACATTTACAGCAAACTCAACGTCAACAATCGCCTCACAGCGGTCCGCAGGGCAGAAGAACTCAATCTGCTGTAGCAAAAGAATGCCAACGCACTCGAATTGGATATCATCAACTTTCTATATACAATCAAGTAGTGCTTCTTACCTCCGCTCCACCTTCATTTTTCCCATAAAAATCACCATATAAATCACCACATGTGGTGATGACAACTCACCATATCATTTAGTACTGTGCTTATGAACAAATATTCAGTGAAGAAAGGAAACAGAGTTATGGCTATTGCAATTAAAATTGAATCTCTCTCTAAAACGTACGCTGTTAAAGCAGTTGACAATCTCAGCCTGTCTATACCTGTTGGGCGAGTTTACGGCTTACTCGGTCTTAAAAATGCGGGTAAAACAACAACACTCCGTCTGATCTCCGGATTGTCGAAGCCTACATCCGGGTGTGTTGAAAATACTGCATCCTGTAGCTATTACGCAACTATTGCATGCGAGGCGGTAATGAATCAGCTGAAGCTCGACACCCCGCGTATCATCTTACTCGACGAACAGGCATTGGACCTTGAGGTACGGGACAAGAGTGCGCTCACAGCCTGGGAGGAGAGCCTGCAAGAAGCTCGCGAACGGAACAAGACCGTGGTTCTGGCTACAAACTATATCGAGGTGGCCCTGCACCTCTGTGACCAGGTAGCTCTGATGAATAGGGGTCGCCTCATTGCCGAACTGACAGTGACAGAACTGCGTCGCTTGTACAACCAGCAATTCTATCAGATTCGGATCAAAGGCCACATTGATGCATCCTGGTTTGCCTGGTTTAAAGGATTGCGTTTGACCTGTGAGGTGAAAGGTGAAACGGTGCTTGCTGGTACCCTTCCGGACCAGGCTGCCCTGCATGGCCTGCTCAATAAAGTGCGCGACCTGGGTCTTGAGATTCTTGCGGTCAAGCGTATTGAACCCGACCTTAGAGAGCTGCTCGAATACCTGATGGAAAGGGAGGTGATATGAAGTGCGGTGTATGAAAGAACAGATGCAACAAAGAGTCAATCTTAATTCAAAAAGAGGAAAAATGATGAGCAATCTAAAATTAAGCGCTTTGATGAAGATACTCATTGGGACTGTTTTTTTTATTGCTGCGACGTGGACGACAGGATTGTCGATCAGGGCTCCTCCGGATCACGAGGAAGTGCCGATAGCAGGAGAGTTTATACGAGTAAGCGATTATAAAAATATTCGAAATTCAATCCAAAAAATTAAGAAACGAGGAGGTATAAAATGAAAAAACAAATTTCAAAAAGCTCTATATCAAATATGGATTCATTAACACCGGAGACGGAGGGAGTTAAAACACTTTTAGGTGAACCAAAAAAAGCCATCATAAAGCTCGGCCTGCCCATGGCAGCAGCAATGTCGCTGTATGCAATATACAATATTGCGGACGGTATTTGGGTATCCGGCCTCGGAGCTGATGCACTATCAGCGGTAGGGTTTTTCTTTCCCTTCTTCTTCCTGATCATGGCCATATCGATGGGATTGGGATTTGGGGCTGCATCTGCCATTGCCCGTAAAATCGGGGCCAGAGACAAGGCCGGGGCAGACGCCGTAGCGGTACACACGATTATCATTATGCTTATGATGACCGTGGTTTACACGATTCCGCTGTACCTGTTTGCTGAGAAGATCTTCCTTCGGTTGGGTGCTGGTCCAATAATTGGTTTGACCTTATCCTATGCCAGGATAATGTTTGCCGGCACCCCAATCACTTTCTTCACCTATATAGCAATCAACATACTCCGTGGTGAGGGAGATGCAAAGAAAGCTACGTTTGCCATGGCATTAGGTTCAGTGTTGAACATTGGACTCGATCCTCTGTTTATCTATACACTCGGGCTTGGTGTTGCAGGAGCCGCCTGGGCGACTATTCTGTCTTTACTCATCTCTTCTATTCTGCTGTTCTTCTGGCTCTTCGTTAAGAAAAACACGTATATCTCATTCAATTTCCGTGGTTTTCGATTCAAGCGAGAGATCGTTGGGGATATCTTCAAGGTCGGTGTGCCAGCTATGGTACAGGAACTCTCCATGGCTTTCACCATGTTAATTATGAATCTTATTCTCGTCCGTGTTGGCGGAACCGACGGCGTTGCAGTTTACACTACAGGATGGCGAGTGGTGATTTTTGCATTACTGCCCTGCTTTGGCATTGCCTCTGCAGTTATCTCTGTTAGTGGTGCTGCCTTTGGTCAACGTGAATTCAAGAAACTCAACACTGCCTTCATGTATGCCTTGAAGGTAGGAATTATCATTGAGCTCTTAATGGCAGTCTTGACCGTCTTATTTTCAACACAGATCGCAGCATTGTTCACAAGGGTCGAGGGTTCAGCCAGAATCGCAGATGATCTGGTAATGTTCCTGAGAATAGTATGGCTGTTTTATCCTGTTGCGGTTATAGGGGGGTTCTCTGACGGCGTGTTTCAAGGTATAGGTAAGGGGATGAATGCACTCGTTTCCATAGTTACCCGTACCGTAATACTAATGCCACTTTTCTCCATGCTGTTCGCACTCTTCCTTGACCAGCGTCATCCCGGTTTGTGGGCTGGCATCGTGGTGGGAAACATCGTTGGATCAATAGTGGTTTTTCTATGGGTAAAAACGTATGTTCGTAAACTGATTGAAACTGAAGAAAGGGAAATTGAGGTCAATAACAGACCCCTTGCCGTGATTTCAGAATTTCAAACTTGAAAGTACAGGAGGTTGGATTCATGTTCATCTATAAACTCATTTTTCGTCATTTGACTCTTCGCGCGATGAAGCAGGTTCTGCAAGGAAGAATGAAGGTACGGGAGGTACCGGAAGCAGGGCGATTCCTACGGTCGGAAATAAAGGAAATTCACGATAGTACTTGGCGAACTTTCGATCAGCTTCTGGGTACTGCAAACCTTCGCGAAATACCGACTCTCGGAAACCGTTTTATCGTTCTTCTCACCATGGTGACCATTCTATCGCTTCCGAAGCGTTTTGCACAAACGATGACCGCGAATCCTCTACGCCAGATAGACCTGTTCTGGCGAATGCTTCTGCGCTTCCCTTTCAGCACTCCCGGACGACCGGGTTATGAAGTCATCATAACCCGGGATTCGGGACGTATTCTGACGCAGTGGACCTATTGTGCCGCTTTCCATTATATAGAGCAGTATCTCAGATCTCATCCAGACCATGGTGAAATGGAGGCTTTCTACCGATCTTGGTGCTGGTACGACTGGTCCATTGCGTATGAGATCGCTGAAGGATCCGGAGCGCCAGGATATTACCATCGCTCGCAAACCTTGTCCCGCGGAGACCCGGTGTGTGACATGTGC
>JABAOF010028566.1_pt1 | contig 10116 bp, 4 predicted proteins | sample 7062171 | NCBI WGS metagenome assembly JABAOF01 (sample SAMN14538628, study PRJNA623070) | marine sediment metagenome | biome: marine biome [ENVO:00000428]; feature: marine pelagic biome [ENVO:01000023]; material: deep marine sediment [ENVO:00002113] | place: India: Gulf of Khambhat ...
AGAGAAGCGCGATCGCGTCTTAGGGTCGCCCATTACCTCGGCAGGCAGGCTCTTGATGGCAACTGGGCGGTCGAGCTTGGTGTCGTGGGCCAAGTAAACCACCCCCACAGCCCCGCGGCCAAGCTCCCGCTCTATCCGGAACTGACCGATTTGGCTGCCCGGCCCTGTCACTGAGCTGTCAAAAGAGCGGGTGGGGCCAGCTCCTTCACCGTTAGGCCGCTCACTATTTTGTTCCTTCGCTTCGCTCATCAGCAGTCTCTATTGCAAATGCCTTTCAGCGGCGCATAGACAAATGCTGTGGCCTCGTGGGAGCACAAACCATACGGGTTTCAATTATAAGACTTCCAGCGAGTCATAGCAATCGTGGAAATTGGGTCGAATATTTTCAATTTCATGTTTTACTTTTCAATTTTGTAAAAAACTGTTGTTTTTTATGCTAAAGTCATATATAATGTCGAATAAGTATAATGTATACAACATCGTTGGCTTCCGACGTACAATGCATTCGGCTTGCCGGTTAGCTTAAATAGGTTTTCAGGAGGCAGGAAAACACCAGAAGAAAAGGTAGTAAAGAATATCATTTCAGTTAGCCCTGAGCACGGGCTGGTATTGATTATTGTACTCTAACGCGACCAATAATAAAAAATCAACAACAGCACTATATGAAGGTAGGCTTATGTTTTCAAAAACATGGTTTGTAATTATGATAGTGGGGGTTGTCTTTAGTCTGAGCAACGCAGCTTATACAGGGTCACAGGATATTGCGGTAACCCAGTCCAGTGACGATGCCGAGGAACGCCCTAGTGGCGGGGTGAACTTGACCAGCACTGACCTGGAACTCGTTCAGGACCCTAGCGTCGTGCAAACTGTAGGGATACGCTTTCAAGGCGTGAATATCCCACCCGGCTCCCAAGTCACGAGCGCATATATTCAGTTCACCTGCGACGAGACCAGGAATGTGAATCCATGCAACCTGACGATTCAGGGGCAGGCCGCCGACAACGCTGCGACATTCACCACTTCGGCGCGCAACGTCTCATCGCGAAGCAGGACTGGAGCATTGGTCAACTGGTCGCCGCCGAATTGGACCCTTTCGCGGCAGGCGGGTCCCGACCAGAGGACGCCGGACCTGTCGGCCATCATTCAGGAGATTGTGAACAGGAGCGGCTGGTCACAGGGCAATGCGCTGGTTGTCATTATTACCGGCACGGGGGCACGCGTCGCGACTTCATATGATAGATCGGGCTGGACGCCCTCAAAGCTGCATCTTGAATGGAGCACGAAGGACTGTGCCGTCGGCTTTGCCCAGGCGGCTTCGAGTGGACCCGAGGACGGCGGTACGGTGGACATAAATGTTAATTTGTCTCCCGCGGTTCCTACTGCGACCGTCACGGTGGACTATGCAGTAACGGACATCACAACCAATAGTAACGACTACTCGCCGCATCTGGCCACCGGTACACTGACCTTCCCACCCGGCGTCGCCTCACAGACCATCCGCATCACGATTGTCGCCGACGGTAATCCTGAGGCCGATGAGCAGTTTAAAATTAGCTTGTCCAATCCCAGTGCAGGGAGCTTGGATGCAGGCCTAGGTACCATCACCGAACACACCTACACAATCATCGACAGTTCACCGAAAGTCCGGTTCTTGGAGGCATCCTCGAGCGGCGATGAATCCGCGGGGTCGGTATTCCTGGTAGTTATGTTGTCGAAGCCTTGCACTGAGACCGTCACGGTGAACTATGCGGTAAAGGCCGATGGCACCACGGCTGAAAGCCCGGCCGACTACACACTGCTTGGGGACGGGACGCTGACCTTCGCTCCTGGAGTCACCTGGCAGCCCATCAACATAACTATTGTTGACGACGTTGCTCCAGAGCCCAGCGAGAAAATCATTGTGGTCCTGAGCAATCCGAGTAACGCGAGCCTGGGCAGTATCACTGAACACCGCTATACGATCAACGCCAGCGACCTTCCGCCGGATTGGCCCATGTGGCGGTATGACTCGAACCGCAGCGGAGCCAGTCCTGTTGAACTGCCCTCGGCCCTCTATCTTCGGTGGGTACTGGTACTACCTCAATTGGAACCGGCTTGGCCGGATGAGCCGAGGATAACCTTCGACCATTACTACGCACCGATTGTCCTGGGCAACAAGATGTTTGTCGGCTCGTCACGCAACGACAGCGTTACAGCCTACGACACCGATACAGGAGCTGAAATCTGGCGTTTCTACACCGATGCACCTATCCGCATGGCTCCCGCAGGCTGGTTTGACAAGCTCTTTGTTGTCTCCGATGACGGCTATCTTTATTGCCTGAACGCCGAGGATGGAGCGCTGCTGTGGAAATTTCGTGGGGCGCCAACGGACCGAAAGGCCCTCGGCAACAAGCGTCTGGGTTCGGCCTGGCCGGCGCGGGGAGCGCCCACCATACTTGATGCTACTGTTTACTTTGCCGCCGGCATCTGGCCGTTCATGGGTTCGTTTGTTTACGCTCTGGACGCGGCGACAGGTGAAGTTGTCTGGATAAACGATGGAAGCGGTTCGGTCTACATGACTCAGCCGCATGGTGGTTCGGTGTCATTCGGCGCCCTGGCACCCCAGGGGTACATGGTGGCTATCGACGATAGGTTGGTGGTTCCCAACGGCCGGGCCGTCGCTGCAGGGCTTGACAGAAATACCGGTGAATTCCTTTACTTTCATTTTCAAGAAAACAATAAGAACAGCACGAACCATGTCGCGGCTTTCGGAGAGTATTTCAACAACTGCAACGGTTTATATAAACTTTCCGACGGTTCGAGGGCCGGTTCCCTCACCGATGGAGCCGTCATGACTGAAAGCGAAAACTATGCTGACGTCTTAGGGAGAAAGGTTTTCTGCATGGCGGGTGACCGTTTGTATGCCGGCAGTTCCGGTAGCATAATTTCTCCAGGACAGGGCCGCGAACGATGGGAGAAATCCATCACTGGAACGCCTGCCTGTATGCTCGCAGGTGATAACAAACTTTTCGTGGTAACAGTGGAAGGACGCATTTACTGTTATGGGGGTACAAACGTGTCGAACCCCCCCATAATCAACAAAGTTGTGGACCCCATCGCATGGCCTGCCGAAGACCAATGGACCACAAAAGCGCAAGCCGTTCTGGCGGCAACAGGAGCCGATGAGGGCTACTGTCTCGTTCTGGGTGTAGGAACCGGCAGACTAATGGAAGAGCTTGCCCGTCAGCATTATCTGCACAAGGATGATTATCCGTATCCGTATGACCTGCGCATTATAGGTCTCGACCCCGATGCCGCGAAAATCGAGACACTGCGTCGGCGGTGGGATGATATGGGAATACCCAGCGAACGCCTTAGTGCCTTTGTCGGTGACATTTGTACGGCGCAACTGCCGCCTTACCTGGCGCAGCTTATCGTTTCACAAGACCTTCTTGCAGCAGGAGCAGCTGATGAAAACACTTTTGTAGAAAAGGTTTTCTATTCGCTGCGACCTTACGGCGGTAAGGCCTGTTTTTCGTCTGATGCGCTGGAGCTGCTGCAACAGGGCGCGGCAAGCGGCGGGCTGGTCAATGCGGATGTGACTCTTATAGGGGATTTTGCGCTGCTGGAGCGTGTGGGTGCATTACCGGGCTCAGCCGACTGGACCCATAATTATGCGGACGCGTCCAACTCTGTGGTGTCCAAAGACCAGCTGGTCAAGCCGCCGCTGGGGCTGCTCTGGTTCGGAGGCTCCAGTCACGGGGGCAATGCTTATAATAGGATTCTGCCGCGCCATGGTCACGGCCCATCAGAACAGGTAGTCGGTGGCCGATTGTTTATCGAAGGCCCAAACATCATGCGCGCCTTAGACGTCTACACCGGACAAGTGCTGTGGGAAGCCGGCCTGCCGGGCGTTGGAGTACACTATGACTACATATCTCACGAAGCGGGAGCCAACGCTATCGGCTCCAATTATGCCACGGCCACCGATGGGGTTTATATATGCTATGGCACTGAATGCCGAAGGCTTGATCCAAAAAATGGGGCAACAATCAGCACCTTCGTCATTAGCGACCCGGCTAACGGCCACGCCACTTTCGGCCAGGTCAAAATCTGGGACGACCTGTTGGTTGTGGCCGCAAACCCGATTCCCTATAACGGTACTGTTGGTTACAAAGATAACCACAGCGAGACGGGCAGCAAGGACCTGTTGGTGATGAATCGTCATAACGGCAATATTTTGTGGCGGCGGCAAGCCAATCACGCCTTCCACCATAACACAATCATCGTCGGAAATAACATTTTGTACTGCATAGACAGGGTTGCTCCCGGTCATGTTGACATGCTGAAACGTCGTGGCATTTATGCCAGCAGTGTCGGTGCGCCGTGGGAACTGCTTGCATTGAACGTCAGAACAGGTGAAGAGATATGGAGTACTACCCGTGACATTTTCGGCACGTGGCTGGGCTATTCTGAGGAATATGATGTCCTGCTTCAAACTGGCAGGAAATCACGAGATATGGTCCCGGATGAGCCGACCCGACAGATTGCCTACGATGGCAGTAGCGGAGGGGTTCTCTGGGAACAAGGCAGCTCTGCCGGTGGGCCGTGTTTGCTTCTTGGTAATATGGTCATCGAACAGGCACCCGGCGGCGGGGGCGGTGCTCGTAATATCCTGACGGGCACAACCTACATGCGAGAACATCCCATTACCGGCAGGTTAGTACCCTGGGGTTTCTCGCGCACATATGGTTGTAATACGGCGGTGGGCTCCGAATATCTGCTCGCTTTCCGCTCCGGAGCGGCGGGCTATTATGACATGCGCAATGACAGCGGCACGGGTAACTTCGGCGGATTCAAATCGGGCTGCTCATCCAACCTCATCCCGGCCAACGGCGTGCTCAACGCACCGGATTATACCCGAACGTGCATATGTGGTTACCAGAACCAGACATCCCTGGCCATGGTCCATATGCCTGAGGCTGAGATGTGGACGTATACTACGCTTGGTCGGGCCAATGGGCCAATCACAAAAGTCGGTATCAATTTCGGAGCTCCGGGTGACCGCCTTGCCGATAACGGCGTCTTATGGCTGGATTACCCCAGCGTTGGCGGCCCGTCTCCCGATATTGGCATTACGACCGTTCCGACAGACGCCCGGTGGTTCCGCCACCACGCGGCCCGGTTCGAGGGTGAGAGCTTGGGATGGGTCACAGCCTCAGGGGCTATTGGCCTGACCAATGTGACAGTTCCACTGAACAATACCGCAGAAGCTGAGTACCTGGTTCGACTGTATTTTGCAGAGCCTGAGAACGCCGAGGTAGGACAGCGTGTGTTCGACGTCACCGTACAGGGCCGGCGGGTCCTGAATAATTTCGATATCGCCCAACACGCAGGGTCCGACGGCCGCGGTATCGTCAGAGAGTTCTCGGGGATTAACTCAGCAAGGAACTTGACGTTGACATTGACGCCTTTGATAGGACAGCCGGTAATCTGCGGCATCGAGGTGCTTGCGTTATCATCGCAATGATATTGACGGTAGCGGGAAAGCTGACCGACCCGTCTTGGCTCTCGTCTTGGCGGAGCTCGCTGAAGTCCTTCGGGGGGTATTCCTCGGTATCGACTGTAAGAAGGGTGTCGTTGGCGTCTACCAATGTGGCGGTTACCTGTGTACGGATTTAGAGTTGCGTTCATTTCACTTTTCTCCTTTCTACTACTCATGGAGTGACAAACAGGAGGAAGGATACACCTTTTTCTTGGATAACCGAGAACTTGGTCCGATAGTTAGTGGAGACCCTGGAAAGCGCCCCAGTACGCCCTATAATAAAGCGCATAAAGCCTCGCCTTATTGCCCCTTCTAATGTGGGAAAAGATTTTGTAGTTCTGACATTGTTCGGCCGTCTAATGGCCTTATTTAGAACGATATATTCATCGGTGTGATTCTATTGTCAGAAAAAAGCCGCTTTTACAAGCGGGTTTAAAAGGCATCCCAAAGAGATTGCCATGGAAAGCGTATTGTCAGACATGAACACGCATGATTTGGATGGTTCAGCTAAAAACTTTAAACGCATCTGGTAACATGATTGCTGGCAACAGCAGGGGCGAAAGACTGCGAAATGAACAGTTGTAGACAATCAATCAAACAAACAAACCTTCCATCCCGTTATCATGCTCGAGAAGTTGGCTTATTCACTACGAAGAGATGTGTGTTGCTCCTGTTGGTTGCGGTAACAATACTCGCAGGACTTTCCTGGCAAGCTTGGCGCTCATATGTGCATATCAGGACCACTGAAACTCAACTCGAGCAGTTGATCAGAATAGAGGGGTCTATTATGTACCGTGACGAGGTCCTCGCTATGTCAGCGAAAATGGCCACAGCCGACCGAAATCCGAAGTGGGCAAGTCGGCACGAAGAATTTGGCCCCCGAATAAAAGCTACTGTCGAAGAGATTGGGCAAGTTTTTGAAAGTGATGCTGTGGATGCTGTGAACGCAGAGGAAGCCTTAGCGATATTTGTCGATGACAAGCTTGACACAATGGAAAATGAGGCTCTTGAGCTGGTGCGTCAGGGAAAACATGACCAAGCTGCGGCTTTACTCCAAAGTCCGGAGTATGAAGAGCAAAGGAATGCATATAATGAAGGGATGAAAACGTTCGTTGGCAATGCGATTAGAGTTTTGGAAGATCGGCGTGACAAAGATTGGCAGAAAATTCAGGTGGCTTTTGCAACGGCCGGCATCATTTTGGCGGTGATTACATTTGCCTGGTTCGTTGTACACAAAAAGCTAAAACGCCGTCAGAAACGCGTGGAGACAAAGCAGAAGCTTAATGCTTTTGCTCGGGAATGGCAAGAGACTTTCAATGCCATTACCGATGGCGTTTGTATTGTTGATAAGAGTGGAGGCAAAATACTCCAGTGTAACATCGCCATGACACGGTTCTTGAAGAGACCGTATAACGAGATAATTGGTCGAAGCTGCTGTGAACTCCTCCACGGTGTATCAGAGCCGGTAAAGACGTGTCCACTCGTGCGCATGTGTGAAAATCGACGCAGTGAGACAACAGATTTTCAAATAGGTGACAGATGGATAAAAATTAAGGTAGATCCTTTGATAAACAATGATGGTGAGCTTGTCGGAGCTGTTCATATCACGTCTGATATCACTGAGCAAAGAAAAATAAACAAGGCGTTACAGGAAAGTGAAAACAAGTTCAGACTGGCGTTCGCCAATGCACAGGATGCTATTGTGTGGATAGATGTCGAGAGCGGCGTTATCACGAACTGCAACAAGGCGGCCGAGGAACTCTTTGGAAAATCGAGAAAGAAGATAGTTGGGCAGCATCATACCACGCTCTACCCCAAGGACAAGGCGGAAGATTATCATAGTTTGTTAGGTAAATCTGGCAAAGGCCTTAAGAGTAATATTGAAACGGAGCTCCTGACGGGAAGGGGAGAAAACAGGACGGTGACTGTTGCCATTTCAAAAATGCTGGTGGATGGTAAACAGATTGTACAGGGGATAATCCGAGACATAACTGAGAGCAAGAAAGCGATTGAAGAAATCAAGAATTTGGCTAAATTTCCGAGCGAAGACCCCAATCCTGTCCTCAGAATATCAAAAGATTGTAAAATTCTTTACGCGAATGATGCCAGCTCACCTGTGCTCAAGACATGGCAAGTCCAAGAAGGTCAGCTTCTGCCCGAGCTCTGGTGCAAGAAGATAGAGGAGGTTTACGGTTCGGGTAGTAGTGCAACATATGAGTTGAACTGCGATGATGGACAAACGTTCTTAATAACTTTACAACCTATAGTTGGATCAGGTTATATAAATGCCTACGGCCTTGATATTACCGAACGCAAGAAGGCTGAGAAGGAAAAGATGGAGCTGGAACTTCAACTTAGCCAGCAACAGAAGATGGAAGCTATTGGTACATTAGCAGGTGGTATCGCGCACGATTTCAATAATATTCTGGGTGCGATGCGCGGTTACTTGGAATTGTCACTTGATGATCTTCCAGAGGAAAGTGCCGTGCGGGATAATCTGGAGCAAATACTATCCTGCATTGGCCGCGCAGCAAAGCTGGTAAAGCAAATCTTAACCTTTAGCCGAAAGGACCAGGACCAACAGGAACAGGAAAAAGAGCCTGTGCAGATTAGCTCTATTATCAAGGAAGTTCTTGGAATGCTTCGCTCATCATTGCCTGCAACAACCAAGATCAGTCGAAAGATTCACGCAGATTCCAGTATGGTTCTGGCCGATCCGACTCAAATTCATCAGGTGTTGGTGAATCTGTGTACAAATGCCTCGCACGCGATGGGTGAGGCAGGCGGTCTGTTGGAAGTCAACCTTGAGGATGTCGATATTGAGTCGGAGACCAGAATCGGTGATGAGCATTTGGTGCCGGGCCCCTACGTGAATCTTAGCGTGAGTGACTCCGGTTGTGGAATGGAGAAAGAAGTTGTAGAACGAATCTTTGAACCGTTCTTCACCACAAAAAAGGTCAATGAGGGGACTGGACTAGGACTTTCTGTAGTTCATGGAATCATCAAAAGCCATGATGGGGCAATCACTGTTAGTAGTACGCCAGGCAAAGGCACTACCTTTGATATATTCCTTCCCAGGATTGAAGGCGGCGAGATTCAGGAGCCTCAATCGTCGCAGTTGACTACTAAGGACAGGGAGCTGATACTCTTAGTAGATGATGAAGAGATGGTAATTAATGCCACAAGACAGATATTGGAACGGCTCGGATTTGACGTCATTGCCAAGACCAGCAGTATTGATGCTCTGGAAACATTTCAAGAGGAACCTGAAAAGTTCGATCTTGTCATCACCGACCAGGTTATGCCAAATATGACTGGCACCCAGTTGGCCAAAAAGCTCATCTCGATTAGGCCCGACATCTCAATAATTCTGTGTTCCGGATTTCCTGAGAACGTCAATCCTGAGGAGCTCAAGAGCATAGGCATAAAAGAATTTATCCTCAAGCCGATCAGCAAGCAGGAGTTAGCTAAAATTATTCAGAAGGTATTGGACAAAAGCGGCGTAACGGCATGATTTTGGCAGACCTCTCTACTTCCCTTAGGTCCAATCTACGGATTATCTCTTGTCTTTTCCTGGTTATCACTATCGTTATCGTAAAACAGGATGATCGTTTAGTACTAAGATGTGCATTCGTAAAGAACTTTCAATTTTTGACTGAGAGGTGTTTTGAGACAAGGTTTACGTGCTTTTGGAGAGTACAAAAAAAGCTGCAAATGCAAAAAAATCCCAAAGTACCTCAAGTTTCGAGCCGATGAAATTGTAGAGGTGCGATATGATAACAGAAAACATGACAATACAAGGGCTACACGTTATCTCTTTGGCGCTAACACGATTTGAGCGGTGGAAAGCTTCCATGAATCCGTTGAGTACTGACTCCTCAGGCGAGGTGTGGTTAGCAGTTTTTGCGGTGGTTGCCCTAATAATATCGGTCGTACTTTTATTCTGGGTATTCTCCAAGCACAGACAATCTGAGCATCGCCTTAATCTGCAGATCACCGAATTATTAGTCACCAACGAACAGCTACGTGAAAAAATGGAACAATTATCAGCCACCAATGAAAAGCTAAGGCAAGAAAACACCGTTCTCCACCAAAAACAAGTAGAGATTCTGGGAAATGTGGTAGACGTTGAAACACCAAGAAGGTAAATCCCGCCGTTAGATCTTTAAGAGATCAAAGCCTTGAATGAGTTGGGCAGGCGCCCACGGTAGCTATGGTTCTGCCTGATTGTCAGCTTAAGTCCTATTCAGTACACCTCAATAAAATCTTCAGAGAGCCACGTAGTTTAGTCTCGTTCTATCACTGGCCTGCAGCGATTTCTACCCACTGCCCAGCACTAATTAACAATCGAATTATTTAATATTTTATCTGCTTTTGCAGCCAAGTTCTTTTGCAAGGGCTTGGGATCCAGTGGTAGAAGGACAGTAAAGATAGAGCCTTGGCCTAACTCACTTGCTACCTCAATTCTACCGTTGTGCATCATCACGATTTTGTGAACAATAGCAAGCCCTAAGCCCGTACCTTGAATCTGTTTGCCGGGTCGGTCTATACGGTAAAAACGCTCAAATATCTTCGGAAGAGCTTCTTTAGGT
>JABAOF010077931.1_pt1 | contig 10115 bp, 8 predicted proteins | sample 7062171 | NCBI WGS metagenome assembly JABAOF01 (sample SAMN14538628, study PRJNA623070) | marine sediment metagenome | biome: marine biome [ENVO:00000428]; feature: marine pelagic biome [ENVO:01000023]; material: deep marine sediment [ENVO:00002113] | place: India: Gulf of Khambhat ...
AAAATAGGTAACGCCAGCTTGTGCAACAACCACGCTGTCCGATGGCTCAATGGAGTCTACAACGATTGCGCCATCCGCTCTGTATCCTCTGTCACAACAGCTCAGGGTACCATTTCCATCGGTTTCCTCACCGATGACGCTCTCAACGATTAAATCGCCGCCGAGGTGTACTCCAGATTCTTTTATTGCCTTTACGGCCATAAGGACAGCTGCCAGATCGCCCTTGTCATCGGCGGCTCCACGCCCAACAATACGATTTTCAACGACGTTACCTCCAAAGGGGTCATATTTCCATGAGCTCAAGGGCTCGGCCGATACCGTATCGATGTGAGCATTCAGAATAAGTGATTTCCCCTCGCCACTTCCTTTTAAAACTCCCACAACATTCGGCTTTCCCCTGTAATCATTACCCGGCCCGTAATCGAAGTAGCGCTTCATTCGCTCATTATCGGGCTCAAAAACATCGATTTCCAGGCCAATCCCGCTGAGATAATCTGCAACAAATCTTTGCCCTTTTTCAGCACTGGTAACTGTATCAAATTGAATGAGTTTCTGACAAAACTGTACAATATTTTTTTCCTGCTCATCAATTCGTTTCAGAACGTCATCATACATATGGTTCCTCTAGTCTTTTAAAAAGTCGCTGTGAGTTGTCAATCAAGCCAGGAGACGATTTCATCACCCCGGATACTGAATTCACAAGAATTGCAGCAGTTGCATCATCCCCGGGAATGCCCCCACTTATCGATACCTCAAGAGAGGGTGTCCCTTCAATAACCACTCTGTCACAGGGATTTTCCGCACCAACATACATCTGTAAGTCAAGACGGATCACTTTGTGACCATCCTTTATACCATATCCAATGTGCTTCATCCCTAAGGTTTGGTCGCTCTCAACGGTGAAATATTGGGTCTCTGTCCTTCGCACAGCTATAATCGGATCTATACTTTCCTCGACTCTATCCAATTTCCATCCCAATCCAGCAGACAGACAGTATATTGATTCAGTTAGACCCCTGTGGCCCATTTCTCTTCGCTTTACCCTCTTCTTAAATTCATCTGGTAAAAGCCCCAAACCAACCTTTCTCTGCAGTGGCATTCTCCTCGTCCCCGCATCGACAACCCGCTCAACACTGAGGGCCTCAACTTCCCTGCACGGCATCGTTAGTAAAAGGGGCAACACATCCATAGCAAAGCCGGGGTTTACTCCGGTTCCGAGAATGCTTAACCCCATTTTAAGAGCAAGCCCGTTTAGCTTGGCGAAGAGATGCTTTGTATCCGGTCTTGGATAGAACAGCTCTTCTGTTGATGAGATACAATTTGATCCTGCCAATGCTATCGTTTCTATTTGTGGTGCAGCTTCTTCAATAGAAGAAACTGTTGAATGTATGACTATGTCGGGTTTTGTTTCGTATAATATCCTCTCCGGATCAGATGATATGAGAATGCCAGTCTCTTTCTCAAAGCCTGCTATTCTCGCAAGGTCCTGTCCGGTCTTACCCCTGTCAATATCAACCGCACCAACAACGTGTAGATCTTTTCTCTCTAGAGCGATCCGTCAACGTCCTTGTTCCGATTTCACCAAGCCCGTAAAATAAAATCCTATATGGTTGGGTATCATTCATTTCTCTGTGCCTCTTTACGACTTCATTTTTTTCTAGCTGACGTTCCCAGATGGCTCAACGCCTGCTCAACAATATCAATTCCAACTTTGCTGCTCCAGGCACGTAGCAACTTTTGGGTCAACGGTCCGGGAACTCCATTTGAAAGAGCAATACCGTCAACCTTGGTAACAGGCAGTATACATCTACTCGTGGTTGTGAAAAATGCCTCGTCTGCAGAATAAACATCGTATGCCTGAAAATCGCATACCTTCACCTCCATCCCCATCTCTCTGCCAAGTTCCATAACGGTTTCAAGGGTAATTCCCCAGAGTATTCCATAGGGAGTTGGACTGAGGAGCTTGCCGTCCTTAATTATTGCAAAGTTCACGCCGGGCCCCTCGGTAACATTCCCATTGAGGTCAAGCATGAGGGCGTAAGCTCCTGTTTCTACCCTGTTGGCCTCCATTTGTGCCAACTGGAGGTTGATACGACTGAGAACCTTGGCTTTGGGGTCAACGCATTCAGGAGATGTTCGTCGAATGGATGTTATCATCGCATGGACGCCCTCCTTGTACTGCTTAGCCCAGCGGGCAAATGGAAGTGGAACTGTGTATATTGCCACTGTGGGCGACGCGGGGGTAAGGGGCCAGTTATCACCCTTTGTAATGGTTTGAATTATCCAGTAGTCGTCGGTCTTTCCGCGCAAGCCTTCATTCAACTCTAAGACCCGCAGGGATATCTTTTCCACCTCTTCAGGTGATAACCCTGGATCGATTCTCGAGTAACTCAAAGAACGAAAGAGGCGTTCAATATGCTCTCGTAATTTAAAGGGTTTCCCATTAAATGTTCGGGCTACATCGAAAACTCCGTAACCTTCCTGTAATCCGTAATCAAAGAGAGAGATTTGTGCTCTACTCTCAGGAATTATATCGCCATTCAAATAGAGTTGTCGCTCGGTCTGCTTTTTCGTGCTCACCCTGTTCTCCTTTTAATGAAGTTGAGTATTACTCCGGGAATCATCGCGTTAGATTATCACAATGTTTTATTTATATCAAGTTCTTGTATGGAAATCACCGGAGGAAATGAACTGTGGCTCCTCCGGAAGTACCAAGCTCTCCATTTATCATTTGATAGAAACAAATATCGAAGGTATACTGTAGTTCCCAACTCACCGTCTCTATGCGAGGATAGAGAAAATGAACTCAAGGGAAAGGTTGTTACAGGTAATAGAGGGAAAAGCGCCTGACCGCATACCTGTCTGTATCTTCATCCATGATGAAGGCAACTTTTTACTGCAGGTCTACCCGAACCTTGACCTCGATAATCCCCTTGACTGCAAGTACAAACTCATCGATCTCGAGCGCAAGCTCGGTGTAGACCTCTTCATACGACTTCTCCATGGAATATATCCTGACTGGATTGTTTACGGCGGATTCAATACCGAGGCGCAAACGGAAAATTGGGAGCCATTGACTGAAGAGATAAGATCGGCCAATACAATCCTGAGAAAAACAAAGGTCACCACACCGGACGGCATCCTTGAACANNAGGAGTTCACCACCTCCGAATCAACTGAAGTGCCCGGAACCTACTGGTATGCCTGTACGAAGAAGCCGGTCACCTCACCGAAAGATCTCGACATTCTCATGACCCATGAACCGCCAATGGATGAGGGTTTTCCCGGCCATGTCGAGGTCTTAATCAAAAAGGTAAAGCAATACATTGGAAATGACGGTATCCTGTCAGTCTGGGTACCGGGAGCTGCCTACAACCATGCATCAAACCTGATAGAGCTGAACGATCTCTACAGTTTGTTCCTTACCGATTACTCTTTCTATGAAAAACTCCTCAATTACTGTATTCAAAGAACCTTTCCTTTTCTAAAAGCGCTCGCAGAGGCAGGGGTTGATGTAATGTGTATGGGCGGCAATGTGCCAGGAGGCTTTCTCGGAGCAAAAAACTATGAAAGGTACGTGCTGCCTTTTGAGAAGAGGTATTTCAGTAATGTAAGGAGTCTTGGAGTCAAAGCTCTCTACCACAACTGCGGTGAAATCATGGCTCTGGCAGATCAGTATAAAAAACTCGGGGCCGACATTATCGAGCCCTTTGCACCACCTCCCCTTGGTGATGGAGACCTGGAGAAGGCGAAGAGGATTTCAAAGGGGGCGTATACGATCGTTGGTAATGTTGATCAGGTGAACGTCCTGAAAATGGGAACCCTGCAGGACGTAGAACGTGTAACAAGGAATACCATTGAAATCGGTAAAAAGGGCGGGCGATTTATACTGCAAACTGCCGATTATCTCGAGCACGGCACGCCTCTTGACAATGTGAAAAAATTTGTGGAAACAGGACTCAACCATGCTCGTTATTAAACCTGTTATAAAAGCGGTGTGTCCCCCTTTTTTTCAAGCTGTCTGCCATCCATTACGTTGCCAAGCACTGTCATGCCGTTTCGATAGAATATCCCCATTATCTCTTCATCTTTTAAACCGCTTCTATCTGTTGCTCTCCGAATAGCCAATATGATCTCATACACCATATAGGTGGCACGTATACCATTTGTGCTCACCCGGTAATCGCTCGGTGGGTAGCCTTCCATCACCACATCAACCCAGTGATCCATGACATAAACTCTGCGACCGCGCATCGCTGCAACAGGCAGATCCGTTCCAAAGAGCAGGCGTCGAGAATCAATGTTATCCACTACCATTTGGAGGACGGTCGGATCCATGACCATTGAAGTATCGAGGTATACATTAGGAACGTTTTTTATAAAATCGATCGATCCGCGCATGGTATCGGGATGGTAGCACCTCCCGCAGTGTGCAAGCACGATCTGTGCATTCATATATTTCTGGGCATAGCTTTTTATTCCCTTTTGAACATCCGGGTCGGCTAAACGTCTACTCCCTGGAATATGCAGGAGCACTACCAGCCCAAGCTCATCGGCAAGCTCCATTTCCAGGGATCCTATCATATCCTCTACTCTAACCTCGCCGTAATCATCTCCCACCCAGTTGAGCAATACCTTGTAACCAAAAAAGGTTCCCTCCTGAAACAACCTCTCGAGCTCTCCTTTTTTATGAAGTCCTCTTCCTGTTATAAGGAGAGGATAGAAACCACGCCTTGAACCTGCTTCGTTAATGTAATTATTGGTCTTCTCAATATCCGCTGCAGGACTCGGTAATCCAAAGCAGACAGCGTTATAAGGTCGGTCTGGAAAAATTTTTTTGCCATCCGAAGAGAGCCGCTCTATCCCATAGTGCTCCCAGGTTACCATATACTTTCCACCAGCAGCATCAGTCTCCCACGGCAAAGATTTCCACTGGTCACTTTCCCATGTATGAGCATGAAAATCGAGCACCTTTTCGGGAAGAAGGGGTGCTATGCAATCACGATAGAATGGGAGGTCAATTTGTTCATAATGCTCATTTTCGTTCATCGATCTGTTCCACTTTCGATGAGATCGCATATATGTCTGAAATTTGCGTTTTTTTCATCAACAGGCACATTGACCAGAGGACCTCGGTGCAGCGTATGTCCCCCAACACCGACGAGCAGGTCGGAATCTTTTCCATCTTCCGAAACATCGATATACCCCATGTATCCTCCATAACCGACGAGTGCAATTCCTCTCCCTTTCGAACCTCCCATTACCGATGGTAAATAGTACTGATCGTAGAGTTCCTTCTCTTCATTTTCTCTCCATTCATTCCCGTCCCACCCAATTTCGAGGTCGCTTATTCCCATGAAGAGCCCGACACCACTCTCAGTAACCGTCCCGATGTACTCCGGTTTAAACTCATGGGGGCTCATGTGCCCGTTTATTGCCCGTAGCCCTTTCAGGCTCAAAATCCTATCGATGAGAAATCCAAAATCACCGCAGCAGTGGTAGTAAATCCCTCCAAAGGCCTCGGAGATACGGCCCAGGTAGGGAAGGCCGAACTCTTCATAGAGTTCGGGAGAGAGGAGTATCGCTTCATCGTCCGATATTGATATTCCGTCGTCCATGGCTACGAGAGGGAAGCTGTGCACAGGATAAGCCGGGTTGTGCAGGGTTTCGTATTGCATGGAGTAGAACTCGATAAAAGCCTCGGTGACAATGTTAAGCAGATGATGCACCTCCTTCTTGTGATACACACAGGCCTCAATGAAATCCTGGTTATTCCATATGAGTGATGCAACATCCAGGGGGCCCTGCGGGTCAGTTGCTCCGACTGGTATGAGATAACCTGTTTTACCCTCGAAGAATTTCAGTGTGTCGATCGTTCTTTGGTACACCTCATTATTACCCCTGGGTTTCTCTAATCGATAGACATCCTGCGGATCATCCCGAATAAGCGGTTCCCTGATCCAGGGATCGTTATTTTCCGGCACTTCAACACTGCAGCCGAATGCCTCTGCGAGTATGGTCACTCCCTCGAATGGATCAAGGTAAGGAACATAATCGGTATCGTGGGAAAGGGTGAGATTTATATTGGCAAGCTGAGAAATGAGATTTTTATCACGTGCATGAAAAATTTCATGTCTCGGAAATAGAATCGTTTGACTCATCTGAAGCACCGGGACTCTATCCACTCTTTGATGATGGAGAGCATTGGTGATCCTGTCCTGTGATTGAACTATTCTCGTTTCATTGCTCGAAAATAATTTCTCATAAGTCCGCATCAATGAGTTTATATCATTCTCTTTTGCCATGTGGTCAGCACCCTTTACTATGTGGAATTTAGAAGGATAATGACTGTACTGTCGGTACTAACCCTTTAATCCTGTCATACTCAAACCTCTGACAAAATGTCGCTGGAAAAATCCATAAACGATCAGTACCGGTCCGATGACGAGAGTGGCTGCCGCAAGCGACTCACCCGGAAACACCTGTTCGGCTTGCGTAAAATGGGTAAAGATGAGAGGGAGCGTTTTCATCTCGTTTCGATGCACGATGACAAGAGGCCACAGCAGTTCGTCCCATGTCCACAGAAAGATTAGTATACCGAGGACGGCTATGGACGAACGTACAAGAGGTATGATAACTGAAAAATAAATTTTAAAATCCGAGGCCCCATCGATACGGGCTGCCTCAATCAGGTCGGTCGGTATTCCGTACATGAACTGCCTCATGAGAAAAATCCCGAATGCATTCATCATAAATGGGAAAACAAGTCCCTGATAGCTGTCGATCCATCCGAACTGATTGATAAGGATGTAGAGTGGGATTATCAGGATCTGCGGTGGAACCATGACGCTTGCCAGGACGAGGAAAAACAGCAGGTCTCTTCCTCTGAATCGCAATTTTGCAAACAGATATCCCGAAGCAGTTGCGGAGAGAACCACAAGGAATGAAACTGCCGAAGCAACAATGATGCTGTTGAGATATCCCCGTGCTATTTTTACCTCGTCGAATACCTTCACGTAATTTCTGAGGGTCCACGTTTTCGGTAAAAAGTGAAAATCGACACTTATTATTTCAAGTGAGGGTTTGAAGGAGGAGAATATCATCCATACAAGCGGAAAGATCATTATCAAGCCACCTATGATGAGTACCATGTGAAGAATGAACTTGGAAATGAATCTCACGCTCCTGTATCGATTGAACCTATAATCCCTCTGCATTGCACAACTCCTTTTAATACTCCCACTTTTGCTGAAAGGCTTTGATCTCGAGCAGAACGAGACCAAAGAGAATTACAAACATGACCATCGAGATCGCCGCTCCGTATCCAAATCGCATACCATAAAAGGCTGAAAGGTACATATGGAGCGTGAGCACCATGGTCGAATTGGCCGGTCCTCCGGGAGGGCTGCCGGTCATAAGATAGATCTGTACGTATACCCTGATTGCATTGATCGAGTAAATTGCCGCTATGAACACGAGCTGTGGTGTCAGCAAGGGTATTGTAATTCTGAAAAATTGCTTTAATTGAGAAGCTCCATCGATACGGGCAGATTCGTACAGGGAGTCTGGAATCTCATCCATTCCCGCTAAAAATATCACTGTACGTATACCCGTATCCCGCCAAACGTCCATAATTATGATACAGAGGAGTGCTGTTGTAGTGTTCTGAAGAAAGGTCAACCTGTTCTTATCTATTCCGAATATTGCCGACAATGCCCTTGCGAAAACGCCGATTTTCGGATAGTAGAGCAGCGTCCAAACGAGGGCAATCGCCACCATAGAGGTCACGACAGGCGCAAAGAACATCGCCGTGTACACCTTGCGCATGATACCGGTTGTTCTGTATATCAAGGCTGCAATGACAAGGGAGGTCACAATTCCAAGTGAAACCATAACCCCCAGGTAGTAGAAATTGTGCGCAAAGGATTTCCAGAATATGGGATCATCCAACATAAACCGATAGTTGCTTAAACCAATGAACTTGTTCTCAGTGATCATGTCGGTTTTTCTAAAGGTGAGGTACAAATTAAACACAAAGGGCCATACGGCTACCAAAACGTAGTAAATGAGGACGGATAACGCAACAACAAGAATGAATAAATTTACAGGTTTTCGCTTTCTCTGTAAGACCGGCATCCCCTCTTCAACCATAGCGCAATCCTCAAAGTATAATTGTGCAGCAGTCCCCTATGGAACTGCTGCACTCTGTCAACAAATTATTCAGCTAACTGCTTTTCCTGTTTGGTGAGATAATCGGTCAGATAGTCGAGCGCATCATCTATCGATTTCTTTCCGAGCCAGACGTTTTCCAGTTCAGGATGTATAACCTGCCGGATGATGATCGGTTCTGATATCCTCGTTTCAATGGTGTTAACCGCCGGCAGTCCCTTGTTGGTTGCTGTGAGACAGGTTTGCGAAAACTCGTTCATCTCGCTTGCTGATCTTCCCTCAAGCTCAGCAATATACTTTTTATTCGTAACTGCTCCAACCCAGTAGGGCGGATCATGATAGAAGGGAATATCGTAGAAATCAACAGGATTGGTAAGCAACTCATTGAAGAAGATCAGCGCCGCGCTTCTCTCATCCCCCTTCAGCCTCTTCGACATAGATAATACTGCATAGCTCACAATGGAACCGAGAACCAGATCGGTGTCCGCAGTTGGAAACGGCGGCATCAGAATATAGCCAACCTCAAGCTCTGGAAAATTGGTCATTGTTCCACCAACATTCCAGGGTCCAATAAGGAGCATTGCACCGAGCTGATTTGGGAAGGATGTAAAGGGATCGCCTGATTCTGGATCGTAAGTGTTGTTCACCACGAACCAGTTGAGAGTTTCCATGGCTTTTCGGGCTTCTGGAATATTGAAATCCCACTCATGAGCACTTGGATCAAACACCTTACTCCGCGCACCCTGCTGCTGTATCATATCGAGGAACGTATTGGCAGCCTCAGTATAAGAGAAAAGCATGCCGCTGCGCTTGATCGAACCGTCGGGATTATACACGGTAAGTTTCTTTGCTGCTGCTTTCAGATCATCCCAGGATTTGATCTTTTCGGGATCAACTCCTGCCTCACGAAAGAGATCCTTATGGTAGGTAAACCCAAATGCATTAGCACCTGTGGCCCAGGGCAACCCATAGATATTACCATCGGATCCAGTTACATTTTTTAATGGCGCATCATAGATATACTCCTTGAATTCACTGGCACTCATCAGATCCGGCGTCAATTGACCGAAAAGTTTGGAAACATCCTTTCCCACTACCCACTCATCATAGGACATGAACAGATGCGGTTCATTTCCCTGAGCTATCGAGGGGATCAACTTCGCAAAGAGGTCATCGAAAGGAACCGGGATAAGGTTTATATCGATATTGGGATGCTTTGCCTCGAATTTATCGATGTAATCCCCCATCCAGCTGGTACCGCCGATCCAATCCTGAAACCACCAATCGAGGGTAACCATCGATTTTGGCTCAACTACTTCCCCGGCCTCTTTACCACCCTTCTCCTTACTGGCTGTTAAGAGAAACATGGTTCCAACAGCTGCCAGTATGAGCACAACCATGATGAAACCTTTGATCTTTAAATTCTTCATGAACGCCTCCTTAAAATTGTTGTTCGTGCACACACTTCTATGTAGACGCTTATTTGCTCTATCACCTCCCTTCAAAACCGCAAAAAATTATACCACGAACGGATTGATAAACAAAGCTCTTTATTTCACTCAACTCCATAAAAATTTTCCCCGAATAATGATTTTTACAACAAAGGGTCCGAGCTAAACGTAATCAAGGTATGAAATGTATTGGCGGTAGGACTTTTCATATACTGCTCTATTATCATCATTCGGTTCTATGCGCTTCTTTTTCCTGATAAATTTCATACTTGCTTCCTCTATTGACGGAAATACTCCACAACCAACACCAGCCAGTATAGCCGCACCGGCACATGCAGCTTCCTTCTGATCGGGAATGAGAATAGGAATGCCCGAGACATCAGCGACGATCTGCGGCCACACTCTACTGCTGGCACCACCGCCTATCATTATAAGCTGTTTTATCCTGATACCGAGGCTCCCATATGCGTCGAGATGTCTTCTATTTGCCAGTGC
>JABAOF010028667.1_pt4 | contig 10113 bp, 11 predicted proteins | sample 7062171 | NCBI WGS metagenome assembly JABAOF01 (sample SAMN14538628, study PRJNA623070) | marine sediment metagenome | biome: marine biome [ENVO:00000428]; feature: marine pelagic biome [ENVO:01000023]; material: deep marine sediment [ENVO:00002113] | place: India: Gulf of Khambhat ...
TCTTATTTCCCGAAAAAATGCTCGAAACCTTTGGGAACTATTTCTTTGCCATCTACCAGTATTTTTTCATCTCTTGTGACTTTGCCAATAACAGTTGCTTTGCAAGAAGTTGCGATCAACTCTAAAACTTTTTTTGTATTGTTCTCTGGTACTGTAAACAATAATTCAAAATCTCCCCCCGTATTCGTTACTATATCTTTCCAATCACTTTTGATTTTTTCAGAAATCACTTTCACATCTTTTATCACGGGCAATTTTTCTGAATAAATCTCGAATCCGCATTTGTTTATGTCCATCATTTCTTTTAGTGCAAAACTCAAACTATCGCTCAAATCTATACATCCACGAGCAAGTTTTGACTTTGCTATCCTTATTCCCTCTTCTACCCTCGGGTTCGGCTCCAAAAGCCTTTTAATAAGGTGATCATACCCTTGTATTTCTCTTAGTAGAACCTCTAATCCTGCTCCAGCGCCTCCAATTTCTCCTGTAACTATGAGATTATCTCCCGGACGGGCTTTTCTTAAAAGAATCTCCTTTTTAGTTGTTATACCTACGGCAGTACCCACCAAGGTTAATTCACCCGACTCCGAGATGTCTCCTCCCAACATCGGCGCCTTGAATTTTTTACATGCATGCTCTATGCCAGAACATATTTCTTGAACGTAGTCTACCTCCATTTCCTTAGGGATTCCCATTGCTATGATAATTCCTCTGGGAATAGCGCCCATCGCAGCGATATCGCTTAAAGTAACGCCAACTATGCTTAATCCAATCTGAAAAGGCATCATTTCTCTTGGAATATCAGTTTTCTTCGTTATAAGATCAGTTGTTATAACCAAAAGATCTCTACCTACCTTTATTGCAGAAGAATCATCTCCTATGCCTACCTCTACCCATTTTGCTTTAGAAAATTGCCTTGATATTATTTCTATGAGTCTTTTCTCACCGATTTCAGAGACCTTCATGAACTAAAATTATCACATCATATTAAAAATGATATCATAAATATGATAACAGGTATATGATGTGGTGGCCCGATGGAAGTTAACTTCAAAAAAATCCCTATAGCAGATTCTTTAGAATTAGTAGATAAGGGTATAACCTTAATAGATGCAAATACAGTCTTAGACCCTCTACAAGTAAAATATGCAATAGAACACGCGAAAAGAGCCTTTGAAGAAGAAAGAAATATCTCTAGATCTCTTTCCTTGGAGATACTTATTAGATTTTCAGGTACGAGGCAGATAGAGAAAGCCATTGAGACGTTTGGTGTCAGAGACGAAGAAGTATGCTTAGTAACTGATAAAAAAGAGTTAATAGAAAAATATCCTGATTTCGATCTTGAAATAAACGAAGAAAAATTATTTAGAATTCTTAAGTTGTATGAAATACCAGAAGAAGAGGTATTTATGCTTGGAAAAGATTTTGAATCAAGGAAAAAGATAGCCTTAAAACTAATATTAGAAAAGATATCTTTTCTCACCTTTGAATGAAGTATAAAATTAATTTATATATTTTCGCTCCAAATCCTTATATAACAAAAGTTTAATCTCCATTGTATGCATTTAAAAAACCTTAGGTGGTTCTCCCAGTTTGTATTTCTCGTATTATCTCACCTAGGTTATTTTTTTGGTATGACAATTATAATTTATCCTTATCTTAATTGCTATGCCAGCGAATTGTTTTGGGGGGCAGACGCAATATGCCCCATCGGTATATTTCAAAACTCGGTGATAAACAATTTAATTCCCTTTTATTTGATCGGTTTTACTATAGTTGTTGGAGTCTTTTTCGGACGGGCATTCTGCGGATGGGCCTGTCCTGTAGGGTTTGTTCAGGATATTGTTACCAAAATCAAGGAAAGTACTGCTCACCATCTTACCAAATTCGAGAAAAAAGGTTCTGGAGCAGTTATACAAGATGCATTGCACAAAAAAATGACTTATGTTAAATATTTATTGCTTTTCTTAACTATAATAGTGGCCTACATATTTAGGGATACCATATTCTGCAAAATATGTCCTGCGGCAACCTTTGAGGCTGCTATACCGCATAAAATAACCTACGGAACTGAGTGGACTATGATAATAGTTACTAGGACTGTTATCCTACTCGCTTTGGTGGGAGCGGTTATTTTAATATCAAGATTTTGGTGCAGATATCTCTGTCCATTTGGAGCCATGATAGCTCCATTCAATAGGTTCGCATATCTTCAAATTTTTTTTAACTCTGAAGAATGCGATCAATGTGGATTATGCCTGAAGAACTGTCCAATGAACATAAAGTTTCTCGGCGAGGATATTCCAGAATATTTATATGATAGTGAATGCATCAGATGCGGCATTTGTGTGGACGCCTGTAGGAAAGGGGCAGCTAAATTTGTTACCAAGACATAATAGTATCAGAAATAAGCATTTTTGTATACGGAAATCTTAATAAGTTGTGAGTCATAACCATTTATCTGGTGTTATATAATGAGTACGGTGGAAGAAGAGATAATAATGAATCTTCCAAAAGGAATTCCATATAAAGTTAATCTCGATACCAAAGACCATAGATTGGCTGAGATTTTTGGAGAACTTAGCAGGTTAAAGCACAACGGCTGTATGAGAATATTTGCCGATAAGGAGAAAAAGTCATTGTTTAGCGAGTTATTATTCGAGGATGGCAAAATAGTCGCATCGGTATTGAAAAAACCAAAAAGCGAGACGCATATTACCAGAGATCAAGGACTAGAATTACTCGAAGAGATTTATCCTGATCTGGATGGAGTAATGGACATATATTTACTTAGATCTAGTCAGGTAAAAGAAGGCTTAAGGTTAAATGCAAAGTACGCTGTAATTGAGTACGCGCCGGAGATTCTTAAGGTCGAGCCTATAGCAATAGAGGAAAAATATCTGCCCATGCGTAAGATCATAAAGTTTTTTACGTACTTCTTCGTAACTTTAGGTATCGTTATGCTTATATTCTCAACCTTTGGTTTTCCTACCGTAGATATAGGACTAACGCTTATCGTAACGGGGTTCCTGTACACTTTAGCCTTGGGATGGATAAAGGAACTTGTGTTAGTGGATAAATTCATAAGCTTTGTCGTCATACTATTAGCTATTTTAGGTGCCTTCTACGTAATGACGCCTTTGCTAGCCTTCTTGGATGTCACAGTAAGATACGGTTTCCAAAATGGAGTCATATTTTTGGGTTGTTCTTTCTTGTTCATGGTTTCATACAAAGTTTTAGAAAGGGCTAAAACATGAAGTTATCAGATATTTATGATGATTTAGTAGAAAATAGTAAAGAATGTATTCCTATCGAGGAGGAATTCGTCCAGCCCCACGAAATAACAGAGTTAATAAAAAAAATAAATCTAGATTGTGTTTTGAGTGTATATTCAGACTATAAAATGGGTCTCATTTTTTTCAAAAACGGCACTCCTCAATTTTCTGTTTTCGAGGAAACGGGAAACATTGTAATAAGTTCAGATGCCATCTACAGTATATTTGAAGAATTAAAAAAGAGTGACTTAGAGAGAAAAGTTTGGATAGTGGAGAATTTTTCTGAGTTAGAACCGTACATTAGCCGCATAAAGTCTCTTAAACTTGAGGGCATACTACACATACCTGTGGGAAGACCCTATCATGTTGGATTGAAGTTGCCAGAAACAAAGATTACAGAGATGATTGATACTCTTTGGCACTGGAGTTTTACGGGTTACATTCAGATATCTTCCAAGACATATTACGGGACGGAAGTAGGAAAAATTGTCTTGCATAAAGGGGATATTGCATTGGTATCCTTTGAGTCCCCCGTACTCTTTACACCTTTGAGGGGAGAATACGCATTACCACTAATATTTTCAAGGGCCGAAGAGAAGAAAGGAATAATGGATATTTTTTCGCTTTCTCCAACACAAGTAAGAGATTTGTTAATAAAATACAGAGATTTTATGATTGAAATTGTAGAATGGAAGCCAGAACAAGAGATACCAATTGATTTAGATGGAGATTTTGATGTTTCAGACACATTCTTAGAGGACATGAAGGCATGGCGAGAGAAGATGTTTGATAGGGGTTATCTCGTTCCTAAGAATATCGAAGAGGCGATGCAAGAATTAAAGGCTCAACTACACTCTGTGGGCTATGCTTATAATGGATCCGGAGACGAGGCCGTCGATAAGTTAATAAAGAGCAATATCGCTCCTTACATCAGGAAAAAAGAAATGGAAAAGATCATGAAAAATGTTGGATTTGATACGATAGAAGTTAGTGGTGACTGGCTTTCCAACCTATCTCATTTTGTTGTAAAAAAGGAGAAAGATCGTAACATATTCCTCGCAGTGATAGATAAGTTAATTGGCACTGATAACTCCGTTGTCGCTCCGATCGAATTGGATACCGGGGAGGAAATTAGTACCTTCGAGAGGATGGGTTATCTCAAGAAGTTAATAGAGGGTGATTTGTGCGTTTATGAATTAACTTCAAGCGGGAAGACTGCAATCCGCAGGACGTCTCCTTCTTACAAATGATCAAAAATGAACATAGTTAGTGAAAAAATTTATTTACCTTTATGGGTTTAGTGTTAACGTTGGGTTTCATATGAAATATACAGTGTTGGGATGTGGGACGGTAGGATACATAGTAGCAAGTTCGCTCCAAGAGAGAGGCGGGGAGGTTTTTGTAATCGATCACGACGAAACTAGAGTAGAGGCCCTAAAAGAAAGAGGCCTGAATGTCTTGCATACCGATATGTGCGATCCAGAGTTGTTGAAGAGAGAAGAAATACAAAAATCAGAAGTCATACTCATACTTACAGGAGATGAAGAACTTAATCAAAAAGTCTTGAAGTCTATTAGAAAGAAAAATCCGGAGGCTTATACAATTGTTAGGGCAACAGAGGTTGCTTCGAGGGAAGAATTCTTAAAAAGTGGTGCTGATGCTGTTATATACCCAAAAGACGTGATTGCCCAAGCAATAATTGGAAAATTGAAGGAAGCAGGTTTGAGTAGAAGGTTAAAACAGTTGGGAAAAATAATTTCAAATGCCAATAAAAAGGGCATACTGATTGTTTTGCAAGATAATCCAGATCCTGATGGAATATCGAGTGCCTATGGACTTAAGAAGATTGTTGAGTACTATGATAAAAAGGCTGACGTCGTTTATGGAGGAGAGATCGGACATCAGGAAAACAAGGCTTTGGTTAATTTGTTAGGTCTTGATATGAAAATAATACCAGAAATAAAGGATTTGAAGGAATACAATGTTATTGCTATGGTGGATTGTTCGATTCCGGGATCGAACAATTCTCTTCCCAAAAAGACAAAGGTTGATATAGTAGTAGACCATCACCCGGTAGAACCGACCAACATAGATGCCACTTACATAGACTTAAGACCTTCAATTGGGGCTACTGCCAGTATAATTACAGAATATTTACGTCATAAGAAGATATCTATCGAATCAGAGCTTGCGACAGCCCTTCTACATGGAATTAAGACTGATACACAAGGATTTAAACGAGGTACTGACCCGCTGGATTTGGAAGCATTCATGTTTTTGTATCCATTAGCAGATCAAGAACAATTGAGAAGGATAGAGACGCCAGATTTGTCGGGAGAGATTCTAGAGATACTCGGAGAAGCAATAAAAAATAGAAAGATCAAAGGAAGCCATTTGATATCTGGCGTTGGAATTATAAGGAACAGAGACGCCCTACCCCAAGCCGCAGACTTCTTACTAAATCTGGAGGGCATATCTACCGTTCTTGTTTTTGGAATCGTGGAAGGAGACGCTCACATATCTGGTAGGAGCAGAGATGTAAGGATTCACATTGGCCAAACACTTAACGCCGCATTCGGAAGCAGCGGATCGGCGGGGGGTCACGCGACTGCAGGAGCAGCAAAGATACCCCTAGGTTTATTTGGCAACGTGAAAGACAAGGGAACTCTATTAAAACTTGTGGATGAAGCCATTACGAAAAGGTTCTATGAGGTTGTAGGGGTAAAGGAAGAGTAATTTATTCATCTTCTTCCTCTATGTTTTCTTTTAGAGCTTTTTTAGTTAGGATTAGTTCTCATTTCTCCGATTTTTCTACCCCTTTTCTTTCTTTTTCCGTACACTAAAACTCCTCCCTCTCTGAAGATACTCTCTCCAGTCGAGGGTGCCTTTTAACTATAACAATATCTCTAACAGCAAGTACGACATCGTAGGGTATTTTAACACCTTTGTCCCCCTCTTCAGTCAAAACTTGTACCGCTAGGCTATGTATTTTACCCTTTCTTTCTCCTTCAACAACGACCTCTACTTCTTTTACCTTGCCTATATATACAGCAGAATCAGTAAATACATCAAGCCCGTACAGCATTGAGACCCTAAAATCCATTTTTATCCCTGATAGATTCCTTCTTACTCTTATGCTTAAATAGATTTCGATAGAACTATATTTATTAAAGATAAGATATTTGAAGCCGAGGCCAGATCATGAAACCATATGTTCACCTTAACGCGGCGATGAGCCTTGACGGAAAAATTGCGTTGTCAAATAAAAGCATCGATATATCAGGGACTGAAGATAAAAAACGAGTACATAGGTTGAGAGCAAAATATGATTCTATAATGGTTGGAATTAAAACAATTCTCAAAGACGATCCTCACTTGACCGTTAAACATGCAAAAGGAAAAAACCCCGTGAGGATTGTGGTAGATAGTAAAGGTAGAACACCTCTTTCTGCGAGGGTACTCAATAAACAGGCTGAGACCATCATCGTTGTAGGCAATAAATCCCCTCAAGAAAGGATTAATGTACTGAAAAAACATGCTGAAATCATTTTTTGTGGTGAAAACGAAATAGACCTCGATGAACTGATGAAAATACTTTGGAAGAGAGACATCAAAAATATTCTCCTCGAGGGAGGAGGAACCCTAAATTGGAGTATGTTAAAAGCAGGACTGGTAGACTACATCTCGGTCTACGTTGGTAGTACAATCTTCGGCGGAAAAAATGCTCCGACCTTTGTGAATGGAGAAGGATTTAAAGATATACCGGATTGCATTAGACTCAGACTGGTGGACAATTATTTTCTCGACGAAGGAATTGTATTAGAATACGAAGTAATGAAAGAGGGATAAGATGATAGAATTGGTCGGCACGGCTCACGTGTCTGAGAAGAGTGTTAGGCAAGTTAGAGATAAAATATTAGCGCTAAAACCTGAAATCATCGCGGTAGAGTTGTGTTTGAACAGATATAATGCCTTAACCAAGAAACAAAAGACAATAGAAATTAAAAATCTTCTGAAGGGAGAGAATCTCTACCTCTTTTTAACAAACCTTTTTTTGGCATATATTCAAAGAAAGATAGGTAAAGAAGTTGGAATAGAGCCCGGAAAAGATATGCTCTCAGCCATAGAAACCGGAAAGGAAATAAATGCAGAAATAATCCTCATTGATAGAGACATTAGGATCACATTAAGAAGATTGTTGAACAAGATATCCTTTTTTGAGAAACTTAGGATATTAAAGGAACTGTTATTTGGATTCTGGATAAGTCTGGAAGAGGAAGAAATAGACAACATGTTAAAGGAGGATGTGGTAACAGTAATCCTTGAAGAGCTTAAAAAAATATCTCCCACCGCGCATGAAGTACTCGTAGACGAAAGAGACGCCTATATGGCACTTCAACTTAAGAAAGTTGAGGACAAAAATGTTGTCGCGGTAGTGGGGGCAGGACACGTTCCAGGCATTAGATATTACCTAGAGAACCTCCCCTCGGTAGAAATCGAGAGTCTTGAATTTATACCTAAAAAGAAATTTTCAACTAAAAAAGTCCTTGCAATTCTTATTCCAGGTATATTCATCTTTTTGTTTGGATACTCTTTGTACAAAGGAATAAACGTAATACCGGAACTTAATAAGTGGATATTTATACACATGGTTCTCGCATCTTTAGGCGTGGTAATTGCAAGAGGATCTTTTGTCTCTGCAGTTGTAGCCGGTTTAGCATCTCCATTCACTTCTTTAAATCCAATGCTAGCAGCAGGATGGTTTGCTGGTATAACAGAGGCATGGATAAGGAAGATAAATCTAAATGATTTCGAAGATATGGTGAAGAGTGAGAGTCTAGGTGATTTATACGAGAACAACTTCTTTAGGGTGTTATTGGTAGCCGCATTGGCAAACTTAGGCAGTCTAGCCGGAACAATTATATCATTCCCTGTCGTTTTAAAACCTTTGATAGAAAAATTAGTTAGCACATAGATTAATTCAGATTTAAAACAGGTGTTGGAATGAGATTCTCTTCGACAGAAATTAAGCATATCGTTATATCCACAATGGTGTTGGCCTTTGCATTTACACTGATATTTGCTCAAAGATGGACAATTGACAGTATAATCGATAAGTTCCCAGTAATGCTTTTTTTAGTAGTTCTTTCTTTTTTATTCCATGAATTAGCGCATAAATATACTGCTCAAAGATTTGGCTGTTGGGCTGAATTCAGGAAATGGGATGCAGGTTTATTGCTGGCTTTAGCTATTGTCGTAATTTCTGGAGGAAATCTTCTGTTTGCGGCTCCTGGTGCTGTTGTCATATATAGTGAGTGGCTATCCGTTAGAGAAAACGGGTTGATATCAGTTTCTGGACCCTTAACAAACATTATACTGATGGTATTGTTCATCTTTGTTGGATTTGCGTTTCCTATTTTAAAACATACTTATGGAGAAATGATCTTTTATGGTATGTACATCAATGGAATACTTGCATGGTTTAATTTATGGCCTGTGTGGCGTTTGGATGGAACCGATATTTTCCATTGGAACAAAACGGTTTGGATATCTTTGTTTGGGTTTTCTTTCTTATCCGTTTTTCTTTTTATACCCCTCTTTTTCTAGTGATACATTATGAAATCTATTGACTTGATCTGCCAGAATCTAAGGATTAATCTTGATAGCGCGGTGAAAAGAAATCTGGCAGAAGGAATTCTCCTATCTGGTGGTTTGGACACAAGCATTTTAGCAACAATTGCCTCCAAATACGTTAACTTGAAAGCCTTTACTGGCGCAATCGCAAGTATTGATGCTCCAGATATTCGATATGCTAAATTAATCGCAAATCGGCTTGGAATAAAGCACTCAATCTGCTATTTCGACGAAAAAGAGATATACGACGCAATCCCATTCGTAGTTAAAACCTTGAAATCTTTTGACCCCATGCAGATTCGCAGCGGCATTACCATCTATATTTGCCTTAAACTAATGGAGGAGCACAATATCAATGCTTTTATTACAGGAGACGGAAGTGATGAGCTTTTTGCTGGATATCCACATTTTCTAAGACTTAATAAAGAGCGGTTAGATATCGAGCTTAAAAAATTCTTAAACGCGATGGACATCATCAAATTCACATCTGTAGAATTGGCTAATAGCCTCGGAATGACAGCAAAACCGCCCTACATTGACACGGAGTTTAAATCTTTTGCAGAACAAATAGATCCAGAATTGAAGGTAAGATCTGAGAAAGGTCTCGTTTGGGGGAAATGGATCCTGCGCAAAGCTTTTGAAGACATTCTCCCGGATGAAATTATATGGAGGATGAAGATGCCTGCGGAACTCGGATCAGGCACTGCAATCCTCATTTACACACTCAACTCGACAATGTCTGATGTAGAATTTGATGAAAAAAGGCAGAGATATCTCACCGAAGACCGAGTCGCCATTAGAAGCAAAGAACATCTCTACTACTATGAGATTTATAGATCGGTGATAGGCATACCCCATCCCATCGATATGAAGGGAAGGATTTGCCCTTATTGCAATTCAAATGCAGATGCATGGTCATCCTATTGCAGAATTTGCGGTGCCCAAAGTTAGGATTATTACTTTTACCGTTTCATTTTCTTAGTAATTTAATCTGCGTAAAAAACTATAACGGAATATCTATCTTTTCTATAGAATCTAAATTTGCCTTACCGAGTCCTTTTTGTTCTGCCAATTTTAAATACTTGATCTTTAAAGGATTTTTTCCAAGTATATCCGTTCCTACTGCATCAGCCGCCACAGGATCTTTAGAAAGGATTATTACATCAAATCTCTCGACTCTTCCTCCAAGTTCGCCATCAATATT